>Ga0164320_10000285_pt1 | contig 15783 bp, 16 predicted proteins | sample GuaBasSediGuay11_FD_113736 | JGI IMG/M metagenome (GOLD analysis project Ga0164320, IMG submission 113736) | Subseafloor sediment microbial communities from Guaymas Basin, Gulf of California, Mexico - Guay11, Core 4567-28, 0-3 cm | ecosystem: Environmental > Aquatic > Marine > Hydrothermal...
AACCTGGACCGGATTCAAATGGTAAAAGGCTGGCTCGACGCCGAAGGCAAAACGCATGAGAAAATCTATGAGGTTGTCTGGGGAGGTGAGCGCGCAGTCGTCGATGGCAAATTGCCTCCGGTGGGTAATACCGTCGATGTGGCTAACGCCAACTGGACTAACACCATCGGTGCCGCCGAACTCGGTGTGGTATGGACTGACCCGGATTTCGATGCAAAACAGAAAGCATTCTACTACGCCAGGGTTCTGGAAATTCCGACACCAAGATGGACTACTTACGATGCCTTCAGATTTGGTGTTGATTTACCTAAGGGAATTCCGACTTCTACCCAGGAACGGGCCTACACTTCTCCTATCTGGTATACGCCAAAGTCCTGACAAACTATGAGTAATAAAAAGTTGCGGCGGCTCTTGCGGGAACCGCTGCTTCATTTTGGCCTGATCGGAAGCCTGTTATTCATCGGATTCGGGCAGATTAATAACGATCAGGAGATGGCGGATAACGTCATCGTCATATCCTCCGGGCGTGTTTCTCAACTGCAATCGCTGTTCGAGTCCACCTGGAACCGGGCGCCTACCCCTGCGGAACTCGATAATTCGATTGAGGGCTATGTTCGCGAGGAAGTTTACTACCGGGATGCGTTATTGCTCGGACTCGATCAGGATGATGCCGTGGTGCGGCGAAGAATGCGGCAGAAGATGGAATTTCTTCTCGATACCGGTAGTTACCTAGCGGCACCCGATGCCGGTGAGCTCGAAGCCTGGTACGCCGCTAATCAACAAGATTATCATCAAGGTGACCGTCTCGCTGTTGAACAAGTATTCTTTGGCGAATATCCGGAACCTGAAACGATTGCCCAATCTATCGCGGAACTTAATTCCGATCAGACTATCGACCCCGGCACGATGGGAGTAGGAACTCTCTTGCCTGGCCGTCTCGGACTGTCAACATCCGCCGCAGTCGACAACGTGTTCGGGCAAGGCTTCTTTGATCAGCTTATCGCAATACAGCAGGAAAAATGGGCTGGTCCTGTGGAATCTGCATTCGGGGTCCACTTAGTTCGTGTTTATGATCGTGTACCCGGGCGAACACCGATCTTAAGTGAAATTCGTGATCTGGTGCAAAAAAACTGGCGGGAAGCAAAGGCAAAAGAGATTCGTGAGAATGACTATCTGCAACGTCGAAGCCGTTTCGTTGTCGAGATAGAACGCGATGACGAATCTTGATCCCGGAATTCGGGGTCGGAGTAAAAACTCTATTTTGACGGCTTTGGGCACTGTATAGCCGCCCCTGATCGATGATTTCTGGAGGTCAGCTTTCTCGTTAGCCGCCGTTCAGATTTCCTAGATTAAGTACCGCTTCCGGCACACTGCAGACGTCCAGTAACTCACTTTGAGATCGCCGCCGTAAGCAGACACTCAACTATCGCTTCAAAGTACATGCGTCTCCTTTTTTTTGTTGTGAATTATGACAACTCTTCGAGCAAGGCCTTTGCCGCGCGCAAGTCGGCAGTTTCAAATCCCTCGGTGAACCATTCGTAGACAGGGGCGAGTAAGTCGAGCGCTTCCTGACGCGCATCCTGATCCCGCAAGAGCCGGCAAAGATCGGAAGCAGCACGCAGTTCGAGCATCTTTGCATTCTGTGATTGTGTTACGTCGAGGGCACGTTGAAAACAATCTTGTGCTTTATCACTATTCTCCCCATCGCAGCCCAAAAGGGCACATCCCTCAAGGCGGTGAAGCTCTGCTTCCCACCATAGTTCACCCGATACTTTGATTTCCTCCAGCGCCTGGCGCAGGTGACGTATACCACGCTCAAACTGACCGTCGAGGTAGCACGCTTCCGCTAGCATGGACAGGTAATGGCAGTTATCGTATTGATGGCTACCCGGCGGCCTCGCCGCCAGTGTTGTTTCCATCTGTGTGATACCGTCGGCATATTCGCCCTGCATTGCACGGGTCCAACCCAGGACAATTTCACAGTATGCCGATTCCTCAGGGTTCGCTGTTTCCTGGGCCAGGATCTGAGCCTGCTCCGCGATCTTGCGAACCCGGCTTTCATCACCAAGAAGTACATACACCTTGCAACAATGGATTAGACCGTGGCTAATAAATGCTGGCTGTGTGTGCCGGCGGGTTAACACCATCGCATCTTCTACCTGCACCCGCGCCTGCTCGCTGTAACCCTGCAACCAGAGCACAGCCGCATTGGTATAGCGGGCACAAATGCCGGGGTCATGGTTGCCATAGACGAAACCGTAGTCGCCATGTTGCTCGAAGCGGTACAATTCAATACCGCGCTCGGCGTGATGCCGGCTCGCAACCAGGTCGCCGGTCATCGATACCGTGCCCCAAAGCGTGTGGTGCGCCTCCAGTTCAAGATCGGGTTTACCCATTTCTTCAGCCAGCGCCAACACATGCTCGGCCTGTTTGATGGCTTGATCGAGCTCGCCTCGCGCCATGGCCACGCTCCACATCCCCCATAGGGCCGGGAATTCGCGGCCCTTGTCGTGTAGCCATTCACACCGCAATTGAGCTCGCGTATATACCTGTCCGGCGTACTCGGATGCTGAGCCTTCGGTTGCTCTGATTGCAATGCCAAGCACCATTAATATGTCGACCTCGATACGCGCAAGCGCTTCACTTCGATCAAGTGTCGCGAGTAACTCCAGTCCACACTCCAGATGCCGGATGGCCTCCAGGTTGGCGGCTGACTTTGAAGACCTCTCGCCCGCCCGCTGCCACCAGGTCACCGCCGACTCGACCAGCCCCGCCTCGGTATAGTGCAGCGCTAGCAGCTCGGGTTGGGCATCGACTAGCGACTTGAATCGTTGTTCCAGTATTTGCGCGATGCGCTGATGGTTCAGTTGCCGGGTGCTTTTCAACAGTGAATCGTAGGCCGCGTCACGTACCAGCGCATGTTTGAACTCGTAGTTGATATTGGGCTGCATACCGCGTTCGTGGATGAGTCCCGCCTCCACCAACTGGTCGAGCGCGTTACTCAGCTCGGCCTCGTCATGCGTGGCAACCGCACTGAGGAGCTGGAAGTCGAAATTACGGCCGATACAGGCCGCCAACTGCGCGATTTCCTTGGCCGTTACCAGCCGGTCGAGTCTGGCCATCAACGAATCCTGCAGCGACGGCGGGATCGCAAGCGGCGGTAACGGCTCATCCAGTACAAAGCATTTTCCGTCATCGCGCAATACCCCGGATTCAAGCATGGATTTGGTGAGCTCCTCGACAAACAACGGGATTCCATCGGTCTTGGCTATGATTTCCGCCGCGACTTCATCGGGTAAGGATTTATTGCCTGCGACCCGGGTGATAATTGCGGTACTCTCGAGCCCACCCAGGTGACTGAGCGGTATCTGTGTCAGATGTGCACCACCCCCGGCAGAAAAGGTAAATTCCGGCCGGTGGGTCACAACCATTAAAAGGCGGGATTTAGTTAACCGGTCGCCAATCGCGGCAAGCAGTTCCAGTGACGATGGATCGAACCAGTGGACATCCTCGACTACCATGAGCACAGGAACTTCTGCACTTATCGCTTCGATCATGTTACACATGACTACTAGTTGACGTCGCTTGAGGTCCCCGGGTTCGGACGTACCTGGTTGATCGTCCGTTGTAAGGGACAAGAGCGCAGCCAATGGAGGTAACGTGGACGCGATTTCAAGACCGAGTCTGTTCACCTCTGATCGGAGTTTTTCGAGCCTCACATCGATACTGTCGTCGTTCTCGAATCGCATGGCTCGCTCGAGCTGATCGATAGCGGGATAAAACGCACTGTTCTGGTGATAAGCCGAACCATAATAGAGCAGCCGGCTGTGAGATTCGTTGACAAGACTCTCGCGGAAGGCCCGCACGACACGTGACTTGCCTATGCCTGCCTCACCCGACAGTGCCACAAGGCGCAACTCGTCCTGCATGGCCTGCGTCCAGCGGTTGATCAGGATATCGACCTCTTCACGGCGGCCCACAAGTGGTGTCAACCCCAGTCTTGCACTCGCGTCAAGACGACTAAGCGCGCCGCTTTCGGCACGTACGCGATAAGCTAGCTGTTGATGTGAAATGCCTTTTAGATCCTGCTCACCGAGATCGTCAATATCGAAATATCCCTTCACCAATTCGAAGGTTTGTGCGCCGACTATGACCTCCCCGGGGCCTGCCAGCGTTTGCAGCCGTGCTGCGAGATTGGGTGTCTCGCCCACCACCGCCATCTCCTCGCGGCGTGCGCCGGTGCCAATATCGCCAACGACTACGGTGCCCGTGGCAATACCGATGCGTACTGCAAGCGCATCGAAAGATGATGCCAACTCCAGATCGAGCTTACTAACAGCCCCAACGATTTCGAGGGCAGCATGCACCGCTCGCGGGGCATCGTCCTCATGGGCCTGGGGATAGCCAAAATAGATAAGCAGACCGTCACCAACATAGCGCGCTACCTGCCCATCATAGCGGCTCACCGCCGTGGCGCAGGTATCCTGATACGCGGCCAGCAAATTGCGAAAATCTTCCGGGTCCAGTCGCTCGGACAGCTTCGAAGAGCCCACCAGGTCGCAGAATAGCACCGTGAGATGCCGCCGTTCGGCGTCCGAGCCAGCAAGGTCAGCAGTGTTGTCCCCCATGGGGCCGGGGTCTTCCGAAACGGGAGGACCTGAATCCTTCAAACTGGAGCCGCAAGCATCGCAAAAACCCGCATCTTGCAGCGTGATGGCTCCGCACGCATGGCAGCGATTCAGCAGTGAGGCACCACAGGCTGTGCAAAAGCGCGCCTCCTCGCGGTTTTCCTGATCGCACTCGATGCATTTTATAGTCATCGTTAGTGTTCAACTATAACTTGCGCAAAAGATTAAGCCGGTGAACTTGGTCGTAGCGTCTGCCGCCCTCAACCGCTTCTCCTAATCGGTCATAGCGCTCGCGAAGCATGTCTTCAAGCTTGGGAAGGACCTCGGCTCGCCGTTCGTCGACGACCAAAACGTTATCAAGAAACTGCTCGAAGTCCCGGTAGGTATAACAGTCCATGAACAGTTCCTCCGCTTCTTGTTGAAACTCGATGCCGTTCGCTGCCTCAAAAATTAACTTGTAGGTAGTGTCGTAGACGGCACTTTCGTCGTCGACAGGCTTAAACAGCTCATAGCAAGAACCACTGGCTATGGGTTCGACAATGCATAGCATGGCGCCCTCTGCCAGCACTCGTGCTGTTTCCTTGAGCGCTTTGAGCTGAAGCGCGGCCGGTATGTGGTGCAAACTGTTGTAGTAGATCGCAATATCGGCCCAGGTAGATTCGAGTGGCAGATTATCTGCGGAGGCCATTTGAAAAAGTGCATTGTCGGTTTTATTTTTTGCCTTAGCTCGTTCCAGTGCTGTCGCCGAGGGATCGATTCCGATTACTGTGCTGGCCTCAGTCGCCACGAGTAGCGAGAGCCAACCTTCGCCGCAACCGATATCGATTACCCGGGCCCCCGCGAGAGGCAAACGTTCCTTTATCAGGGACTCACGAGCTATTCTGGGAATATCTGTTGTGTTGTTTTCCGTCACTGCGAGGTACCTGTTAGATTACCGGCGACGAGTATTGATAGAGATACACGAAGTGAATGGAGTATAAAGCATACGCTCTTTACATAGAAACTTATCAATTGAGATGCTTTTTTAATGTCCGTTCATGGCCGGAGGTCGCAGCTCATGTTCATGTTACGGGGGTCTCCTTTGGGCACGTTAGAGCCGTCCATAATTGAAACACGAACGACTGCTATCCGAGAGTAAGTTTCTAAAAGGAACTAATTCAGGCATCAATCTCAGGAGCAGACGTTCGCAGGATAATTTTTTACTCCCGCTTCCGGCACGAAGCCGATACTCAGAATTTATTACTTAATTTCCGAGTCCGGTGTAAAACGAAGCGATCTGAAATGTGGCAATATGTCAGTGACAATCTCTCCGCCCAAACACATAATGGTTTGAAAGCAAAGTTTTGAAGAGGGAAGATGATGAGCGACATTACAGTAATAGGTTTGGGGGCGATGGGTTCAGCCCTCGCACGAACACTCTTGGAAGCGGGGCGAAACGTAACGGTATGGAATCGCTCACCAGAAAAGATACAACCACTTGTGGCTCTGGGCGCTCGAGGATCCTCGAACTTCGGCGAAGCCCTTGCAGCCAGTTCTCGGGTTATTGTCTGCCTTCCTGACTATGATACGACCACAGAACTATTTGAACAGTCCGATGTTCTGCCTTTGCTCAATGATCAAACTGTGATCCAACTGAGCACGGCAACCCCGAAAGAAGCCGTGATCAGCGAAAAATGGTTCGGCGACCACGGAGCTTCCTATTTAGACGGCGCCATACTTTGCTGGCCGGGCAACATTGGGACAGCTACCGGACAGATTGTGGTCGCAGGTCCTGAGCCCGTGTTCGCCGATTGTCGGGCCGATCTTCAACACCTTGCCGGTGATCTGCGTTATCTTGGCCAGAACATTCGGGCGCCCGCGACGCTTGATCTGGCATTCCTGTCGCGCACCGTGGGTATCATTTTCGGGTCAATCCATGGCGCACTCGTTTGCGAGGCGGAAGGTGTGCCTGTGTCAGAGTTTACTGCGCTGCTGCCAGCCAACGACAGAGCTGTTCCACTGACCCAAGCGATCAATGACGGGTCTTTCGACACCATTACCAAGGCTGGAGCCTCGGTTGATGTGGCTGGAAGCGCCGTTACGCGAATGCAACGGCAAGCGAATGACGCCGGCATCAATAGCGAACTGCCAGACCTGATGTGCGATTGGGTGAAACGCGCTCAGAAAGCTGGTTATGGATCGCAGGAAACGGCTGCCGTCATAAAGGTGATTCGTCAGGGCGCTTGAAGTCTCAAATGCTAGGCGCATGTCTCCTCAGGGCACTTAGCGGTAGTTGAGCGATGAAATCTGAACGTTAGCTTTTGCCGATTGATTGGTAGTGTTGTTCTCCCCGAAAAATGTTTTAAAAATTTAAGTGTGAAGTAATTTCTTTGTCCTGTTTATAGTGATTTAGCGAATTCGGGGACACAATGCGTAATCCACGACAGTCCAGGGATATGGCTGGTAAATCTTAACGAATTCGACTCAGTGGTTGTCTTTTATGATGGGTTATCCTGGATTATCTCTTAAGTTGACGCTAATGGCTCAACAATAGGAACCTAATTGTGTATCGTGTCCACATAATACTTTTTCTTCCAGTTGAGGATAGTTAGCATGATTACATCTAAGGACTCATTACAGGGCAAGGCGATCGTTGTTGGAGCTAATGGTGGGATGGGCAAAGCGGTAGCTCTAGCCCTCGCGCAACAGGGGGTTGAATTGGCGCTGATAGGCAGAAATGAAAAGGCGATTACTGCGATATCGGAAACATGCAATGAAACAGGCACTAAAACCTTTCCACTGGTTTGTGATATCGCCAAAACCGAAACCATCGAAAGCACGGTTTCTGATGCAATTTCGGGGCTCGGCGGATTGAACTACTTGATTAACTGTGCCGGAATTTCGAAAGATGGGAAACTGCATGAAACGGATCTTGATGACTGTGATTCGATTATTAATACTAACCTGCGATCTCACCTTTACCTGGCACGCTATTCAACACCGGAGATAAATAAGAATCCCGGTGGTGCGGTTATAAAGATTGGCGCTGTTCATCACCCCTATTCAGGCGCTAGTACCTACCTGGCGGCAAACCTGGGTAGTGAAGGTCTCGCCGAAGCCTTATTTGAAGACGTGCGCGAATTTGGCACCAAGGTTTGCAACATCAAGCCGGGATGGGTCAATACACCGTTAGTGGAATCAGATGGCATCGATAAAGCGTTGATGATTCAGCCCCAGGACATTGCGCTAACCGTCTTATTCGTACTTTTAATGCCCGAGACGGCGTGCCCGACAGAAATTGTTATCCTGCCTCAGCGATCTCCTTATATATAGACCGTTAACAATACCTGGCAAAAGAGTATGCAACTTTTTAATGGGTAGTCGAATATTTGCCAGGTGAATTAGAGTCCATCGTAGCTCGTGTTTCCCGCCTCGCGGTGCCACAACCGATAAAGATGCCGCTTGCGCTCGGGTTCATCAAAATCTTCGAATTCGCTGCGGTAATGCCCTACCTCGTGGTTGTTGAGATATTGAATCTGGCCGCGCTGCAAGGGCGCTTCATACCACAGGTCTTGTGCCGCAGAAACATCATCGATGGCATCGAGCGCGTCGCTTAACGCTTGGTCCATGATTTCACCGCCAACCTCGTAACCCTTGCGCACCAACGATGAGTTGGCCCGGGCAAACAGGCGTTCATTACGCCAGCTAAAATAAGGGGCGAGGCAAACCGGCTCGGCGTTCTCGGCATGTTCCTTTTGCCGATCAAACAGCATCGGCTGGTATAGCCGGGCCAATAGGTCGGGATAACGCTCCAGCATACGCTGGTGTACCGTGTAGAGGCTGCAAAATCGGCTGAGTCCGCCACTTTTGGCGGCATTCTGACAAAACAGGCCAACGTAATCCGGCACCATTCGAGCAAAGGCATTGTCGGTATGGAACACCAGTTCTACCCTGGTATGCGATCCGCGTACGCCATAGGAGTAGGTCTGACCCGTATCGCGTACATCGTAGATCATCTGCCCATTCCATTTTTGCGCGACCGGGCGACCGATGCATTGTCCGAGTACCCAGTAAACTTCCACCAGTGTCTCGATAGGAAATTCTTCCAGTGGCAAGCGATCGAGCACAGCGAAACCAACACCCTCATCGAGTATTGATTTCATTTTACTCATTAGTAAACGACATTCAGGTAGGCTTAGATCGTCAAGTCGACGCTGCAACATTTGTAACGGATTGTCCTCGATGAATGTTGCCAGTTGCCTGATTTCCCGCAGGGCTTTCTTTGACAGATCGATTAACCAGTCGGACTCACGGACATCCTGCGCGAGCCAGACCAATCGCTGCGAAGACGGGTTACGTACCTTCGAAACTTCGCCACTGCAATCGAGATAACGACATTGCATGGCATTAACCGCGAACAACGCTTACCAGGCCCAGTGCGGGGTTGACGCTAACCCGATCACCGGTCTGGATTAACCGGGTCACATCACCTTCTTCGAAACGATCACACAGTGCCATGTCGGCGTGTGCACCACCCTGCGCGAGAATCGGATTGACTCTATTGAATAAAATCGCCCTGGGTGCAAGCTTGCGAGATACCATTTCGTGTAACATCCAGGCCGAGGCAACGCCACCTTTGGCGGTGTTAAATACGAGAATTTTGTCAACGTAACTCTGGCCCGCAAGCTTGTGTTGTGGTCGGGAAAATATTCCCTTGATGCGATCAAGATCGTAGCGCGCAGAAAAATTATCCTCGGCGACCAGTGCTTCACCCGAAACTTCCGGGCCGACGCCGACATGGCAATGCAATTCAAACGATTCCATCAGATAATCTCGCCAGCAATCGCCGAGGCCACGCAATCTTCCATACTCGATAGCGTTGGCTGGTAGCCATAACCACCGATGATGTTGACCAGCTTCGCAGAGTTCGACATCAGGCGCTTCCAACCGTTGGCCTCACCCATTTCGCGCGCATAACTCTGGTAGAAGCACATGCCTTCGAGTACCAGGGCGCCTGAAGATTCTATCCGTTCGCTAATTCCCATACGCCTGGCATCGGCTGCTACAACCGGACTGGTGACTGCCAGTAAACTGGTGTGCGGGTGGACCTGCTTGCCATCGAGCAGTAGCGCAAGCGATTGCATTTCAAGTATTGAAAGTTGAGGCGCGGAAAATACCACGACATCGAGCTTATCCCCCTTACCACCGAAGCGAGCGAAGAAGTTTGCAAAGTCCTTTTCACCAACGGTTTCAAATTCGAGCTCATTGCCAATACAAACAGCCTCTAGCGTAGGTGCTTCAGGAGTAACACCAATCATGTGAAATAACGGCACCGAACCATAACTCGCCATCGCCGCGCCCATGTGTTTCATATCGTCCGAGCCAGGCTGGCGCACGATGCCTTCAATCACGGGTACCTCCCAGTAAGATCCAGCGCGGCCACCGATTATACCGCCAAGGGCGCCCCAATCGGACAGAGTCCTCGGCTGGTGGGTAACGCTATAACGTTTTGTCGCCCTTCTGTTTTTATCGAGGTGTAGTCCGTAGCGCGGGGTGCGCCCGGTGAGACCGGCTGCCAGCGCCGATGGCCCACCCTCAAAATTGGAGTAAGCACCGAGCACGCTGTTGCAGTAGATTACCACGCCGGTATCACCGAAGGCGAGATGCTCCCCGCGTAGTGGCGGCATGATAGTCTGGTAATTGATACAGGTATTCGTCATCAAGATTCCCATCGATTCGAATGCATCGATGGCGCGTTGTTCGAGGCTTGCCATTAAATCGGTTTGCCTGAGACGTTTATAATGGCAAAAGTCGATGCCGCGGGGATCGGTGATCATCGGTATCCGCACCCTGGCCTCACCCGATGGGCTCGCGGCCATATGCTCGAGAAACGCAACACCGGCCTCCCCCAGCGATTCAGTATCGGCCATGATGTGGGCCTGGGTTACTTCGACAAAATCCCCGGCGTCAAAGAATCGCCCCACTTGCAGCATGTGCTGCATCGCCCAGCGCCGGGGGGCGCCGTCGTCACCTGCCAGCATAGCCTGTTCTTCTTCGTTCAGCTTCATCAACGCGTTGCTGTTTATCGTTTACTTAATCAAGGCACGAGTATAAGGATCGGGCCTGGGTAATTCTACTTTCTAATCATTAACAGGGAGTGTGCTCAGGCGTTAAGCGGGTTCGTGTCTGCCGGAACAGGGTAAATCAACGTAGCTCATACCTGTATCGGGATATTTTTATTTTTCAGATAGTTATTTTGGCAGTACCCTTCGCGTTGCTAAAAATCCCTATCGCGTGCCCGGTGTTTACTATTGCGCGTTTTCGTTCTCGTGTTCAGGGATGAATCAGAGTAGACATGACAGGCACCGGCGCAGTCGCGGAGCTGGCCAACCTTGTATTTTGTGCTGGGATTTTCATACCACTTGTGCGGGCCCGGTTTGTAGTCATTGGCATGGCAGGCGGCGCAGGAACCGGTGTAGGTCGAGTTACCATAGCTCTGAATGATCTCACTATTGTTCGTATGGCACGAACTGCATCCTACATTCGAATTGTGGTCACCCGGGTATTCTGGAGTCGTATGACTGAAGTTATTGGTCGGCCCCCAGCCCTGCGTGGAATGGCAGGTGTCGCACTGCGCAGAGGTGTCAAAATGACCCCGTGGACCTGTTGGTGGCAGGCCGGTTGCGTCGGTACCATTATGACAGTCTTTGCAAACTCCGGTGCTACTGCTGTCGTGTGTCCAGGTGCCACCGACGAATGTTGCGGTAGTATGGCAGGAAGAGCAATCCAGACTGGTCGCGATATGCGGGGGATTGGTTTTTGCATCCATGCCGGTGGCCGTAACCCCATGGCATGACGCACAATTATCGACGATACCGGTATGGTCGAAAGTTGCCGGGATGAAGCCAACAGGGTTATGGCAGACACCACAGTCCTGATTGGTCGAAACATGATTGAACTTTTTCGGGGTGGCAAATCCAGTCGCATGACACGAGACGCAGTTATCCACGATCCCGACATGGTCAAAGGTCGCCGGTACAAAGCCGGTGGTTTCATGGCACTCGCTGCAATCGCCGATGGTTGGCACATGGCTGTTGGGTTTTCCTGTGGCGGTAATCCCATTGTGACAGGTTGCACAGTTATCCAGAATGCCCTGGTGATCAAACTTTGCACCAGCAAAGGCCATGGGGTTATGGCACACCGAGCAATCTTGCGTCGCGGGGTCTATCGGAATATGGTCTGCTGACAGGCCGCGGGCCGTAACGCCATGACACGAGGCGCAGTTGTCAATGATACCGGTATGATCGAACACCGCCGGTGCAAAAGTGCCTGTCAGGTGACAGACACTGCAATCCTGGGTGGTCAGAACGTGGCCGACATTCTTCTTGGTCACCGCCCCCGTCGCATTATCACCATGACATTCTACGCAGTCATTGACCCTGCCGGTATGATCAAAGACAGCACTGGCGAAACTCTGAGTGTTATGGCACACCCCGCAATCCTGGTTCGTGGCAGGATGATCAGCTGTCTTTCCTATGGCCCCGACACCAACATAATCGGGGTTGCCATCATGGCACGAGGCACAATCGGCCGAGATACCCAGATGATCAAAAATTGAGGGAGTGAACGCAAGTGGAGTAGTGGTGTGGCACAGATAACAATCCTGATTCGTTGGTAAATGGTTTGCGGCTTTAACTACATTTGGATTCGCACCCGCATTAGTGGGCAGGAACTGGCTGATATGGCATCCTTCGCAGCCACGGCTAATACCGCTATGGTCTATCGTCACGCCTGAAAAACCGGCGGATGTGTGACATACACTGCAATCATCCAGTGCCGGGATATGGTTAGTCCTCTTGTCGGTTGCGAGGCCGCTGGCATGGCAGGACGCGCAACCGGCGGTGGTTGTCGAATGGTTAAAAATTATTCCCGCGAAGCTGGTAAAGTTATTGGTGTCATGGCAATCAGAGCAATCCCGGGTGGTCGGAATGTGGGCGGGGTTGGATTTGGCATCCTTGTCGATCGCTACAACACCATCGTGGCACAACCCGCAGTTGTTAACATCTATACCCAGGTGATTAAACGTTCCTCCTGCAAAGCTACCCCCCGGGGCGTGGCATGCAACGCAATCCAGTACGGTGACCAGGTGGCCGACCGCTGGTTTACCGGTTGCCACGATACCATCGTGACAGGAATCGCAGGTGATACCTGCTCCCACGATGGCCGGGCCGGTGTGATCGACAAACGCGTCGACAAATTTATTCGTGTTATGGCACATCGCGCAATCTTGCGTCGCGGGTGGTGGTGCTAGCACAATGTGATTAATCTTGGCATCCATGCCGATCGCGGTAACACCATCGTGGCAGGAATCGCATCGGGTGGCCAGGATAGCGGGGTCGCTATGGTCGGGAATGGCGCCCAGAAAACTGACCGTCGTATGACAGAATACGCAGTCCGAGTCGGTTTGAATGTGGGGTGGGTTGGTCCTGGCATCCTTGCCAATGGTCACGATACCGTTGTGGCACACCGAGCAACCACTGGATATACCCGTATGATCAAAGCTGCCGTCCAGCGACAGCTGTACAAAACTGGTGGTGTTGTGACAGGCATCGCATTCGACGACCGTTGGCACATGAAATTCAGATTTACCGATGGCCAATACACCATTATGGCATTCGCTGCAGTTCCCGAATACTTCCTGATGATCGACAAAGGGGGTATTGGTAAACCCGAGGGGCGTATGACAGGTCTCGCAGCTATTACCGGTGGCCAGGTGATTCGACGATTTCCGCGGAATCTTGCCAGGCCCGGGTACAACATCAATCTCGCCGTTATGACATTGCGCGCAATTTGATGACAAGCCCTGATGATTAACAGGACCGGTGGGATGGTCCAGGATGTCAATGGCAGCGATGACAAGCTGAATCGCGCGTTGGCTGGAAACGCCCGCGGCGGTGACCACCAGTTGCACCAGGTAGACTCCAGGCACATCGGCGATGAAACTGGGATTCGCAGTTGTGGCGTTTAGCAACTGGGCCATGCTGGTATCAGGTTTTGACGAGAAGGACCAGCTAAAGCTCATTGGTTCCGCCAGTGTCGTAATCGATTTGCTACCGTCGAGCGTGACTGTCTGGGTGACCTGGACAGCGATGATAGGCCCTGTTCTAGCGACTATGTCATCGACATCGGCTCCTATCGTCGTTGTGGAGCCACTTCCGCCCGGGCTTCCTCCACAGCCCACGACCAATGCAGTAAGCATGACTGCAAATAGGTAGCCGGTCAGTGTTCGGGGCCACCCTTTTGTTAGCATGCTTAGCACCCTGGCCCTGATTACTGAACTACTATAAATTTATTTTCTAACAGTCGAACTTTCATTATTTATCTCAGATCTCATTAATACCGACCAATTTTATATGATTGGAAAGAGATAAATGCGGGAATAATTCGCATAGTAATTTGTTAATTAAAGCTGAATTTCTATAGTGATTAATTGATTGACCGACAGCATTTATAGGAGGGTGCTACAGGACTTGTTACTGAGAATCCTCATCCGTGAAATAAAACGCCTCGCGGTGATGCCCACACATAACCATATGACATGGACATGAGATCTGCGACAGCCAGCTTGATAGTTATGCCCCTCGTTATAAGGTACCTGTTAAGGAATTATTACCTCCCTTTTTTAATTAGCTGTAACTAATTAACAGCGCCAAATCCGCGATCTCATTTATAATCTATCACCGGTGTTCTTTACCCACCTCTTTATTATCAGGAGCTTGTAACTTGGTTATTCATCCAAAAATAATACTAGCAATTCTTTTCGCGTTGATTATGGCTGCTTCCGGAGCTTTTCTGGTATCGACCCAGTCTCAAAATCCTGTGGGCGGGGCGGGCAGCTTTGAAACTCAGAGTTTGCAATCACTTGCCTCATTCCCAAAGGTGAGTCAATCAACCACCCAGCTAGATTCGGTAGAAGTACTTTTGTCCGGACTAAAACAACGACTGGAGAATGAGCCCGATGATGCCGACGGATGGTTGTTATTGTCAAAATCCTTCGATCATCTAGATCGTTTGGGGGAAGCGAAAATAGCATTCGAAAAAGCCAGGGCCCTGGGATATACCGGTAACTGGAAGCCATTGCCGCTGATTGTTACTGCGGGTCGACAAAGTTACCCGTCGGAGAATTCCCCTTCCGCTGAAAGCCCGGGCCTGATAGACGAAACAAGAACATCTTCGGCAAGATAAAATAATCGATTACTGGCTATCCACAATCCTGTCGTTCGTGACCATCGGTTTTGCCTGGCATTCCTGAGGCAGAGTTTGATGCACTGGATATTAATTGAATAGCTTAAACAGGCTATTACCGTTTTCCTCGATTAGATCCGCGGCTTTATCGTGGCCGGAATTGATAGCTATTTGATAGGCATTCTGGTCATCCTGATTGCGGGTTAGCATGTCCGCACCAGCCTGTATCAGGGACTTCACCATGGCCTCTTGCCCAGTAGCGGCTGCCAGCATTAACGCAGTCTCTCCGGCAAAGTCTTTGGCATCGATGTCGATACTTCTGGTGAGCAGAAATTTCGTCAACTCATTATTTTCGGATAATACTGAAAGCATGAGTATCGAGTTATTTTCTTTGGTCAGGGTTTTTACGCTGGCGCCATTATCAATGAGAATCCGGGCAGTATCCAGATTACCGCCGGAAACAGCCCGTGCCAGGGGCGTATAGCCGTTTTTGTCGGCAAGATTAATCGGGGCCTGTTTGACCCGGATCAACGCCGTCGTGACTTTTTTCAACCCGAGGCCTGCGCTATACCACAATGCCGGGCGATTTTTACTATCGACCCGGTTAACATGATCATCAACTCTGATCAACTGGACGCTCAGAACTTCCATATTATTCTGTATTGCGAGCAACAGAGCACGGTGAATCGATGCTTTATCCAGTCTGCCGTTCAGCAGGGCCAGGGCAGACTTTTCATGTTGATTTTTGATCGCTATGGACAGAGGGCTAGCTTTGTTTTTGGCGATAAGGGATGTATCAGCGCTGTTCTTGACGAGTAAACTAACCGCTTTCAATTGGCCTGATGCCGCCGCAAAAAACAGCGGGGTTTCATTTCTACGATTTACCGCATTGATGTTAGCGCCCTGCGAAATCAATAACCTTAAGATTTCC
>Ga0164320_10000286_pt1 | contig 15775 bp, 14 predicted proteins | sample GuaBasSediGuay11_FD_113736 | JGI IMG/M metagenome (GOLD analysis project Ga0164320, IMG submission 113736) | Subseafloor sediment microbial communities from Guaymas Basin, Gulf of California, Mexico - Guay11, Core 4567-28, 0-3 cm | ecosystem: Environmental > Aquatic > Marine > Hydrothermal...
CGGGTGGAATTTATAACAAGAAGATTATTCTTCCAAAAGTAAGACCGAGAGAAGAGTATACTCCTTCCTTTAGATTTAGCGTTAAATAAAAAAGGAAAACCTAAAAATAAATTATTATTATTTTTATTAATCCCCTTTACTTCTCCACAAAGGGAAGAATTCAGGAATTTACTTCACCATCAACATCTTTTTAACAGAAGAAAACCAGCTCATTTTAATAAGGCTGAATTAAAATCGCTACTAAAACCACCCTCATAATAAAGGGTGTTTTTTCATATCTTTTTCTTATCCGTTGACCCATCTCGCTCGATAGATCGAGCTTCGAACGTCTAAGAAAAAGTTAGAATCTATAACAAGCGGCCGCTTTTCCCTCCTAAGCTCTCCAGACAAAAGGGCATCCTAGAAATCTCAATAAAAGAATGCGCTTTTCCCTATTATTGAATTGTCCGTTTCCTAAATTTAGGCATTCAAAATATTCTCTCCTCTCTTTCTTTTAACCCTTGTCCGGTCAATATGGGTCACTTGACCTTGAGGGGAAGGCGCAATAGTTGAAGTATATTTTAGCACAGTATGATTTAGTTAATCATTAAAAAAGATTACTCAATAAAAAAGCCCAACCTTTTAAGATTGGGCAGATTCACATAAGAAAATTTTAGAATTTAAACTTCCATTATCTCTTTCTCTTTATGCTTAAGTATTTCATCAATCAGCTTTGTATGTTCATCAGTATATTTTTGAACTTCATCTTCAGCATCAAGTAGCTGGTCTTCAGACATCTTTTTATCCTTTTCTTCCTTTTTCAGATGATCATTTGCATCGCGTCTTATATTTCTAATGGCAACTTTAGAATCTTCGCCAAACTTTTTAACCAGTTTTACAAGCTCTCGCCTTCTCTCTTCATTTAAAGGAGGTACAGGCACTTTAAGATTTGTTCCATCGCTAACAGGATTAAAACCAAGGTTAGCTTCCATAATTTCTTTTTCTATAGCAGGCACCATGGTTTTTTCCCACGGTGTAATGGAAAGTGTATGAGCATCTAAAACGGAAACGTTACTAACCTGGTTAAGGGGTACCATGTTGCCATAATATTCTACTCTAATACCATCCAGCAGGGCAGTTGTAGCTTTACCGGTTCTAACTTTTGTAAGTTCACTCCTTAAAGCTTCTAAGGATTTATCCATTCTCGATTTGGCATCTTTAATTATGGCATTCATTATTTCCTCTGCAATTTGTTAAACTTCTTTAGCAGCTTTTTGCTTGCTATAAATTATAGTTCCAACTTTTTTACCGCTAACCAGGTTAAGCAGGTTATCAGGAACATTCATATTAAACACAGCAAGTGGAAGATCATTTTCCTGGCAAAGACTTACGGCTGTAAGGTCCATAATCCTGAGATTCTTTTTTAAAACATCCAGGTAAGAAATATTATCAAACTTGGTTGCATCACTATTTTTTTCCGGGTCGCTGTCAAAAACTCCGTCAACCCTTGTACCTTTTATAACAATGCCCGCACCAATTTCCACAGCACGAAGTGAGGCAGCAGTATCGGTACTAAAATAAGGATTACCGGTTCCAGCACCGAATATTACAACTCTACCTTTTTCCAGGTGTCTTATTGCTCTTCTGCGAATGTACGTTTCGGCAATAGTATCCATTTTAATGGCACTCATCAAACGGGATTGCAGATTATTTTTTTCAAGTGCATTTTGAAGGGCAAGAGAATTTATCATAGTTGCAAGCATGCCCATATAGTCGCCGGTTGCCCTGTCAATTCCCTGCGAAGTAGCGCTCAAGCCCCTGTAGATATTCCCTCCGCCAATAACCAGCCCAATTTCCACCCCGGCTTTATGCACCTTTTTTATTTCTTGTGAAAAGAATTCCAGAACCGAGTTATCAATTCCAAATCCTTTTTTTCCCATAAGAGATTCGCCGCTGAGTTTTAGTAAAATTCTTTTATACTTCAAATTTATTACTTATTTAATTGATGTTAATGTAACGAGAAATAATCCTGTTTATTAAATATAAAAAAAAAGGTCTTAATTTTGTTAAGACCTTTAATTAAAAATTATTTTTTCTCATCTCCAAGATGGAAACGGTGAAACAGGGAAATATTAACTTCCGAGTTATGTTTTGTATTAAAATCTTTAATAAGATCGCCAACTGTTTTTGTATTGTCTTTAATATAGACCTGTTCTGTAAGAACGCTTTCCTGGTAAAACTTATTAAGTTTACCGTTAGCAATTTTTTCAAGAAGATTTTCCGGCTTACCTTCCTTGCGAGACACTTCTTTGTAAATCTCAATTTCTTTTTCTATAGTATCTTTTGGTACGTCATCTCTTTTAACACAAATCGGGTTCATTGCAGCAACCTGCATTGCAATATCTTTTCCGATTTCGTTTAGTTCATCAGCACCTTCATTTACAGAATCGAATTTAACCAGCACAGCAAGTTTTGAGCCCATATGTGTGTAATCAACGAGTAACCCTTTTTCTGCTTCTTCGTTGGCGATGCGGGAAATTTCTATTTTCTCACCAACTTTTCCAAGCACTTCTGTAACATTATTTTTTAACTCACCGTTACCATTCAATAATTCATCTACTGTTGCAGATTTTTTCTCGTGCGCACTTTCCAGCACCTGGTTTGCAAGAACAACAAAGTCCTTACTTTTTGCAACAAAATCTGTTTCGCAATTTATTTCAATTATAGTTCCGTGCTTCTTATCATTAGATATTTTAGTAAGTACCAATCCTTCGTTGGCAGTTTTTTCAGCTCTTTTAGCAGCAACAGCAGTTCCTTTTTTTCTAAGGATTTCAATTGCTTTCTCCATATCGCCATCAGATTCAACCAGTGCCTTTTTGCAATCCATCATACCGGCGCCGGTTTTTTTTCTTAACTCATTTACCTGAGCAGCAGTAACAGCCATAATAATTTCACTCCCTTTAAATTTAGTTTTCTGAAGAGGATTCTTTTACATCTTCTTTGTTAGTTTCCGCAGCATCAGAATCTTTAGCAGCTTCTGATTTCTTTTCTGCTTCTTTCTTTTCTGCTTCCTTCCTCTCTTCTTCTTCTTTCTTCTGTTTTTCTTTTATTCTTTCTGCTTTAGCTTCTTCTTTTTCTTTTTCCCGTTGCTTTTTCAGTCTCTCTTTTTCTGCAGCTTCTTCAGCTTTCTGTTCCTCTAGTTTTGCTTTACCTTCAAGTACTGCATCACCCATCATTTTTAGAATCAGTTCAATGGTTTTTACAGCATCATCGTTTGCAGGAATCATATGATTAATATCATCAGGATCGCAATTAGTATCTACAATAGCATACACGGGAATTTTAAGTCGTTTTGCTTCTCTAACAGCAATCGATTCTTTTTTGATATCAACTACGAAAACAGCACCGGGCAGTTTCGTCATTGTTTCCACACCTTCAAGAACTTTTTTAAGTTTATCTCTTTCCCTTGTAAGGAATAATCTTTCCTTCTTGGTAATCTTATCAAAAGTACCGTCGGTTTCCTGCTTTTCAATATTCTGGAGACGTTTGATACTCTTTCTAATAGTTCCAAAATTTGTTAGCATACCACCTAACCAGCGTTCGCTAACCCAATTCATCCCGGCTCTTTTAGCTTCAGAAACCACAACACTTTTTGCTTGCTTTTTGGTTCCAACAAGCAGTACACTCTTCCCTTCATCTGAAACCATTTTTGCAAGGGATTCTGCAGATGAGTCGATAAGCTTTTGTGTTTTTTTAAGATCTATAATATGAATCCCGTTTTTTTCCATAAAAATATATGGCTTCATTTTGGGATTCCAACGACGGGTTAAATGACCGAAGTGTGCGCCAGCTTCTATAAGCTGAGTAAGTTCAACTTGTTTCATTATATCTCCTGTTTATCCTGCCTACCGTCAGGCAGGTCCTCTACTCCTTTCAGCTTTACCTTTAATCCGGTTGTTGCCGAACACAGGAGGTAAATCCAGGAGTATGCGTGATTGTTAGTTAATTTATCTCTTAGAAAACTGAAATCTTTTTCTTGCTTTTGGCTGACCGTATTTCTTACGTTCTACCATTCTTGGATCCCTGGTAAGAAACCCTTCACTTTTTAATGATGGTCTGAATTCCGGGTTAATATCAATAAGTGCGCGCGCTATACCGAGTCTTATTGCTTGTGCTTGCCCTGTAGTTCCGCCGCCTTTTACATTTATGTGCAGATTATATTTTCCTTTAGTTTCTGTAACCGTTAAAGGTCCTTCAATATCTTCCCTGCTATCGAGCATAGGAAAAGCTTTTTCAAATTCTCTTCCGTTAACTGTAATCTTACCATCACCATTTCTTAAAATAACCCGCGCCACAGAAGTTTTTCTTCTGCCAACATAAATTTTATCAACCATTTATAACTCCGTCAAGCTTAATGTCTCAGGTTTCTGTGCAGCGTGCGGATGTTGATCGCCTGCGTAAACCTTTAACTTCTTAATTAATACTCTTCCCAGCCGGTTTTTCGGCAGCATACCTTTAACAGCGTGTTGAATAACAAACTCAGGTTTTTTAGCAAGCATTTCCTGCAGCGATGTAAACTTTTGACCGCCCGGGTAGCCACTGTGTCTTACATACTGTTTTAACGTTTCGCGTTTACCGGTAACCTTAACCTTCTCTGCATTTACAACTACAACAAAATCTCCGGCATCCATATTAGGAGTAAAAACCGGTTTGTATTTACCGCGTATAACACCTGCAACTCTTGATGCAAGCCGCCCAAGTACCTGGTCCTGCGCATCAACAATAAACCACTTTCTATCAGCGTCTTCGGGCTTAATAAATTTTGTCAACTTCTCTTGTTTCACTGGATTTCCTTTAAAACCTAATTCATTTCTAAAAAAGAGAACAAATCTAATGCTATATAGTACAAAAGTCAAGATTATCTGCCCAGATTAAGTGCCGGAAATATTGTTCCCCTTCTAAACTAGGCCAACTCAATAAAATTTATTCAAAGTCGCCCATATTCGGCATATCGAATTTCTGATAGCCAGCAGGGATAGAAAATATATCATCATCCAGGGGCATTGCAATTATTTCCTCTATTTCAAAAACAGGGGTTAACTCCCCAGCTGAGTTCTCCTGTTCTACAAGCATCGGAAAGTAACCTTCAGCCATAATTTCCTGCTGCCAGTTTGATTCTCCTTCCGTATCACCTAAAAACATGAACGGACCTAGCTCCAGCGTCATCCACGCAATTCCTGATCCTTCTTCATCAACAAATTCAAATTTTTCACACATATAGCCGTTAATTTCCTGGGTTTCGCCTGTGTTATTAAAGTAAAAATCTTCACTATCCTGATTTGTCATATCGCCTGCGGCATCAACTGGCATTTCCATATACATCTGTTGTTCAACCATTACAATCGTCATTATATTGGTACCCGCATCATAAATCATGTAACCTTGTCCCATCCCGCCTTCAGGCGCATCAATTTTAAATTTATCGCCCTTTACAAAGTAATTCATCGATCCTGATTCGCCTTCATCATAAGCTTTGAATTTTACTTTGCCCTCAAACGGACTCTGTGCAAAAAGAATGCTTGAAGAAGCAAGAAGCAGAATTAATATTGATGATAAAAATAAATTGTACATATTTCCTCCTAAGTGATTGATGTTAGTAAATTAAAATAAAGTCTTGCAGAATTTAAATGATTTTTTGATACTAAAAAATCTCAGTTGAAAAGATTTAAACTTCTCCCAGTCCCTAATTATTAATTTTATCATTACTGTTTAATATAGATTTTAGATTGAAGTATGAATCAAAATTAGTAATTTTATTTTTCCAATTTCAGATAATTATTAAAGGATAATCTTATTATGAAATTCTTAATAACCGGCGGTGCCGGTTTTCTCGGAATAAATTTAGTCAGGCATTTAAAAAAAAACGGGCACGATGTTGTTTCGCTTGATATAGTAGAATTCGATTACCCCGATGTTAACGATGAGATAACAATTATAACAGGTGATATTAGAAATAAAGAAACTGTAGATAAAGCAATGGAAGGTATTGATGTAATAATTCATACTGCTGCCGCGCTACCTCTTTACACACCGGAAGAGATCTTCTCCACCGATATTGAAGGAACAAGGAATTTACTGGAAGCGGCAGATAAATATAAAGTCGATCGGTTTATTCACATCTCATCAACTGCGGTTTACGGCATCCCAGATCATCACCCACTGGTTGAAGATGATAAACTTGATGGTGTAGGACCGTACGGAATAGCAAAAATAGAAGCCGAAGAGCAATGTGTGAAAATGAGAGAGAAAGGGATGTGTGTTACTATTATCCGTCCTAAATCTTTTATTGGTCCGGAAAGATTAGGTGTGTTCGATCTGCTTTACGATTGGGCTAAAGATGGTCATGGTTTCCCGATGATAGGAAACGGTAAAAACCGTTATCAATTGTTAGATGTAGAGGATCTTTGTGATGCAACATATCTCTGTGCTACAAAAGAGAAAGACGCAGCAAACGATACATTCAACATAGGAGCAAGAGAATACACAACAATGCGTGAAGATTACCAGGCAGTGCTCGATGTGGCTGGCTTTGGTAAAAAAATAAAAGGGCTCCCAGAAAAACCGATCATCTGGACGTTGAGGATTTTGGAAGCATTAAAACTTTCACCGCTTTATAAATGGGTTTATGAAACCGCTTCAAAGGATTCTTTTGTATCGATTGAAAAAGCAGAAAAAATTCTTGGGTATGATCCTAAATTTTCAAATAAAGATGCATTGATAAGAAACTATAAATGGTATGTTGAACACTTTAATGAGTTTAAAGATCTATCCGGTGTTTCGCATCGTGTGCCATGGAAACAGGGAATATTGAGAATTGCAAAAGTATTTTTTTAGTCTTAAGATTAAATTTATAATGGAGCTTTTAAATGGCTGAGAAAAAAGATCACTTAAAAGAAGTTGTAGAACATATCGATATTAAAAAGCATAATGTTATTCCTCTAGTTGAAGCAATGGAGAAAATGGCTTTTTCAGCAAGAGACCTTAACCGTGCTGCGCAGATTTATGATAGGATGCTAAAGGATAAAAACTGCGCAATAATCTTAACACTCGCAGGAAGCTTATTCAGTGCCGGTTTGAAGAAAATTGTTTACGATATGATAATGAACAATATGGTTGATGCAATAGTCTCTACAGGCGCAATTATGGTTGACCAGGATTTCTTCGAAGCACTCGGCTTCAAACATTATAAAGGTTCCAGGTTTGCTGATGATAATGAACTAAGAGAATTACATATTGATAGGATTTATGATACTTACATTGACGAAGATGAATTAAGAATTTGTGATGATACTACTGCAAAAATATTTGATAATCTTAAACCAAAACCTTACTCCTCGCGTGAACTTTTATATGAATTTGGAAAATACCTGGAAAGCATCGGCGGACCAAAAGTTAACGACTCAGTGATTTGGGCTGCATATAAAAAGGATGTTCCTGTTTTCGTACCCGCATTTTCCGATTGTTCTGCAGGATTTGGTTTTATAGTGCATCAAACCAAAAATCCAGATAATCATGTTTCCTTAGATTCTGCAAAAGATTTTCTTGAGCTTACAAAAATTAAACTCGCCAGCAATGAAACCGGAATATTTATGATTGGCGGCGGAGTGCCGAAAAACTTTACGCAGGATATTGTTGTAGCTGCAGATATTTTAAAAAAAGATACACCGATGCATAAGTATGCAATCCAAATAACTGTTGCAGATGAACGTGATGGTGCGCTCTCAGGTTCAACACTTAAAGAAGCAAGTTCCTGGGGAAAAGTTGAAACAACTTACGAGCAGATGGTCTATTCCGAAGCTACTCTTGCGTTGCCGTTAGTAGCCGGTTATGCTTATCATAAAGGAAGCTGGAAGGAAAGAAAGCCAAAGAATTTTCAGAAGATATTAGCCCCTTCTGTCACTACGTGACATCTCCCCCAAAGGGGGAGAATTTTTATTAAAAATCCATCCGGCATTAATAAATTCCTCACCCCTATTTTCTGACCATTACCCTCTATTTTAAAATTTCAATTGCCTTTTGGTTAATAATAATTCAAATTTAGAAGTGTAATATGTATAAACTTGGAATTGTAGAGAGAAAATGAGAATAATTATTGCCGGAATGGGTGATGTGGGGTATCATCTAGCAAAAGAACTTTCGCAGGATGAGCACGATATAATTGCAATCGACCAGGATCAGCAGCGTCTGTCTTATACCGATTCAATGACAGATGTGCTTACTATAACTGGCTCATCAACTTCTATTGAAATTTTAAAAGAAGCCAAAGTGGATAAAGCCGATCTGTTCGTTGGCGTTACCTCAACCGAAGCGGTTAATGTTGCCAGTGCAATACTTGCAAAAAAACTGGGCGCAAAAAAAACAATTGCACGTATATCAAACGCCGAGTATATGGAAAAGGAAACTGAAAAAATGTTTACCGAGCTTGGTATTGATTTTATGATCTACCCCGAAGAACTTGCTGCACAGGAAACTTTTAATCTTATAAACAGAACTGCTGCAACGGATGTTATGGAATTTGAAGAAGGTAAGCTTTCGGTTATAGGTTTGCGGTTGGATAAGAATGCACCGATAATAAGAAAAACTGTTAGTGAAATTGCTTACGAATATCAGAACTTTGATTTTAGAATTGTAGCGCTCCACAGGAACTTTAGAACAATCATCCCAATGGGCAAAGATAAATTCCTCCCGAACGACCAGGTGTTTATCATCACTAAACCTGAAGGAATTGAGATGGTTCTTAAACTTGCCGGGAAGGAAAATATTGATTTTAACAACATAATGATTCTTGGCGGCAGCAAGATTGGGCGAAGGGTAGCTAAACTTTTAAGTGATAAGATGAAAGTGAAACTGATAGAATCGGATGAGGAGAAGAGCTTAGCTTTAGCTGATGATCTGCAAGATACACTTGTTATAAGGGGAGACGGAAGAGATATCGATCTTCTTGCACAGGAAGGTATTATTGATGTTGATGCTTACATTGCAGTAACCGATGATGCAGAGACAAATATTATTTCCTGTCTTATGGCAAAACACCTTGGTGTAACAAAAGCCATTGCGTTGGTAGATAAAGCCGATTACATCCCGCTTACACAAACCATCGGTTTAGATTCACTTATAAATAAAAAACTGCTTGCTGCAAATAATATTTCCCGGTTTATTCGTAAGGGTGAAATTCTTTCTTTAACTTCGCTGGAAGGGATTGATGCGGAAGTTTTAGAATATATTGCACAACCAAATTCACCCATAACAAAAAAACCGGTAAAGGGTCTCGATTTTCCGAAAGAAGCAATTATTGGTGGAATAATTAGAGGTAAAGAGAGTTTAATAGCTGTTGGCGATACAAAAATAAGAGCAGATGATAAAGTTGTTATTTTTCTGCTGCCCGGTGCAATTAAAAAAATTGAAAAGCTATTCAAATAAAAAATGAATTTTAAAGTCGTCCTCAAAGTTATCAGTCTGCTGCTAATCCTTACCGGGCTTTTAATGCTCAGCGGTATTCCTTTTTCAATCTATTATGGCGATGATGATATAATTGCGCTTATCATTTCCGCAATAATAACTTCATCTGTTGGATTGCTTGCGTGGTTTGGTACCAGGAAAAGTGATGACCGGGAGCTTGGAAAAAGGGAAGGTTACTTAATTGTTACTTTCGGCTGGGTCTCAATGGCTCTCTTTGGTGCATTACCATTTTTAATTTACGGGGCAATACCAAATTATACAGACGCTTTTTTCGAAACGATGTCCGGCTTTACAACAACCGGCGCAACTATACTCGAAGATATAGAAGTAATCCCTCATGGGCTGTTATTTTGGAGAAGCTTAACACAATGGCTTGGAGGAATGGGAATTATAGTTTTGTCAATTGCAATACTTCCCTTGCTGGGTATTGGCGGCATGCAGCTTTTTGCGGCAGAGGTGCCCGGCGTAACTAAAGATAAACTTCATCCGCGAATAAAGGAAACGGCTAAACGGCTCTGGGGAATTTATGTTATTTTCACTTTTACCGAAGTCGTTCTACTTTTAGTTGGCGGAATGTCTCTGTTCGATGCTATAAATCATTCCTTTACTACAATGGCAACAGGCGGATTCTCTACAAAAAATGCCAGCACTGCACACTTTGCTTCTCCTTTTATTCAATATGTTTTTATTCTTTTTATGTTTCTTGCAGGGATGAATTTTACATTGCACTATCTTGGCTTCCACGGCAAGCTTAGTTTCTTTAAACATAATACGGAGTTTCGCACATACCTGTTTTTTATACTTGGAGCTACGCTATTTATTACTCTTCTTCATTTATCCGAAGTAGCATTCAATTGGGAGGAATCAGTTCGGCAATCACTTTTTCACGTTATATCGCTTGTTACCACAACCGGTTATGTATCTTCGGATTATGAACATTGGGCGCCGTTTTCAAGGATAATTTTCTTTATCCTGCTCTTTGTTGGCGGATGCGCAGGTTCCACTGGGGGCGGGATAAAGTTTGTAAGACATACTCTGCTTTTCAAAAACAGCATTTTGGAGCTTAAACGCTTAATACACCCGCGCGCTGTAATTCCTGTCAGGTTTAATGAAAAAGCTGTCGGACCTGATATAATTTCGAATGTGCAGGCATTCTTTATTTTTTATATTATGATCTTCGTTTTTTCCGCTGCTATACTATCACTTCTTGGTCTTGATTTTTTTACCGCAATTGGTGCAACAGCAACCTGTTTAGGAAATGTGGGTCCCGGAATTGGAACGGTTGGTCCGCTTAATAATTTTGCCCATCTTCCCGATATAGTAAAATGGATCCTTAGTTTTTTAATGCTGCTTGGCAGGTTAGAATTATTTACGGTCTTAATAATTTTTTCGCCCGTTTACTGGAAATCCTAATTCATTTTATGATTTAGTGATCTGTTGATTTAGTAATTTACTCATCTATATAACCTTATATCCATATGCCTTTATACCTTAATTTCTTCTTCCTCTCATTTTGTGTATTTCCTCACAACAAAATATGGAGCGGATTTTGCAAAGATTATCACCTGTTAAAGTGTTATATTTGCACTCTTTTAGAGAATTATTATTGCATGAACAGTAAATCGCTATTAAAAAAATACAAAGACCCGGTTAATTTTTTCAACAGGGATTTAAGCTGGGTTGAATTTAACCGGCGTGTGCTGGAAGAAGCTCTTGATCCAAATCTGCCCCTATTAGAAAAAGTAAAGTTTGTTTCCATTTTTTCCTCAAATCTGGATGAATTTTATATGATTAGAGTTTCCGGTTTGAAGGAACAAATAGCTGCAAACATACTGGAACCTGCAATTGACGGTTTAACTCCGGCAGAGCAAGTGCAGCAGATTGAAAAATTACTTAACCCGATGATGGATCAGCTTTATGGTTTATGGAATGAACAGATAGCCCCCGCATTAAAAGAAAATAACATCCAAATTTTACAGTTCCATGAATTTAATCCTGAAGAGCAGGTAAAATTAAATGAGTACTTTACAAAAGAAATTTACCCTGTACTTACACCGCTTGCTTTCGATCCGGGAAGACCATTCCCATATATTTCAAATTTAAGTTTAAGCTTAGCAATTTTAGTTCGTAAACCAAATGGCGAGTCTCATTTTGCGAGAGTAAAAGTGCCCAGCATTCTGCCCCGCATGCTTCAGGTTGATGATATAATAAATCCTGATAAAACCGTAGATGCTAATGGCGCATTCAGTGCAAAATTTATCTGGTTAGAAGGACTGATAAGAGCAAACCTACCTTTGTTGTTTCCTGGAATGGAAATAGTAGAAGCTCATCGTTTTAGAATTACACGCGATACCGATATTGAACTGCAGGAAGATGAAGCAGACGATCTTTTAATTGTAATTGAAGAGAATTTGAGGCAAAGAAGATTTGGTAAGGTAGTACGCATTGAGGTATCTGCCAGGATGCCTGATTTTATGCTGGAAACTTTGATAGAAAATTTAGAGTTAACAAAAGCTGATGTACATGTTTCCAGGGGTCCGATTGGATTGAGTGATGTGATGTCTCTTTACAAACTTCCTCTTCATCAATTAAAAGAAAAACCTTTTTACCCTGTTCTTCCAAAAACTTTTGAAGAAGAGGAAGATATTTTTACCGTAATAAAACAGAAAGATGTTATCCTTCACCATCCTTATCACTCATTTACTCCTGTAATAGATTTTATAAAGCAAGCTGTAAAAGATCCAGATGTGCTGGCAATAAAACAGACCCTTTACAGGGTTGGAGGAGATTCTCCGATTGTTAAAGCATTAATCGAAGCTGCCTTGCGTGGAAAACAGGTTGCCGTCCTGGTAGAATTAAAAGCAAGGTTTGATGAAGAAAATAATATTTTTTGGGCGCGTGAACTTGAAAAAGCCGGTGTGCATGTTGTTTACGGATTAATTGGTTTAAAGACTCATGCTAAAGTTACCCTGGTTGTACGAAAGGAATTTGACGGCGTAAAACGATATGTGCATATGGCTACGGGAAATTACAATGCCACAACTGCAAAGCTTTACACAGATCTTGGATTCTTTACGTGCGATGAAGATATATGCGCCGATGCATCAGATATATTCAATTATCTTACCGGTTATTCAAAACAGACTAGTTTTAGGAAACTGATAGCTGCACCAATAAATATGCGCGAAAAAATGATTGAAAAGATCTCCCGCGAAATTGAAAATGTAAAATCCGGCGGAGAAGGAAAAATAATTTGGAAACTAAACTCACTTGTTGATCCTGCAACAATCTCTGCACTTTACGAAGCATCGAATGCAGGAGTGAAGATTGACTTAATAATAAGAGGCATCTGCTGCCTGGTACCGGGTGTTAAAGATTTAAGTGAAAATATTACAGTTAGAAGTATTGTTGGAAGATACCTTGAACATAGCCGGCTGCTTTACTTTTACAATATGGGCAATGATGAGCTCTACTTAAGCAGTGCCGATATGATGCAGAGGAACCTTGACCGAAGAGTTGAGATCAGTTTCCCGATAGAGAATACAAAACTTAAAGCAGAGCTTATGAAGACGCTAATTAGGGTTGCAATTAAAGATAACGTAAAAGCAAAAGAACTGTTATCCGATATGAGCTATAGACCGGTTACATTACTGAACGGCGCTAAAAAAGTAAACAGCCAGGAATGGTTGATGAAACATTCAGTTAAATCCAGCGGCGAATTAGTAAAATCATAATTTATTTTATTCCCAAAATCAATTAAAATTTTTAACATCATTTAACAGAATTACAACATTACATAATAAAAGATAAAAGAATGAACGATATAACAAAATCCGATATACTTAATGCATTAAAAAATCTTTCCGACCCTGATATTGATACTGCTTCACTTACACTTAATTCAATTAAGAGGATGGAAATTAATAACAACAAACTCATTTTAGATTTAGCACTTCCGCTTCCATCAATTAATGTTGATACAGCAGAACAGCGAATAACTGATCTTCTAAAGAGTGAATATAAATCTATTACAGAAGTGGATCTTAATCTTCTGCTAAAATCACCAACGGCTGCTGCCACTCCTCCGGAGCCCCCGAAAGAAGCTTTGCTTAAAGGAGTAAAAAATACTATTGCAATTGCAAGCGGTAAGGGCGGCGTTGGTAAAAGCACAATTGCTGTTAACCTTGCAGTTGCACTTGCTAAAGAAGGAGCCAAAGTTGGTTTGATTGATGCCGATATTTACGGACCCAGCATTCCGCTTATGCTTGGCGCAAAGCAAAAACCGCAAATTAAGCAGGTTGACGAAGCAATGAAATTAATTCCTATAGAAGTTGCTGGAATTAAAATGATATCCATCGGTGTGCTTGTTGATGATAATGCGCCTGTAATATGGCGCGGACCGATGGCAAGCGGCGCAATAAAACAATTTATGACCGATGTTGAATGGGGCGAACTTAATTATCTAATTTTCGATCTCCCCCCGGGAACCGGTGATATACAACTTACGCTTGTACAAACAATTCCTTTAACAGGCGCGGTTATAGTAACAACTCCGCAGGAGGTTTCACTTATTGATGCGCGGAAAGCACTGAAAATGTTTGAACGGGTTAATGTACCTGTATTGGGTATTATAGAAAACATGAGTTACTTTATTGCACCTGATACCGGCAACAGGTATGATATTTTTGGATCGGGTGGTGGTGAAAAAACTGCTGAAGAATTGCAAATCTCTTTCCTTGGCGGAATACCTATCGATCAGCGTATAAGAGAAGGCGGCGATAATGGGAAACCGATAGTTACAGATATGCCCGAATCAGAAAATACAAAAATCATTATTAACATTTCCAGGAACTTAACAGAGCAGGTAAACAAAAGAAATTCTGCTTCAACGGATAAAGTAGAAATTATTCTTGAAGATAAAGATTAACTTGCATTAAACTTTTCATAGAACGATATTTGAGCTAAAGAAGATTAGCCGGTTTGAAATGGAAGAAGAGATACGAAAAGCGCTTGAATCGATTAGACCTTACCTGCAGGCAGATGATGGTGATGTAGAGCTTGTAGAAGTGAGTGATGACGGAATAGTAAAGGTTAAGCTAACCGGCGATTGCGAAAACTGCCCGATGGCTGGAATGACTTTAAGAGCAGGAATTGAAAGAGCTCTGATAAAACAGGTACCGGGTATAAAAAGGATTGAAGCAGTTTCCTGATCATTTTTTAATCGGTAAAATTAAATGCCCGATGTTACTTACAAAAAATTTTTGAAACCTATCCTCTGGTTAGCTGGTATAATTATTTTCTTCTATCTTCTATACCTGCTTGCCGATATTATTATTATTATTTCTATTTCTATTCTTTTATCCTTCATTTTTGCACCAATTGTTGTCGCGTTTGAGGGAAGGGGCTTTAACAGGTTAACCGCTACATTTTTTTCATTTGGCATAATTGGTTTGTTAGTTTACCTGGTATTATCTGTTATCATTCCAAAGTTTATTCTTCAGATGAATCAACTTATTGCAGCTTTACAAAAATTTGATTTTGCAGAACAGTTAAGATCAATTGAAGCTGCCATTATTTCTTCACTACCGTTTTTAGAACAGGGCGATATTTCTTCACGACTCCAGGAATTTTTCTCTTCACAGATTATAAATTCTTTTCAAAATCTAACCTCACTTCTCTCGGGTATTGTTTCAGTTGTTGCAATCCTGGTAATAGTTCCATTCATAACATTCTTCTTCTTAAAAGATAGTAAAAGAATTTTGCAAGGAATGTTAAATCTAATGCCTAATAAGTATTTCGAAATGTCTTACTGGATACTTAAAAAAGTGAGTTTGCAGTTAGGACTTTTTGTACGTGCGTGGATTTTTGATGCAACTTTTGTAGGTGTACTGATTGGCTTCGGTTTTCATTTTATAGGTCTGGAAAATGCACTGCCGCTTGGTGTAATTGCAGGACTGGGGCATCTTATTCCTTATTTTGGACCAATCATCGGTGGTATTCCCGCAATAATTATTTCGATAGTACAATTTGGTGACCTCTCACAAGTTCCTATAATTATTTTTATTGTCTTACTAACGTATGCGCTCGATAATGGTTTTGTGCAGCCGTTTGTATTTGGAAAGAGTGTGGATATGCACCCTATAATGATAATCCTTCTTATTATTGCCGGCGGAACATTATTCGGTCTAATAGGTATGCTGCTTGCCATTCCGGTTGCAACTGTAATTAAAACATTTGCAAAAGAAATTTACTTTGCAACCAAGAATTATAGGATTGC
>Ga0164320_10000287_pt1 | contig 15751 bp, 15 predicted proteins | sample GuaBasSediGuay11_FD_113736 | JGI IMG/M metagenome (GOLD analysis project Ga0164320, IMG submission 113736) | Subseafloor sediment microbial communities from Guaymas Basin, Gulf of California, Mexico - Guay11, Core 4567-28, 0-3 cm | ecosystem: Environmental > Aquatic > Marine > Hydrothermal...
AGTTATGTCGTTCTTGGGCTGGCGATATAGCAGGCATATGTTATTCTTGCGCTCGGGTAGTGTAGGACCTGACCAAATATTAGAGTTATAAATGGCGGGGAAGCCGGAGCGATAGGTTCCGGGAAGCCAAAGACAAGAGAGAGAAGTTTTAGGTCCAGACAAAATTCAATCGCCGCGGCGAAGGTGGAGAGGGCCGTGTGCGCATGCGGATTCGCGATCAGCGTTTCTTTGTTTCATTTGTGCATGTATTCAACGGATACGTTGCATTCCTCTCCGTAACAGTTACTAAATAACAATCGACCTTTTGTAAGGAGCGTTCATGAAACGGTGCATTAGCAGCAGTCGGCGCATTAGCGTTGCATTAATTGCAACAGGCTTTATTGCGGTATCCGGCAGCGTTTTGGCCCAAACCGTCGACCAGGTCTTGCAGGCTGAAGATCGTCGGCTGAATCTGGCACAACAATCACAGGAACGAATCAACGGTGTCGTTGAAGGTACACGTTCTCTGGAAGACCAGTATCGGGCTATAAACAAAGAGATTGACGGGCTTAAAGTCTACAACCGTCTGATGACGGCACAGACTGGCGGTCAAACGGCCACCCTCGAGGACATCGCTCTGTCGATGGACCAGGTGGACGTGATCAATCGGCAAATTTTCCCTCTGATGGAACGCATGATCGACGGCATCGCGCAATCGGTGAGCCTCGATGTTCCTTTCCTTATGGATGAAAGAACGGAGCGGGTCGATAACCTGCACTCGATTATGGAGCGTTCGGATGTCAGCGTTGCTGAGAAATTCCGCAAGGTGATGGAGGCATATCAAATCGAGAACGATTATGGCTCCTCGGTGGAATGGTATACGCAGTCACTGACGCTTGATGGTGCAACGCGCAGCTTGAATATGTTGCGCGTAGGACGTATCGGACTGTATTTCCAATCGGATGACGCCAAGCTCACGGGTCGCTGGAACAACACTGATCGTGCTTGGGAAATCGACAACGGGGCACGAAGTGATATTCGGACCGGACTGCGGATGGCGAAACAGCTTATCGCCCCGGAGATGATCGTTATCCCGGTAGCTGCACCGACGGAGGGTAATTAAATGAAACGTCTTACACTTTTAGTTACCGCCGGGCTGCTCAGCCTTGGAATGAGTACTGCATTCGCACAGGACGAAGCAGGATCCGCAAGCATGGCGGACCTTCTGCGACTGATCGAGCAAGGTCAGGCACGAGACTCTCAAGAGGCTCGTCAACGCGAAGCAGAATTTAATCAGCAACGTAATCAGCAACAAAACCTGTTGAACCAGGCGCGTGCCGAGCGCACTCGCCAGGAACGTGAAAGCGCACGCCTCGAACAACTGTTCGAGGACAACCAAACCAAGATCGTGGCAGCTCGTGTTGCTCTCGATGAGCGCCTCGGTGCCCTGAAAGAGCTGTTCGGTGTCCTGCAAACGGTTTCGGGAGACACTCAGGGTCGCTTCAACGCCTCTCTTACCCATCTGCAGTACCCGGATCGCGAGGACTTTCTCGTCGCATTGGGCAGTAAGATGGCCAGTGCTACGGAGCTTGCTCAGATCGAGGATATCGAGCGCCTTTGGTTCGAGCTGCAACGTGAAGTCAACGAGTCAGGCAACATCGTGCGCTTCAATCATCTGGTTACCCGTGCCAACGGCGAACAGGAAGAAATGGAAGTTGTTAGAGTTGGCGCGTTCAACATCATTGCTGACGTGGGTTATCTCGAGTATGACGCGGGCGAAGGATCAATCAGTGAGTTGTTGCGTCAACCTGACGGCCTCTTCACGGGCTCAGCCGATGATCTTTTTGATGCCACTGACGGCTATGAAGGATTTGGTGTTGACGTCACACGTGGCGGCATCCTTGGACTACTGGTCGAAACACCGACATTGATGGAGAAAGTCGACCAGGGCGGCATCGTCGGATACTGCATCCTTGCTTTGGGCGCTGTTGGCCTGTTGATCGCTATATGGCGCTTTATGGGACTCTCAGGCGACAGCCGCAGAGTTTCGGCTCAACTCAAGACTGATGTTGCCAACACGGACAATCCACTCGGACGGGTACTGGCTGCTTACGACAGTAACCGCAGCGCGGATACAGAGACCATCGAACTCAAGCTTAGTGAAGCGGCGCTCAAGGAGATGCCGGGTCTCACCAAGGGCTTGCTGTTTATCAAGGTGATTTCAGTGGTCGCGCCGCTGATGGGACTGCTTGGAACGGTTACCGGTATGATCAAGACCTTCCAGGTCATCACGCTGTACGGTGCCGGTGATCCGAAGATGATGGCTGGCGGTATTTCTCAGGCGCTGGTTACAACGGTTCTGGGTCTGGTCGTGGCTATCCCGATGGTACTGCTGCACACCGTTGTCAGCGGTCAGAGTCGCAAAGTCATCAACGTCATCCAATCTCAGAGTGCCGGCCTGATTGCTGAGCATTCCGAAAAGCACGGCTAGCGCCGCGAGGAGTAGCCATGCTTTGGCTGATTGACTCTATAAAGGCCATTCAGGATTTCATGACCCTGGGCGGCCCGGTGCTGCGGATGATCGCGATTACGATCTTCCTGATGTGGGTTCTCATCGTCGAGCGGATCCTGTATTTCCGCACGGGGATGAAATCCATGTCTCGGGACATTCATGATGAGTGGGAAGCACGTCAGGAGCGCCGCTCCTGGAACGCTGAACAGATTCGTGAATTGATGATTTCGCGATTCAGCATGGCCTCGAGCAAGGGAATCTCGATGATTCAGACGCTCGTGGCCTTGTGTCCCTTACTGGGCTTGCTTGGCACGGTAACCGGCATGATCAAGGTGTTTGAGGTCATGGCGGTATCCGGCTCGGGCAACGTCCGTGCGATGGCTGCCGGCGTGTCCCAGGCAACAGTGCCAACAATGGCAGGAATGGTGGGGGCACTCTCCGGAGTGCTTCTGGTCACAATACTTAGCCGCCGAGCGGCCCACGAAGTGCAGTTCCTTGAGGACTCACTGACGATGGACCACTAAGGAGTAATCATGCGTGATCATCACCTACTAGAGGTTGCCGAAGAGGAAGAGAATGAAATCAACCTCACGCCAATGCTCGACGTTGTCTTCATCATGCTCATCTTCTTTATCGTTACAGCCTCTTTCATCAAAGAGGCTGGGCTCGACGTCAATCGTCCGGATGCACCCGTAACGGAAACGAAGCCTGAAGATGCAAATATTCTTGTCGCCATAACTGCGAATGACGAGATCTGGATTGATCGCCGTTTGATCGATCCACGAGCCGTTCGAGCGAACATCGAACGCCTGCATGCGGAGAACCCGAAAGGGTCCGTCGTCATTCAGGCGAACAAGAAGTCGACGAACAAGATGCTGGTAACGATAATGGATGCTGCGAGGCAAGCCGGGGTTTATAACATCTCGATTGCGGACCAGAGTTGACCTGGATGCCAGGCGTCCATCAGTTAACGACCCTACAAGGCTGACGTAATGCGTAAGAGAAAAATGCTCGGTGCCGACGAGGAAGAAAATGAGATTAACCTGACGCCTATGCTGGACGTCGTGTTCATCATGCTCATCTTCTTCATCGTAACGGCGTCATTTATCAAAGAAGCTGGTATCGACATCGATCGTCCGGACGCACCTACTGCCGATAAGCAGCAGGATGCGGCGATACTCATTGCGATCAGTGCGAACGACGAAATCTGGATCGACCGACGCGAGGTAGACCCGCGAGCAGTTCGAGGGCAGATTGAGAAGTTGCACGCAGAGAATCCGAAAGGGTCGATTGTTATTCAGGCGGACTAAGAATCGACAAATGAATTTCTCGTAATCGTGATGGAGGCTGCCAAGCAAGCGGGTGTCACCAATGTTGCGATTGCTGCGGAAGACGAGTAGAAAACCTTTACAGAGCGACTTACACGTCGCTGAGGAGAGCTAAATCATGCTAGGCCGTTACGCGTTTTCCGTTGTAATAGGTACAATCGTTACCCTGAGTCTGTTATTCGTCATGCATCTGCTGATCGTAACGGGCAAGCAGGCGCTTACCAAGCCGAGAGATCGAGCCAAACTTGAGTTCGTACGCGTCAAGCGTAACGAAGCACTCAATACCGAAGACTTCACCCCCGAAAAGCCACCCAAGCCGCCTGAGACGCCGCCTGAGACGCCGCCACAGGATATGGACAACATGGATCCGAACGCGCCTTCGATCAATATTCCGGCCCCGTCAATGTCTGCCGATATGGATATTGGTGGCCCAGGCGGCATGAATATCGCCGAAGGTGACTATCTGCCTATCGTCCGAGTCGCACCGGTATACCCGGCACGGGCTTTGTCGCGCGGCCTCGAGGGATACGTTGACTTATCGTTTACGGTGACATCGGCAGGCACTGTGCGAGATCCAATTATTCTGTTCTCGACCAGTAGCTTGTTTGAACGAGCCGCGTCCAGAGCGGTCCTAAAATTCAAGTACAAACCGCGCGTAGTGGATGGGGTACCGGTTGACGTCCCGAACGTGAAAACCCGAATTTCTTTCCAGATCGAGGATTAGTGACCCTGGCGGGATCTAATTATCTAAGAGGATAGTTGCCGATATGAACAGCATTAGTCGAATTACTCTGACAATTTGCCTGACGTTGATGTTTTCTGTATTTGCAGCAAGCCCTGCGCTTGCTCAGGAAGATGATCGAGCAGAACGCGAATCGAAGAACCAAAAGACCAAGCAGGCGCAAGCGGTCAGCAAAGCCGTTTATGACCAAATAACCAAAGCGCAGGAAATGGTCGATGCCAAGAACTACGCAGGAGCTCTGAAGAGTCTCAATAATCTCTACAACCCGGACAAGCTCACTGAGTACGAGCAGGCGAATGTTCTGAATTACATTGGTTTCGTCTACTACAACATGGACGACATCATGAATGCCATTCGCACCTATGAGCGAATGGTCGCCATTCCAAGTCTTGAACCGCAGATGGCCAAGCAAACGATGTATACGCTGGCGCAGCTGTATACGATGGAAGAGCAATACCCCAAAGCGCTAACGACTCTCGACAGGTGGTTTCGCCTCGAATCGAATCCTGCGCCGGAACCTTTCATTCTGAAAGCGCAGAATCTGTATCAGGTACAACGTTACAACGAGATGATCGAGCCCATCGAAACTGCGATGAAGGTCGCCGTCGCTCGTGACAAACCCGTTAGAGAGGACTGGTACGTATTGTTGAATTTTGCCTACTTCCAGCAAGAGAATTATCGCAAGGTCCGTGACATTCAAAAAACCTTGCTCATTAACTGGCCCAAGAAACGCTACTGGTTCTCTTTGGCCGGTGCCTTCACCGAGCTTGGAGAAGATGAGAATCTGATCAACGCCTACGCCGCAGCTAATGATCAGGGCATGTTCGAGAAAGAAAGTGAGTTCGTCACAATGGCGCAGCTCTACATGCAACGTGAAGTTCCCTACAAAGCAGGCCAACTGATGGCCAAGGAAATGGAATCTGGCCGCGTCGCCAAGAATGCCAAGAATTACCGACTGCTGTCACAAGCCTGGCAGCTGTCAATGGAACACGAACTGGCGATTCCCGCGCTCAAGGAAGCAGCCAGACTCAGTAGTGATGGTGAGCTTGATGTACGCCTGGGTAACGCGCTTCTTAATACTGGCAAATACGATGAATGTGTTACGTCGGTTAAGTCCGGCGTCCGAAAGGGCAGCTTGAAGAGCCCGGATAATGCACAGATTTCGCTGGGTATGTGCCTCTATAATTTGCGTGATTATCGTGATGCCATTGACGCTTTCCAGACTGCAGGCAAGACGCCTCGTTCGCGCAGGATATCCAATCAGTGGATCAATGTGATTCGCGCAGACATCGAACGTAATGAACAAATTCGTCTGGCAGAGCAGGCCGCTCGTAAGAAACGCCAGGAGATCGACGAGAGGCTCGCGAAAAGCGGTCGAATTTAGAACTCCCGCAGAATCTCAAAATGCGCAATAGGGGCGATGACGGTTTTCCGTCAACGCCCCTAAACTTATGCGCTATTACTCACCAGAGACAACCGAGACATGCCAAAAATTACCTACATCACGCCTGACGGTGTACGTCACGAAACAGAGGTCGAAAACGGCTATTCCGTTATGGAAGGCGCTATCAATAACAATGTAGACGGTATTGTCGCGGAATGTGGCGGTGCTTGTGCTTGTGCGACTTGCCACAGCTACGTCGACGAAGCCTGGCTGGACAAGATGCCGGCGATGGATGACATGGAAGACAGCATGCTCGACGCTGCATTCGAGCGCAAAGACAACAGCCGCTTGACCTGCCAGATCGAGGTTAACGATGAGCTCGACGGACTAATTATCCACGTCGCCGATAACGAATACTAAAGCGCCTCTGTCAGTTCCGGCACAATTGAGAACAGATCGCCGACCAGGCCTATATCGGCTACTTCAAAAATTGGCGCTTCTTCATCTTTGTTGATCGCGACGATCGTTCCAGCATCCTTGATTCCAGTGAGGTGCTGAATAGCTCCTGATATACCTATGGCGATGTACAGGTCGGGCGCAATAATCTTACCCGTCTGGCCAACCTGCATTTCATTCGGTACGTAGCCGGCATCAACAGCCGCTCGCGAAGCACCGACTCCGGCGCCCAGCTTCTCAGCCAACGCATATATCAAGCCAAAACTCTCATCACTACCGAGCGCTCGGCCGCCCGCAACAACCTTGGCGGCAGTCTGCAAATCCGGCCTGTCTGACGATCCAGCCTGAAGTTCGATGAAACGCGTGTGCGACGGCAATTCGGCAGAGCTTGCAACGCTCTCAACAGGCGCCGCGTTAGAGCAAGCAATCGCACGATAGGATGCCGTTCGCACGGTCGCGACGACGGGCAGGTCCGAGGGCGCTTCCATCGTCACTACGGCGCTACCGGCATAGATCGGCCGCTTGAACGTGTGGCTGCCTTCGACGCTCATGATGTCACTGATCTGGTTGACGCCCAGTAAGGCTGCAACACGCGGCATCAGGTCCTTGCCAAAAGTCGTCGAAGGACCGAAAACGTGGCTGTAAGCACCAGCAAGTGCAACGATTTGCGGCGCCAGAACTGCGGCAAGTGGATGTTTGTTCGCCGCATTCTCGATGGTCAGTACACGAGCAATTGAATCGAGAGTGGCAGCCTCTGCCGCTACCTGTGCCGCCGAGTCGGCAAGTACGACAACGTCAATTTCTGCTCCTTCAATTTCAGCTGCACACGCAACTGTCTTCGCAGTACTTGGATTGAGCGTTGTACCGTCGTGCTCAGCAATTAATAAAATTTTCGCCATCACACTAATCCTTTGTCTTTTAGCGCAGCAACAAGGCCTTGCACATCGTCGACCATAATGCCTCTCTCACGTTCGGACGGTGGCTCGAACAGCACGTGCTTGATTTCCGGGCCCGGCTCAATAGCCAGATCCGAGAACGGAAGCGTGTCGAGCGGCTTTTTCTTGGCCTTCATGATGTCCGGCAATTTAACGTAGCGTGGCTCGTTAAGCCTGAGGTCCGCTGTGGCAACTGCCGGCAAATCAACCTCGATCTTCTCGAGGCCAATATCGATTTCTCGAACGACATGCAATATGTCGCCGTCAATATCAAGCTGCGAAGCAAAACTCGCTTGCGGACGGTCCCACAACGTGGCGAGCATTTGTCCAGTCTGGATATTGTCATCGTCGATGGCTTGTTTGCCGAGTATCACCAGGAAAGGGTCTTCACGATTGACGATTTCCAGCAAGGCGCGGGCACAACTCAGGGTATCGACAGAAACGTCCGTCTCGATCAGGATTGCCCGATCGGCGCCCATTGCCAGTCCGGTGCGCAACTGTTGCTGCGCATCGGCGCTGCCGATTGATACAACGATTACCTCATCTGCGGCGCCTTTTTCCTTGATCCGCAGAGCTTCTTCCAGAGCAATCTCATCGAACGGGTTGATGCTCATCTTGACGCCATCAGTCTCAATGCCACTCCCGTCACTCTTGACGCGCACACGCACGTTATAGTCAACGACCCGCTTCAGGCCGACCAGTATCTTTTTCACGAATGAGGCTCCTACATTTCCAGAGACGGACAGTGTGGGCGAGGCCCACAGGCTGCTATTGTCTACGAGACAATCTGGGTGTACAAGACCGTTTGCTCATTGGGACTTAAAAAATGTCGTGGATGAATCACACACTGATTAGCGCAGAGCAGCTTCAATCACGCATCAACGACGCGGGATTGAGAATTCTGGATTGCCGCTTTGTGCTATCGCAGCCCGATGCGGGCCGGGAAAGCTATTTGCAGGGGCACATCCCGGGTGCGGTTTATGCTGACCTCGACAAGGATCTCGCAGGACCCGTTGTTTCCGGATCTGGAAGGCACCCACTTCCTGAAGCCGCTGATCTCGCGATGACATTCGGCCGTATTGGAATATCGAATGATACCGACGTAGTGGTGTATGACGATGGCAGCGGGGCGCTGGCAGCGAGAGCCTGGTGGCTGTTGCGATGGATGGGGCATGAGCAAGTGAGCTTGCTCGATGGAGGTTTGAATCGCTGGCAAGCGGTGGGTATGGCTCTGGATGTGGGCGAGGTCACTGTTGCGGAGAAGAAGTTCGCTGGGTCGCCCAAGTGTGAGTGGGTGCTCAAGACAGATGAAATCCTGATGCACGCCGGTGACGTCGAGCAACTGCTGCTGATCGATGCTCGTGATGAGGCCCGATACCGGGGCGAGGTTGAGCCTATAGACAAAATTGCCGGGCACATTCCCTGGACGATCAATTTACCGTTTCAGCGGTCTCTCAATAGTGATGGCACCTGGAAAATGGCCACTGAATTGCGGGACTTATGGGCAGATGCGCTCCGTAAGGCACCAAACGAGAAATTGAGTGTTATGTGTGGCTCGGGTGTGACCGCCTGCCACCTGATCATATCCGCCGGCCTGGCCGGCTTACCGCAGCCTCGCCTGTACGTCGGATCCTGGAGTGAGTGGATTGAAGATCCGACCCGTCCTGTCGCCACTGGCAGCCCTGAAAAAGAGTAAAATCGTCGCAAGATCACGCGGAAGGCACGTGAACTTAATACAGTTTCCGCTGGTCGGACTAGGTAAGATGACGCGCAAAGCATGGACGTCATCCTCGCTTGTGGCAACAAGGAAAGAGCAATGCAACATGTTATAAAACAATATGTTCTGATACTTTGCTCAGGTAGTTTATTAGCTTGTGCGGCCCCCGGTGAGCCTTCTGCAGACGCTTCATTCGCCGAAGAACCGGTTGTTCGCGATTGCATCTCGCAATCGTCTATCCGAGACTATCAGGTCCTGGATGAGAGCAACCTGATCATCACGGAGGGCGTCAAACGGAAATACCACGTTGTGTTGACGCGCCGTGCATTCGGACTTCGATCAACATGGCAGATCGGATTTCACTCCATGTCAGGCAGAGTATGCGCGAATTCGGCCGATCTGATCTTTAATGATGGCCTCACAGGTCCTGAGAGCGTCAGGGTCAGGTCGATTCGGCAGTTGAGTCCCGAGGATCTGGACGATTTATTGATCCGGTTTGGCAAGAAGAAACCGGACGTTGAACAAGCCCCGGCCCAGGAAGAAATTAAGGGCGCCGAGGTAGAAGAGCTGGACTGAATTGACAACCGGTTTCCGGTAAGACGATTCGGTCACGCAATCCGCAATCTCCGTGCGGACCCGCCCGGCCAACCGTAAGGTTGGCCGGGTTTTATTTTGTCCGTAAGATGCGCCAATGAAAAGCGGACTGCTAACCAGCAACAAACTGCGTGACGTCAAGTACGAAATTCGAGGACAGTTGGCGAACCATGCTCACGTACTCGAGAAGCGAGGTTACGAAGTAATCTCGCTGAACATCGGCAACCCCGGGCTGTTTGGCTTCAGAACCCCCGACACGATGCGTCTTGCGATGATCGAGAATCTCAGCCAGGCGGAACCTTACAGCCACCAAAAAGGGATTTTTCCCGCACGTGAAGCCGTTGTTATGCAACAGCAAGAGCGCGGCATTCACGGTATCAGCGCTGAAGAGGTCTTTATCGGTAACGGTGTTAGCGAGTTGATCGACCTTTCGCTGCGTGCGCTGCTCAACGCAGGCGACGAAGTCCTGGTCCCGAGCCCGGATTACCCGTTGTGGTCTGCTGCTGTGTCGCTAAACGGCGGAGTACCTCGCTTTTACAAATGCGATCCGGACAACGGCTTCCAACCAGATCTCGCGCACATTGAGTCGCTCATCAATGCCAATACAAAGGCGATGGTGATTATCAACCCTAACAACCCCAGTGGGGCAGTCTATGATCGCGCAACACTGCAGCAACTGGCGACGTTGGCGAAGACCCACAATCTTGTCTTGCTGGCCGATGAAATTTACGACCAGATGGTCTACGACGATGCCGAGTTCGTTCCCATGGCGACCCTGGTCGACGATGTGGTTTGTCTGACGTTTTCAGGACTATCCAAGGTCTATCGGGCTTGCGGCTATCGTGTCGGGTGGTGCGTGTTCAGTGGCGACCTTGAACGGGCTCAGGAGTACCTACATGGGATGGAACTGCTTGCCGCGTTGCGCCTGTGCGCGAACGTACCTGGGCAATGGGCAGTACAAACAGCGCTCGGTGGCTTTCAAAGCATCAAGGAGCTCGTGAGAGTTGGTGGACGCCTTCACCAACAACGACAGGTCATCATTGACCGGGTTGCTGCGAGCTCGTACCTGAGTATGCATGCGCCGATGGGAGCCATGTATGCGTTTATCAAACTGGATGAACGCTTTGCGAACGCCCTGGACGATCGCGCTTTTGCGCAGGAACTACTCGAGGATAAACACGTACTGGTAGCGCCTGGGAGTAGCTTCAATACTCCCTATACCGACCATTTTCGGATTACAACGCTACCGGACAATGACACGCTCAATGCTGTGTTTGACCGAATCGAGTCTCTGCTCGAGCAACACGCCTGAGCGATGTATGACTGGTTGCCCGATGCACTGCGAGGGACTTCACAAGTCGTAACTGCTAATCGTCGCCTGGCGCGTGAACTGGCCAATGCGCACGGCAAACTGCAAATTCAAGATGGAAAAGTGGCATGGCGGAGTCCACGTATCGTTGCGTGGTCAGACTGGCTGAAAGAACAGGTTGCCACAGCCGAAATCTCGAAGCCGGTTCCAACCCAGATCAATGCGCACCAGAGTCGTGTCCTATGGGAGCGCTGTCTTCGCCGGGAAGTCTCCGACCCACTTTTAAATATGGGCATGCTTGTCAGGCAGGCCAGAGAGTCGTGGGTCCGATTGCATGAATTCGGAGTAGGGCTAACCGAGTGTGAGGCTTCTGCTCAGGGACGAGACCAGAAGATTTTCGCGGCGGCAGCTCGCAGCTACCAGTCAATTCTCGATCGTGACAACTGGATCGACGAAGTTGGCACAGCCGGGCTTCTCACCAATCTGATCGCCGGAAAGCAGGCACTCGTTCCCGAGTCAGTCCTGTTCGCCGGCTTTGATCGATTCGTACCACAGACTGAGTCGCTTCTCGATGCGTTGCGGAATGCGGGATGCGAGATTGGAATCGCGCCACAGCCAGAGTCCGGCAAGTCTGTTGAGCTGTGCAGTTTTGAGAACTCTGATGCTGAAATGAGAGCGGCGGGTTCGTGGGCGCGTGAGCATTTGCTGAAGTCGCCAAACACCAACGTTGCTATTGTCGCAACCCATCTTGAGCAAGACGCGGAGCGCAACGCGCGCCTGGTGAGAGAAGGATTCGCGCCAGGATGGCAGACGAGTGGTATGCACTACAAGGCTGCGGTCAATGTTTCTTATGGTCGTCAACTCATCACATACCCGGCGATTGCGGTTGCTTTGCTGGTATTGCGCTGGTTGTACGAAGACCTTGGAACCCGCGATATCAGCACTCTGCTTCGGTCTCTGACTATCGGCGCAAGCGAAGTGGGCGGGCGCAGTCGGCTCGAAATGCTCTTGCGCAGAGCGCCTGATCGAAACTGGTCACCCGCGATGAGTCTGGCTGAACTAAAAGGGCGGGAAAAGACGGACGATGCAACCGATTGGCTGGCTCGCATCGATGTCCTGAACGCACTTCGCGGCGAACTTCCGGCACGTGAATCACCGTCCAAGTGGGCAGTCCTGGTAGATGCAACACTTGGGAAACTAAACTGGCCCGGCAGCGCTACGTTGAATAGCGATGAGTTTCAGTTGCTCAATCGCTGGAAAGAGTTGCTCAATGATCTGGCGCGGCTGGAACTTGTCATTCCCACCATGACGCTCGCTGAAGCACTCAGGCGCCTGCAGCTCATGGCCGGCGAAACTATTTTTCAGCCGGAATCGGATGGCGCCATGGTGCAGCTTCTCGGGCCACTTGAAGCCGCTGGCATGGAGTTTGATCAACTGTGGGTCACTGGACTCAGCGCGGCAAACTGGCCACCTGCGGGGCGCCCATCGCTGCTCGTGTCTCGCGATATTCAACGTCAATACAAAATGCCGGATGCAGTTCCCGACGACACTGTGGACTATGCGAATCGAGTTTTGCAGCGGCTGTTGACGAGCTCAGAGCGTTGCACCTGCAGCTTTCCTGTAGCGGACGGCGATGCCGAGCAAGATGTCACTGGCTTACTGGCAAATACATCTACTACGGAAAAGGACCTGGTTGATGATCCAGGTTGGCATGCGAAGAATCTCGTCAAAACCAATAACACGGAATCAGTGGGTCCTGACCCCGTGCCACCAGTGATGCAAGACGAAGCGGTCTCGGGCGGGGCTGCGACAATTCAGAATCAATTGCTCGAACCGTTTTCCGCGTTTGCGTTCGGCCGGCTGGGGATTCGATCGCTACCCGGGATAGTCAGCGGTTTGGCGGCCAGTCTGCGCGGCACGTTGATCCATGACTCGTTGCATGAACTGTATATTGATCTTCCGGCACAAACGGAGCTTCTGGAATGGACGGAGTCCGAGCGACAACAGCGAATCTCGGCGGCTACCAGGAAGGCATTTTGGAGGCACGAACAGAATGCGGACCCAATGTTGCAGCAACTATTCGCTCTTGAGCAGAGACGAGTCACGACCTTATTGCAGGCTGTCGTCATGCTCGATCGCGGTCGCGAACCCTTTCATGTGCGAAATACCGAAGGTGCGCTTGATGTCGTTGTCAGCGGCGTTCGCCTGAGCTTGCGCATCGATCGGCTGGATCAATTGAGCGACGGCAGCCTGGTCATTCTCGACTACAAGACCGGGGCACGAAAACGATTTCTGGATCGCAGTGGCGATCCGAATGACATGCAACTGGTCGTGTATGCCAGTGCAGTTAAAGAGCCCGTTGGCGGCCTTGGCTTGGTCAATATCGACAGTCGAGGGGTGGATATCGATGCGGCGGGCAAGGACTTTACACCGAAAATCGATTGGGATAACGAGCTCGGCCGCTGGAAACTGCAAGTAATAAACGCCGCTGCAGAATTGCAGCGTGGTGACGTACGTGTGGACGCCTTGCAGAGTAACGATACGGCGAGAACTTTGGGATTGTTGAGCCGCATAGGTGAATTACGTCGTGGCACTTGATCCGCAGCTGCAGCGTGATGACGAGCAAGCGCGAGAAGCGGCGCTGGATATCACGCGTTCAGTTATCGTGCAGGCGCCTGCCGGATCCGGAAAGACGGAGTTGCTGATTCAACGCTATCTCAAATTACTGGCAGTCGTTGAACATCCCGAAGAAATCCTCGCCATCACATTCACTCGCAAGGCGGCAGCGGAAATGCAACTTCGGGTAGTCCAGGCCCTGAAAAAGTCGGCCGCCGGTGAGGAAGCCCTGGAGGATCATGAGCGCATAACCGCCCAGGCAGCTGCCATCGTATTGCAGCGTGACAATGACCTGGGTTGGCAACTTATCGCCAATCCAAGGCGCATGCGCATACAGACACTCGATTCATTGAACGCCTCGATAGCGCGAACTCAACCGCTCACATCGACTGGCGGCGCGGCCGGAAACGCCATCATTGCCGATGCCGAAATGCGTGCGCTTTATCGGCACGCGGCTGCTTTGACGTTGGACCTTCTGGCCGAGTCCGGCGACATGCAGCAGGTGACACGGGACGTGTTGTTGCACGTCGATAACAACACCAATATTTATATCGCCTACCTTGCCCGCATGCTCGCCACAAGAGATCAGTGGTTACCATTCGTTGGCAGCGGTTTGGTAAATAACTCAGAAGCCGACGGGCTGCGTTCGCAGTTTGAGCAGGGACTGGAATACGTTGTGGTCCAACACGTCAGGAAACTCCGGGCGGCCCTGCCGGAAGAGTGCATTCCCGAAGTCACGACCCTGGCCCGTTACGCTGCCGATAACTTGCGGGTTGCGGAGCAACTGGACAATCCAATCGCTGCTCTCATTGATATCGATAGGTTGCCGGAAGTGGCGACCGATGCGCTGCCATTGTGGGCTGGCATAAGCGAACTCTTGTTGACGAAACAGGGGGAGTGGCGAAAGCAGGCTAATAAGAACCAGGGCTTTCCTCCCGGCGACAATGGTCAAAAAGACGCGCTGTCCGATTTGCTCGAAACACTTGCTGGCAACGATCCGTGCCGCCGACTGTTGCACGAGGTGCGAGGATTGCCACCGCTAATCTACAGTGACGAGCAATGGTCGGTTTTGCTGTCGCTGTTTCGTTTGTTGCCATTGGCTGCAACCGAGCTTAAACGTCTGTTTGTCGAGCGTGGCGTTACGGATCATATCGAGGTCGCATTAGCTGCCAGCAATGCGCTCGGTACGGCCGACGATCCGGGCGATGTTGCACTGCTACTGGATTATCAGCTGCAGCATCTGCTGGTCGATGAAATGCAGGACACGTCGAGCGCACAGTATCGAATGATCGAAGCGCTTACAGGGGGCTGGAGTGACGGCGACGGGAGAACCCTGTATTGCGTCGGTGATCCAATGCAGTCGATCTATCGCTTTCGCAATGCGGAGGTTGGTCAGTTCCTGTTGGCCAAGCAAACCGGTATCGGCGATGTAAGGTTGTCAACGTTGACCTTACGCCGTAATTTTCGCTCCGGCGAAAAACTCGTCGATTGGTTCAACCAGGTTTTCCCCGTTGTTTTGGCACCGCGGGACGACGCGCAAAATAGCGCCGTGTCCTATTCCGAGGCCATCTCGGTGCCAAAATATGAAGGGCAGGGCGTTTGTACTGTTCATCCGGTAATTGGCAGCGACAAGGATGCCGAAGCGGATATTGGTTTTGCGGTAGTTCGGGACGTTCTCGACGCAGGCACCGATGAAAATGTCGCTATTCTTGTACGCGGTAGAACGCATTTGCCGGAGTTGCTGTATCGATTGCGAAATGCCGGCATCGCATACCAGGCGGTTGAGATTGACAGACTCACCGATCTTCCCGAGATTATCGACGTGCTCGCAATAACGCGTGCACTTGTCCACCAGGGCGATCGAGTCGCGTGGCTTGCCCTGTTACGTTCGCCATGGGTAGGGCTTGATTGGACTGACTTGCACTCGCTCGTCAGGAACAACAGCAAGTCGACTGTCTGGGAACTCCTGCATGACGAAGCGTCAGTCACGCGGCTCTCTGAATACGGTCAGAAGGCCGTCGCAGCGTTCTGTACCGTTCTTACGCCAATCGTCTCTTCTTGCCGAGCGGAGTCCCTGCGCGACAGGGTAGAAAGGGCCTGGCTAGCGTTGGGTGGTCCATCCATTCTCGACGACATACATGCTGTAGAAAACGTGTATCGATACCTCGACGTCATCGAG
>Ga0164320_10000288_pt1 | contig 15746 bp, 13 predicted proteins | sample GuaBasSediGuay11_FD_113736 | JGI IMG/M metagenome (GOLD analysis project Ga0164320, IMG submission 113736) | Subseafloor sediment microbial communities from Guaymas Basin, Gulf of California, Mexico - Guay11, Core 4567-28, 0-3 cm | ecosystem: Environmental > Aquatic > Marine > Hydrothermal...
GCGTCTTCGAGATTTCTGGCGCTTAACGGGATCTGCTGTAGTGGGAAACCCGTCACATCAAAGAAAGGTGGCAGGTCACGTTGGTCAAAGAACAATGCGCGCTCGAAGAAGAGGCCCAGGGTCTTGCGACTGACGAGATTCAGGCTCGCAGCGGCCATGAGACCCAGGCCCAGTGAAAGGCGCGATTCAGTTGCGAGAATATGCCGACTACGAACGGCCATCACATGGGTGCGAAACACTGGATGACTGAGAATCTCGTCGACGCCATGTGCGCCGAGGAGGAAAGCAATAATTTCCCGGCTCTTCGCCGTTATTTCGTGAACATCCGGCCGCTCGCTGAAACGCTGCTCGATATAGGCCGATTCGAAGCGCTCGATAGCCGCAATTGGATCACTTTGGGCATAACAGGCGAATCGCCAGGACCCGATTGACGTACCCAACAGATGCACCGGGCCCTCAAGCTTTGGTACAACATTCGACAGAATGGCGCGGTCCAGCTGGCTGAGAACCAGCCATTTGGCGCCACCAGACGCCCCCGCTATAGTGCCTATGGAGGATATATCGAAGCCGTGTTTTTTAACGGATTTAAGCGCACCAGCGCCCGCTTTGAATGTCAAAGAGACCGACTTCACAAGGGCCTCTGCATGCCTTAGCCGAAAGGGTGCGTCTTGATAATCGTCTGTTCGCGATCCGGGCCGGTCGAAATGATATCGACTGGAACACCAGCGAGTTCCTCGATACGCGCCAGATAGTCACGCGCTTTTTGTGGTAAGTCATCGTTATTTGTGACGCCGACAGTAGATTCCTGCCAGCCCGACCACTCCTCGTAAACCGGCTTACATTCGGAGAATCGGTCAACAACAACCGGCACCCCTGAGATCGACTCACCGTCAATCGTATAGCCAACGCAGATCTGAATGGTTTCGAGTTCGTCGAGTACATCGAGCTTCGTCACACATAAGCCCGAAACGCTGCTGTTAATTATCGAACGACGCAATGCCACCGCATCAAACCAGCCACAACGGCGCGGTCTGCCGGTCGTTGCTCCAAATTCGGCGCCAACTTTCGCGAGATGTGCACCGTCGTCATCAAATAATTCTGTTGGGAACGGCCCGGCACCAACACGGGTCGTATAAGCCTTTACGATGCCCAGTATGTAATCGAGATTGCGCGGTCCGATGCCGGTGCCAGTGCTGGCAGCAGCTGCAACCGTGTTGGATGACGTTACGTACGGATAAGTGCCGTGATCGATATCCAGGAAACTACCCTGCGCACCCTCAAACAAAATACTCTTGTCCGAGTCAGCGAGATCCTGAAGTATCTGCGTAATATCCGCCGTGATCGGCGCGATGATCTCAGCGTAGCCCAATGCCTCATCGAGCGTTTTCGCAAAGTCGACGGCCTCAGCACCATAGTAGTTTTTCAAAAGGAAGTTGTGGTAGTCGAGAATCTCGCCGAGCTTTGATGCGAATGTCTCACGAACAAAAAGATCAGAAACCTTCAGTGCACGTCGCGATACTTTATCTTCGTAAGCAGGTCCGATGCCACGCCCGGTTGTTCCAATGGCGCTTGAACCGCGGGCCTTTTCTCGCGCCGCATCCAGTGCAACGTGCGATGGCAATATCAAAGGGCAACCCGGGCTGACTTTCAGCCGCTCATAAACGGGGACACCACTCTCGATCAACGCGTCTGCTTCTTCGACCAACGCATCCAGTGCCAGCACAACGCCGTTGCCAATCAGACAACTGACACCGTCACGAAGAATCCCTGACGGGATAAGATGCAAAACCGTTTTCTCGCCGTCGATAACGAGTGTATGACCGGCATTGTGTCCGCCCTGAAACCGCACAACCGCTGTCGCACGTTCCGTTAACAGATCAACAATCTTTCCCTTGCCTTCGTCACCCCATTGGGTGCCGATGACAACTACATTTTTTCCCATGGTATTGCTGCTCTTTATCCGCGAATCAGGAACAAGGTCACTAGCCCTATGATCATCACAACCAGACCTATGACCCGGATGTGATTGTCTCCCAGTTGTGCAATCTCCGCCACCAGCTCACGATACTTTCGCGGCGACATGAATGGCAACATGCCCTCTATAATGAGGACAAGCGCCAATGCCGTGATTATTTCGGTAGCTATTGCTCACCACTCGATTGATTCAGGTAACGGAAGAACTCGTTGTTCGGGTCCAGCACCAGCAAGTCGCCTGCCTTACCTATCGAATTCTTGTAGGCACTGATACTGCGGTAGAAGGCATAGAACTCCGCATCCTTGTTGTAGGCTTGCGCGTAAATATCCGCCGCCCTCGCATCGCCTTCACCACGAATAATTTGACCATCGCGATTAGCGTTAGCCAACAATATTATTCGATCCTTGTCAGCAGTCGACTTGATCAGCTCCGCGGCCTCTTCACCTTCAGAGCGCGTTTCCGCAGCGACCCGCGCACGCTCCTCGCGCATCTGCCTGTAAACCGAGTTTCGAACTTCAGCAACAAATTCGACCTGTTTTACGCGAAAATCGACGACCTCAATACCCAGGCCCTGAGCAGTCTCGGCTGCATTCTCAAGCATGTCGCGCATGAGTGCGACACGCTCAACCGAGATAGCCTCTACGATGGTTCGCTTACCGAACTCCGTCACAATCGAGTTCTTGATAATCTCGCGCAGTCGGTCCATCGCAACTTCCAGCGAGCCACCTGTCGAGGTATAAAACGGTACTTCGTCGACAATGCGCCACTTAACGAAGTAATCGACTGTCATCGCCGTACGTTCAAGTGTGAAAACGCGTTGTGGCGCATCGTCGATCTTCAGGATCTGACTCGGGAATTTCTGCACCGTCTGGTACACCGGAATCTTGAAATGCAGCCCTGGGTCATATCTCGCTTCGACGACCTTACCGACCTGTAACTTGATGGCGAGTTCTCTCTCACCAACCGTAAATGCCGACAGACCAAGCACGACAAATGCGAGACCCACGATTACAACTATCGAAAATCTTGAGTTATTCATTCTCGTGTTCTCCGCTCGCGACTGGTACTCGACCTTCCATCCAGGCTTGCATCAAGTGGTGGCAACATCGATTCAGACAGACGTGACGTCGAATCACCTGCTGGCATTAAGTTTGATCGCTTCAGCAGCTGGTCTACCGGCAAATACAACAGATTACCGCTGCCTTCGGAGTCCAGGATGACCTTGTTGGAACGACCGTAGACTTCCTCAATTGCTTCAATATACAAACGGTCCCGGGTTACCCGAGGTGCCTTCTTGTACTCGATCAACAATGCCTCGAAGCGAGCTGCCTCACCTTCCGCGTCCGCTATCAGCCGCTCACGATAGGCTTCAGCTTCCTGTAATACGCGCTGTGCCTGACCGCGGGCGCGCGGGATAATGTCATTTCGATAGGTATTCGCTTCAAGCTCGTAGCGATCCTTGTCGTTACGTGCCTTTTGCGTGTCATCGACTGCTTCCTGCACCGATTTCGGATAATCGATGACGTTGAGGTTAATCGATGTCACGGACAATCCGGCACCATAGGCATCCAGAGTTTCCTGCAATTCCCCCATGGTCCGGTCGGGAATTTCTTCACGACGTTCACCGATCAACTCTGTCAGTGTGCTGGTCCCGACAACACCACGTAAAGCGCTCTCTGTGACGTCATAAAGCGTGACTTCCGGATTCGCAACCTCAAAACTAAACAAGACAGGATTCACGCGTCGATACTGCACGACGATGTCGATAAAGACGTATTGCTCATCGGCCGTCAGCATCTCTGTGCTGAAGTTATAGTCGTTCACTTCCTGCGTATTCACGACATCGACTGTCTCGATCGGAAACGGCAAATGCCAACGCAGACCCGGCATGGTCACAGGTTCGACGTACGCACCAAAGCGCTGCACCACGCCACGATCGGCTTCGTCTACCCGGTAAAAACCCGTCAGGCCCCAGGCGATAAGCAACATGATGATGAGTGCAATACTGCCACCACCGCTGGGAGCACCTCCGCCGCCACCACCGCCAAGGATGCTGCCGAATTTCTTTTGCCAGTCCTGCACAATTTGATCAAGGTCGTTTGGCTTGTCATCGTCCTGCTTCCACGGATCGTGACCATTGCCTGGTTCGTTGTTAGCCATAATGTCTTTGCTTTTACTCGTTTGCTGCAGTTACCGCCGTCGCCTCCACTGGCACCGGCTCCAATTGATCTGATACTTGTTCTATTGGCAGATTTTCACGCTTTAGAAATCGCCGCAAGTCTTTTTCTGCCATTCGCAACTCCAGCGTCCAGCCGCCGTCTTCCAACACCTCTTCATTAAGGACAGCACCAAGCTCAAATAGTTTGGCACGTTGCCTTCCCTGGGCGGGTTGCAAATGGATTGTACGATGCGCCGTTTTCTGCCGCAGGCGAGTCGCTATGGCTTCTTTCAGCATTGGCAAACCGTCGCCCGTTATTGCTGATAACCACACTGCTCGCCCCTCTCCATGACGATTATTCGTCATTCGTGGCTCGCGATCCAGCTTGTCGATCTTATTGTACACCCGTATCTGTGGTACTCGATCGGCATCCAGCTGTTTCAACACTGCGTTGACCTGCCGCACGCGTTGCCAGCGATTCGGATCGCTGGCGTCGATCAGATGCAGAATCAAGTCCGCCTCGCGCGCTTCCTGCAAGGTCGAGCGGAATGCGGCGATCAGCTCATGCGGCAAATCGCGAACAAATCCAACGGTATCGGCGAGCACGACGTGCTCACCCTCGGGCAGGTCGAGGCGCCGTACTGTGGGATCAAGCGTCGCGAATAACTGGTCTTTGACGTAAACGTCAGCGTCGGTTAAGGCATTGAACAAGGTTGATTTTCCCGCGTTCGTATAACCCACCAGTGCCACCGTCGGGATTTCGGCCTTCATTCGATTACTGCGATTCATTGAGCGGCGCGTATCGACCGTTTTCAACCGTTCTTTCAACTGCCGGATACGATTGCCAATCAGACGGCGATCCGTTTCCAGCTGCGTTTCACCCGGACCACGCAGTCCGATACCACCTTTTTGCCGCTCCAGGTGAGTCCAGCCACGGACCAGGCGAGTCGACAAATGACGAAGCTGGGCAAGCTCAACCTGCAACTTACCCTCGAAACTGCGCGCTCGTTGCGCGAAAATATCAAGAATTAGTCCCGCACGATCCAGCACACGACACTGCAATTCGCGTTCGAGGTTACGTTCCTGGCTCGGACTCAAGGACGCACAGGAAATCACCAGCTCAGCATCATTCTGCCGCACGAGCGTCTTGAGCTCATCCAGCTTGCCTTTGCCAATGAAATAACGGGGATTCGGGCGTTTTCGTGAGGCAGTGAGCTCGGCAGTCACTATTGCGCCCGCCGAAACAGCCAGCTCAATGAATTCCTCTCGCTCGGACTCATCCGGCAGCCCGTCGGGACTCGCCTGGATGAGTACTGCTCTTTCGCCACTTTTCGGCCGTTCAAACAAACACCACCTCCTGTCGAGGTAGCGTCACGGGGTATTTACTCGTCGTCATCTCCAGATTCGTCGTCCGGCATCGGAAGACGAACATTACGCGACGGCACGACCGTCGATATCGCATGTTTGTATACCATCTGGTTAACGCTGTTCTTGAGTAAAACCACGAATTGGTCGAATGAATCCACCTGTCCCTGCAATTTGATGCCGTTTACAAGATAGATGGAAACCGGAACCTTTTCCTTACGTAAAATATTCAGGAATGGATCCTGTAGTGATTGCCCTTTAGCCATGATTGGGTCTCCTTATTCTGCATATTTTTGTTGTTGATTTTCGCAATCCGGTGGCGCCGGTTGCCCATCGCGAAACTCTGCCTAAGCAATTGAAAAGTCTATCACAGGAAAAACGCTTTAAGCGCTGGATTTCAGCCCGGTTTACCCGCTAGATATGCCGATATGGTGTCAATGGCTTGGGCTTCAAGAGGATCAACGCAAAACAGGTCATTTTCTGATCGCATCCAGGTCAATTGCCGCTTGGCGAGCTGGCGCGTCGCGAAAAGAGCCCTGTCCCTGGCCTCCTGCTGCGAATACTCCCCATCGAGGTACTTCCAGAACTGCCGGTATCCCACCGAGCGCATCGCGGAGCTGTCCTTGCTGAGGTTCGGGCGCGCCCGCAGTGTCAGCATCTCATCCTCGAATCCGCTGGCGATCATCAGATCCAGCCGTTGCTCGATTCGGGCATGCAGCAGCTCGCGCGGCTCGATGTTCAGGCCGATCTTGACGAATTCTATATCGCCAGTATCTAAGTCTGCGTCGCGCTGCCATTCACTGAGCGGTTTGCCGCTGATGCGAAAAACTTCGAGGGCGCGCTGAATACGTTGGCTGTCATTCGGGTTTAGCCTTGCCGCAACGACCGGATCGACTTGCTCGAGTTCGGCGTGCATCGCTGGCCAGCCCTTTTCGCCGGCTTCCTTGTCAATTTGCACCCTGATGTCAGCGTTTGCAGCCGGCAACTCTGCAATTCCTTCCGTGAGTGCGCGAAAATACATCATCGTGCCGCCGGCCAGCAAAGGAATTCGACCGCTCTCGAAGCTCGTTTCAATAGCCGCACGAGCGTCGCGCACAAAATCACCGGCTGAGTAACTTTCTTCAGGATCGCGAATATCGATTAACTGGTGCGGCGTGCGCCGCAGTGTCTCAGCCCCCGGTTTGGCCGTCCCGATATCCATGCCGCGATATACCATCGCAGAATCAACACTTATGATGTCGCACGGAAAACGCTTGCACAGACTGATCGCCAGATCGGTCTTGCCTGACGCGGTCGGGCCCATCAACAGAACAGCTTTACGAATCATCGACTTTTCTCAACGGCCACGCAGGAAAAGGCGATCAAGTTCGGACATCGTGACGATCGTCCAGGTTGGGCGACCATGATTACACTGGTCGGCATGTTCGGTTTGTTCCATCTCGCGCAGCAAGGCGTTCATCTCATCAATCGTCAATAAACGATTTGCACGCACCGAATGGTGGCAGGCCATCGTTGCAAGATAATCATCACCGGCATCTTCTATACGATTGCTTTGCCCTGCTTCTGACAGATCGGACAGCACATCGCGCAATAGTGACTCAACATCGGAGTTCTTGAGCAATGCAGGAACTTCACGCACGGTCACGCTTGTTGGACCGGCACGGTCTACCACCAAACCCAGGCCAGCCATCATTTCGCCGGATTCCTCAATCAGATTCGCTTCACTTTCGGCGACTGATATCGTTTCCGGTACTAACAAAGGCTGGCGCACCAGGTTGCGATCATCGAAACCCTTTTTGAGTTTTTCGTAAGTGATGCGCTCATGAGCGGCGTGCATATCGACGATGACAAGCCCGTCTGCATTCTCTGCAAGTATGTACACACCTGCCAGTTGTGCGAGAGCAAATCCCAGCGGCGGAATTTCCGTGGCATCCCCCGGTATACCCGCACGCGACGGCGTGCTCGCCATCGAGCCATACGCAGCCAAAGCGTCACGCACACCGGATGATGATGGCCGGGACTGCAAGGGCATGCTGCCCTGGTTGAAAACCGACTCACGCGTCATCGGAATCGGCGCCACGTTATAGCCACCCGGCCGCGTATCTTTTAGCGCAACATCGATCGCCTGGGATACAACGCCGTGTACGCGGCGACCATCCCGAAAGCGAACCTCGTGTTTGGCAGGATGCGCGTTGGCATCAACACTGGCCGGATCCATCGTCAGGTTTAAAATGTATGCCGGATACCTGCCATGAAACAAGACATCGCGGTAGGCGTGGCGCACGGCATGTGCGAGCGTCTTGTCCGTCACGCTGCGCCCGTTAACGAACCAGTACTGCATATCGGGCTGGCTACGATTGAATGTCGGCAGGGCAATCCAGCCTGACAACGCGATGCCCTCTGTTTCGCGTTCGATATAAACACATTGCTCGCCAAACGCATCACCACAAATTCTGGCGACACGTTGTCGTTGTGCCTCCTCACTTCGGGCTGCCGGTACTTGCAACACCGTGCGCTGGTTGTGCGTGAGCGTGAACGCGATCTCGGGCCGCGATAAAGCCAATCGGCGAACCCACTTTTCAACGTGACTAAATTCAGTTCGCTCGGTACGCAGGAATCGTCGACGCGCAGGTGTATTGTAGAAAAGGTCGTGAACTTCTACGGTTGTCCCTTGTGGATGGGCTGCCGGTTTAGGGGCACTCACTTTTCCCCCATCGGCTTCTACCTGCCACGCCGAGTCAACCTCTGCTGTCCTCGAACACAAAGTCAGCCGAGCGACCGATGCAATGCTCGGCAACGCTTCGCCGCGAAATCCCAGCGAAGCAACGGCTTCGAGATCATCGAGACTGGATATTTTACTGGTCGCATGCCGCGACAATGCGAGCGTGATCTCCTGCTTGTCGATACCCTTGCCATCGTCACGAATGCGAATCAACTTCTGGCCACCTGCGATTACGTCGATCTGCACGGTTTGCGCACCTGCATCCAGACTGTTCTCGACCAGCTCCTTGATCACGGACGCCGGACGTTCAACCACCTCGCCGGCGGCGATCTGGTTGATCAAGTGATCTGGAAGTTGCTGAATGGGCATACGAAATGACTTAATGGCGAAGACAGTCTGCCATTTTTTCAAATCTGCGAGCAAAAGTCTCGCCTGGAAAATTATCCTCCGGTGAAGACCGGGATATTTAGAGTCTGACCAACGCGAATTTTGTCCGTTGCCAGCTTGTTTGCCTGACGGATAGCTGCGGGACTCACGTTGTAGCGCTCTGCGATTTCAGAGATTGTGTCACCGCGGGCGATGACATGACGAACCCGTTTTGACGGCTCGCGACGAAGGTTCATGGCGATTTGCGTGTCGGGTGGCGGGTTCGTATAGAAGTAGCTTCTAACACCGGCCAAAACTGCATTGGCCAGGCGCCGCTGATGTCCCTTGTCTCTGAGTTTCTTTTCTTCCGAGGAATTCGAGATAAATCCGGTCTCTATGAGAATTGACGGCATGTCCGCCGCCTTCAGGACCATCAACGACTTTTGTCTGATCTCTTTACTGTGCATCTTCGCAACTTTGCCCATTTCCCGGCTAACTTTAGAGCCAACCTCGAGGCTGGCGCTCAACGCGGCGTTTTGGGACAAATCAAACAATACAGATGCCAATACCTCATCCTTGTCGTGTAGCGAAACGCCGCCCACGCTTACGGGCGCCTTGTCTCGACGCTCCAATTGCAGCACCGCCTCATCATTGGCACCTTTCATATTCAATGCGAAGACAGAGGCCCCGTTGGCACGCGAATCAGCGAAGGCATCCGCATGAATGGATATGAACAAGTCCGCTTTGCTTTTTCGAGCAATCGCAATACGATCGCGGTGTTCAACAAAGATATCCCGGTCGCGAATGAGTACAGCGCTCATGCCAGGCTCGGCATTAATACGGCGCGCCAACTCTTTGCTGATGGCCAAAACAATATTTTTTTCTTTCGAGCGACGCCCGATGGCCCCGGGGTCGTAGCCCCCATGACCGGCATCGATGGCGATAACAATATCCCTGCCCGGCCGGTACGCCTCTGATGCTCGCTTCACCGGTTGCAGGTTGCCTGCACGCGTCAGGTCGATAACGAGCCTGTCGCCGTATTCAGAATTCGGTCCGGCGGTAAAACTCCGCGAACGAACACCCTGCGTGAGGTCCAGAACAACGCGGAGCTGTCCATTTGAGCGCACAGCACTGCGGATGGACCGTACGGTACCCGCACCTTTGGGCAATTTGGTGAGTGACTGGGCCAGGCGGCTGTCTTTGAGGTCAATAACGATGCGATCCGGGCCGCGCAATGTGAAAATATTGTGATTCACCGAGCGACTGAGGTCCAAAACCACGCGAGTTTTGTTATTTTCAGACCATATACGGACATTTTCGACCGTAGAGCCTGCATTCGCGGCCGTGCTAAGCAGCAAAATGAGTGAAAATAGTGTCAGTCGGGTACGAATCATCAGGACATAATTCAGCTTGGAATAGATTATGTTGGATGAGTATACAAATTTGCGGGCAAAAACCAAGAGTTTTCGCTTCAAAATTATGAGGATAGAGACTTTAGTTAATCTTCTGAATCAATGCGGAGCCGCGTGCACTAAGCCCCTCGATGCTGGCATTGCGCGAATTCCCGGCGTACTCAAGCTGCAGCGAGATATCCGCGTCCTCCACGAGCTCAGGCGCACGATCAGGCCACTCGACCAGGCGAAATCCGTCGTCGAGTTCGTCCCAGCCCAGAAAGGTAAGTTCTTCTGGATCAGAAACCCTATATAAATCAATATGATAAATACTTCCCGAAGGCAGCTTGTAGGGTTCCACCAGCGTATAGGTCGGGCTTGGAACAGCGCCCTGGTGACCGGCCGCTTTGATGAGCGCGCGAGCGAATGTCGATTTCCCGGCACCCAGCTCTCCCATGAGCAATATCGTCCAGCCGGCCCTGTCATCGGGTAGCGCCGCGAGAATTTCACCGGCGAGCTCTATTGTCGCCGCCTCGTCAGGCAAGAAGCGATTCACGGGTTCGCCACGCCCCGTAGCGCAGCGAGCAGGTCAGACGCCAGCATTCCGCGCTCACCGGCAATTGCAGCTACATCACCGGCACGGGCATGAACCTCCACACCCACGGCAGCTGCCATCGCCAGGGGCAAGCCCTGCGCCAGCATTGCCGCGACCACACCTGTTAATACGTCGCCCATCCCTGGCGCCGCCATGCCCGGATTACCGGCCGTACAAATGAACGGCACATCTGAATCCGTAGAAATCAGGGTCCCGGCCCCCTTCAACACGGTTACGCCACCGTATTTGGCCGCCAAAGCCTCTAAGGCAGACGGTCGATCGGCCTGTACCTCTGCAGTAGTACTGCCCAGCAATGTCGCTGCCTCGCCAGGGTGTGGCGTGATAATGCGTTTTTCAGCCTTGTCTGGCGTTGCGGCGAGCAAATTCAATGCATCCGCGTCCCAGACGGCCTGCAGCTCGGAGCTCGCTACCACGCTGTATAGCTCGCGCGCCCAATCCGACTGCCCTAAGCCGGGCCCAAAGGCCACAACGTCCACTCTATCCAACAAAGGGGTCAGAGCCCTTTCGCCGCTGATGCCATGCGACATGAGCTCAGGACACGATGCTGTTACCAGCGCCGCATGGTCCGGGTGCGTTGCCACGCTGACGCGGCCGGCACCGGCTCTGAGCGCTGCTTCGCCGCAAAGCCTTGCTGCACCTGGCATTCCCGGTCCGCCGCCAATGATCAATACGTGGCCGAAATCACCTTTATGAGCGCCGCGTGGGCGCGGCGGCAATGCCGCGGTCAATACGCTGTCATCCAGCCTGTTATAGCTCGCCGGAATACCTGACAGGCAGCCTGCGTCAATCTCCAGATCGGCAAAAGTGAGTTCGCCACAATGATTTGGCCCTTCACCCAGGAAAAGTCCGGCTTTTAGCCCGACAAAGGTCGTTGTCAGACTTGCGACAACCGCACAGCCCATAACTCTGCCTGTATCGCCATTGATACCGGTCGCGATATCCATCGCGTGGACCGGCGCTGAATGCGCATTAATGGCCTCTACCGCTGCCTTGAATTCGCCGCCAACATCGCGCTCCAGGCCGCTGCCCAGAATCGCATCGACCAGCAGATCGGCTTCCGCGTCAAGTTCACCGGTCCAGAGCATGACCACACCGCCCTCGGCTGCGAAATCACCGTACGCAGTCGCTGCATCACCTATCAGCGTCGCGGGATCAACGAGTGTCAGCACTGATACGACGATGCCATCCTGCGCTGCAAGCCGCGCGACCACGTAGCCATCGCCGCCGTTATTACCCGCGCCGCAAATTACCTGCCAGCGCATCGCGTTTGGAAAACGGGCCCGCGCCGCGCGGACTGCGGCACTACCGGCACGCTTCATCAGCGTATAGCCAGGTATTCCATTGTCTTGGATCGCCGTGCGATCAATCTCGCGAACCGACGCTACTGAATAAATGTTTGCGGGTAAGGTTTCCATAGTCGTGATTATACTGTGCCTTTCGAAGGATCAAACATTGATGAAACCCGCACACCCGTATGGCGATGCCGAAATGACCGAGCTGAAGAGCAAGGTGATCGCCTGGTGTGGCGAACTCGGATTTCAACATACTGGAATCACCGATATCGAGCTCAGTCAGGCTGAGAGCCGTTTGGCGGACTGGCTGCGTGGCAAATTCCACGGTTCGATGGACTACATGGAACGTCACGGCACGAAACGTAGTCGACCTGATGAACTGGTCCCCGGTACTTTGCGCGTAATTTCCGTGCGCATGGACTACTTCCCGGAATCGCAGGACGCGGCGAAGCAGAGACTGGATGATGGCCACAGCGCATACATTTCACGTTACGCGCTCGGTCGTGACTATCACAAAACACTCAGGGGTCGATTACGTGCGCTCGCGCGTCGCATCGAAGAAAACATCGGCCAGTTTGGTTACCGCGTATTTGTCGACAGCGCACCTGTACTCGAAAAAGCACTCGCGGAAAAAGCCGGCATTGGCTGGGTTGGAAAACATACCAACGTCATCGACCGCGATACCGGGTCGTGGTTTTTTCTGGGCGAACTTTACACCGACCTGCCCTTGCCAACCGACACAGCAGAAGAGTCACATTGCGGCACCTGCACTGCCTGTATTGATGTCTGCCCAACTAAAGCCATCGTTGCGCCCTACTCGCTGGATGCGCGTCGCTGTATTTCCTATTTGACGATCGAAAACAAAGACCCTATTCCGGTCGAATTTCGCAAGGACATCGGCAACCGGATTTACGGCTGCGACGACTGCCAGTTGTTCTGCCCCTGGAACAAATTCGCAAAACCGACGGCCGAAGAAGACTTCGCACCTCGCCACGGTCTGGATACCGCACAGCTCACCGACTTGTTTTCGTGGAGTGAAGATACCTGGCTTGAGAAAACTGAAGGCAGCGCGATTCGAAGAATCGGTTTCGAGCGCTGGTCACGGAATATTGCGGTGGCACTCGGTAACGCGGACAAAACGGCTGAAATCATCGCCGCGCTCATGGCACGCCGGCAGGACGATTCGCCAATGGTCACTGAGCATGTAGAGTGGGCGCTCGAGCAGCACGCAGAAAAATAGACAGTGATGGAGATTCGCAATGTTTGAAGCACCCAAGTCACCCTATCTGGTTTCATACAAAGGCGGCTTCGATATTTCGAAATCAAGCACGGAACCGCAAACCAATGGCCATTCACATAAGGGTAAGCATCGCCGGGAAGCCACTGAGAAGCTCAGCACACTGCAACGAGTGTTAGCGGCTGGCGATCGCCATTCTGTGCTACTCGTATTCCAGGCGATGGATGCGGCCGGCAAGGACAGTACTATTCGGTCAGTAATGCAGGGAATTGATCCGTCCGGCTGCCAGGTATTTAGTTTCAAGAAACCTTCCAGCCTTGAACTCGATCACGATTTCTTGTGGCGGACAACCTGTCGCCTGCCGGAACGCGGGCGCATTGGCATCTTCAATCGCAGCCAGTACGAAGAAGTTCTTGCCGTGCGCGTGCACCCGAAAATCCTGAGTTATCAAAAATTGCCGGGCGAGGTAAATCTCGAAACGATCTGGGATGAACGACTGACATCCATTCGGCAGCAGGAAGAGCACCTCGCTCGTAACGGTACTGTCATTCTCAAGTTCTGGTTAAACGTCTCAAAGGACGAACAAAAGCGACGCTTCCTGGCACGACTCGACGACCCGGCGAAGAACTGGAAATTTGAACCAGGTGACGTCGTAGAAAGACGGCATTGGGATGACTATATGAGCGCCTACCAGGATGCATTAAATGCAACATCCCGGCCATGGGCGCCGTGGTACGCCATCCCAGCTGATGACAAACCGTACATGCGAGCCCGCGTTGCTGAGATCATCATTAATGCGTTACAAGGCATAGGATTGCGCTACCCTGAACCCTCGTCGGAAGACAGATCCGAGTTCGCGGAAGCCCGTGCGGAGCTCGGCAAGAACGATTAGTGACCCAGGTCACACTCCAGTTTCCGGCGAATCTGTGTGCTGGTCGATGTTTATCTACCACGAAAATCGTGACAATTCCTTCTTACATAAGGGAGTCAACGTTGCCGCAATCTTTGGCGATAAATTCGGATTACAAACGCTCACTGCTCGAGAGCCTCGAGCTGTTCAAGGGCGTGCAGCCGGGTGATGTGCATGAGCTCCTGCAGCGTTGCGACCGGCGCGACCTCGCGGCTGGCGAACTACTGCTGTCACCGGGCGCCAAAAACGAACATGTATTCATCGTTCTCTCCGGCAGCCTGAATATTCATGTTGGCTCTTTAGACACGCCTGCAATAGCAACGATGGATGTCGGCGCTTGCGTCGGCGAGATGTCAATTATCGAGGATCGCGACCCCTCTGCATTTGTGATCGGTGCCGAGGATTCACACCTGCTATTAATTCATCAAACGGTCTTGTGGGAAATGGTCGATGCGTCACACGACTTTGCCAAGAATCTGCTGGTTGTTCTTTCGGAGCGCGTGCGCAGCCATAACCGCCTGATCGCCGACAGTCTTGGTGAAATCAAGAAATTTGAAAAACACGCTTCGACAGACGCACTGACGAGTCTTGCGAACCGGCATGCCATGCAAGAAAACTTTCCGGCAGAAATTGATCATTGCGTAGAAATGCAAAAGCCCATCGCAATGATGATGATCGATGTTGACAGTTTTAAGCAGTTCAACGACATGTTCGGTCACATCGCCGGAGATCGAGCTTTGTCTGCTGTGGCTGATGTTCTGCGTTCACTGTTCCGACGCCGCGACCTCCTAGTGCGTTACGGTGGTGATGAATTTTCAGTATTGCTGCCCGACACCACTCAGGAGCAAGCACTCATCATTGGTGAACGAGTGCGGGTCGCGGTCAGCGGCAGCACCGGTGATGGCAGCGATTCCCTGATTCGCATTCCGATACAAATTTCGTTGGGAGTTGCAGAGCTAAAGCCAGAGGGTAATCTGGACTTACTAACGCGAGATGCTGATGCTGCCCTGTATCGTGCGAAACATGCCGGGCGCAATATCGTATCTGACTAGACCGTAACTACCGCATTATCGATCAAGCGAGCGTTACCAAGTTGGGCAGCGGCAAGTACAACAAGTTCATCACAATCACGATCTGGAATCTCCAGGTTTTGCGCACGCCGAATGGAAAAATAATCCACATCAAATCCCGCATCGCCCAGTTTTGCGATCGACTCGGCCTCCAGCTCCTCAAAATTACGGCGGCCATTTTGTAATTCACTACCAACAGCGGACAACACCTGAAACAAGACCGGCGCACTCGCGCGCTCGTCATCGGTCAGATATTGATTTCGCGAACTCATGGCGAGACCATCTTCTTCACGAACCGTTTCGCCCGTAATAATGGTGACCGGTAAATTAAGATCCCTGGACATGTGGCGTATCACCAGTTGCTGTTGATAATCCTTCTGCCCAAAGATTGCTGAGTCAGGCTGTACCAACCCGAACAATCGCGCAACGACCGACGTTACACCGTCGAAGTGTCCTGGCCGGCTTGCGCCACAAAAGTTTTCCGTTAGCCTCGGCACGGAAACTGTAGTCGCATCTTTCAACCCGAATGGATACATCGTCTCAACGCTTGGCGCGAAAATCAGATCGGCCGTGGAGGTCTTGAGTCGCCGCGTATCGCGCTCAAGGGTGCGTGGATACTCCTCGAAGTCTTCACCCTCGCCGAA
>Ga0164320_10000290_pt1 | contig 15731 bp, 19 predicted proteins | sample GuaBasSediGuay11_FD_113736 | JGI IMG/M metagenome (GOLD analysis project Ga0164320, IMG submission 113736) | Subseafloor sediment microbial communities from Guaymas Basin, Gulf of California, Mexico - Guay11, Core 4567-28, 0-3 cm | ecosystem: Environmental > Aquatic > Marine > Hydrothermal...
AACCACTTCTCCGCCTCCTCGTCCCAGCCGTCGGTGCGGACGTAGGGATTGGTGCGCGGGTGCTCGATCATGTTCGGGTCGATGTCGACGCCGACCCCTTCGAGGAAATTGGTCAGGCCGATGCGTTCGATCATTTCGCCGGTGCGCTCGTGCTCGAGGGCGTTTTCGGCGAAAAAGTCGATGACGCGACCGCCGAGGTCGTTTAGCGCCTCGTAGTCCTCATCGGTCTTGAGCGGCATGAACGGCACGATGACCGTGCCCAGCAGGTCGCCGATCTTCAGCGTGCGCTTGCCGCCGATCAACACCGATGCGCCCTTGTCATCGCCGGGGGCGAGCGCCTTGGTCATGACGTTGAGGCAGTGCATGCAGCGCACGCAGCTCGGGTTGTCGACCTCGAGGGTGTCGTCGTCGTTGAGGCTCAGCGCATTGGTCGGGCAACGGCTGATGACGTTGTCGATGACGTGCTTGCGTCCCTTGCGCGCGACGAAGGCCTTGACCTCGTCCTGGTCGACCTTCATGTCGTCGCGCCAGGTGCCGATGACGGCGAAGTCAGCGCGCTGCACCGAGTTGACACAATCGTTGGCGCAACCGGAGAACTTGAACTTGAACTTGTACGGCAGCGACGGCCGGTGCATGTCGTCGAGGTAGGTGTTGATGATCTGGCGGTGTGCCTTGGGCTCGTCGTAGCAGCTCATTTCGCAGCGGGCGTGGCCAACGCAGGAGGCGGCGGTGCGCAGCGCCGGACCGGCGCCGCCGAGATCGAAACCGAGCTCGTTGAGATCGTCGAATGCCTTCTGCACGTTCTCGGTGGTGCAGCCCTGGAACATGATGTCGCCGGACTGGCCGTGGAAGGCGATCAGGCCGGAGCCGTGCTTCTCCCAGATGTCGCACATCTTGCGCAAGGTGTTGGAGTCGTAGTGGAACCCGGGCGGGGGCATGACGCGCAGGGTGTGGAATTCGGACGATTCCGGGAACTTGTCGGCCACCTCGGAGAAGCGCGGGATGATGCCGCCGCCGTAGCCGAACACGCCGACGGTGCCGCCTTTCCAGTAGCCGGTGCGCGTCTCGTAGGAGTGCTCAAGCTGCCCGAGCAGGTCTACCATCATCGGGTTGTCGTCGGTGGCCAGCCGCTTCAGGCCGGTCACGAAGCTCGGCCAGGGGCCGGTCTCCAGCTCATCGAGCATCGGGGTCGGGTGCATCTCTTTGGTCGCCATAGGCTTAGCCTCGGTCGTGTCGGTCACAGGATATTCTGACAATTGTCAAGATAGTTGGGTCGGGGCGTCCGGTAAAGCCGACCAAATAGGTACGGTATTAACCGGGCCCTACCCCCAATTGGATAGACGGGTTGCGGACGAGCGCCGCCGACGCGGCACGGGCCCCACCGCCCCGTTCCCGAGCAAGGTCACGATCGCTTCGCGCGGCGGCCGCAGCACCTCTTCGAGCTTGTCGCGCAGCAGTGAACCGCTGGCCGTGCTGCGCGCGAACACCGGGTAGCAGAGCGCCTCCCGGCAGCGACCTCACCAACTACCAGCGGGGTGGCGATGGTCACCTCGGCTCGGTAGAGCAGGCGCAACCCGGGAACGCTGGAGCCTGATTCAGCCACCGGGTTTGGCCACCATCAATATCAACGCCGCTAGCGCCGCCAGAGTGGCCACCCCTGAGGCCAGCGCCCAAATTTGAGTCATCCGACGGTAGACCTCCGGGAGCGGCCCATCGCCCGCACGGCGCGCCAGCGCGCGCAGCTGCCGTAGCAGTGGCATCAGAACCACCGCCCAGGTCAGGGCGGCGACCAGGAACAGGATGATCCCGCCAGAGAGCCAGGCCTGCGTCATAAGATTGTCGCTGCCCAGCGCGAGCATCCCGCCCCCGCCGACCAGCAGCAACAGCGCCCCGCTGGCGGTAAAGCGCACATCACCAGCAAGGATGCCGTCGAGCGTAAACGCGGCAAGTCGTGCCTCACCGTTACGGTCGGTGCGCCATTTCCACCAGCCTGCGAGCAGCAGGCTACCGATGAACAGCACCGCACCGAGGACGTGCAGCACTTTGAACAGGGAATAAATCACCCGGGCTGCGCCCTCACCAGTGGGCGAGGAGCTGGCCGTTCTCGACCTTGTGCTCGAAACAGCGCAGCGGGCGTGACCCCTTGGCGACGCAGTCGCCACTGTCGAGATCGAACACCCACTCGTGCTTCGGACAGGTCAGACGCAGGCCGTCGACGGCCAGGTGCGGAATGTCGGTGACCTGGTGCGGACAGCGGCTGTCGTAGACGCGTAGCACCTCTCCGGTGCGATAGACGAACACCCCACGACCATCGGCCTCCAGGCGTACCGGCTCACCATCCGGGATCTCGGCCACCGATGCCAGGTCGTGCCAGCCCGGCTTGGCATCGAGGTTCTCCGGACGGAACTCGGGGATATCCATCTCCAGCAGGATCTCGGTGGCCCAGACGATCTTGGCCAAACCAAGCACCGGGAAGGCCATGAACAACGCGTCGAGCACTTCATTCGGAGTGGCGCCGTTGCGCAGCGCTCGGGTCAGGTACTGACGGAAACCGCCTTCGGTCTGAACCGCGACCTTGGTGATCACCGAGATCAGGTCACGGGTGCGGGTGTCGAGATGATCACCGGCTTTCTTCATGAAGGTGAAGTAGCTGGTCATCGCCTCCGGACGGGCCTTGATCAGGTAATTCAGTGCGTCGCTCATCATGGCCTCCAAACCGGTGCGGTCGATGGCCCATGAGCATAGCCGAGGTTCAGAGGCCGTCCATGACCGCCGTCAGCCACACACCTCGGCCCAGCGGGCCAGCGCCTGCCCGATGACCAATTGGTGGCGCTGGGGCGCACGTAGCCAGACACGGCGCAAAGTGGCGGGCGGGGTAACCAGGAAGGCGTCGTGCAGAATCTCCAGTGCCCGGTGCGGGTCGAGATCGCCATGGACTGTGCCGAGCAGCGGCAACGCCAGACGCGTTACGGTATGGCGACGGCATAGCGCCGCCACCTCGGCCAATGCCGCCGCTACCACGTCGGCGGTAACCAGGGGCTCGCTGTCGAGATCGACAACCATGGCGTGCCAACGGCGCCCGTTAGCCAGGACACGACCGAGCGGGGCCGGAGTATCGAAAACCAGCGCTGTGAGCAGGCGCACCGGGTGTTCCGGTGGGGGTGGCTGCCACTCCGGGGAGGCGCCGAGTACCCGCCAGCGATCCTCCTCGATGACCTGCCGTTCGACCGGAAACGGTGCCTCGCCGGGTGGTGCCGCGACGAGCTCGAGATCACCATGACGCCAGATCGTGCGCCGACCGCCGGCAATCAACCGCAGGTTGGGTGCTGCACTCATGTGACAGTTCAGCGGGAGAGGCACTCCTGGTCAAAGCGGCGCTGCAACTCACTGCGCTGTACCGGCCGATTCGCCAACTCGCCCATCTGCCGGCTCAGATCTGCACAGTAGGTACTTCGCTTGGTCTCCGATACTTCTGTCCTGCCCTCGGGCAGCGTGCAACCACCCAGCCACGAGGCCATCAGCAATCCCAGCAATCCGTTTCGCATCATGCTCCCCTCCAGTAACCGCCGACAGAGTTATCACCCAAAGAATAGCGATTCGTGCCGGCGGTGCGTACGCCTGGGTGTCAGTCGTTTTCCGCCGGTGCAGCAAGGCGTAGCGACTCGCGGCGGTAGAGCAGGCTGGCCGCCCAAAGGTTCCGTGCCAGCAGCAGGAATGAAACACCGAGCACCAGGGCGAACGGGTAGAGCAGCGGATCAGGCCAAAGCAGAGCCAGCGGTAGCAGGATCACCGCGCCAGCGTGGGCACGGAACTGGCGCCGGCTGACAGCATCCGGCAACACCCGCTTCATGTGCGGCACTTTTACGCCGGTACCCAACAGCCCGCTGTGCAGCAGCCGGTTCTGCAGGTGGAACCAGACCAGGAACGGCACGATCTTGTAGAGCATGCCGTTGATCACCGACAGCGCGAAACCGACGATCAGGCCGGCACCGAGTAGCAGCCCCGTGCGTGGATCGGCAAGCCACCCCGGCGTCGCGCGGGTCACGACCCAGAACAGCAGCGTCGCCAGCAGGCAGCCCATACCCAGGCGCCAGAAACTCAACGTGACATCCGGCAGCCGCCGTTTGCGTCGCCGCTGCAGGTCGAGTGTGACCACGGCGAAAGCTGCGTAGCCGAGCACCAGCACGACCGCCGCCAGCACGCCGAGCTGGGCCGCCGCTGGCCAGGCCAGGGCCAGTGTCCACAGCATGAGGGCGGCAAAGATCAGCCGGTTGAGATGGCGGGTCAGCCATTCCGGGTATTCCGGCGTCATCTGAAACATCGGCACCACCTGGAAGGCGACCCCGCACACCAGGATGCCGATCCAGCCGAGCAGCGCCCAGCCGGCGTGCAGGTCGGTCGCCACGCCACGCTGTAGGGCGACACCACTCCAGCCATGGCCAACCAGCAGCCACAGGCCAAGACCAACCGCCACGGTCAGCGCAAGTATCGCCAGGATCATGCCGTGGACAGCCGCGTGGCGCCGCGGCGCCCGGGCCAGGCTGTGGGCTGCGGCTGCCACCAGCACCATGACCGCGGCGGCGAGCAACAGCGCCGCCGCACGCAGCAGGAATGATGACGGCATGACGAAGCCGAGCGCCAACGCGGCCGTTCCTGCGACCAGCAGCACATGGACCACCGTGGCAATGGCCAGCGGTCGTGCCACCGGGGCACCGGCGACCACGGGCAGCATCTGCAGCAGGGCACCGAACATCGCCATGGCCAGCACGCCGAGGGTCAGCAGGTGAGTCAGGGCGAGCAGACCCGGAGTCCAGCGTGACTGCAGCAGACCGGGGCCGAGCCAGAGCAGCAGCACCACGGCGGCCAGGCCAAAAAGTGGCGCGGTCAGAAAGAAGCGGAACGGGGCGCTGACCGGCGGTGCCTGCTCCAGCGCCAGGCCCGGGTAGCTCATTTCAGGCGTCCGCGGCGGCTGCCGCGGCGACCGGGTCGTCGCCACGCCAGATCAGGACCTCGAACGACGTCGTCGAACCGGGCTGGCAGCGCCAGGCGCAACCGAGTTGCTCAAGCATCGGGTAGAGCGGGAACGGCTCACGCCGGTGGAGCACGCGCAAGAACTCCCCAGGAACCAGTTCTCCGGCGGCCGCCAGCGTGCGCTCGAGCGGCTCGCAGGGCTCGAGCCCGGAGACATCAAGGCGCCGCTCCCGTGCGGACATCGTCAGGCCTCAGCCCCGAGTTGCCGGGCAAAGGCGTCGGCGCCATCACCGAGCGCCTGGTCGGCCATCGGGTAGAGGATCTCCTCCTCCTTGAGGTTGTGCTGCTGCATCAGGACGTTCAGGGTGTCGGCGACGCCCAGGACCGTCTCCTCGTCGTGCGCGGCCACGGCGGTGCGCAGCTCCTCGAACAGGCCGCGCATCTGCTCATGCTCCATGCGCATGATCCGGGTCGGCCCCATGGCCATGCCGGTCAGGCGCTCGAACTCCGGAAACAGCTGGGTCTCCTCGATTTCGAAATGGTGGGTCATGCCGTCGAGATAGGCCTCCAGGCCGGCAGCGGCCGCATCCCAGTTGCCTTCGCCGGCGGCCGCCTCGAGGGCGGCAAAGAGGTCGTCGCAACGTCGGTGTTCACCCGACATAAAGGTAGTCACATCGCTCATCGTCGCTCTCCATTCAGCATGATTGAACCCCTGCTTGCCACCGGTCGAGGTCGCTGGTGAACCAGGATCTCCGGGCTTGCCGTGCCAGACATACGCCATAGCGGGCCATTGCGAAATCCCCGCTGCGACCGGACCGGACCGGACATTCCGGGCGCTGGAAACGCCGGTTCCCGGCCTGGCCAGAAACGCCCTGGCCGGTACTATCGCCCGGCACGCCGGAAGCAGCATTGATAAACATCAAGGGTCGCTTGCGACCCCCACGGGGCGGCGCTATGGTGCCCGGCAGCATGACCCACGACGACCTCACCACCACGCTGGGCAACATCCCGCTGTTCGCGAGCCTCAACGTCGACGAATTGCAGGTGATCGCCCACGCAACCCATCACCACCGCCTGCGCCGCGGCGAAATTCTGTTCCAGAAAGGTGACCCGGCGCTCGGCTTCTACTATCTCATCGACGGACAGGTAAAGCTGGCCCTGCTCGCACCCGACGGCCATGAGAAGGTGATCCAGCTGATCGAGCCCGGGATGACCTTTGGCGAAGCGGTGATGTTCATCGAACGCCCTTTCCCCGCCTACGCCGAGGCGCTGCGCGCAAGCCAGCTGCTGTTCATTCCCCGCACGCCATTGATCGAGGCGCTCGATGGCAACCCGGGTTTCGCACTCAAGCTGCTCGCCGGGCTCAGCACCCGGTTGCACAGCATGGTGAACGAAATCGAGGCGCTCTCGACCCGCAACGCAACCCAGCGGGTCATCGGCTTTCTGCTCGCCGATCACGGCCTCGACGACCCCGATACCCTGTCTCTACCTGCAAGCAAAGCACTGATCGCCTCACGACTCAACCTGACCCCGGAGACCTTCTCACGGGTACTGCACGATTTGCAGGAGCGGCAGTTGATCGAGGTCGACGGGCGGACCATCCGCCTGCTCGACCGCGACACCCTGCTCGGCCAGGAAGAACCGGGCTGAATCTACTTGAGCAGCCGGTTGGCCTCCTCGACGTCGCCGAGGTCAAGAGTGCCCACCGCCTGCTTCAACGACAGCGTGCTAAGCACGTAGGCGTGACGCGCCACATCGTAGTCGCGCTCGGCCTCGAACAGGTCCCGCTGGGCATCGAGTACGTCGACGATGGTGCGCGTACCGACATCGAACCCGGCCTGGATCGCGTCCAGGGCGCTCTGGTTCGAGACCACCGCCTGCTGCAGGGCCGAAACCGCCGAAATCGAGGCGATCACCGTGCGGTAGGCGTCCCGGGTCTGCTGCTCGACGAAGCGTCGCTGCTGCTCGTAGAGCTCGTTGGCTTCCACCAGGCGCGATTCGGCCTCGCGGGTCCGTGACGACACCAGGCCGCCGGTGTAGATCGGCAGGTTGAGTTCCAGGCCGATGCGGCTGGAATTGAGGTCTCTGGCGAAGGCACTGCTGGTATTGCTGTCGTCGTAGCGCGCGAACAGGTCGACCGTCGGGTAGTGGTCGGAGCGACGAATCTCGATTTCGTCATGTGCTACGTCAACGTTGTATTGCGCTGCCAGCAGCGTCAGGTTGCCTTCGGTAGCCTGGGCAACCCAGTCCTCCATGACATCCGGCTCGGGTTTGGTCAGCGCCACCTCATCGGCAAGTTCGGCGAGTTCATCATGATACTGGCCAGTGATCACGCGCAGTGATTCACGCGCGCTGTCGAGCCGGTTCCGGGTAATGATCTCCTCGGAAACGACGCGATCGTAGCGCGCCTGCGCCTCGTGGACGTCGGTGATCGCGATCAGGCCGACCTCGAAGCGCTGCTTGGTCTGTTCCAGCTGGCGGGCTGTCGCTTCCTTGTCGGCAAGGATGGCCTTCAGGTCGACCAGCGAGTTGAGAACGGCGAAATAGAGCTGAGAAGAACGCACAATCAGGTCCTGCTCCTCGAACGTAAAGCTGACCTCGGCCTGCTTGACGAAGTTCGAGGCCTGCCCCTGGCGCAGCCATGCGGCGCGGTCGAATACCGGCTGCAACAGGCTCAGCGACAGCCCATTGCTGTTAAAATCTTCCGAATCGAAGCCTTCCGGTTTCTGGTAGTTCTGGGCCACGTTCGCACCGGCCACGATGCTGGGCAGGTACTCGGAGCGGGCCTGCGGGATCACCTCGCGAACGGCCTCCAGGCTGGCCGCGGCCGCGCGCAGCTGGCGATCTTCGATCTGCGCCAAACGGTAGATATCGAGCAGGTTGTCGGCGGTCGCGGATGCGGAACAGACGAGCAATGCCAGGAGCACGGCAACAGGTGCGGTGTGACGAATCATGACGCGGGATTCCCTTGGTTGGTCATATGCGGGCGGTGGACACCCGATCCTATTGTGACCTATCTGCGCCACGATGCCAGTTTGCCAGGGGAATATTGAGGGCTCGTCGCAATTGATCTGGATCAGGTTCCTCGCGCTTCCTCGCCACGTCGGTTGACGGCTGGAGGAACGACTGGTTGAATTACCTACAAGTTAAGTTGGTTATTTGTCCGCCACCGGAGTCCGCACCATGCGACTTTCGACCAAGGGACGCTACGCCGTCACCGCGATGTTCGACCTGGCTCTGCATCAGCAGGACGGGCCGGTTCCTCTTACCGAAATCTCCACCTGCCAGACGATTTCACTCTCCTACCTCGAACAGCTGTTCGCCAAGCTGCGTAAGAAAGACCTGGTGATCGGCGTACGCGGTGTCGGCGGGGGCTACCGTCTCGCCCGCCCCGCGAACGAAATCTCCATTGCCGACATCCTGCGCGCCGTTGACGAGAAGGTCGATGTCTCCCGTGCCGCCGAGAAGGGTGATCCGGCACAGGCGCTGTGGATCGAGTTCAGCGAAGAGCTCTACGCCTACCTGAACAAGCGCACCCTGGCCGACTGCATCAGCAGCCCCTACGCCTTACGGGTTTCCGCACGCCAGGATGGCGAACACGGTCGCGGCATCGTGACCCGCCAGGATGCCGCCTGACCCGACAGGCCAGCCTCTTAAACACCCGGTTGCCGCTGACGGCGCCGTACCCGCAATCCACGCTATCACCATGACGAGCTGACCGACCGGTCAGCTCGCGGTGACGACGGATCGAGAACAGTCCTGGCGGATCCCGCCAGGGGCGGCCAATGGCCGGAATTCAAACGCACCCGGTCGGTTTCGGCAGGCCACCGTACTTGGTAATCGGCTTCATCGGCCCGGTCATCCACAGGTCGAACAGCGCCCGGGTGTCGGTCCCCAGGTACTTGGCGAACTTGCGAACGGGCGGCACCGATGAATAACCGTCGTAGTACTCGCGGGCCTTCAGCACTTGATCCCAACGATCACCTTCGAGTTCTATACCGTCGTCCTCGGCCATGGCGCGCGCCACTGCCTCGCTCCAGTCGTTCATGTCTTCGAGGTAACCGTCACCATCACGGGCCGGCAGTTGCATGGTGGTCATTAGGGGCTCCTGATCTCATGGTTGCTGATGTTGATGGTTCAACAGTAGATAATGTCCTACTGTTTTAGTCAACTATCCATGATGGGAGAGGCCGGAGCTACCGCCCAGGCGGCTTGTGGTATACAGACCGCTGTCCTGCATCCAGTTTTTTATTGAGGAGTATGTGAATGAGGTTCGGCGCCCTGCTCGTCCTGGTCACCACCCTGGTCACCCTGCTGCTCGGTGGCTGTGCCGGACTCGAAGAGGACCGGCGCAACTCCAATTTCGGACTGCAACTTCTCTCCTACGAGAACGCGGTGCGCTGGGGCAACTACAAGCTGGCCGCCAGCTACATCAAGCCCGGCCTGCAGATGGAGCCGATCGACTTCGATGCCTACGACGGCATCCAGATCGCCGACTGGAAGGTGCGCAATACCATCAATAGCGAAGACGGGAACCGGACCACACTGGAGCTGCGCATCCATTACATGCGCAAGGGCGAGGCCTCCGTACGCAAGATCGACCGGGAGCAGACCTGGGAGTACGACAAGGAGACCAAGCGCTGGTGGCTAATCACGCCGTTTCCGAAATTTGATTGACCACGCGACCCACCTGCCACCCACTCATTTCCACGCCTCCAGGGTGGCCTCCACACTGGCAGAACCCTCCGACAGCCAGGCGACCCCGCCATCGATGGTGCAATCGAGCCGCATGCTGCGCTGAGCGAGCCCGGCCAGTTCTTCCGAAGCCTCGGCGGGGACGTTGACCACCACAAGATTGGCGAGACGGCCAAGCGCCGTGCCGTTACGCTCCCACCACAGATCGGCGGCACGCCCGCCGTAAGCGAACACCACGACCCGCCCGGCCCGCCCACATGCCTTGCGTACCCGCCGCTCATCGGGCAACCCGGTTTCGATCCAGAGCTCGATGCTGCCGTCAGCTGCGTGGCGCCACAGGTCGGGCTCGTCGTCGGAAGATAGCCCACGGGTAAAGGTCAGGTCCGGGTCGGCATGGAATGCGAATGCCAATAGCCGCACCATCATCCGTTGGTCGGTCTCGGACGGATGACGCGCAACGGTAAGCGCATGCCCGGCGTAGTAGTGCCGATCGAGATCACTGACCTGGAGCTCGACCTTGAAGATGGTTGCCTTGAGTGCCACATCGACTCCCGCAAGTTCCACCAGGGAACCTCTGATTCCATCTGGATGAAGTGAATAGTGATTCGGACTATTCAGATTAGAGGCACGAACCACTCGTAATTGCCGGCCATCCTGGATGCAGGACACAAGCTCATGTCCGGTCAGGAGTTTCCCGAAAGTTCGTGGCCTCAACACTGCGCACCGTCGTGCTCGCAAATGCTCAACAACGATATCCTGCTGGGTCCATGCGACCAGCCTGGTTCATGTATCGACGACCACACTCTCCGTTTGTGCGGCGATCCGTCTCTGCGCACTGCGGTCGAGCAGTGCCCGCACCGCGTGCTTCGGTGTCCGCCCGAGCTGCTGCATCAGTGAAAAAGAGACCGCGGCGGACCGCGGCGGACCACCGACCTCCTCGACCATCCCCAACCAGAGTCTGGCCGTCATTTCCGAATCGGCAAGAGCGCGGTGGAATACGCCATCGGTGCGGATGTTCTTGTACGCCACCAGGCTTGCCAACTTGTGGTTCGGGGCCTCCTGGTACAGGCGCCTGGCCACGAGCATGGAGCAGGCGAAACGACTTGGTGAGCCCCGTCCGACCCGACCCAGTTCGGCCTCGAGAAAACGACGGTCAAACGAGGCGTTGTGTGCCACCAGGTCATGCTCCCCGATGAACCCGGCGAACTCCCGCATCACCTCTTCGCAGCGGGGGGCGTCGCGCAACATGGCGTTGCTGATGCCGGTGTAGTTCTCGATAAACGGATCGATGCGCACGCCGGGATTCATCAACTGCTGGAAACGCCCGGCGACCTGCCCCCGCTCGAGCAGTACGGCACCGATCTCGATGGCGCGGTCACCCCGCTCAGGTGACAGGCCGGTGGTCTCGAAATCGAGGACCACCACCGTATCGGCACGCCCGGTCCGGTCGGTCATTGCGCCTTCGACTGCATGCAGTGAATCGTCTCCAGCGGCCTGTCGGAGCAGCCGCACGCTCGGTTACGAAGCCAGGCTGATTATTTCACACCTGGCCGGTGCACCCGGAATCGAACCTGGGCCAACTGACGCAGTCCCGGTCGGCCTGGCCGCTGGACAGGCAGGACCGGGTACGCCGTGCACGTCTGAATCAGACCAGGCCTTCACCGGTAACGAAGTAGGTGAGCGCATCGACGACCAGCGCCAACCCGATCAGCATCAGCAGAACCGGCATCAGGACGTTGCTGATCTTGTCCAGGACGCCCTTGATTCGCTCCAGGATCGGCTGGCTGCGGTCACCGAGAACGGCTACGAGCAGTGGCACGATAATGAACGGCAGTGCGTAGAGTGCGTTGTAGGCGACCAGTGACAGCATGGCGCCTGCGGTAGCGAGGTCAGCCTTGAGGATCTGGTCGATGGCGGCGAAATAGGGCAACGCGAACGGGATGCCGATGAAATTGACCGCGGCACCGAATCCAAATGCCTTGGCTGGCGTCAGTTGGCCGCTCGCCTCGGGCTCCCGATGCTGTTGGGGGCGGGTCGACCTCCACCCGACCCAGAGCAGCAGCAGGCCAATCGCCAGGCTGATGACGAAATCGATAGTGCGCGGATTGGCCAGCCGCTCGGCCACCTTGTCGATGCCTAGCGCGATGACAAAACCGGCGGCAAGGTAAGCGACCGTGTGGCCGACCAGCAGCGCGCTGCTGGTTACCACCGGGCGTTCCGTGCTGGCCGCGTAGACCATGAATGCGAACAGCACCGGGTTGACCGCGTCGGCCAAGAGGATCGGTGCCAGGGTAGTCCAGAGTTCAATCACGCCTGTTCACGGTCCGACCGGCATCTTCGCGGGCGATCATCGCATGTGAACGGCCTGGGACTGGCCATCTTCGCGGCAAGGAGGGCGACGGGTCGAGGCCAGGGAACCTCTGACCAATTCATAAATTCAATAAATACAGGGGCGGGGAGCGGAAACCTGACCCGGTGAAACCATCAGCCGGTTATAGGTGCGCTCCGGTCCGTCGTCAATCAGCCGAAGGCTTCGTGGGATCGTCCGCTTCGGCAGGGGTTGGGAGCGGGTCACCGTCCACCTCGGGGGGCGACTCATTGAGTTGTTTTTCAGCCTTGGCAGCGAGCTTGGCCAACCGCTTTGCTTCGCGTTTCTCGGCCTTGGCCTTGGCCCGTGCATTTCGTTCGAACGAGTAATTGGGTTTTCGCGCCATGGGGCATGATCTCCTGGCGAAATCGGGATTGGGCGTTATCGCCACCGGAAGATACGTTCTCCGATGACAAGGCTATGGGGGCCGGGCGACGATAACGGCGGCCCATGCAGGGCGCGACTGTCACCGTGACCCCGGGATTCAGGCTCGAGCGCCTGACACCGGGCCAGCCCGCTGGGGGCTGGCCCGGATACCGTCAGGCCGACTTGAGATCCGAGGCGGCCTGCTTGCCACGCTCCGTGGTGATCTCGTAGCTGACACGCTGCCCTTCCGCCAGGGTGCCCATGCCGGCGCTTTCAACAGCGCTGATGTGCACGAACACGTCCTTCGAGCCGTCTTCCGGCTGGATGAACCCGAATCCCTTGGCAGGGTTGAACCATTTAACTGTACCGATAGCCATAGTGGCCTCCATATGCATTGAGCCGCGCGCAAATCGGGCGCGGAGACGAGCAACCTTGTCGAAGTGGGTGTCTAGGTAGTGCAGTGCCGGGAGGCACTGTTAGCGTAGGCAGGCCATGACGTGGATCGCAGGCTAATACTACACTTTTTTCAGGACTCGCGAATGCCCCCTGTACGATCACGGGGGAGACGTGCCCTTGACACCCCTGCGGTCCACCTGCCCCCTGGCACCCCCGACCGCATCGAGCCTGGCGCGAACTGGCCAACCTGGCGGAGATCAGACTCCACCACGAACGCGTCTTTCCAGCTGGATGACGGGCCTCGAATTGATACGGCACACCTGGAGAGGGCCAGGTGACCCCTTCTCTTTTCAGCTACGTCTCCGCCACCTTGCTGGCGGTCCTGTTTGGCGTGCACTTACAGTAGACTGGAGCCATTCAGCGTGACCGATGATTCGCGCTAGCCGTGCCTCCTTCAATCGACACCAAGTGAATCCCGATGCAAAAAGCCCTCTACCCCCTGTTCATCCTGCTCATGACCTCGCTGCCCGTCCAGATGGCCCGGGCGGACAGTTACAGCGACGCCCTCAACTCATTCCACAACGCTGGAGAGAGCGCGGCCTTTTTCGGTAAAGCGTACGGTTATGCCCTGTTCCCTACCGTCGGCAAAGGCGGTATCGGTATCGGTGGCGCCCATGGTAAAGGCCGGGTCTACACCCAGGGTCGGCATGTGGGCAACACCAGCATGACGCAGGTGACGATCGGCTTTCAGCTGGGTGGCCAGGCCTTCAGCCAGATTATTTTCTTCGAAGATCAACAGGCCTTCAGGGAGTTCGCGTCAGGCAATTTCGAGTTCAGCGCCCAGGCCACAGCCGTAGTGATCACGGTGGGAGTTTCAGCCGAAGCCAACACCGGAGGCGGCGCTGCCGCGGGTGCCAGTGGCGGCAGCAAAAACGCCAAGACCGTGCATGGCGGCTATCGTAAAGGTATGGCGATCTTCACCATTGCCAAGGGCGGCTTGATGTACGAAGCGACCTTGGGTGGGCAGAAGTTCGAGTACCTGCCGCTCTGAACCTGGATGAGTGCCCGGTCCGGGACCTGCCCGGCCCCTGCCGGAGACGACCTGCCGTGACCGGCCACTGATCGGGGTCCGGCGGAGGGCATCGAGTGTGCACTGACGGCTATCCCCTGTCGAAAGGCGTTGCGACTTGCGCCCTGGTCACGCTCCTGCTGACCACCGCGCCCGCCGATGCCGCCGTCTACCGCTACGTCGACAAGCATGGCCAGGTCCATTTCACCGACCAGCCCGAGCACTCCGGGTACCGGAAACTGGTGAAGACCTGGAAGGGTTGGCGCGAGCCCAGCTACGACGTTCGCCAGTTCCGACAAAACCAGAAGCGCTTCGCGCCGCTGATCGCCGAGAAGGCTCGTGAATACCAGCTGCCCGATGCGCTGCTGCACGCCATCGTCACCGCGGAATCCGCTTACGACCCGGACGCACTTTCCAGTGCGGGTGCGGCGGGCCTGATGCAGTTGATGCCAGCGACCGCCAGGCGCTTCGGCGTGGCCAATCGCAACAACCCTCGCGCCAACGTCGACGGCGGCACGCGCTACCTGAAGGAATTGCTCGGCATGTTCGACAACGACATGCAGCTCGCCCTCGCCGCCTACAACGCCGGTGAGAACGCCGTGATCAGAAACGGCAACCGGATCCCGCCCTACCCCGAGACCCGCAACTACGTTCGCAAGGTGATGGACTACTACCGCCGCTACACCCGGAAACGCCCGGATGCATTCGGCGCAGCGGTGACGGCAGGCGGCCCGGTCAGATGACCAGCATGTCGCAGAACTCGTTGACCGGTGTGGACTCGAGCTTCCTGGCGTCAAGACAGAGGGCGTAGGCCGCCTCGGCCTGGCCCTTCGGGAAACGGGTGCCAAGCGCCTCGCGGAATTTCTTCTCCAGCACCGGGATCCCTTCATCGCGGCGGCGACGGTGGCCGATCGGGTAGTCGATCGAGATCTTGTCGGTGCTGCTGCCGTCGGTGAAAAAGATCTGCACCGAGTTGCCGATGGCCCGCTTGTCCGGGTCGTAGTACTCCTCGGTGAAGCGTGCGTTCTCGGTTACGCGCATTTTCCCGCGCAGGGTATCGATGCGCGGATCGGTGGCAAACGAATCCTCGTAGCACTCCGCAGTCAGGTGGCCGTGGATCAACGGCACGGCAACCATGTACTGCAGGCAGTGATCGCGGTCGGCCGGATTGCTGAGCGGGCCGTCCTTGGAGATGATGCGCACACCCGGCTCCTGGGTCTGCAACTCGACGTAGTCGATGTCCTCAATGCGGTCCCTGACCTGGCCGTGCAACGCGACCGCGGCCTCGACGGCGGTCTGCGAGTGGAACTCGGCCGGGAACGAGATCTTGAACAGGATCTGCTCCATGACGTAGGAACCGTACGGGCGCTGGAAGGCGAACCTGTGGCCCTTGAACAGCACGTCGTAGAACCCCCAGTCCTTGGCCGAGAGCACGGTCGGGATACCCATTTCACCCTTCGAGACCATCATCGCCAGGCGCACGCCACGGCTCGAGGCGTCACCGGCCGCCCAGCTCTTGCGCGAGCCGGCATTCGGCGCGTGACGGTAGGTGCGCAGGCTCTGGCCATCGACCCACGCCTGCGAGACAGTGTCGACGATCTGCTCCTTGCTCTGGCCGAGCATGTGCGCGGCAACGGCAGCCGTCGCCACCTTGACCAACACGACATGGTCGAGACCGACCCGGTTGTAACTGTTCTCCAGTGCCAGCACACCCTGGATCTCGTGCGCCTTGATCATGTAGGTAAGCACGGCGCGCATGGTCAACGGCGCCTTGTCCTCGGCCACGTTCTTGCGGCTGAGGTAATCGGCCAACATCAGGATGCCGCCGAGGTTGTCCGACGGGTGGCCCCACTCGGCCGCCAGCCA
>Ga0164320_10000291_pt1 | contig 15706 bp, 12 predicted proteins | sample GuaBasSediGuay11_FD_113736 | JGI IMG/M metagenome (GOLD analysis project Ga0164320, IMG submission 113736) | Subseafloor sediment microbial communities from Guaymas Basin, Gulf of California, Mexico - Guay11, Core 4567-28, 0-3 cm | ecosystem: Environmental > Aquatic > Marine > Hydrothermal...
CCCCCACGACCTTCCGCATCTACGTTGTCGTGACCTTCGCCTTCTGTGTCACCACCACAAGAGCCTTCGCCGCATCTGCCTTCACCTTCTTTGTCGCCGGCTTCACCACAGCTGCCTTCACCTTCTTTGTCGTGACCTTCGCCTTCTGTGTCACCACCACAAGAACCTTCACCGCAGCTGCCTTCACCTTCTTTCTCTTCGCCTTTGTCGCCGCCGCAAGAGCCTTCGCCCTCACCGAGCATGTAGCCAGCGCTCAGGCTGGACATTGCAAACGGACTATCGATCGCATCCGCGTTAACTGCGCCACTAATTGCGAACGTTCCGGCCAGTGCAGCCCCTACAGCCAACGCTACAGGTTTTACAATTTTCTTCTCTGACATCTCTTTCTCTCCTACAGGGTTTTGCCCAAGTCCGGGCGTTCGTTTCTCAGAAAGGGGAGCCTCAGGTACTCCACATAACTGAATCCAATACATTCTCTTTCACTTGGTCGAGCTGTTCTTCGCGATCGCCAATGATCGCGATGCTGCCATCGCCTACCGGCAGGATTATTCCCTTGATACTGACGCCATCAAACGTCGTTACTTCTGCAACTCGTTCATCGGGCATCAACAAAATGGTTATCGGTCCGCGCGTGCCCTGAATAACCAAATGTGGCACGTCCTTGCCATTGATGCTGCAACTCTTCGCGTAGGTAATCAGACCCGCATCGTGATTCATTATTGCAATGTCTTTCGGTACAGCACGGCTAAGCTCACGATCAGAGACCGGCGTGGTACTGGGCAACAGCGCCGATGCCTCGTGGTCAACGTGTGCCAGAACCTGCTCCTGCAACGTGCCATAACTGGTGCCCGGACCGGTCATTCGAATTCCAACGACAGCCGCCAGCAAAACCGTTGCCGCTATCGCAAACCAGGCTGGTTTCGACACAACACGACGGCTGGATAGACTAACGACGTTTTTCGTGTCGATATCCGGCAACTCAGGCATCACCAATTCGGGAACGGTGATTTCCATCGCCGCCGCGATCTTTTCATTCAGCACCAGAATCTCGGTACTGAACGCCTGACAATCCGCGCAAGTCTCCGCGTGCCCGGATTTATCATTGAATCCCGGATCGGCCATCAGCGCTTCTTTATAGTCAGTGCAGTTCATATTTTCAGTTGTCTGACTCATAAGTTCACCTCATCAGCCACGTTTTCCTTCAATTTCAGTCGGGCCCTGTGCAGACGCGTAAGTACTGCGCCTTGCTTCAGTCCCATCATCTCTGCGATTTCGTTGGTGCTGTAGCCCATCAGGACCTGCAAAACCAGCGGTTCGCGATAATCATCCTCGAGCCCGTAAATAGCCTCTCTGAGGTCGTTGAGCTCTTCGTTTGGCGCCTCAGCCAGTAATGCAGACTGAGATGCCGTCAAGTTGTCTATGTCGACCGTTTCCAGACGGCGGCGCTCGAAGTATCGAGCATTCTCCCTGCGTACGATCGTCAACAACCACTGCTTGGCTGCCGCATCGTCGCGCAGAGCGTCCAGGGACTTCCAGGCGCGCAACAGCGCCTCCTGAACCACCTCTTCGGCGATCGACTTGTCCCGACAAAGCCATGCGGCGTATCGAAACATATCCATGTAATAAACGGCTACCAAGCGGTCAAACTTAAGGCGCCTGTCGCCCATAGCATTACTAGTGTTCATACGAGATGACCCGCCCCTTATGGTTTTTATTACGACTTCCGCCCGAAACTGTAATTAAGGCGTGGAAACCGTTGCTAAATGTAGGGAAAATAAGAAATTCCCGGTATTATTCTCAATACTCTCTTATTCTGATTAGCTATGAGTCATATGACCCTCGGACAGTTCCCTTTTATTCGACTGCGTCGCGGACGCCGTACTGCGTCGCTACGGCGCCTTTATGCTGGAGCGAGGTTGTCTGTCGATGACCTTATATACCCGGTTTTCGTACTGGATGGCAAAGGCCAGGTTGAGGCCGTCCCGTCAATGCCCGGGATAAGCCGCAAGAGCATCGATAACTTGCTTGTCGAACTGACAGCGGTCCGTGACCTTGGTATCCCGTCAGTCGCTTTATTCCCGGTCGTGGACACCGCACGAAAAACACCCGACGGCTCGGAATGTGCCAACCCGGACGGCCTTGTGCAAAACACTGTTCGCGCCATCAAGGCGGAATTGCCGGAACTGGCCATCATGACGGACGTAGCGCTTGACCCTTACACGACGCACGGGCTGGATGGCATCATTGACGACAATGGCTATGTCCTGAATGATGAAACCGTCGAGATGCTGGTCAGACAGGCCCTGTCGCACGCAGCAGCCGGGGCCGATATGGTTGCACCATCCGACATGATGGACGGACGAATTGGCGCAATTCGCGCGGCACTTGAGAATGGCGGAGACATCAATGCGCTGATCATGGCATACGCTGCGAAATTGGCGTCTGCATTCTATGGCCCGTTGCGTGATGCGGTTGGCTCGAGCACGAATCTCGGGGGTGCCGGAAAATCCACCTTTCAGATCGCCCCATCCAACAGCGATGAAGCCGTCAGAGAGGTAGGCCTCGATATTGACGAAGGTGCAGACTTCGTCATGGTGAAACCGGCGATGCCATATCTCGATATCGTTCGTCGCGTCAAGGACACCTTCCAGGTGCCAACGTTCGCCTACCAGGTCAGTGGCGAATATGCGATGTTGAAAGCTGCTGCCGAAAACGGTTGGCTGGACGAAAAAGAAACGGTGCTCGAATCGTTGCTCAGCATCAAACGTGCTGGCGCTGACGGCATACTGACCTATTTTGCGATTGACGTTGCTCGATGGCTGCAGGAGTAGTTCGTGGCGGATGAAGCGATAGCGGCAACCCAGGCGATTGATCGTTACGGCGTCATGGGCTACCCGATATCGCACAGCCGGTCGCCGGTCATTCATCGACTGTTTGCTTTGCAAACTCAGCAGAACATTCAGTACGAGTTGTTGCAGGTTTCACCGGAGAAGCTCGAAACCGCCATTCGACAGTTTCAGCGTACCGGGGGGAAAGGCCTCAACATCACGGTCCCGCACAAATCCGAAGTCACCAGGCTTGTTGATCAAACCAGTGAACGAGCCGCGACAGCCGGTGCGGTCAACACGCTCTCTTTCCGGGGCGGCGAAATCTATGGCGACAATACCGACGGCATTGGATTGCTGCGCGACCTGGCTGTCAATCTCGGCGTGGCCATTGAAGATGCAAACATTCTGATTCTCGGCGCCGGGGGCGCGACCCGCGGCATCGTCGGCCCACTACTGGAAATGCAACCCGAATCACTCCGCATTGCGAATCGCTCACTCGGCAAAGCGCAGATACTGGCCGAGCATTTTTCTCGATCGGGTCCGGTTACGGCCTGCCGGTTCAACGTGGTGCCGATTTCCAAACCCTATGATCTGATCATCAATGCCACCTCGGCAGGATTGAAGGGAGAAACACCGCCGTACCCGGCAGCAGCTATCTCCGAGAACACCTTCTGTTATGACCTGTCGTACGGTTTGAAGCCAACACCATTCAGCGCCTGGGCTCGTGAGTCCGGTGCGGCGCAGTCCGTCATGGGATGGGGCATGCTGGTGGAGCAGGCGGCCGAGTCTTTCAATGTCTGGCGCGGCATCCGACCCGAGACCGGGCCGGTATTAAAGCAAATGAAAATAACGGCCTGACGTATTACGTCAGCGCATCGTCACCACTTCTTCCGCGTTTGTCGGGTGAATGGCAACCGTGTCATCAAAATCTTTCTTCGTCGCGCCCATTCGCATGGCAACGGCAAATCCCTGCAGCATTTCGTCAGCGCCATCGCCGAAGAGATGGCAACCAACAACGCGCTCGTCACTGCCGGCTGTAATCAGTTTCATGGCGGTACGTGGCTTGTCCTGGCCTAACGCGTAAAACATCGGCGTAAAACCGGATGAATAAATTTTGATGTCGTCACCAAATTCGTTACGCGCTTCCGCCTCCGTCATACCAACCGTTCCGATCGTTGGATGACTAAAAATCACGGTTGGGATCAAGTGGTAATCCAGATGACGACCTTCCATACCGCCATACAGGCGGTCAGCAAGGCGTCGTCCCGCAGCAATCGCGACCGGCGTCAAAGCCGCCCGTCCCGTCACATCGCCCAGAGCAAAGATATGCTCCACGTTGGTTTGCTGCAGATCATCTGTCGGGACGAATCCACTTTTGTCCATAACGACACCGGCCTTGTCCGCATCCAGCGTCGCCGTATTCGGCGATCGGCCCACCGCCCAGATCAGGGCATCGACCGGCCCGACTTCCCTGCCGTCTTCTGCTGTGAGTATCAGACCGTCTTTTGTTCTGTGTACCGATGCCGGCACAATACCGGTATCGAGCGCGATGCCGTTTTTCTGCATCGTCTCCATAAGTTCAGTGCTGAGCATGGTGTCGAAACTGCGCAACACACTGTCTTTGCGAACGACGACTCTGGTCTCACTGCCTAGACCTCTGAATATGCCCGCAAGCTCAACTGCGATATAGCCACTGCCGGCGATGAGTACTCGCTTCGGTCGCTCCGGAAGTTCGAAGAATCCATCGGAAGTAATGCCAAGCTCCGCACCCGGAATGTCAGGCACACTCGGCTGGCCGCCGGTCGCAACGACGATTCGTTCCGCCGTATAGGCCGTGCCATCCACGTCGACGGTGTGCGCGTCAATAAATCGAGCGTGTCCCTCAAGCAAAGTCACGCCACGACTGTCCAGATTTTGGTTGTAAATGCCGTTCAGCCGCGCGACGTAGGCATCACGACTCGTCTTCAGCGCATTCCAGTCATGACCACCGACAGAAACGTCGTAGCCATAGTCCTCTGCATGGTCTAGCTGATGCGCATAGTGCGCCGCATACCACATCACTTTTTTCGGAACACATCCGACGTTTACACAAGTACCACCGAGGCGACCGTGCTCGACAACGGCTGCGTTCGCTCCGTATTCCGCCGCTCGCTGCGCATGAGCGAGTCCGCCACTACCGCCACCGATAACCAGTAAATCAAATTTATCCGACACCCTAATCTCCATATTTTACCCTCGCAGCGGTCGTTCTGGACCAACAGTGCTGTGCTACTATGCGGCGCTTGAATTGTATATCAAGCACGCAATGACCAATCCCCTGCTCGACACGTCAGCCCTGCCCCGCTTTGACGACATCAGCCCGCACCATGTGTTGCCGGCTGTAGAACAACTGATTTCGGATCATCGCAAACAACTCAACACATTGCTTGAGCAAAATTCTGATCCGGACTTTGAGTCGCTTGTGGTGCCGATCGAGTTAATGGAGCACGAACTTGGCCGCGTCTGGTCACCTGTGACACACCTACAAAGCGTACTCGGTTCAACGGACTGGCGTGACGCCTATAATCAAGCGCTACCACTACTGACCGAGCACGGTACCGAAATATCACAAAACGCGCGTCTGCAGCGCGCCTATGCCAGTGTCGGTCAGTCACTCACGTCCGATGCCAGCGAGTCACAGCGTAGTGCTGTCGATCACGCACTTAAGGATTTTCACCTGGCCGGTGTCGACCTTCCTGACGCCGACAAACATCGATTCAAGGAAATCATGCAGGAGCTCGCCGCCATTCAGGCCAGCTTCGAACACAAGGTACAGGACGCATCGGACGCATGGTCTCTGCACATTGAGAACAGAGATGAACTCACCGGTGTTCCAAAACAGGCCGTCGACCGAGCGGCCGATGACGCCGCTGAAAAGAAGCTCGATGGTTGGTTGCTGTCGCTCAACTACCCGACGTATGACGCGATCATGACGCACGCACATGAGCGTCAATTAAGAGAGAGGATGTATCGCGCCTGGGCGACGCGCGGATCAGATCAGGGTGACGATCCCAATTGGGACAATAGCGAGAACATCAAGAAAATCCTGTCGTTGCGTCATGAGGCTGCAGGGCTTGTAGGCTTCAAAAGCTATGCAGACTATTCGCTCGCAACGAAAATGGCGGGGTCCACCGATGATGTGCTCGAATTTCTGCGAGAACTCTCCGCGCGATCCAGAGCGGCGGCCGAGCAGGAGCTGGCCGACCTTCAGGAGTTTGCAGGCATGCACCTGGAGCCCTGGGATTTTGCCTTTTGGCTCGAGAAATTCAAGCAGGCTAAATTCTCGGTTTCCAATGAGGAGCTGCGCCAGTACTTCCCGGCCAGCACTGTTATCAGTGGGTTGTTCGCGCTCGCGGCGAGGCTCTACGGCGTCGAGCTTATGGAGCAGTCCGACGTCTCTGTCTGGCACGAAGAGGCCCGATATTTTGCGATAAAGAACGCCGACGGCGAACTGATCGGCGGTTTTTACACTGACATTTACGCGCGTAGTGGCAAACGCAACGGCGCATGGATTGATGAATGCATCAGCCGGCAGAAACTGAACGGCGAGTCAGCGCTGCCGGTCGGCTATCTTGTCTGCAATTTTCCGCCAAGAGACGACACTGGATTGTCGCTTCTGACGCACGATGATGTTGTCACACTGTTTCACGAATTCGGACACATGCTGCACCACCTGCTGACGCGTATCGATATTCCCAGCATTTCGGGTATCAATGGCGTGCCCTGGGACGCTGTCGAGTTGCCAAGCCAGTTTATGGAGAACTTCGCCTGGAGTTACGACGTGCTCAACAAGTGTTCCGCCCATCCAGAAACTGGCGAACCGCTGCCCCGCGAACTGTTCGACAAGCTGGAACAGAGTCGAAACGCGGGCGCCGGACTTGCGATGCTGCGGCAACTTGAGCTGGGGCTTTTCGATTTTCAACTTCACGCCAATTACGACCCAGGCGATTCCGTACCCGTGCTGACTGTGCTTGAAAACGTCCGCGCCGAAGTCTCTTTGATCACACACCCCGACTACAACCGCCTTCCGCATGCTTTCTCTCACATTTTCGCAGGTGGCTACGCCGCCGGTTACTACAGCTACAAATGGGCAGAAGTTCTTGCGGCGGACGCTTTCTCTGCATTTGAGGAGGCCGGCATTTTTGACGCCGAGACAGCTCGACGTTTCCGTCACGAGATTCTCGAAGTGGGCGGCAGTCGCGACATCATGGATGCCTACATTGCTTTTCGTGGCCGCAAACCAACGATAGACGCATTGTTACGGCAGAACGGGATTCAGACCACGTGAAGATCGCTACCTGGAACGTCAACTCGATGAATGTGCGAGAACCACATGTTATCGAATGGCTGCAATCAAATGAGCCCGACGTGCTGGTACTGCAGGAGATCAAACAGGTAACCGAGAAATTTCCGGCCGATGCGTTGCAGGACATTGGCTATCACTCAATTGCCAGTGGCCAGAAAACATACAACGGCGTTGCCGTTATCAGTAAGACGCCGGCTACGGATCCGGTAACGGATTTCCCTGATCTTGAAGACCCTCAGCGCAGAATTCTCGCAAGTACGGTCCAGGATGTTCGGATAATCGATTTGTACATTCCGAACGGCTCGGAGGTCGGCTCGGATAAATACCAGTACAAGCTTGGCTGGCTTGCCTCGTTGCACCGTTTTCTCGAGTCCGAAATGAAAAAGTACGAGAAGCTCGTTGTGCTCGGCGACTTCAATATCGCGCCCGCTGACGAAGACGTGCACGATCCCGAAAAATGGGGTGAGGCTATTCTTTGCAGCCCGGCTGAAAGAAAAGCGTTACGCGAGTTGGTCGATCTTGGTCTTACGGATGTCTTTCGGAAGTTCGATCATCCGGAGAAGACCTTCAGTTGGTGGGACTATCGAGCCGCAGGTTTTCGCCGCAACGCGGGCCTCAGAATTGATCTTATCCTGACAAGCGATGCAATGACCGAACACTGCACAGCGAGCTACGTAGACAGGGAACCAAGAGCCTGGGAAAGGCCATCAGATCACGCGCCAGTCGTCGCAGAATTCCAGTTTTGACGATCGCCAAAACGCTATCGTGAATGTGACATATTCCCCGGAATCGGCCTGCCAGAGCTTTTCCCGCAGTGTATGATGAAAAAAAAAAGACCGGAGAGTCATGTCTCAGGATCGGCGCAACGATTTCGATGTAACCAACACCGTACAGGTCAGTAGCCCTGCCTCGGTGCGCAATGCTGTGCACGAACTTTTTTCCGAGACATTTCCGGGTATGTCTTACGACAAACTGTGGCTCGCCTTTTACGACTTCGAACGTTTATTCACCGGACGTTACCCGGGTTACAAAGGCTGCGATACCACGTATCACGATATGCAACATACGCTCGACATGACGCTCGCTGTTGCGCGTCTTATCGTCGGCTATGAACGCAGTGTAGAACCAGCAGATCGACTGGGCGCCAGCCGTGCTCAGATGGCGGTCGTTACTGCCCTGTTTCACGACGCCGGATACATACGCCACGAAGTACGTGACAGGGACTTCACCAACGGTGCCGAGTTCACGCTTTATCACGTGTCGCGAAGTGCGGATTTCCTTCGTCGCTATCTCCCCGAGTTGGGAATGGCAAAAGACGTCGGCATCAGCAGCATGATCGTTCACTTCACAGGATACGAGCTGGACCTCGACAAGATCGAGCTGGACGATCCACGCGACATTATTTGTGGCCATCTCATTGGTACAGCCGATCTGATTGCTCAGATGGCAGACCGGTGCTATCTCGAGAAATGTCGTGACCGACTCTACAATGAGTTCGTTGTCGGTGGCGTGGCCGTCGAAAACGCGAGTCCGGGCGAATACATGGTCCGTTACAAGTCCGGCAAAGATCTACTTAAGAAAACACCGTCCTTCTACCAGCAAGTCACGCGTGACCGACTGAATTCAAAATTCAATCGCGTCTATCGCTACGCCGAGGTTCTGTACGGTGGACAAAATCCTTATATCGACGCGATAAGAACCAACATTACACATCTGGTCAGGGTACTGAAGACGAATGACTGGTCGTTACTGCGCCGGGAACCCGCCTACTTTCTTGGTATAGCGAACGCCGTTCAGGACATTGAACGCATGGTTGCGTCGCAACTTGCTTCGTTAACCGGTACCAGCATCAAGAGCGACAAACCGCTGCTCATGCCGGTCTGATCAGGACCTCATCGGCACGTATTGCGGCCGGTCTTCTACACGCTTTAACCACTTTCTGACAGACGGGTAACCGTCCAGATTGAAGCCGCCCTCATGAGCGACGTGCGTATACGCATACAATGCAATATCGGCAATGCTGTACTCATTATTGGCAATAAATTCCAGCGTCGATAGCTGCTGCTCCATGACCGCCAGCGCCTTGTGCCCGCCCGGTTGTTTTGCGTCCAGATCCGCTTGTCGCTCGGGAGGGCTATTGAGGTACTTCGTGATAAAACGAGATGTCGCTATGAAGGGTTCGTGGCTGTACTGCTCAAAGAAGAGCCACCGCAGTACATTCGCTTTTGCGTAGCGATCGGATCCCGCTAACGCCGTCCCATCAGCGAGATAGGAGAGAATCGCGTTGGACTCTGGCAAAACGCGACCATCTTCCAGAATCATGAGAGGCACTTTGCCATTCGGGTTTAGTGCAAGGAAATTGGGTGTTTGCGTGTCACGAGCCAGAATATCCATTTCATGCCAGACGTAGTCGAGACCCAATTCCGGGCAGACGAGCTGCAGTTTGTAGCAATTACCGGAAATCGAATCGCCATAGAACTGAATCTGGTTACTCATTCCGCTGCTCCTCACGCCAAAGTCGCAATGCAAGATACTCTGTTCTCGTCAGTCGCCGCTCTGAATAGAAAGCAGCAAGCCCCGCTCCGAGGACGGCAAAAAACGCGTCAGCGATTGTCAGAACCTCATCGAAAAAGACTGGCCATGTCATGCTTGTCACTGCCTGCAATATCTCCAGGGTACCGGTGCCGAACCCCTCCGCCGTGACAGATGCCGCGAGAACAATGTTTGCGGCGAGTGACCCAGCGATAGTCATTACAGCGGCGATAACCGGGAAGCGCCAGTCGGTACCTCGACCCGCAAGGCGAACGCCATGTCCGACAAGAAACCCAAGCACGACGGTAAGCCATGGAAACACACGATTCGTCAGTTCCGTCAGCACGATCCAGAACAAGCTGAAGATAATTACGGCGATGAGTCCAGCGACAATGGCGTTACGAACAGACTGCGCCTGAACCAGCTTCCTGCCGTCCGCTGATGTCACGTCCTTCCGCGTACCACTGCCGTGCCGCTTGCGGAGTCGAAGTGGATTTTGCGTTTCACTCATGAGATGAATCATAACGTGAATGGCGATGGACTGGGGGCCGCCAAATAGGAGAAAATACGCCCTCTTCATTTGATGACATTAAGGCACTCGTGGACGAAGTTCAGGACAAAGGACAAAGCCTTTCGGCCGTAGTCGCATTACTCAAGAAGAACGATCCTCTAGGCGCGGAGAAGCTTTGTCGCGAGTACCTCGTGGATTCACCCGGTTGCGTAGATCATCTCAGGATGCTCAGCCATGCGCTCTCCAAACAAAGTCGGAGCGATGACGCGATAGAAAGCCTGCAGTTCGGGATATCGCTCGAACCCGAATTTGCTCCACTGCATGAGGATTTGGGCGGAATTCTTGCGTCCCAGGGTCGGCTCAAAGAAGCCATAGCTGTGTTCGAGAAAGCAATCCAACTGGACCCCACCCGGCCGACAGCGCATAAGAAGCTTGGGCAGGTGTTGGCAGCAAGTGGCCGCGGCGAAGATGCTGACGAAGCGTTTGAAACTTTTTTCTCCAAGGACAAGAATAAAGGTGCCGTGGCAGAGGGCGTCGGGCACTATCGGGCAGGACGACTTGATCAGGCCATTGATGTGTTGCGCAAGGCGATCAAGAAAGACCCGAACAACGTCGATGCGCTGCGTTTTCTTGCGGTCACCTACATCAAGCTCGACATCAAACATAGCGATACCGAGGCATTGTTTCGACGTGCCTTGCAGATTGCACCGGACTTTATGGGTGCCTCACTCAATCTCGGCGTCTATCTGGCCAAATCAAACAAGGTGATGGAGGCGATCGAGGTCTATAAGAAAGCGATCGCGCTCAAGAGTGATGTCAGTGAGGCTTGGGCCTGTCTGGGCAGCGCCTATGCCATAGCAGGCTATCCGGACAAATCCGCCGCGTCATATTCCCGCTCGATAGAGCTTTCGCCGGAAATACCTGCGACGCGAATGAGTCTGGCACATTCTTTGAAAACTCTTGGTGATCAGGCAGGAGCTCTAAGCTCATACAGAAAAGCCATCGACCTTAAGCCTGACCTCGGTGAGTCGTACTGGAGTATGGCAAACCTCAAGGTCTTCAATTTTGAGGAAGATGAGGTTACCGCTATGGAGCATCAATTGGAGACTGCGGATCTGAGTGATGTATCCGATGTACATTTCCGATTTGCGCTCGGCAAAGCATACGAAGACAGGAAGGACTACGACAAAGCCTGGCACTATTACCATAGTGGTAATCAAAAGCAGCGTGGTCTCGTTGGCCATGACCCGGTTGTTCAAGAACTTCGAAACAACCGCATCACGGAAGTTTTCAACGAGGATTTCATGCGCGAACACGAGGGCCAGGGTTACGATGCGCCTGATCCTATATTCATCATCAGCCTGCCACGATCAGGATCGACCTTGGTTGAGCAGATTCTGGCCAGCCACAGCCAGGTTGAGGGCACCGCGGAACTCGCGGAGCTTAGCCAGATCGCTCATGCTGTGGGGAAATTCAGTGCTGACCGCGTTTTGTTCCCGCTCTCCGTCAAGAAGCTGGACGAGAGAGACTGGAAAGCCTACGGCAAGGAATACATTGATCGTACTCGCCGTCACAGGATTACGGACAAGCCGTTTTTTACCGATAAGATGCCAAATAACTTTCCACTCGTGGGCTTCGCCTGCCTTGCGATACCAAATGCCAAGATAATCAATGCGCGCCGTCATCCGCTCGACAGTTGTCTGGGATCCTACAAGCAGCTGTTTGGCAGAGGCCAGAACTTTACCTATGACACGGTCGAGCTCGGCATGTATTACGAAGAATATGACGCGATGATCAAACACTGGCACAAAGTATTGCCAGGCCGCGTTCTTGATGTGCACTACGAGGAAACCGTGACTGACCTCGATAGCCAGGTGCACCGTATACTTGAACATTGCGGCTTGCCATTCGAGGAACAGTGCCTGCGCTTCTACGAAACGGAGCGCGCGGTTAAGACGGCCAGTTCAGAACAGGTACGTCAGCCAATTTACCAGGGCGCGCTGGGTAAGTGGCGCAAGTACGAGGCACATCTCGATGAATGGAAGGAACAACTTGGCGATATCATCGACGAACTGCCGGACACCGTGAAAAACGCCGGCGCGTGAGATGTGATCAATCGTAAGGCCAGACTTCAAGCCCATGAATCGCGTTGCGAATGTCCATAGACAAATTCACGCGCAGCAAGGTCTTGCTGGCCTCGAGGTCGTGAACGGATATCGTCGACGGCGACGATCCCGTTGCGATAACGTGGTCTGAAATCAGGCACAGGCCGCGCCCGAATCCTTGTCGCGCAACGCGTGAGTCGTCAACACCTTTCGCAATCAGGTCTCTTCTGTTGTACCGCGGTACGTTCAGTTTCCGGTCTTCGACACCATCCCGGCAAAGATATCGTAGACAGTCAGCTTTCGTATCATTGAACAGCACGCCGTCACGAAATGGCCGCGCATTGTGGCTACCTTCCGGCAGTGTCGCAGACATCAGAACTTTCTCACCGCTGAAATGCAACATTCCGCCGGTCTTCGTACCGCTGATGTACATCCCCTCGTTACACGGATGCACATTGTTGATGTGCATTTTGGCCAGCAGCAGTGGGCCGTCTTCACCGTTCGGGTCGTAGGTGGTGCCTTTGAACGTGAAGCGCTCGACGTCCACGTGCAATGCCCAATGAAATTCCTGCTTATCGAGGTCAAAAGCGATAATGCTGTCGTAGCCCGTCGACGTCAGATACAGATTACGTTCAAAAATTGCAATCTCATGGCAGTGTTGCAAGTGCGGGCATCGCCACGACCCGATCAGCCTGAACGATGGGTCATACGCTTGTAATTCGTCACTCGCCGCAATGTAAATGGTGTCTCCATCGAACGCAATCCCACGCAGCCCGCGATCTGCACCGTCGCCGCGCCAGTCGATATTTGCGGTATCCCAGTCTATTACCTGGTCAATACTTTGCTCATCGAGGTCAATAACGTATACACCACCATGACTTTCCCCTTGCGAGGAACCTCGAACTACCGATGTCGTGATGAGTTTTACTGTATTGCTCCCGAGAAAAAGCCCCGCCGAACAATTGCTCGGCGAGGCTTCTACATTGAATCAGAAACTACGTCAGAATTCTTTTCTTATCTGTAACGTAATCTCTCTTGGACGATTGTAAGTACGGAAATCCCGGAAACCAACCGTGCCCGGGAAAAAGTCAGCAGCGTAGTTATTGCCACTCCTGAATGACTGCATGTACTTCTTATCCAGCACATTATTGACGCGCAAATTCACCTGCAGGGACTCGCCTTGCCAGCCAATCATTGCGTTGCTGACATTCCAGGCTGGCAGTTCATCGCTTTCGATAAATGTGGGCACACCTGCATCGTCGTAATCTGTCCAGGATCGGCCGTTCTTGGCTTTTCCCTGACCACTGATATCCCAACGGAACCAGACATCACCCCCGAACATCGCATCGGGTATTGTGTAGTCGATGCCGACCCAGTATTTCGTATCCGGTGCGAACGGCATCGGCGTTCCCGCCACCGTATCGATTTCTCCCTGGAATATGATGTCCTCCGTATACTCTGCCGAACCGGTAGACAAGCTGGCTATTATTTTCAGGTTATCACCGACGTAGGCTGTCGCCTCTACTTCAAGGCCCTTGGACTCTCCCTTGCCGCCATTCAGTGTTCCATTCTGCCACCAGAGTGAACCGCTATCCCAGCGTTGCAGCTGTATGTCATCCCACTGCATCAGGTATGCAGACGCGTTCAATCTCAAGCGCCCGTTCATCAACGTACTCTTGTTACCGATTTCGTAGTTGGTGACCGTGTCGGGGAGATACGTAGCGTTAACGTACCCGGATTCCGCCGATCGCCTCGAGTTGCTTCCGCCGAGTCGAAAACCTTCACTTATCGTGACATAGGCCATGTTGTCATCGTCAAATCGATAGGTTGTCGAGAACTTGAACGAAGTGTCGCTGGTAGTGGCTTTTGTCGCATCGATGCCATCATCAGGAATGGAATAAAACGGTGGCAACTCGCGCGGCCAGGTATTTCGTTCGTAGCGATCGCGCTCGTTTTCAAACCAACGCGCGCCGACCATCACCGACCAGGCATCCGTTACATCGAACGTCATCTCACCAAACACCGCAGTCTGCTTCACATTGCGATCGTATTCCTGGTACCACCAGTTGTCGGTGTCCGGTAACGGATAGGTATTGTCGTATCCCATATAGTAGCTGTAGTAGTACGCCCAGTACTGCGCGTAATAGAACGCGGTGGTATCAACCAGTCCGGGTGTGACGCCACCCCACAACCATTCGTCCGTGACATCTTCATAGAACATGCCAACCATCCAGCTCAAGCGGCTATCGCTGGTTGAGGTCAGGCGGAGTTCCTGTGAGAAGCGACTCTGCTTCTGGTCGTTTCGAACGTTGCCCAGAATGTAGTCGACGTTGTACAGCGGACCGAGGTAGTAGTAGCCGTAGTAGCCGGTGTCATAGTAGATGTAAGTATTCGCCCCGGCGCTCTTCCAGCTGTCGTACAAATGGTTGTCCCACTCGTACGTGATCGTTCGATCAACCCATGCGCTTGCGCTGGTGAGCTCGGCGAAACCGAGGTTACCTTTGATGGTCAAGCCGAATGACGTCCAGTCATCGATGCGAAACTCATCAAGGAACATTGCAATTTTTTCGTCGCCCAGCGCCGGGTCAGTTTCCCACGTACCGTTGGTCTCAGACCTCTCTGCGATCGCGGTAAGCAAAACACTCCAGTCCTCGCTGAAGTCCGCTAAAACCGAGAAACGCCCACCGGCAACTTCCCAGGTGTTGAAGTTATCCTCTACCCAATCAGCATTATCTTCATAGCCGGTCAACGACTCGCTGTAAACGTTGTCTACCCAGCCACCTTCCTCAACCGAATAACCAACCAGTCGCATTGCAAGCGAATCCGACAGCGGCATATTGAGGTGCCCACTGACATCGTAACTGCCGTCGCCGCCTTTGGTCGTCGACAACGAGACATCGATGGAGCCCGAAAACTCGCTCGCATCAGGCTTGTTGGTGATATAGCGCATCGTTCCCGCTTGTGAGCTTGCTCCAAACAGTGTGCCCTGGGGACCGGGCAATGCTTCGACGCGCTCAATATCCACCATGCGTGGCGAAAGTTGCTGTGATACCGATGTCATCGGTATTTCATCGAGATAGATAGCCGCCTGACTGTCGGTACGATACTCACCATCACCCGAGTTCATGCCTCGGAATACGATCTTGTTACGGCCGGGAAGATCGGCAGACAAAGTCATACTCGGAATCGACTTGATGATGTCTTCCATCGAGTCGAGGCCCTGGCGCTCAATATCCTCGTTAGTCAGGGCAGAGATGCTTTGCGCAAGGTCCTGAATATTCATCGCGCGCTTGGTCGCTGTAACGATGATTTCATCAATCGCGAAATCGTCGTTATCCTGCGCAAGAGCGGTGCCGGCAGGCTGTAAGGCAGCGACTACAGAGGC
>Ga0164320_10000292_pt1 | contig 15702 bp, 29 predicted proteins | sample GuaBasSediGuay11_FD_113736 | JGI IMG/M metagenome (GOLD analysis project Ga0164320, IMG submission 113736) | Subseafloor sediment microbial communities from Guaymas Basin, Gulf of California, Mexico - Guay11, Core 4567-28, 0-3 cm | ecosystem: Environmental > Aquatic > Marine > Hydrothermal...
ATCAAAATTGGTATAGGTGAATTAATTCATGCTACATGAAGAATATAGCCTTTTAGAATCCGTAATTCATATTACCGAGGAGCGTGATAAAAAATCGCTTGCATATACATTAGTTGAGACTCTATTCGATTTTATTGATGTCTATGCTATTGTTCTTCTCCGTATACCGCGAAATTTTGACAATGAATATTTGGATGTGTCAGTTTCAATCCCAGAGACTGCATATCAGGATAAGTTAAAATTGATACCACATGAATATGGAGAGCAGCGAGTAGCACTGGATGATAGTCTCACCTTGTGTATTGATAAAAGTGAAGATATTTCAGAGGTCCAAAATGCTACTCAACGCACATTATTTCCTATTATTGTAAATGATGAAATTACAGAAATTTTAGATATATATGGCCACCATAGCACTATACACTCGAAGAAACTTATTCAAGGCTTTGTAAGTATATACAGTAATTTTCTGGGCGTCCTTGATGACAATGAACATGATGCCCTCACAGGTCTTCTTAATCGTAAAACATTTGATACCCAGCTATCTAATCTTATTTCAGAATCTACTCCAGAAAAAAATATCTCATCATCCGCTGACGAAGTACGTCGTACGCCAAAAAAGGATACACACCGCTGGGTTGGTATATTAGACATAGATCATTTTAAGAAAATTAATGATAATTTTGGACATATATATGGAGATGAAGTCCTATTGCTCTTCGTAAATCTTATGGAAAAAACATTCAGAGACAGTGATCTGTTATTTCGCTATGGTGGTGAGGAATTTGTTGTCGTACTAGAACCTACTACTGAGTCAGATGCCTTTATGGTTTTTGAGCGCTTTCGAAAGGAATTAGAATTATATGATTTTCCACAGGTTGAACAGGTAACCGTTAGTACCGGCATGATTAAAATTGATACTCAAAAACATCCATCATTAGTACTGGAACATGCTGATCAAGCACTGTATTACGCGAAAGAGAATGGCCGTAATCAAGTATGTAACTATAGTGAATTAATAAGCGCGGGTAGTCTAAAAGAACGACGGGTAGAAGATGATATTGAACTATTTTAGACCCTATAAAAACATGAACTAATATATAATCGATATTCACATAACATTGCTTTTGGCTCTTATAACTGATTGCAGTCATATATGTTTATACATCAACAATCAATTTTTGACCCAATTGTAATTCCAAACTCATCACAGGCTCTGCCCTGATTTACCGCTATCTCTACCAGACCATTTGAATTTATATACCAGAAGGCCTGACCTTCTGAAACATCAGAAAATGTGTCTGCATTAGAAATTTCCTGGTTACTGGTTTTGATTATAGTTTTCTTATTAACTGTCTCTGTACGTATACCCGTCATGCAATTTCCAAAATGGTCAATATAGATTATCTCATTCAGATCATCTGGCCAACCGTGCATATCTTGCCAATCTAGCTTATTACCGGGTACTTCAACTTCATTAGTTAACATTCCACAGACAGGCGCATACAGATCACGACCATGAAAGCTGTTTGAGAGCTTTTCAGGTTTCCATATTATTTCCCACACATCTATTTCCCTAGCCTGCCTTACTACAAGATCAAACAACCCATTATCGGGGCCTATTAACCAGTGCCCATCGATCTTTAAAATAACTGGCATGTCTTTATCCGATCCAACTCCTGGATCAACAACACAAAACAGGATTGAACCAGCAGGAATTTGAGGAATTAATGAAGCAAGCAGATAGGCACTAGCTTTAGGGTTATTACGCGGTGCATCTACCATTAAATTAATGACTTTTTCATTCGGCGCTTGCTGATACAAAACCGTTTCAACTTGCCCTAAATACGGCCCTTCCAGTCCATAATCTGTGAATAGAAATATCATTCGAATAATGTAGGCAAGACAGGAGATTGAAGCAACAAATATTTATTACAGTGGTGTTTCAAAGCAGTGTTTTATTGTTCAACAGCACTATTTGAGGCTTCGAATTTTTTCTCAATGCGAGGCGTAATTATTTCTAAATCACCGAGTTTACTATAGTAAATGAGGGAATTTAGAAATAATTACAACGAAGCAGTAGGGAAAAAGGCGTGTCTCAAAAGAAAAAACCGGGGATATACCCCGGTTCTAAGTGTACAAGCTTATTATAATTATTATGCTTGTTCTTTTGTCTCAACAACCTCTTCTACTACTTCAGGTCGATCAACTAATTCAACGATTGCCATAGGTGCTTTATCGCCTGTGCGAACACCACATTTAAGAATACGCAGATAGCCACCTGGACGTTCCTTATAGCGTGGAGCTAGCTCATTAAATAGCTTTGTGACAATACCTCGGTCACGCAGACGAGCAAAGGCAAGTCGTCTATTTGCCACACTGTCACTCTTGGCCATTGTTATCAACGGTTCAGCAACACGGCGTAATTCTTTAGCCTTAGGTAAAGTCGTTTTAATAACCTCATGTTCCATAAGGGATACCGCCATATTTCGAAACATCGCTTTACGATGCGAGCTATTACGATTTAGTTTTCGACCAGTTTCTCGATGACGCATTATTCTTTCTCTCTGTATTATGCAAATGCAGTTTCTTTAACTTCAAGATCGGCAGGTGGCCAGTTTTCCAGGCGCATACCCAACGACAGACCACGTGATGCAAGTACATCCTTTATTTCAGTCAGTGATTTTTTACCCAGGTTTGGTGTTTTTAATAGTTCAACCTCGGTACGTTGAATCAAATCACCTATATAGTAAATACTCTCGGCCTTTAAACAGTTAGCAGAACGAACAGTTAATTCGAGATCATCGACCGGACGTAACAGAATAGGATCAATTTCAGGTTCAGCATTTTGACTTGCTTCAATGGCTTCTTCTGCTTCCAGGTCAACAAATACAGCGAATTGAGCTCTCATAATCGTTGCTGCTTCACTTACAGCTTCTTCAGGATCAATTGTACCGTTTGTTTCAATTTCAATAACCAGTTTGTCCAGATTAGTACGTTGTTCTACACGTGCACTTTGAACTTCATATGAAATGCGTGTAACAGGACTAAATGACGCATCCAATTTTAATAGCCCAATGGTTTGCTCAACCTCTTCGGTCCCACCGATTATAACTGGTTTATAACCACGACCACGAGTAGCCTTCATAACAATATTTAACTCACCTGCTTTGGTAAGATTCGCTATTAGATGGTCAGGGTTCATAATTTCGACGTCATGGTCTAGCGTGATATCTCTTGCATAGACTTCACCTGGACCACTTTTACTCAATGTTAGTATGGCTTCATCCTTGGCATGCATTATGATGGCAAGTCCCTTCAGATTCAGAAGGATATCGGTAACATCTTCCTGTACACCTTCAATCGTAGTGTATTCATGTAATACGCCTTCAATCTCTGCTTCGACAACAGCACAACCTGACATTGAAGATAATAGGACACGACGTAAGGCATTACCTAGTGTATGCCCAAATCCCCTGTCCAATGGTTCTATCGTGATCTTCGCAAAGGTGTTGCTAATAGTTTCCACATCAACCCTGTTTGGTTTTAACAATTCATTAAATGTCATTGGCATGCGTGATTTTCCTCCACACGTTGATTATTTGGAGTAAAGTTCTACAACGAGTTGTTCATTAATTTCAGATGGCAATTCACTTCTCTCTGGAACGGATTTGAACACGCCTTCCATGTTTTTAGAATTCACATCAACCCAATCTGGTAATCCATATTGTTCAGCAATATTGAGTGCGCTCTGGATACGTAATTGTTTCTTACTTTTTTCACGAATCGCAACAACATCACTTGGAGACACCTGATAAGAAGCTATATTAACTGATTTTCCATTAACAAGAATTGACCGATGACTTACCAATTGACGTGCTTCACTTCGGGTAGAACCAAATCCCATACGGTAAACAACATTATCTAATCTGCACTCAAGAATCTGTAACAAATTCTCGCCCGTCGAACCCTTACGGCGTGCAGCATCCTTATAATATTTACGGAATTGCTTTTCCAATACACCATAGATACGACGTAATTTTTGTTTTTCGCGTAATTGTAAGGCATAGTCAGACAACCTTTTTGGACGACTACCTTGTATGCCAGGTAATTTATCAATCTGACATTTTGATTCAATCGGTCTGGCACGACTTTTTAAAAATAAATCTGTGCCTTCACGCCGACTAAGTTTACATTTTGGTCCGAGATAACGTGCCATTCTAAAGCTCCTGAATTAAACCCGACGTTTTTTGGGTGGGCGACACCCGTTGTGTGGAATCGGTGTCACATCAGTAATATTAGTGATTTTAAATCCGATTGAGTTAAGTGCGCGGACCGCTGATTCACGACCTGGTCCTGGTCCTTTTATTAAAATCTCCAGATTTTGCATACCAAATTCTCGGGCAACTTCGCCTGCCTTTTGTGATGCAATCTGTGCAGCAAATGGCGTACTTTTACGCGAACCGCGAAAACCACTTCCGCCTGAGGTAGCCCATGAGAGGGTGTTTCCCTGACGATCAGTGATCGTAATAATGGTGTTATTAAATGAAGCATGTATATGTGCTATACCGTCAACGACGGTTTTCTTTACACGCTTGCGACTCTTTACTGCTGTTTTAGCCATAGTTAAAACCTGTTTGATTTATTTTTTAATCATCTTTCTAGGACCTTTACGGGTACGGGCATTAGTACTGGTACGTTGCCCTCTAACCGGTAGTCCGCGACGATGACGAATCCCTCTATTTGTACCAAGATCCATTAAGCGTTTGATATTCATTGAGACTTCGCGACGTAAATCACCTTCAAGATCATATTTAGCTACTTCGGCACGAATTTTATCCAAATCTGCTTCAGTCAGTTCTCTGACCTTGGTAGATGCTTGTAAACCCAGTGTTTCACAAACACTCTGTGCACGGGTACGACCAATGCCATAGATATAGGTCAAAGCAATAATCAGATGCTTATTGTCTGGTATATTAACGCCTGCAATACGAGCCATTACTCTATCTCTCCAATATTGTTCAATCTAGCACCTGGTCATCTATCCTTGGCGCTGTTTATGGCGCGGATCAGAACAGATAACACGTACAATTCTATTACGCCGGATGATTCTGCAATTCCGGCAAATTCTTTTTACTGATGCTCTAACTTTCATCTTCTTTCTCCAACATGCCCAAGCTCACGAATTAACGTCGCCCATGCCCCTTAAGGTTGGCTTTTTTCATTAATCCCTCATACTGATGGGACGTTAAATGTGCTTGTACCTGTGACATAAAGTCCATGACAACCACAACAATAATCAGTAATGATGTACCACCAAAATAAAATGGCACATTAAATTTCAATATTAAAAACTCAGGCAATAAACACACAGACGTAATATATACAGCGCCTGCTAACGTTAATTTGGTCAATACTTTATCAAGGTAAGCCGCTGTCTGTTCACCTGGGCGCATGCCCGGAATAAACGCGCCTGATTTCTTTAAATTATCAGCTGTCTCACGCGGGTCAAAAACCATCGCTGTATAAAAGAAACAGAAGAATATAATCCCTGCTGCATAACACAATACATAAAGCGGCTGCCCTGGAGATAGTGTTGATGCAATATCCTGTAACCAACTCATACCTTCAGCTTGACCAAACCAACCTGCAATCGTGGCTGGAAACAAGATCAGACTCGATGCAAAAATAGGTGGTATTACACCGGCCATATTTAATTTCAGTGGCAAGTGACTGGCCTGACCACCATACATCTTACGACCAACCTGTCGTTTCGCGTAATTAACGGTAATACGCCGCTGGCCTCTCTCAACAAAAACAACAAATGCTGTAACTGCAATAGCCAGTGCAAATAATCCAACTACCGCTAATAAATGCATTTCACCCGTTCTGGATAATTCCAGTGTTCCACCTATCGCTGATGGTAAGCCTGCGACAATACCGGCAAATATAATCAATGAAATACCATTGCCGATACCACGTTCCGTAATTTGTTCACCTAACCACATTAAAAACATGGTGCCGGTAACTAATGTACTAACCGCTACAATCCTGAATCCAATACCTGGATCAATTACTAATGAATATCCTGCTGCCCGTTGGCCTTCCAACGCAACGGCAACACCAAAGGCCTGAAACGTTGCCAATACCAGAGTGCCGTAACGCGTGTACTGCGTAATCTTACGACGTCCTGCTTCGCCTTCTTTTTTCAACTGTTTTAACTTTGGCTCAACGACCGAAAGTAACTGCATAATAATTGATGCTGATATATAAGGCATGATACCAAGTGCAACTACCGAAAAGCGACTTAAAGCACCGCCCGAAAACATATTAAACATATCCAGTATTGTGCCGCGCTGTTGATTAAACAAATCGGCCAATGCAGTTGGATTAATTCCAGGCACAGGAATGTGGGTTGCAATTCGAAAAATAAATAATGCTATTAACACAAACAGCAGTCGTTGACGCAGTTCTTTTAACTGACCAAGACCCGAAAGCCCACCTGGTATTGCTGGATTAGATGCAGACATTTATTCTTCTATCTTCCCACCAGCTGCCTCAATCGCACTTCTTGCACCTTTTGTAAGCATGAGGCCTTTTACTGTGACTGCTTTTTCCAATTTACCGGAAAGTATAACCTTCACCCTTAGAATGCTTTTGTTGATCAGTCTTGCTGTTTTAAGTGCTTCTATATCAATAACCTTTACATCTAAACCAGCTAATTCATGCAAGCGGATTTCTTCCGTTACTCGACCGATACGTGAACTAAATCCAACTTTAGGCAATCGGCGTTGTAATGGCATTTGTCCGCCTTCAAAACCAACTTTATGGTAACCACCTGAACGCGATTTTTGTCCCTTATGCCCACGTCCACCCGTTTTACCGATACCAGAACCGATTCCACGACCGCGACGCTTGGCATCTGATGTTGAATCAGGATGGGGTTTAATTGTATTTAAACGCATCAGTTTAGCCCTCTTCCACTGCAAGCAAGTAATTTACTTTATTAATCATGCCACGATTCTCTGGTGTATCACTCACGGTGACACTGTGACCAATTCGACGTAAGCCCAGACCACTAACACAGGCTTTATGCTTTTGTATACGGCGATTGGTACTCTTGATCAACGTAACCTTTAATTTATTGTCAGATTTCTTAACCATATTAGCTGACCACTTCTTCTACAGATTTGCCACGTTTAGCAGCAATATATTCAGGTGAAGACATTGATTTCAATCCTTGAATCGTTGCGCGAACCACATTGATAGGGTTTGTTGAACCGATCGACTTGGCCAGGACATTATGTATGCCAACCACCTCAAACACAGCGCGCATAGGACCACCCGCAATGATACCGGTACCTTCAGAGGCCGGTTGCATGTAGACTTTGGCCGCACCAAACTCTGCCGTAATTGGGTATTGAAGCGTACCTTCATTCAAAGGGACCGAAATCATATTACGACGTGCATCTTCCATTGCCTTTTGAATAGCAAGAGGGACTTCACGAGATTTACCTCGTCCAACACCAACTCGACCATTACCGTCACCAACAACAGTCAATGCTGCAAAACCAAACTGACGACCGCCCTTAACTACCTTGGCGACACGATTTACATTGACCAGTTTTTCCTGAAGATCTTCGTTACCGGTTATTGAATTTGCTAATGCCATAGAACCTTCCCTTAAAATTCCATACCTTGTTCGCGTGCTGCATCGGCTAATGCTTTAATGCGACCATGGTACTTGAAGCCTGAGCGATCAAAAGCAACCTTGGAAATACCTGCTTTCTTCGCACGTTCAGCCAGAATTTTACCAACTGTAATGGCTGCCTCGACATTACCGCTGTATTTAATCTGACCCTTGATTTCTTTATCCAAACTTGACGCACTCGCAAGTACTTGCGAGCCATTTGGGGCAATAACCTGTGCGTAAACGTGCCGTGGTGTTTTATAAACGCACAACCGATTTACACCAAGGCGCTTGATTCTGGCACGTGCCTTCTTGGCGCGACGCATTCTATCTGTTTTTTTATTCATATCGATTAAGCCTTCTTAGCTTCTTTGCGGATGATACGCTCATCCAAATAACGAACGCCTTTACCTTTATAGGGTTCAGGTGGACGGTATGCACGAATATTTGCAGCAACCTGACCTACCTTTTGCTTATCAAAACCCTTTATAACAATTTCGGTCTGGCTTGGTGTTTCAATCGTAATACCTTCAGGGATTTGAAATTTTACTGGATGAGAAAAACCCAATGTAAGATTCAAAACTTTTCCGGAGACAGCCGCACGATAACCAACACCAACTATTTCAAGTTTACGTTCGAAACCTTCGCTAACACCTGTAACGATATTCTGGATCAGTGCCCGCGTAGTTCCTGATAAGGCATTTGCAAACTTGCTGTTGTTATTGACAGAGGTCTTTAATTCATTATCTTTTTGTTCAACCTTAACCAAAGAATGAATATTGTGTGATAACTCACCTTTACTACCTTTAACCGTGATCAAGCTGCCAACAATATTGACATCGACGCCGCCAGGTATGGTTATCGGGTTATTTGCTATTCTTGACATAATTCAATCCAATCGGTTTATGAAACGTAACACAGCACTTCACCACCAATACCGTGTTCACGTGCTGATTTATCTGTCATTACGCCTTTCGCAGTAGAAATAATTGACACACCCAGACCACCCATTACTTTCGGTAATTCATTCGCTGACTTATAACTACGTAGACTCGGACGGCTAACGCGTTTAATCGACTCGATAACTGATTTGCCTTCAAAATACTTGAGCTCAACCGTCAGCGTTGCCTTTTTATCGTGCTCTTCAACACTAAAATCTATAATGTAACCTTCTTGTTTAAGAATACTCGCGATCGCTACTTTTACTTTTGACGAAGGCATCTTCACATCGCCTTTGTTTCGCTGCAATGAATTACGAATTCGAGTCAACATATCTGAAATTGGGTCTGACATACTCATACTATGGTTCTCTCTCTATTTACCAGCTTGCTTTAACCAAGCCTGGCACATCGCCACGCATAGCCGCTTCACGTAATTTATTTCTTCCCAATCCAAACTTACGATAGTAACCGTGTGGACGGCCTGTAATGCTACAACGATTGCGAACGCGAACCGGACTTGCATCTCTTGGCATCTTGTTTAGTTTTTCACGTGCTACTGCACGTTCATCTTCACTCAATGACATATTTTTAATGATCTCTTTCAATTCAATTCTTTTTGCCGCGTATTTCTTAACCAAACGGATACGTTTAACTTCGCGATTCACCATGCATGACTTTGCCATATCAAATAATCCTCATGACCTTAACGGTAATTTAAATGCCGCTAATAATGCACGGCCTTCTTCATCTGTACGTGCAGATGTGGTGATCGTTATATCCATACCACGAAGTGCATCGATCTTGTCATAATCAATTTCGGGAAAAATAATCTGCTCTTTAATTCCCATACTGTAATTACCACGGCTATCAAAAGATTTTGCGTTTAAACCACGAAAATCCCGGATACGAGGTATGGCAATAGAGATCAAACGATCCAGAAATTCATACATACGTTCACGACGCAATGTCACCTTACAACCAACAGGCCAGTCTTCACGCACTTTAAAGTTAGCAACAGACTTTCTTGCATTGGTTACGATTGGCTTTTGCCCCGCAATCTTTGTCATGTCTGCTACTGCATGCCCAACGACTTTTTTATCCGCAACAGCTTCACCAATCCCCATATTTAACGTGATCTTGGTGACCTTGGGTACTTGCATAGGTGATTTATAACCAAACTGCTCGGTTAACTGTTGAATCACCGTGTTTTTATAATGTTCTTGTAATCTGACCATGAATATTGACCTTATACATCCACTACTTCATTGTTTGACTTGAAGTATCGTACTTTTTGACCATCTTCAAGATGACGATAACCAACTCGATCAGCCTTGTTAGATACTGGATTCCACATAGCGATATTGGAGATATGTATCGCAGCTTCTTTTTCGACGATACCACCTGGCGCACCCTGCATCGGGTTACCTTTTGTATGTTTTTTTATCATATTGACGTTTTCAACAAAAACTTTATCTATTTCATTCAATACAGACAGAACAACACCTCGTTTACCCTTATCCTTGCCAGCTATCACGACAACTTCGTCACCTTTTTTTATGCGACTCATTATTAGAGTACCTCCGGTGCCAGAGAAACAATTTTCATAAATTGTTCTCCGCGTAATTCACGTGTTACAGGGCCAAAAATACGAGTGCCAATGGGTTGTAACTGGTTATTCAGTAATACAGCTGCATTACCATCAAAACGAATCAAAGAACCATCTTGTCTACGCACACCTTTACGAGTACGTACAACAACTGCGTTATAAACTTCGCCCTTCTTTACTTTACCGCGAGGGATAGCTTCCTTAATGCTGACTTTAATCACATCACCAACATTAGCGTATCGTCGCTTTGAGCCACCCAATACTTTCACACACATCATACGGCGGGCGCCGCTGTTGTCTGCTGCATCAAGCATTGTTTGCATTTGAATCATGTGCGCTCTATCTCCCTTACCCGGTTATATAACTTGTGCCTTACTGACAACTTTCTGTAAGCGCCAGGACTTATTTTTTGATAATGGCCGTGATGCTTCTATAATCACAATATCGCCTTCATTACATTCATTAGCTTCATCGTGAGCCATCAATTTCGTCGAACGACGCATGAACTTTCCATATAGTGGATGTTTTACGGTACGCTCAATCAACACAGAAATGGTTTTATCCATTTTGTTGCTAATCACAGTACCGGTTACGGTTTTTGCTAGTGCTTGTTCAGTACTCATGCTTCTTTACCTGATGCAATTTTCTTTTCATTAATGAGCGTATTAATACGCGCGATATTACGTCGTGTCTTTTTCATTTCACTGGGTTTATCAAGCTGCCCTGTGCCTTTTCTCATGCGCAAGTTGAATTGTCCACGTAACTCTTCCAACAATATGGTCTGTAGCTCTTCAGCCGTTTTTTCTCTTAATTCTGCTGCTTTCATTAGAGTACTGTCCTCGACACAAAGGTTGTCTTAATCGGCAACTTTGCTGCAGCCAATTCAAAGGCTTCACGTGCCAGATCTTCTGGCACACCTTCCATTTCATAAAGCATTCTACCCGGTTGAATTTGGGCAACCCAATACTCAACATTACCCTTACCTTTACCCTGACGAACTTCCAGTGGCTTTTTAGTAATTGGCTTGTCAGGAAAGATACGGATCCAGACTTTTGCGCCACGTTTAACTTTTCGGGTCAACGCACGTCGTGCTGCTTCTATTTGGCGAGCTGTAATGCGACCTCTGCCAATAGCTTTTAGTCCAAACTCACCAAAGCTGACCTTATTACCAACCGTTGCAAGACCACGGTTACGCAACTTATTCTGTTTTCTATATTTCGTTCTTTTAGGCTGTAACACGTCGAATTCCTATTAATTGCTTGCCGTTGTTTTTTCTTTCTTGGTTTTTCCTTTCTTGGTTTCTTCTTCTACGTTTTGTTCGTGACCAATAAACACTTCGCCTTTAAATATCCAGACCTTTATCCCAATAATACCGTAGGTCGTATTGGCTTCAGCAGTACCGTAATCAATATCTGCCCGTAATGTATGAAGTGGCACACGCCCTTCTCGATACCATTCACTACGCGCGATTTCAGCACCATTCAATCTACCGGCAACAGTGATTTTGATGCCTTGTGCACCTAAACGCATGGTATTAGTCACCGCACGTTTCATTGCTCGACGAAACATAATACGTCGTTCAATTTGTTGTGCCACGCTCTCAGCTACTAGATGCGCATCCAATTCCGGCTTACGAATCTCTTCAACACTAATATGTGCAGGCACACCCATCATTTTTGAAACTTCGAAACGAAGACGCTCAATGTCTTCACCTTTTTTACCAATCACAATCCCTGGACGAGCCGTATGGATAATGACTCGTGCATTACCCGCTGGTCTTTCAATTTGAATCCGACTGACTGATGCATTAGCCAGTTTCTTATGCATGTATTCTCTAACCTTGATATCTGCGAGCAGATAACCTGCATAATCCTTACTGTCTGCATACCAGGTTGAGGTCCAGTCTTTAATTATGCCGAGGCGTATCCCCGTTGGATGTACTTTTTGACCCATGCTCTTTATTAGTCTCCGTTTTCAGATACCGTCACGGTAAGATGACTGGTTCTTTTTATGATTCTATCGGCACGACCTCTGGCGCGTGGACGCAAGCGCTTCATTGTTGGGCCCTGGTTCACTTGTATCTCACTAACCTTATGCTCATCGATATCAGCACCGTCGTTATTTTCAGCATTGGCAATCGCAGATTCGAGCACTTTTTTAATAATAACAGCACCCTTCTTGTTACTGAATGCTAGTAGGTTAATTGCACGGTCAACTGCCATGCCACGAATTTGATCTGCCACCAAACGCATTTTTTGCGGTGACAAATGTGTAAATTTTAATGTTGCTGAAGTCGCCATATATTTACTGTCTTATTATGATTTTCTATCTGCAATGTGGCCACGAAAGGTACGCGTTAATGCAAACTCACCCAATTTGTGTCCCACCATATTTTCAGAGATATAAATAGGCATATGATCACGCCCGTTATGCACACCAATAGTCAAACCAACCATGTCAGGCATAACCATAGAACGACGAGACCAAGTTTTAATTGGACGCTTATCGTTAGTCTGCCTTGCAACTTCCACCTTTTTTATAAGGTGATGGTCAATAAATGGACCTTTTTTTACTGAACGTGGCACGTGTATTCCTCTCGTTTATTTCCGTTTACGAATAATTAATTTATCAGTTCGCTTATTCTTTCTGGTCTTGAAGCCCTTGGTTGGGGTGCCCCACGGACTAACCGGGTGACGACCACCGGAGGTACGACCTTCGCCACCACCATGCGGGTGATCTACCGGGTTCATTGCAACACCTCGAACAGTGGGTCGAATACCAAGCCAGCGCTTGGCACCTGCTTTACCTAGAGATCGCAGTGAATGCTCTCCATTACTCACCTCACCAATTGTCGCTCGACAATCAGATAAAACTTTACGCATTTCACCTGAACGCATTCTTAGTGTTGCGTGGTGGCCTTCTTTCGCTACCAACTGTACAGCAGCGCCTGCGCTACGAGCCATTTGAGCACCCTTGCCAGGCTTCAATTCAATACAGTGAACAGTGCTACCTAAAGGCATATTACGCAAAGGCATACAATTACCATCCTGGATACTCGCCTCAATACCTGACATTACCTGGTCGTCTGCTTTAATTCCGTTAGGTGCAATGATGTAACGTCGTTCACCATCCGCATAGAGCAGCAAAGCTATATGCGCTGTCCTGTTCGGATCGTATTCAATACGCTCAACCTTGGCTGGTATACCATCTTTGTTGCGCTTGAAATCAATTATGCGATAACGTTGTTTTGAACCGCCACCGCGATGCCGAACCGTTATACGACCATTATTATTGCGACCCGCATTCTTACTTTGCTTTTCCAACAAGGGTTCATAAGGTTTGCCCTTGTGTAACTCAGGGCTAACAACCTTGACCATTGAACGGCGGCCTGGAGATGTCGGTTTTGGATTAACTAATGCCATAATATTGTTACCTATCAACCACCCATGAAATCTATGTCAAAACCAGGCTTTAATTTGACATAAGCTTTTTTCCAGTTAACACGTTGACCTGATCTGCGCGCAAACATTTTTGTTTTACCTTTAACATTAGTGACCTGAACCGATTCGACTTCAGCACCGTCAAACATTAATTCAACTGCCTGTTTTATTTCAGGCTTGGTTGCACTCTTTGAAACCTTAAATACATATTGATTATATGCTTCACCAATCAAAGTTGACTTTTCAGTCACTCTTGGCTCAAGCAAAACTGTCATTAATTTTTCCTGGTTCATGATAACCATGCCTCAACTTTTTCAACTGCAGCCTGCGTCATCAATACTTTTTCAAAACCAATCAATGAATATGGATCAATTTCATTAGTATCTATTACATCTACTTTTGGAATGTTTCGTACACCAAGATAAAGATTCTCGCTTAATTCTTCCGTGATAATTAATACTTCCTCAAGACTAAAACTCGCTAATTTCTCTTTAACCAGTTTTGTTTTTGATTCTTTTACATCGAATTCATCAACACAGATTATACGTTCTTGACGTACAAGCTCTGAAAGAATCGAACGCATCGCAGCACGATACATTTTTTTGTTCAATTTTTTACTGTGGTCGCACGGTTTTGCAGCAAAGGTAACACCACCACCACGCCATAATGGACTACGAATGGTTCCTGCTCTTGCACGTCCGGTTCCTTTTTGTTTAAAAGGCTTTCTGCCACCACCACGAACTTCAGAACGTGTTTTTTGTGCCTTGCTACCAGAACGCGCACCCGCCAGATACGAGGTTAAAACCTGATGTATCAATGGCTCATTAAATTCAACAGAAAAAACACTATCGGCAACGTTCATCGTGCCCGCTTTTTTCTTGCCTGATTTTTGAATCGTAAGTTCCATTATTACTGCCTTATTGTCGTGTTTTTATCGAAGGTTTAACGATAACCTTGCCACCTTTAACTGAAGGCACTGAGCCTTTAATTAAAAGCAAATTACGCTCACTATCGACACGAACTATTTCAAGATTTTGGGTTGTGCGTTGCACATTACCCAGATGACCCGCCATTTTCTTACCTTTAAATACACGGCCTGGCGTTTGACATTGACCTATAGAACCCGGTGCACGATGCGAAAGTGAATTACCATGTGAATTACGTTGATGGCTAAAATGATGCCGCTTGATTACACCCGCAAAACCTTTACCGTTAGTCGTGCCAGTAACATCTACTTTTTGACCCGCTTCAAACATGTCAACTTTGATTTCTGCTCCTGCAGAATACTGCTCAAGCTCTTCATTGCTAATTCGATATTCCAGAAGTCCTTCACCTGTTTCTAAATTGGCCTTGGCATACACCCCGGCTTCTGATTTAGACAATGCTGAGGATTTTTTTGATCCCCACGAAACCTGCACAGCAGTATATCCTTTAGCTTCTGGCGTAATTAAGCCAGTTATGTGATTAGGGGTCGCCTCAACTACGGTCACTGGCACAGAGTGTCCTTCTTCAGTAAACACACGTGTCATGCCACGTTTTCGACCTACTATTCCAATCGTCATTGTTATGTCCGCCATTCCTTCAGTTAAGTTTAATTTGGACGTCGACACCCGCCGCCAGGTCAAGCTTCATTAACGCATCAACGGTTTTGTCTGTTGGGTTAATGATATCCATCAACCGTTTATGTGTACGAATCTCATATTGATCACGCGCATCTTTATTAACATGCGGAGAGATCAAAACAGTAAAACGTTCTTTCTTGGTTGGCAGTGGTATAGGTCCCTTGACTTGTGCACCCGTACGTCGTGCTGTCTCGACAATCTCTTTTGTAGATTGATCGATCAGACGATGATCAAATGCCTTAAGGCGAATCCTGATTATTTGTTCTTCGGCCATTTATATTTACTCAATAATTTTAGAGACGACGCCAGCACCCACGGTACGGCCACCTTCTCGAATTGCAAATCGTAAACCCTCTTCCATCGCAATCGGGTTAATTAATTTCACCGTCACCTTGACGTTGTC
>Ga0164320_10000293_pt1 | contig 15701 bp, 13 predicted proteins | sample GuaBasSediGuay11_FD_113736 | JGI IMG/M metagenome (GOLD analysis project Ga0164320, IMG submission 113736) | Subseafloor sediment microbial communities from Guaymas Basin, Gulf of California, Mexico - Guay11, Core 4567-28, 0-3 cm | ecosystem: Environmental > Aquatic > Marine > Hydrothermal...
CTTCGACGGATTCGCCTTCGACCGGTTCGCCTTCGACCGGTTCGCCTTCGGCCGGCAGGCTTTGGACCGCATCGTCGTCGGATGGAGGCTCTTCGGCGGCGAGCTCTGACGGCTCCTCGGCCGCCTTTTGGACCACCGGCGTTGATGCCGCAGGCACTGCAGCGACAGGCTCGAGCTTGCCGAGGAGATCCTTCAGCAACGAATCGCCGAACCTGTCGAACGCAAGAAACGCAACGACCGAGAAAAACACGAGACCGGCCACGATCACCGCCCACTCGCCGAGCGAAATTCGCTTGTCTGGTTCGGCCTCTGCGACGGCAGCCGGAGGTGGCACCGAGGGCACAGAAACCAAATCGTCCGGTTCCGGTAGCAGGCCCGAATACGAGCCGAGCTGGGGAGACGACTGGAATACGCCCGCCGGGCCGAGCGGCGCAGGCGGTTGCGACATCTCCCCAAGCGAGTCGCGCGAGCCGCTCTCGGGCTGCAGCGCATCGGCAAGCGGCGCAAAGTCTACGGGCGCGTTCTGCGGCACGACGCCTGCCGGGGCAAGCGGGGGTGAAGGCGGTGAAGACACGACGGCCGGCATCTCCGACTCGGTAGTTGAGGTGCGCGAATCGACGAACGGAGGCATCGATGAGAACGATGACCGCGAGGGCGGGCCCGAGTGCCGACGCTCGTGCAACAAGGCCATGAGCTCTGGAACCGTCGCGAGCGGACGCCACTCGTCAAAACCTTCGCGCCAAACCAGCGTGTACTCGCTCACCGCACTCGCATCGATCTTGTGTGCCATCTCCTCGAGGCGAATGGGGCCGACGGGAACGTCGTTGATCGAAACGTGCCACTCGGGAACCTCCGCGGTGCCAGCCGTCGGAGCGACGGGAACCGGGAGCGCCAAGCCGGGGTGGTGTCCCGGGAGCGCAGCGCTTGCGGCCGCGGGAGCCGACGACAACCTGCGCGATGCCGAGGACGTGGGACGCGGCGGCATCGACGAACTACGTCGGCGAATCGGCGAAGACTGTCGGCGGGCACGTGCGGTGGGCGCCTCATGCCCGAACGGCGAGACGGGCTCGGACTTGCGCGTGACCTCATCGAAACCGTACGCAGCCCCGGCCGGAACGGTCACGTCGGGATCGCCTTTGCGCCCGTCGATGAGGATCTTGTGGTTACACTTGCGGCACGGAAAGCGCACGACGCGACCCCGGACTTTCTCGTCCGAGATCTTGTACTTGGCGTGACAGCTATCGCACTCGAATCTCATCGACTTCACTGCTTGTGGGCAAGCAAACTCACTTGCGTCATTTCCAGCTTGGCATCGACAGAATCGTAGCGCGAATTGGTGTACTTATTCAATAAGAACGCAAAATTTTCACATGCCTGAAAGCACGTAGTATCGCGCCTCCATTTCGTCATAGAGCAGCACGAGCTGGTTCTCACCTATCCGACGGCTCCAGCGCTGGTCCTCTTCATCGTAGGCGATGCGGAAGCTCGCAGCGTAGCGGTAGGCGATCATCACACGGTCCATTTCCCTAGTGATCGTGCGGTATTTGATTTCGTAGCGGACGTCTGTGACGCGCTCCCGCCAACGGCCGAGTTTCTTTCGTAGCTCCCGGTAGTCGAGATCGTCATCACCCGAAGGGGTGCCATTGTCGTCCAGGTACTGCGGGTGGGCCATCGCGAGGAGAGCGCCCACATCCCGTGCCTCGACGGATTTTCGGTAATTCTCCATGAACGTGATGACCCCCCGATTCGCGGCGGTGTCCGCCACGGTCGTGTTGGGGATGTTCTTCTGACAGCCCACGGCAGCGATGAGCGACGCACACAACGTCACGGTGGTTAGGGCTCTACGCATACAGCACATCACAGGATCAACGCTCCTCTTCGCCACGGCATTCCCGATTATCCATCAGCGACTACTGAATCCCATAATCTTTGATCTTGTAAAGGAGAGCGCGGTGGCTGATCTCGAGGAGCTTCGAGGCGGCCGTCCGGTTGCCTCCAGTCTTCTCGAGTGCCCGCCGAATGAGGGTTTCCTCCATGAATCGGGCGGTTTTCTTGATGGAGAGCTCCCCGGTCGAGAGGCTGGCCGCGATGGGATCGGCCGGCTCGCGCATCCGATCGGGCAGATCGGCCACCGTGAGGACATCCCCCTCCGCCAGGACAACGGCGCGCTCGATAGTGTTCTCCAGCTCGCGCACGTTTCCCGGCCACGGATAGTTGAGCAACAGCTTGCGGACGTGGGGGTCGAGCCCGCGGATCTGGGTGCCAAGCCGTCCGTTGTTGCGTTCGATGAAGTGCTCCACGAGCAGCATGATGTCGTCGCGTCGGTCGCGCAGTGGTGGGACGTTGAGCTGCAAGACATTCAGTCGATAGTAGAGGTCCTCGCGGAAGCGCTTCTCCTCCACCTCGCGTCGCAAGTTCCGCACGGTCGCGGCGACCACACGCACGTCTATCTCGTGGTCACGCGTTGCACCGAGAGGCCGAATGCGCCCCTCCTGCAAGACGCGCAGCAACTTCACTTGCAACGTCAACGGCAACTCGCCGATCTCGTCGAGGAAGAGCGTGCCTTGATCGGCCTCGGCAAAGAGGCCCTTCTTGTCGGCGTGTGCGTCCGTGAACGCACCTTTTTTGTGGCCGAAAAGCTCACTTTCGAGAAGCGTCTCTGGAATCGCGCCACAATTGATTGGGACAAATGCTTTGTTCTTGCGCGAGCTCCCCTCGTGAAGCGCGCGTGCGACGAGCTCCTTACCCGTGCCGCTCTCCCCCTGAATCAAGACCGTCGTTTTGTAATCCGCAACCTTGTCGATGATGGAGAAGACCTTGTGGATCGCGTCGCTCTTGCCGAGGATGCCATGGACGGTCTGCTCCTTGCGCATGGCTTCCTTGAGAGCGCGGTTCTCGCGGCGAAGCGATTCGCGTTCCTCGGCTTTGGTGAGCGCGAGCAGCACTTCGTCTTGTTTGAAAGGCTTCGAGATGTAGTCGTAGGCGCCCACCTTCATCGCTTCGATCGCCAGGTCCACAGAGCCGTAGGCGCTCATCAAGATCACCGTCGCCAGCGACGAGCGTGCTTGGACCTCGGCGCAAAGCTCGAGGCCGCTCATGCCGCTCATTCGAACGTCGGCTAGCACGAAGTCGGGGTCGAACCGCTCGAGCTGTTCGAGCGCGCTCTCGGCGCTTTCGGCAGTCTCGACCTCGTAGTTGTGCTTCTTGAGCAGCGTGCGGAGCACGACCCGTATGTTTTCTTCGTCGTCTACGACCAGGACACGGCGCATGGAATTAACCCTATACTTTCTGCATAGCAGATGGCCAGGTCCGAAAAAAATTTCATGATCCTGGGCTCATAGAACGAGGCCTGCTGTAAAGTTCTCGCTTGATTGGCCTTAATGCGCCCTAGTGGGTATGATTTCGCTGTCGGGTAGGGGGAGAAGACATGAAGATCCGCTTTGCTTTTTTACTGGTGATGGTGGGGTTCATCGCGACCGTGAGCAGTTGTACGCAACGGTCGTTGAATGCGCTCAATCCGTGCACGATCAACGGCGTCGTCCAGAACGTGCCGGTCAACCCGCAGCGCGCGCTGGACCTGTTGATCGTCATCGATGACTCGCCTTCGATGCGCGACGAACAGGAGAAGCTCCAAGAGCAGGTGCCTCGGCTCGTGAACCTGTTGCTCACAGGTGGTGAAGCGGACCCCGGCGCGGTGGGTACGTTCCCCGCGATTGAAAGCCTGCACGTCGCCATCATCACGCCCGACCTTGGACACTCGACCGTGCCCGCGCACAACTTCACCGCCGGCTCCGGCGACGCGTTCGACTTCAACCCAACCTCGGCGTGCATGCGCAACAACGGCAGCGGCAAAGCCGGCTTCATGCAAGTAGAAGGCCTCAGCGGCACGCCACGCGAGCTTTGCACAGCAGTGACGCCGCCCGAAGGAACGCTGTACCTCAACCACCCGGAACCCGGTTTCACCGCGGCGGACCTGGTCAGCGACGTTGAGTGTGTAACCGGGCAGGACGACGGCTGTGGCTTCGAGCAGCAGCTCGAGAGCATCGTCGCTTCGGATCGCAACACGGCCAACGGTGGGTTCTACCGCGATGGCGCGTTGCTGGCGGTCATTCTAATCACCGACGAGGACGATTGCTCGACGACAGACCCGCGCGTCTTCGATGTCGAGCCGCGCGAAAGCAATCCATTCCAAGGGCCGTTTACTTCGTCGGACGAGCTCCAGTTCAACCTTCGTTGCTGGGCGCATCGTGACGTGCTTCGCTCGGTGGAGGACTACGTAAGTGGGATCGCTGCACTCAAGGCAGACCCGAGCCAGGTCGTGTTCGCCGCCATCACCGGCATTCCCGAGGATAGCGGGCTCGATCGCGAGAACTTCAACAGCGACGAGGAGCGGTACGCACACATTCTCGACGAAGAAGAGACGCCAGCAATGGCGGAGGTCCCCGATCCCGCCACTGCCGACACGCAGGGTCAGCAGCTCAGGCCCGCATGCACCGCGACCGACGGCTCGGGCTCGGCGGCTCCGGGTCGCCGAATCGTGGAAACGATGAAGGGCCTCGCTGGCGGCAACACCGGCGTGGGCACCGTGGTCGAGTCGATTTGCGCCGCAGACTACGCGCCAGCCCTCAACGCAATCGTCGACCGCATCGCCGCGGCGCTCCGCCAACTCTGCCTGCCGCGCCCGCTCAACCGCAACTCCATCGACATGGTGGGTTGTGAGGTGCGCGAGGTGCAGCCCGAGGGTGGAACCTGCGCGGAGGCAGCGAGCCGCGGCCGCGAGCCAGATCCCGTCGGCACCGAAGACGGACGCGAAGTGTGCCGTGTTACCCAGCTTCCGAGCGACCCTGTGGCGGGTGTGCCCTCGGGTCTCGGCTGGTTCTACGACGACTTCACACCGGAAACGGTTTCCGCCTGTACGTTCAATCCCGAACAGCAGCGCGTGAGCTTCACCGAAGGCGCAGCTCCCATCACGGGCGCACGCATTCGCTTCGAGTGCCTGCAGGCGGCACCTCCGACCACCGAAGACATCGGCTGGCCGTGCAACGACGCCGACGGCGCCGACACGATCTGCAACCCCCAACCGGAAAACTGCCTCGATGGGGAATCACTCGACGACTGCGAGACGCGCATCCTCAAGGAGCGCTACGACCGCGACGACCTGAAGCTCACCTGCGACGGCGAAACCAACACCTGCCAGCTGGAGTGCGAAAGCAACGTCCAGTGCCCAGGCGGCTTCGCCTGCTACGACGCCAGCGGGGACGGCAACAGCTACTGCGTAAACCCAACCTGCTCCCTCAACTAGGTTTCTGGATCAAACACTAGTCGCCAGTCAGTGCCAGGGTCAGTCGACTGCGGGTTTGAAGAGGCGGAGGAAGGCTACGAGGTCGAGGGCGCTTCCGGTGAACTTTACGTCGCCGGAAGCGAACGCCTTGATCGGGTTGCGGAGGCCGAGAACGAGCTCGCGCCACACGAATGAGTCAGCGGTGATGGTGAGGTCCGGGTTGTCCGGGAAGCCCTCTTGGAACTCGGCTACGCCGCGACGAATGTGGATGCCGTAGCTTTCGTCTACGTCGGGGAAGCGGAAACCGACGAGCATGTCTTTATCCGCGCTCCTCTCGTAGACGAGGTTCGCCGGCATCGCGGCCACGAAGCGGCCGATGGGCACACTGCTGACGAACGAAAGTGCGTTCTCCGGCCTGGTCTGGTCGCGAATCTCCACTTTGCCTTCGAGCTCGAGCGCCTGCGTGAGGTAGTAGTTGCGTGCGTTGGCATTGACCTGGCGCCGACCGAGCGCGCGAAGAGCGTCGGCCTTGATCTGCTTCGCCTCGGTTGACTGCCGGTCGAGCTCGATCGAGTGCGTCGCGAGCTCGGCTGCCCATTCGTATTGCTCGTCCGCAAGGGCTTCACCGGCAGCGCGTTGCAAACCCTCTACGCCGCCGGCGAGGGACGCCATTGCGGCAGCTCGCTCGCCCGGACTCGCAGGTTCCAGCTTGGCCGCATCTCCGTCGAACCATCCGAGGTAGCCGCTGAAGATCCCGCGAACCGACCACTCGACCTTCCCGTAGTACTCCTGCAGAAACGGGTGCTCCGCGAGGTGCGGCGGAAGCTTCACGACTTCGACGAGCTCGTCTGGGGTAAGCCCCTGGTTGATGCCGCGAATCGTCTGATCATGTACGAACTGAATGGCATCGCGATACGCCGTGAGCGTTTCGTACACCTCTTCTTGCCCCGAAATCGAACGCGTGTGACTCGGAACGAGATACGCCGGTCGCAAAGCGCGCATCTTGTCGATGCTGTACGCCCAAGCGAGAACATCACGGTAAAGCGTCCCGCGAATGGAATAGAGGTTCGGGAACGCCTTGTAGATGTTGTCGCCGGGCAACAAGACGCCACGCTCTGGAAGCCACACGAAGAGCTGGTCGTTCGTCTCCCCGGGGGCGTGCACCAAGTGAACCTTCACGCCGCAGATCTCCGTTTCGAGCTCGTCCGAGAAAGTCTTGTTCGGACGAATGAGCCCAAGGGTCATGTTGGGATCGAGCGTTTCGACGAACGGTCCGAGCCCGACGTTCTCCATCTGATCAGGACCCAAATCGCGAAGATGGCTCCCAAACATGCACCCGCTTCGCCTGCGGAGCACCGGCCGAAGAACGTTGGCCATGCGGTTGATGTAGTAGTTCGTCGTGTCGTGCGCGTAGACGTCGATCTTGCCGTCCGGCGCAAAGGCCAGCCCGCCCATCACGTGGTCGGCATGGTTGTGGGTATAGATCAGCGCCTCGATGGACTTCTGCGTGATCTTGTCGAACTCTGCCTTCACTTCCTTGGCGGTTTCCATCGAGCCCATCACGTCGACGATGAACACGCACTCATCGCCTTCGACCATGATCGAGTTCGCGATCCCAAAGCCGACAGCCTGGTAGACGCCGTCGGTGACGGTGTAGACCTTCCGCTGAAACTCGACGCTCTGGAGTTCGAGGGCGGCGTTCACGTCCCTGTCGACGGCGACCGACTCCGATTCGACCTTCTGCGACTGTTGACAAGCGACGAGCAAGCACGTCGAGACCACCGCAATTATTCGGAACAGCATGCGCCATGGTGCCATGGATTGTGCTAGATCGTGGCCGCTCCCGCCATGAATGACACGAAACGAGTGGATCCCTCCCAAGCGCTGCGCTTAGCGATGCAGGCACTCGGAGGCCGGATCTCGATTCCGCTGTCCTTGATACGGGCTCGCCTGGCGGAGATGTCCGAGAAGGTCTCGCTGCGGGTCGAGCCGGTGAGCCCCGGTCTCCGAATCCAAGGGGAGGCGCACGCGCTCGGCGCACCGATCAGGTTCGCGGCGCGACTCGACGCCGACGGCGTTCACATCGAAGGCGAACAGCGCACGATCCGCATCCGCCTAAGCGAGGTAGAGCTCTCGACTAGCGAAGACGCGCCCGGTCCGCTCGCCGACGCGATTCGCAACGGGATGATCGACACCGACAACCCCGCAACACTCATCGGAAACATGATCTCGTTACCCGACATGATCGTCGAGGCACAAGGGCAGGACGTCGTGATCGACTTGATGCGGGTCCCAGCGATTCAGCGAGACGAGATGCTGCGCACGGCGGTCGCGGCGGCAACGAGCTACGTTTGCGTCAAGGGTATTCGTGTTTCCGACGACGCGATCGAGCTTCAACTCGGACTGTTGCCAGGTGGACCCAAGGAAGCCGCGCTCAGCACCGCGCGCGCAGTACTGACTCCTGCAGTTCGTTTCCTCTGGCCGGAAGGAAGAGGGCGATGAGCAGCGCCAAACGATGGAACCCGCTCGGCGGGGCCTCTTTCGCGTCGCGCGAGCAGGAGTTTCACGAGATCGCGATCCGCGGCGTCGACGGCTACGACAATTTCGGCGACCCAAGCTACCTCGAAGGGCTCCGGCGGCTGCTCTACTCCTACGACCACGAGGCGCGCCTGCATCGGGTGGGCAAGCTGACCGCCGTCTATCAAACCGTAGGCCTACTCGCGAGCAGGCTGCACACCGAACGGTGGTTCGAGATGCAGCCCGATTCGGCTAAGATCGCGATCGAACGCCCCATCATCATCACCGGCATGGTGCGCACCGGAAGCACCGCCCTTCACTACCTGATGGGTTCGAACCCGGACATGCAGTGCCTCCAGTATTGGCTCGCTTTGCATCCACAACCTCGCCCTCCTCGCGCGATGTGGGAGGCCGCGACCGACTTCCAACACGGACGCATCGAGCTCGACATGATGTATCGGGCGGGCAAGAGCATGCTCGAATCGATTCATCACATGACCGTCGACGGGCCGGATGAGTCGGGCCGCGTACTCGGGCAAAACTTCAGCGACGACCGCTTCGAGGTGGTGTCGACGGTGCCGACCTACTCCGAATGGTACATGAACACCGTCCATCGCGAGACCTACGCGCGACATAAGCGGGTGATGCAGTTGATCGGATCATACGAGCCCGACAAGCGCTGGCTCCTCAAGTACCCGGTTCACATGCGAAACCTCGATGCACTCCTGGACGCGTATCCGGACGCGTGTGTCATCTGGACGCACCGCGACCCTGCGGATGTATTGCCGTCCTACGTCAGCCTCTGCGCACATTTTCGGTCCCTTTTCGAGCGGGAGCCAGACCGGCCTCGAATCGCGCTCGAGCAGAAGGAAGCGTGGGCGCGGGCTGTGGAGAACGGGATGCGGCTTCGAAAGGGGCGCGAGCATCAGTTCCACGACATCTACTTCAACGACTTCATGGCCGACCCCATCGGGGAAGTGGCCAAAGCGTACGAGCATTTCGATCAGCCTTTTTCGGAGCCGGCCAAGGTGGCACTCGGCGCGTGGCGAGAAGCACACAAGCCGGGCGAGTTCGGGACTCACAACTACATCCGCGACGACTTCGGACAGTCGAGGGCGCAGGTGCATGAGCGCTACGCGGCCTACTTGGAACAGTTCCCACGGGTCCTCGACAAGAGAGAGAGGAGCGCAGCATGATCGAGCGGACCCAGAAAGAGCGCGAGCTCATCGCCGACGCCGAACGCATCTTTCCCACCTCCACGCGCTGCCTCACGTTCGAAGAAGACCTCAACTTCTGCGTCGGTAAGGCCAAGGGAAGCCACATCTGGGACGTGAGCGGGAACGAGTACATCGACTACATGCTCGGGTCGGGGCCGCACATATTGGGACACGCCCACCCCGCCGTGCTCGAGGCACTTCGAACGGTCCCCGAAAACGGAACGTCGTTCTTGGTCATCAACGAGAACGCGGTGAATCTCGGAAAGAAGATCATCGAGCACGTTCCCTGTGCCGAGATGGTCAGTCTGCATAGCAGCGGTAGCGAGGCGACGTTCTTTGCGTTGCGGTTGGCCCGGGTCTACCGGAAGCGCGACAAGATCCTGAAGTTCGAGGGCGGGTACCACGGGATGCATGACTACGCGCTGATGAGCAATCAGTGGACGATGGGATCGCCGCCATTCCCGCAGGCGGTTCCGAACACCCATGGCATCCCGCGCGTGCTGAACGACGAGGTTCTGGTCGCGCCGTTCAACAACCTAGAAGCCACTGCCGAAATCATCTCCAAGCACCACGATGAGCTCGCCGGGGTGATCATCGAGCCGGTCCAGCGCACGTTCGAGCCCAAGCCGGGGTTTCTTCAGGGGGTGCGTGAAATCACTGCGAACTTCGACATTCCATTGATCTTCGACGAAGTCGTGACTGGTTTTCGTTTTGGTCTCGGTGGCGCACAGGAGCTGTACGGCGTGACGCCGGACCTGTGCGCGCTTGGAAAGGCGATCAGCGGAGGCCTTCCGCTCGGCGTTCTTTGCGGCCGCGAGGACATCATGGCGATCGCGAACCCAAAGCGGCGCCTGCAGATGCTTCCGTACTCGATGCAGACGGGAACGTTTTCGTCCAATCCCGTTTGTACGAGCGTCGCATGCGCGGTCATCTCCGAGTTGGAGAAACCGGGCGTCTACGAGCGCCTCGAAGAGGTCGGAACGAGGGTCAGCGCGGGCCTTCGCGAGGCGATCGCGCACGCCGGTATCGAGGCATGCGTCACGGGCGTGCCGAGCGTGTTCGAAATCTGGTTCACCAAGGACGAGCCCTTCGATCATCCTTCTTCAAAAGGTTCCGACTTCTACAAGAACATTCGTTTCTCGGACTTGCTGCTGCAGCAAGGAGTGTTGAAGGCGGCCGAGAAGTTCTTCGTTTCGGCGGTGCACACGGATGAAGACATCGAGCGCACGATCGCTGCATTTCACGTCGCACTCGAACAACTCGCAAAGGAGCTGCCATGAAGCGGGTCCTTGTTACGGGCGCTTGCGGAAACATCGGCGCCAACGTCGTCGATTTACTCCTGCAGCGAGGCTACGGCGTTCGGGCGGTCGACCTCGACAACAAGAAGAACCGCGAGACCGCCGAGCGCTGGGGCGAGCGCGTGGACATGTGCTTCGGCAGCATCTGTAGTGAGGCCGTCGTCACGGAGGTCGTCTCCGGGATGGACCACGTGGTGCATCTGGCCGCCATCGTGCCTCCGGTCACCGATGTCGATCAAGCGATGGGCTACGCGGTCAATGTGGTAGCGACGCGCTCGATCATCGCGGCATCCGAATCGCAACCGACGCCGCCGCGCCTGACGTTCACATCGACCGCGGCGATCTGGGGGCGCAACGACGAGGTGGAGGGACCACGGCGCGCAGACGAAGAGATTACGCCGAGCGACAACTACACGCGCCAGAAGGCGGAGTGTGAAGCGATGATCCGCGAGTCGAGCCTCGACACTGTCGTGTTTCGAATCGCGATGACGCCACCTGTCGCCCTTGCCGCCCTCTCCCCGTTTGTCTTCGACATGCATCCCGACATGCGCGTCGAGTTCACGCACCCCAAAGACCAGGCGTTAGCCATCGCCAACTCGCTGGTCCTTGGGGAAGAGGTCGTCGGCAAGACGCTTTGCCTCGGCGGAGGGGCGCACAATCGCTACCGATATCGGGAGTTCATGAACATGGCGTTCGGCGCGATGGGAATTCCACCACTGCCGAGGTCGGCATTTGGCGACGCTCTCTTTCTGACCGACTGGGTGGACTCCGAGGAGTCCCAGGCCATCCTCGACTATCAGCGCCGCAATGCAGGCGAGTACTTCGAGGAGGTCAGTGCCGAGCTCGGCCCCGCGCGTCATCTAATGAAGCACATCGGCCCCGCGCTCACGGGCACCATCCTGGCACACTCGCGACACCACGCCGCCGCGGAGGGGAAGCAACCCCGCCTGCCCAACGCCTACCGCGCGTTCACGACAGTTCGCCGCGCCCTCAAATCTGCGAAGAGCTACCTCTAAGATTGAGCCAGACCATGGAAACGACGAATCACGTACTCGACGCCGTCTTGGATGAACTGTCGCTCCCGCACATCGAAGAGCGGCTGTCCCGTGACTTCTTCTATCAACTCGGTCTGCGGTTCCCACAGCAGTACGGGATCGCCTGCCGCGACGTCGCATCTTGTGTGCAGCGGGCAGAAGCGCTGGGAGCCGGCCCCTTCCTTCACACCACCGTGTCGGCGCCCAACTGGATCGAAAACGGCGAGCTCGTGCCCGACTGCAAGCTCGAGTTCGCGCTCGGCTACGCGGGGGACATACAGATCGAGCTCCTCGGACCGGGCCAAGGCACAGAGCACTACGCGCGCGCGATCCGCGACACCGACATCGCGTTCCACCACGTCGGGATCTACCAACGAGGCATGGAGCAACTCGCCGCTTCGATCACGGGCGCAGGCTATCCTCAGGTGGTCCAGGGAGGCATCGCACTCGGAAACGCCCTCTCGATCGACTTCCGCTATTTCGACTCGCGCGCAGACAACGGCATCTACCTCGAGATCCTCGACTTCAGCTGCCTAGGCATGCAACTCAACATGGAACCCCTCATCCGCGCCTACTCCAAGCTGAAGAAGACGCTCCCCTTTTAGAATCATGCATACATACGAGACACAAATCACAATCGACGCCCCGCCTGCTGCCGTCTGGAAGCATCTCATCGACGTCGCGCGACACGACGAATGGAGCCAGCACTTCCAGCTTCGTGGCGATCCGGTCGTGGGCGGCCCGGGCCGGATCGAGTTTTCGCTCTTCGGATTTTCGACTGGCGCCAGCGTCGTCTTTGAGACGGTCGACGCGCCGCTGGAGCTTCGATGGCACGGTGGGCCAAAGGGGATCGCCCACGGCAGCCACTTCTGCATCTTGGAAGAGCTCGACGGTGGGAGACGAACCCGTTTCCGTCACGGAGAGTCATTTTCCGGAATCCTCGCGCGGCTGGTCGTACTCCTGCTGAAGACAGACCGCGGCCCGTCGTACAAAGGCTTCAACGAAGATCTGCGACAGCGCGTCCGCGCCTCCACCGACTCCGCCCCGGGACGAGAGCAGCAAATCTTCCCACGTTGATATCCCAACGCGGTCCAGATCCTCCCGAGCGAACCGTGGTAGGGTCGCCCTCGCCATGAAACTATCTACACAAACGTCTATTGTGTTCCCGAAGCCGCGCGAAGAGGTGTTCGATTTCTGTACGGACGACGAGAACACCGCACGCACGCTGCAGCCCCTCGGACCGATCGCCGGCGTGGCAAAGGTCGAGATGCACGAGGGTCAGATACTGGAGACGGGAGCCCACCGTACGATCACGATAACCGACGGCGTGGCGATAGTAGAGGAGATCCTCGACTACACACGTCCCACCCGCCATCAGTATCGATGGGTGGGAGGCATCAAACCACCGTTCGCTTGGCTGGTCCGGAGCGGCACCGGCTGCTGGGATTTTGCGGAGGTCAGCAACGGCACGCGCGTGACTTGGAACTACGTGTTCGAGCTGCAATCGCCGCTGGCATACCCGTTGGCGTTACCCATCGTCGCTCTATTCAAGCGATGGATGGCCCAGGGTCTAGGCGCCATCGCAGCCGAAATGGCGCAGCAAAGCACAGCCGCCACCCAGCCCCCCGCCAATCAAGCGACCGCCCAATAGCACTGGCGGGCGCTGGCGGGTGTCTGGCGTTCCGTCAACTGAATGCCCGCAAGTAGGCGAATACTCTCGGGCCGGGGCTGGCACGCCCTGTGCTCCTTACACGCGCATGCTCGCCACCGCGCACGCCGCGTGCCTCATCGGAATTGAAGCCAATCCTGTTCAAGTTGAGGTGCGACTCGGCGAAGGTTTGCCGGGATTCGACATCGTCGGCCTGCCCGAGCGAGGTGTTAAGGAGAGCCGCATCCGGGTGCGGGCCGCGTTGGAGTCGATTGGGTTCGCTTTTCCGCCTCGGCATCTGGTGTTGAACCTCGCGCCCGGCGACCTACCCAAAAGCGGCGCCGGGCTCGACCTCGCGATCGCGGTGGCCGTTCTCGCCGCATGCGAAGGCCTCCCGGCCGACCAACTGTCGAACACGCTATTGGTCGGCGAGCTGTCGTTGTCGGGGGAGCTGCGGCCAGTGCGGGGGGTGCTGGCCTTGTTGCGAAGCGCGCGGGAGGCCGGCCTGCGCAACGCGATCATCCCAGAAGGCAACCGCCAGGAAGCGATGCTCATCGAGGGTGTGTCGGTGCACAGCGCGCCGCACGTCGGGGCGGTCCTTCGCTGGTTGAGTGGAGAGGCACCGCTCCCTGAAATCACGGGAGACGCAGCCGAGTTGGGCGCGAGCCTCGCTGAGGAACCCGACCGTGACCTCGGGGCGATTCGAGGGCAGGAGGCCGCTCGTCGCGCGCTCGAAATCGCCGCGGCGGGCAGCCACCACATGCTGCTGATCGGCAGCCCAGGCGCCGGCAAGACGATGCTCGCGCGCGCCCTCCCCTCCATCTTGCCACCGCCCTCCGCCGAAGAGGCTCTCGAGATCGCCACGATCGCGAGCTCGGCAGGCCTCCGGTCGTCACGGGTTCTGTTCGGCCGGCAGCGGCCCTTTCGCGCGCCGCATCATACGGCGAGTGCAGCGGCGATCGTGGGCGGTGGTGAACCGATCCGCGCGGGCGAGCTGACGCTGGCTCACCGGGGCGTCCTCTTTCTCGACGAGCTCCCGGAGTTCCGCAGAGACGCAATCGAGACGCTCCGCACCACCATGGAGGAGGGGGAGGTCGTCATCTCGAGAGCGCGCCAACGTGTGCGTCTGCCTGCGGAGCCGATGGTCGTCGCCGCCATGAACCCCTGCCCCTGTGGCTATCACGGAGACCCAACGCGGTTTTGCCGATGCGGGGAGCTGCAGATCGCGCGGTACCGGGGCCGGGTATCGGGCCCCCTCCTCGACCGGTTTGATCTTCAAGTGGCGGTGCCGCGCGTCAGCGCGCGGACGATGCGCAAGGCCACCCCGGGCGAGTCATCGAAGGTGGTCCAGCGCAGGGTCGAGGAGGCAAGAGCACGCCTGAGCTCCTGCGGCGCGCGCGCGAGCCTCGAATCACTCACCAGCAACGTCGCACAAGAGGCGCTCACGTTGCTGGAGCTCGGCGTCGAGCACCTGAAGATGAGCGCGCGTGCCTACATGAAGGCGCTCCGAGTCGCGCACACCATCGCCGCCCTCGATGAGTCGAGCGAGGTCCTCCCTGCTCACACCGCCGAGGCATTGCAATACCGAGTCTTGGATCGCGAACCTGCTTGAGGGTCCGCGATCCACAAACATCAACCGAACGACACCACGAAGGAACACCAGCCCATGAAACAACCACTCAAGGCCGTCGATACACTCTTGCAGAGCATCGAAAAGCAGTTCGGCAAGGGCGCCATGATGCGGCTTGGCGACCGAAAGGCAGAACGCGTGCCATGCATCCCGACCGGCTGCCCCTCGCTCGACGAGGCACTCGGCTGCGGCGGGTACCCCAAAGGCCGAGTCGTCGAAGTGTTCGGCCCCGAATCGAGCGGCAAGACGACGCTCACTCTGCATGCCATCGCCCAATGCCAAGCGATGGGTGGCGTCGCGGCGTTCATCGACGCCGAGCACGCGCTCGATATCTACTACGCGCAAAACCTCGGCGTGAACGCCAAGGAGCTCCTCGTGAGCCAGCCAGATAGCGGAGAGCAAGCTCTCGACATCACGGAGATGTTGGTGCGAAGCGGGGCGGTCGACCTCGTGGTGATCGACTCGGTGGCAGCGCTCGTGCCGCAAGCGGAGCTCGACGGTGACATGGGCGCCTCGCACATGGGCCTTCAAGCCCGCCTCATGAGCCAAGCGCTTCGGAAGCTCGCCGGTACCGCTCATCGCACGGGCACGACGATCGTGTTCATCAACCAGCTCCGCATGAAGATCGGCGTGGTGTTCGGCTCCCCGGAAACGACGACAGGTGGCCATGCGCTCAAGTACTACGCCTCGGTGCGCCTCGACATCCGCCGTATTGGCGCCGTCAAACAAGGCGAGGAGGTTATCGGCAATCGCACACGGGTCAAAGTCGTGAAGAACAAGCTGGCGCCCCCGTTTCGAAAGGTCGAGTTCGACATCCGCTACGGCAAGGGCATCGATGCGATCGGTGATCTCCTCGACCGCGCCGTCGCCGCCGATGTCGTAGAGAAGAGCGGCGCCTACTACCGCTTCAAGGGCAAGAACCTAGCCCAGGGGCGTGAGAACACGCGGACCGTCCTCGAGAACGACAGCAAGGTCCTGGACGAAATCACCGCCGCGCTGTCCCAACCGCGTGATCACTCGAAACGTGCCGCTTGAATATGACCATAGTCATTGACTATAGTCGATTCGCATGTTAA
>Ga0164320_10000294_pt1 | contig 15700 bp, 19 predicted proteins | sample GuaBasSediGuay11_FD_113736 | JGI IMG/M metagenome (GOLD analysis project Ga0164320, IMG submission 113736) | Subseafloor sediment microbial communities from Guaymas Basin, Gulf of California, Mexico - Guay11, Core 4567-28, 0-3 cm | ecosystem: Environmental > Aquatic > Marine > Hydrothermal...
GCGCCAAACGCATGGAAAAGCACCACCGCCGCAATAAAGGCTCTGGTGCGCTAAACCTTGTGTCGCTAATGGACATTTTCACGATTCTGGTCTTCTTCCTGCTGGTGAATTCGTCGGACGTGGAGACATTGCCGAACGCAAAGGACCTGCAGTTACCGGAATCAATTGCTGAAGAGAAAGCCAGGGAAACAGTTGTCATCATGATCGGTGAAACCGACCTGATCGTACAAGGCAACCCGGTGGCTAAAATCGCGGACATCATGGCGATACAAGGCAACGATATTCCCGAGCTTCGCGAAGCGTTGTTGTCGCAGAACGATCGCGTACTGCGCCGCGAGGCACAGGAAGATATTGCGGCGCGGGAAGTAACCATTATGGGTGACAAAGACATCCCGTACCGTCTGTTGAAGAAGGTTATGGCCACGTGCACGCGATCGGATTACGGACAGATTTCGCTGGCCGTGTTGCAGAAGAGTTCCGACGAACTCGACGATATTCAGGCATCACGCTAAGGCGCAGGGACTAGGAGTCACGGAATTGGATCTACCGTTTTACAGAGAGTATGACCTGCCCTGGACAACAGGACAGAGCCAGGACAAAAAGTTCCAGCGTTTGCTCGGGATCATATTCCTCATATGCCTGGTACTCAGTATCGTATGGCCATTCATTCCTGTGCCCGAACCCGATCCGTTCGACATTGAAGAGATTCCGCCGCGTATTGCAAAACTGTTGCTTGAAGAAAAGCCTCTGCCGCCACCTCCGCCGCCTGTGGTAGAGGAGGAACCGGAGCCTGAGATCGACGATCCCGAGCCTGAACAGGTAGTAGAAGAAACTCCAGAACCGGAGCCTGAGCCGATACCAGAACCGGAACCGGATCGCGAAGAGATCGCCCGCGAACAGGCACAAGCGGCACTGATGCCATTTGCTGAGGACCTCGCGGACCTTGTTGATAACGAATTACTGGAGCAGGTTGCAGATGATCGTGATCTGAGCGCCTCGGTAAGTGAAGCCGAGCGAAATGAGCGCTCAATGATTACGTCGAAAGTCGGTACGGCTTCCGGCGGTATTAATACTGCGGCTATGAGTCGCAATACTGGCGGATCAGGTATCGCTGGTCGCAACACCACGCGAGTCGTCAGCCCTGTCGCCAGCATTGGTCAGGCAGGTGGTGGTGCCAGCCGCTCGGGGTCGAGCGGCAAGGCGTCTCGTTCTCGCGAAGAGATTGAACTCGTCTTTGACAAGAATAAGGGCGCGATCTTCGCGCTATACAATCGTGCGCTGCGACGAGATCCGTCGCTGGAAGGCAAGCTCGTCCTGCGGCTGACAATCGACCCGAACGGCGCCGTGTCCTTTTGCGAGATAGTATCCAGCGAACTGAATGACGAAGAACTCGAGCGCAAGTTGGTACAGCGCGTCAAGTTGTTCCGATTCGAGGCGCGGGACGTCGAGGCAATCACGACGACCAAGCCGATCGACTTTTTCCCGGCGTAGTTACGGTGACAGTGACCTTAATTCGTCGAATTAAGGTCACTGTCACCGTAACTTGTCGACAACTTCAATCATGGCTTTGTTTCTCGTGCACCGTTGCAGCAAATATTTAACTTGCAATATGAAAGTAATATCATAACAATCCAGTCATCGCAAGACACGGATAACACCCTGATGAGCAAGGCGTCCAGAGCTGACAAGTCCAATTGTCCGATAAGCTATAGCCTTGATTTATTTGGAGATAAGTGGACCTTGCTGGTACTCAGGGACCTGATCTTGTGGGGTAAGACGCGGTTTGCCGAGTTTCAGGCATCGGATGAAAGAATCGCGTCAAATATTCTGTCCGACCGGCTACGTCGACTCCAGGAGCAGGGAATTGTCGAGATCGAAAAAGACCCGTCCGATGCCCGGCAAAAGCTCTATACGGCCACGGAGAAGGGGCTGAGTCTCACACCGGTATTGCTCGAAATTGCGGCGTGGGGAGCATCTCATGATCTGGAAACAGGCGCACCGGACGACTTTGCAGAGGACTTCTACGCCGACCGCGAAGCTTATTATGCGGAACATCGCAGCCGGATCGCAGGGCTTTTCGAGAAGCAGAACGAAGTCTAGCGTTGTTGCGGAGCGGTATGACTGCGTAAAATGCGGGGATGCGAAAAATACACTTGGTAGTAACTATGGTAGCGATGCTATTCGGCATTGCTGAAGAACCTCGTGCCGAGATTTCAATCGAGCAGCTGGTTGACCAGGCAGGAATAACAGAAGGTGGTGTTGCCATCAGCGACTTGCCTCGCTGGAAAGGTGCACACAAGATTCTGGTTTGGGACATGGGTCTGGATCTCTCCGGATTGATCGACACAGCACCCGATGTCGAATTTGTCCTGGCCAAGTCCGTGGCTGAAGCAATGCCACTCGTAGCCGATGTTGACGCGATTATCGGATTTTGTACTGAGGAACTTATCGACGCGGCTGAGAAGCTGATCTGGGTACAAATCTATTGGGCGGGTGCGGAGCGGTGTTTGTCTGTTGACAAAATCGCAGACGGCACAGTCGTGATGTCGAACATGCAGAAGATGTCATCGCCTGTAATCGCGGAGCATGCGATCGCGATGATGATGGCGCTCAGCCGAAACTTACCCCAATTTGTCAACATCATGAAGGAAGGCGACTGGTCTGCCGGACAACGAGCGACTGGCGGCATGATTCCCATCGCAGGAAAGAAATTACTTGTCGCCGGTCTCGGCGGTATCGGGACCGAGGTTGCGCGGCTTGGGGCGGCTTTGGGTATGAGCGTATCGGGCACTCGAAACAGTTCTCGAAACGGGCCGGACTTTGTCGAGTACGTTGGGCTATCTCACGAGTTGAATGATCTGGCGGCGTCTGCCGATGTCATTGTCAACGCGCTTCCGGCGACTGATGCGACTGTGGACTTGTTTGACGCAGAATTCTTTGCAAGTGCAAAAGCGGGCGCGATCTTCATCAATGTTGGTCGAGGGAAGACAGTGGTTACCGGGGACCTGATTGCTGCTTTGGAGTCGGGCCAGATTTCCGGTGCTGGCCTGGATGTTACAGCACCCGAACCATTACCTTCAGACAGTCCACTGTGGCAGCGTGACGATGTCATCATTACGCCCCACGTTTCATCGTCGGGAGGTGAAAACGAGCGGCACGTGGTGTTGCTCCTCGAGAACGTGAGTCGCTATGTTGTGGGTGAACGACTGTTGAATGTTGTAGATCCGAAGAAAGGCTACTAGTCGGCAATGCACATCGATGACGCAGGACGCAGGAGGGCAGTAGTCGGCGCGTGTCGCCGCCGCATCTATTTGTTTCGACACGGATCGGTTGACTATGTCGACCCCGATGGAAACATCGTTCCAGACACCGACAGTGTGGTTCTCAATGAAACTGGTTTGGCGCAAGCGGCTGAGATGCGTGAACTGTTCTCCGACGTTCAGATAGACAAAGCACTTTGTTCCGGTCTTCCGAGAACCCGTCAGACGGGCGAAACCGTCCTGGGCCATCGCGACATTCCCCTTGAGGTCAATGCGGGTTTTCTGGAGATCCGTCAACTGGAGGGAGAGTTTTCTGGCGACTATGACGTAGTCGCCGACGTGGCGTTTTCTCACTGGCGCGCAAACGATGAAGAGGCCAGGTTTCTGGGTGGCGAGCGCTACAGCGATTTCTATTCGCGTATAGAACAGGCGATCCACAGCTTAATGCTGGATGAGTCCTGGCATAACCTCGCGTTGTTTGCTCATGGCGCGACGAACGCGGCGATTCTCGGGTGGGTTACCGGAATTGGCCGTTCGGCGTTTGGCGTGCTTGACCAGGCAATGTGCTGCCTGAACGTTATCGATATTGATTTCGGCGAATCTGGTGAGATTCTCAGGAAAACCGTTCGAGCGATGAATATCACGGCCGATGACCCGGCCAAAAGCAATCGTCACGGTGGTGACATGGAGTCTTTGGCGCAGCGGATATCGCAGGGTGCCCAGGACCGGCGGTCTCCATAAATTGGCTCCGGCTGCGAATCGGCGCAAGGCCTGCCTTAATGGAACCGTCTGAAGGTTTTCCGCCAATCGTAAGGCCAGATGCACGTATTCTCATATTGGGAAGTTTGCCCGGACAAAAGTCGCTAACGGATCAAGAGTATTACGCTCATCCGCAAAACGCGTTCTGGCCGATTATGATGCAAGTATTCGGAATTTCTGGCGACTACAACAAACGATGTGCACGACTGCGTGATAACAGACTTGCACTTTGGGATGTACTACGTACTTCTATTCGTCCAGGAAGCCTCGACGCAGATATTCAACGAAAATCGGCGACGGCGAACGACTTCAGGGCATTCTTGTCCGCGAACACGCAAATTGAACGAATAGCGTTTAATGGCAAGAAGGCCGAGCAACTGTTCAGGACGATGGTAGCGAGTAAGCACTACGAGCCCATTCAGTTGGTAGGATTACCCTCTACCAGCCCGGCTTACGCTGCTATGCGATTTGAGGGCAAGCTGAGCCTTTGGAAGGCCGGACTGGAATTGGCGCGGCCAGCAAAATAACAGGAGAGCAAAATGATCGGATACGTCACAGTAGGAACCAACCAGTTGGACGACGCAGCGGAGTTTTACGATGCGCTATTCTCGACTATCGGCGCCGCTCGAGCGTACGACACCGAAACGTTCATCGCCTGGAGTACCGGACCGTCAGCGCCTGCGTTTTCGATAAGCAAACCCTACGACGGCGGTGCGGCATCGGTGGGTAATGGAGTCATGATTGCCATCGCAATGGACACGAACGAGAAGGTCGATGCCTTTCACGCCAAAGCGCTGGAACTGGGAGGTACCGACGAAGGAGCTCCGGGTCATCGAGTCGCGAATTTCTATGCGGGTTACTTTCGTGACCTTGACGGCAACAAGCTGAATGCGTTTTGTTTCACTCCTGAATAACGCCTTACAAGAGGATCAATGATGAGTGCAGAAGCAATCTTTCTTCCAATGCTCGCAATGATGACGTTAACGGCAATTGTCTGGGTCACTATGTATGCGAAGAGAATCCCGGCAATGCGCCAGGCCGGAGTCAGTGTTCAAACCTATACGACTCCGGACAAAGTAACGGAGCACTTGCCCGAAGAGGTCAATTTTTCGGCAAATAATCTAAAGAACCTGTTCGAATTGCCCGTTCTGTTTTACGGACTGTGCTTGTATTTATTCGTCTCCGGTAACGTCGATATGACCTATGTTGTCGCGGCCTGGATGTTCTTTGGGTTTCGCACGTGCCATAGCATCGTGCACTGCACCAGCAATATCGTCATGGTGCGGTTCTATCTGTATGCCGGTGCAGCACTGGCATTGTGGTTCATGCTGGGCAGGGCACTAATCGAGGAATTGGCGGTCTACGTGTAGATGATGAACAAAGAATCACGGTTGCATCGAATCTTGCGCGAGGTCGTAGTCCTCGGACTGCTCGTCGTCGGCATTCTGGCTGGACGATCCACGTTAGCCGATCATTATTATGTTCCGTCAGGCTCAATGGAATTCACATTGAAAGCGGGCGATCGGGTGTTTGTTGATAAGCGGGCCTACGGGTTGCGCATCCCATTCACCGGTATCGAAATCACGAAGGGTGATGATGTTCGTCGTGGCGATATTGTGATCTTTGACTCGCCGCGTGACGGCAAGAGATTGATTAAACGGATTGTAGCGATTGGTGGTGACAACGTGGTGATCCAGGACGGGCATCTTGCTATCAATAGCGAGTGGCTGGCGGCACCGGACAACGATGAAATCGAACTCATCGGAGAGAAGGTTGTGCAACTGAACCTGGCTGATGGTGGTGGACCGGCGCTCACCACGACTCTTCAGGATGGCATGGTCCTCGCCATTGGTGATCATCGTGGCAATTCGGTTGACGGCCGGATATTCGGAGCCTTCTCAGAAGATGAAATCTACGGTCGGGCCGTGGCTATTTACTATCGTCGAGAGACTGGATTCAGTTGGCTCGAACTGTAATTCAGTTAATTCCCCTAAAGCGCGCTGTCGCCGGTCTCACCCGTGCGAATACGCCATACCTGGTCAATGCTTGTGACGAAAATCTTGCCGTCGCCGACCTTGCCGGTCTTCGCCGCATCAACGATGGCCTCTACAACGCGCTCGACGTCATCGTCTGAGACCGCAACTTCTATCTTCGCTTTTGGAAGAAAATCAACGACATCCTCAGCTCCCCGGTGGAGCTCAGAATGACCTCGCTGACGCCCACATCCCTTGACCTCACTGACCGTCATACCCTGAATTCCGACTTCGCTCAGGGCGTTGCGGACGTCATCGAGGCGAAAAGGCTTAACAATGGCGGTGACTAGCTTCATTCGTTGATACTCCAGGCGGTGCAAATGAGTTGTCGTATGCTAGCAATAGGCATGCTCTATGTGTACAACTATGCAGGATTATGCGGTGGAAAAACCATGAGCAAAAGTACCAGTCTTCTTAAAGAGCGTGAGGGTTGGCTTTATTATGGCGTGGCTGTGAGCTACGCGGTTATCGGCTACGGCTTGGGTATTACAGGGCTGTTCAGCTATTCACCGTTAGTTAACGCCGGGGCGACACTGCTGTTGGCTCACTCGATGACGATTGCGGCTTACCTGATTCACGAGTGTGGCCACAATGTCGTATTTCACCGGCACCGGGACAACGCAACACTGGGCCGGCTGATGAGCTGGTTGTGCGGCGCTGCGTATGGCACCTATGAAGATATGCGTTATAAGCATTTTCGACACCACGTGGATAACGATGACGTTGTCTGGTTTGATTACGATAACTTTTTCGAGCGACATCCGGTTATCACCAACATCATCAGGTTTCTTGAGTGGTTCTATATTCCGGCCCATGATCTCCTGATGCACGGAGTCATGATTTTTGGGTCGTTTGTTATTCCAGAGCGCCGTGATCAGAGACTGCGAAATGTGAGCGTGATCGTGATTCGTGGCGCAGTCTTTCTGACAGCGGCGATTTTGTTTCCGAAAGTGGCTCTGCTGTACGCGATTGCCTACCTCATAATGATGCACATCCTGCGTTTCATGGATAGCGTGCAGCACGACTACCCATACAATACGACGCTCTTCGAAACGTCACGCGCACCGCATAAGGGCGATGCTGAATGGGAGCAGGAACACACGTTTAGCAATACGTTGTCATTGCGATTTCCGCGACTGAACTGGCTCACCCTGAATTTCGGGTATCATAACGCTCACCACGCGGACATGAACATACCCTATTATCGGTTACCTGTAATGCATGCTGAGCTTTCCGGCAACGATTCTAATTTTGTAATCCCTCTCAGCTCTCAGCTCAAGCTCTATCACCGCAATCGAGTTTCCAGAATCTACAATCCGCAGCCGGAAGACTATCCGCAAGGAAAAGAGTATTTGCGTACAGCGCAATCCGGTGTCGGCGCGATTGGCGGCAATGCTGCCTCATTCCTTACGTCTTTTTGAGGGTTCTTTCGATGTCAGACAACATTGGCAAAATTGGCTGGATCGACATGACGGTTGACGACGCGAAGGGTCTTCGCGACTTCTACCAGCAAGTGGTTGGGTGGAAAGTAGAAGACACGAATATGGGCGATTACGACGACTATACGATGATGACGCCAGGCGATGGTGATGCTATTGCCGGTGTGTGCCACGCACGAGGCAGCAACGCCGATCTTCCCGGCGGCTGGTTGATCTACATCACAGTGGCGGATGTTGAGGCAAGCGCCGCAGCGTGCGTAGCTAATGGTGGCAAAGTAGTCGTGGAAACGCGTGGGCTGGCGGGCGGGAGATTTTGTGTGATCGAAGATCCGAACGGTGCGACCGCCGCGCTGTATCAACCGTGACGTGGTAGTGACTGTTGAAACCCGTGTTTGAAAGTCCTGGCTGGCATTTAGCCGCAGCCAACCTCGTCGGCGCATCAGATCGCGACGCCATTGCCAAGCACCTCGTTTCGTTCGTATGTTCTACAGTTTCAAATAACGGCACCAGCCTGCTGGTGTTTCATTCTGATGCGCCGCCGGAAGTATTGCATCACTCATTGGCGCCAAGTCGGGCGCGCCACTACCTGGACCGTTATCTGGCGGGGCCATACCTGCTGGATCCGCTGTACCAAATGGCATTGCGTCCGGACAAACCGACGCTGTGCCGATTTCGCGATACGCAGCCGGACCGCTTTCACTCGAGTGAGTACTATCGCCAATACGTTGAGCGAACACACCTTGTTGACGAAATGGATTTCTTGCTTGGCGTGTCAGCGACGAGCACATTGGTGGTCGTCTGCGGTCGCACCGAAAAACGTTTCACGCGACCGGAGTTGAGTCGATTGCGACTTGTCGAACCCATCGTCAGATCGGCGATGCAAAGAGCGTGGGCCAGTCGAGATATAGAGGGAATGCACGATGACCGCGATCGGGGAATTCACCAACGATTGACGGAGTGTTTTGAAAACTTCGGTGAAGATGCATTGACGCAACGCGAGAAAGAAATCACCCAGTTATTACTGAGGGGCCATTCCTCCAAATCCATTGCTCGTGAACTGGGAATTGCGCCTGGCACCGTCATGGTTCACAAACGAAACCTGTTCGGCAAGCTGGGAATCACCTCCCAGTACGAGTTGTTCTCAAGTTTCATCGACGCACTTTCTGACTCCTGACCATTGATGCCCTGCGGTGGTAGCGTACCCCTCAGACGGTATGTTTTTACCTGCTACAATCGATGAAAATAGTTCCAACTGAAACAAATAGGGACCGGTTCGATGTTTGAGTTTGATTTTGGACATGGCGAAGAGCTTGATCTCCTTCGCGATACCGTGCGCGACTTCGCGACGGACCGAATCGCACCACGTGCGGCGGTCATAGACGAAAGCAACGAATACCCGGCCGACCTGTGGCCGGAGCTTGGCGCACTGGGTGTGCTGGGCATTACCGTTGAAGAAACCTATGGAGGTTCGGAGCTTGGCTACCTGGCGCACGTTATTGCGATGGAAGAAATCAGTCGTGCGTCCGCTTCCGTCGGGCTCTCATATGGTGCGCACTCGAATCTTTGCGTGAATCAGCTACGACGCTGGGGTAACGAGGAGCAGAAACAGAAATATCTGTCCAAACTCGTATCCGGAGAATTTCTCGGCGCGCTCGCGATGAGTGAAGTTGGCGCAGGCTCTGATGTGATGAGTATGCGCACGGTCGCCGCGAGGGATGGCGACGAGTACGTTATCAACGGATCGAAGATGTGGATAACGAACGCTCCTGGTGCTGACGTGATGATCGTCTATGCGAAGACCGATCCTGAAGCAGACTCACGTGGCGTCAGTGCCTTCCTCGTTGAGCGCGGTACACCCGGGTTCTCAACACCTCAAAAACTCGACAAGCTCGGTATGCGTGGCTCTGACACGAGTGAAGTGCTATTCGAAAACTGTCGTATTCCAGCGAATAACATGCTGGCAGAAGAGGGAAAAGGTGCGGCAATCCTGATGAGCGGACTGGATTATGAACGAGTTGTGCTGGCCGGCGGATCGCTGGGAATCATGGCGGCATGTATGGACGTGGTCATGCCGTACATCCACGACCGCAAGCAGTTTGGGCAGGCCATTGGCGAGTTTCAGCTCATGCAAGGCAAGATCGCTGACATGTACACGGCTTTGAACAGTTGTCGTGCTTATGTTTACGCCGTTGCAGGCGCTTGTGATCGCCAGCAAACTACGCGTTTTGATGCCGCAGGATGTATTCTGGTGGCGGCTGAAAAGGCGACCTGGATGGCAGGAGAAACGATTCAGGTGCTGGGTGGTAACGGTTACATTAATGAGTTTTCGGCGGGCAGGCTCTGGCGCGACGCGAAGCTGTACGAGATTGGCGCCGGGACCAGCGAGATCAGACGTATGCTGATCGGTCGCGAGTTATTTAACGCAAGCAAATAGGAACTACGTGCCAACCATTACAAGCAAAATCGATCGGTCATCCGAGGACTTCGAAAAAAACACGGCGGCGCATACGAAGCTGGTCGATGAACTTAACGAAGTCAATGACTATGTAATGCAAGGCGGTTCGGAGCGCTCACGCGAGAAGCACTTGTCGCGGGGCAAATTGCTTGCGCGCGATAGAATAAAGTCGCTGCTGGATCCTGATACTGATTTTCTCGAATTGGGACGGCATGCCGCCTGGCGCGTCTACACCGACGATATACCGTGTGCAGGCATCGTCACCGGCATCGGTCGCGTTCACGGTATCGAATGCATGGTCGTGGCAAACGACGCGACGGTGAAAGGCGGTACCTACTACCCTTTGACCGTCAAGAAGCATCTTCGCGCGCAGGAGGTTGCGGCAGAAAATCGTCTGCCGTGTATTTATCTTGTGGATTCGGGTGGGGCGTTTCTGCCACGTCAGGACGAAGTGTTTCCGGATCGTGACCACTTCGGACGGATCTTTTTTAATCAGGCGCAATTATCGGCAGCTGGGATTCCACAGATTGCCGTTGTGATGGGGTCCTGTACTGCGGGCGGTGCTTACGTGCCTGCGATGTGTGATGAATCGATCATCGTGCGAAACCAGGGGACGATCTTTCTGGGCGGGCCGCCGCTGGTCAAGGCCGCGACAGGTGAAGTGGTTGATGCCGAGACACTGGGCGGCGGCAGTGTGCATTCCCGAATTTCCGGCGTGACGGATCATCTGGCCGATAATGACGAACACGCGTTGTCGATCGCACGAGAGATTGTTGCCAATCTCAATGAAACTCGTACATGCCCTGCAGCACGGCGAGAGCCGGTGGCACCTGTTTACCCCGCTGAAGATATCTACGGCATCGTGTCGCGCGAATACCGTTTTCCTTATGATGTACGCGAAATCGTTGCACGCATTGTCGAGGCATCAGAGTTCTAGGAGTTCTAGAAGCTCTACGGAGCAACCCTGGTCTGCGGGTTTGCTCACATCGATGGGTACCCCGTTGGAATTGTCGCGAACAACGGCATCCTTTTCCCGGAGTCAGCCCAAAAAGGAGCCCACTTTGTCCAGCTCTGCAACCGCCGGCGTATTCCACTGGTGTTCTTGCAGAACATTACCGGATTCATGGTTGGCAAGCGGGTTGAGCATGCCGGTATCGCCAAAGATGGCGCGAAAATGGTGAATGCCGTGGCAACGGCAATTGTGCCCAAATTTACTGTTGTCATTGGTGGTTCGTTTGGTGCTGGCAACTATGCGATGTGCGGTCGCGCATACAATCCGAACATGATGTGGATGTGGCCGAACGCTCGTATCTCGGTTATGGGAGGAGAACAGGCGGCGATGGTTTTGTCGACGGTCAGGGCCGAAGGTATCGAGGCTCGCGGAGAAGAATGGCCCGAGTCCGAGAAAGCAGATTTTGAAGAGACAATCCGCCAACAATACGAAACTCAGGGTAGCCCGTATTATGCCAGTGCCCGTCTTTGGGACGATGGCGTGATTGATCCGCTTGATACCCGGCGAATTCTGGCACACGGGCTATCGGCGGCGATGAATAATCCGGCCAAAGATGAGGCGCGGTACGGCATATTTCGTATGTAAGTCCATGTACAATCACCGCATTCAATCAATGGATGCACTATGGCGCTTGATTACGATGAGCTTATGGCGACGGAAGACGTCGACCTTCCGCTAAGTTACGACGATTCCGAAGCGATTCTCTACGCATTGGGTGTCGGAATGGGCCAGAACCCCCTCGATCTGAAGGAGTTGCCTTACGTCTATGAGCAGGGAGAGCCATTCAAGATCCTGCCGACGCTGGCAACCGTTCTCGTGCCTGACATGTTTCCTCCCGGGCTTGGCTGGGACTTCAGCCAGGTGTTGCACACAGAGCAGCGAATGCAGTTGTACCGGCCATTACCGGCCAGCGCAGACATCCTGATCAATAAGCGTGTTTCTGACGTGTTCGACTGGGGCCCGCGCAAGGGTGCTTTGTTTCTTTTTGAAGCGGAGGGCAGGCTTGCCAGCGACGACACCGTTCTGTTCACGTTGGGTTGCACTGTAATGGCTCGAGGGGACGGTGGCTTTGGCGGTCCTTCTGGCAAGGGTCCCAGACCACACCGGGCACCGCGCCGAGACCCGGACCTGAGTTGCGATATTTCAACGCGCGAAGATCAGGCCTTGCTGTTTCGACTGACGGGCGACAGGAACCCGTTGCATGCGGATCCTGCGGCGGCCACCAGAGCGGGATTCGATGTTCCAATATTGCACGGCATGTGCAGTTATGGCATTGCGTGTCGTGCAGTACTTCAGACGATCTGTGATTACGACTACACATTAATTGAGAGTTTTGACGCCCGATTCAGCGCCCCGGTATTGCCCGGCGACGTTATCACCACGGATATGTGGCAGGACGGCAATATTGTTTCATTCCGGTGTACTGTAAAAGACCGGGACACGATCGTTTTGCGAAACGGCAAGTGCACTCTTGCGGTTTAGAGAACCACTCTTATGGTCAGCAACAGCGTCAAGAATAGCCGCGTCATAGTAACCGTCGATGCGGAAAATCACGTCGCGGACGTGATGTTAAATCGCGCCGACAAAATGAATGCTGTCGATCTCGAAATGTTCGAGGCGCTGGGCGCGGCAGCAGATACTGTTGCTGCGGACAGATCTGTTCGGGCGGTTGTCCTCCGCGGTGCCGGCGGAAATTTTTGCGCCGGTATCGATCTCAGCGTATTGGGCAATTCCGACCTCGATTTCGGCAAAGCACTGATGAGTCCTGTCGAACCATCGGCGGCGAATATTTTCCAGCGCGCGGCCTACGCATGGCGGGAGTTGCCAATTCCGGTTATCTGTGCGATCGAAGGCGTCGCGTTCGGGGCGGGGATGCAGATCGCACTGGGCGCCGATATTCGCTACGCATCACCGGATGCAAAGCTGTCGATAATGGAAGCGAAGTGGGGAATTATTCCGGATATGGGGATCACGGCGACATTGCGGCATCTTGTTTCACCGGACCGCGCAAAAGAACTGTCGTGGTCGGCCCGAATTTTGGACAGTACACAAGCCGAGGCGCTCGGGCTGATTACGGCCTCGACTGACGACCCGGTCAACGCGGCGCGGCATTTTGCTGCCGACTGTGCGGCACGTTCGCCGGATGCCGTTCGTGGTATCAAAGCCCTGGTCAATGAGGCCTGGCACAAGACCGAGGCAGAGGGCCTGGCGCTGGAGGCACGCCTTCAACGTGGCATAATCGGGGGCGAGAATCAGCTTGAGGCCGTAGCGGCAAACCTCGGGAAAAGAAAACCGGAATTCACCGATTAAGAGTCGGAACTTTGCGTCTGTCGTGTACTCCAACAGATCAGGAATAATGCGGGATTAGCAGTCATCAACTCGACGACAACTCATAAGCTTGTGTGGATCGTGGTTATCGCGATGCTTTCGTTGGCGTCGGATTTTGCCTATTCTCAGCGGTCGTCGGAGTTGTCAGCCGATCTTCCCGATAGCCTGACCATGGCGACTCAGGATAAGGTCGATGCGCTGTTCGATGCCGGCGATTTTGAACGTGCATTTTTCATCTACCGGAACGAACTTGTGCCCGTCGGCGACAAGTATGCGCAGTACATGGTGGGCTACATGTATTTGACCGGGATGGGCGTTGAAGAAGACCCGATCGCAGCATCTGCCTGGTACCGTCTGTCCGCGGAACGCCGGACACCAGAGTTCGTCGCGGTTCGCGATCAATTGCTGCGAAATATGAACGACGATGAGATGCGCCGTTCTGATGCTGAATACATTCAGCTGCGCCTTAAGTATTGCGATCTGGCTGTTCTTTTGTCTTCTGTCAGACGAAACCTTAGAGAAGTGGAGACCAAAACCGGTTCGCGGATTCAAAGCGACAGTAGTGCCATGACTGTCATCGAAACCAGTGGCGGACGCGTTCGGTCCGGCTCTGAGTATTACGGGCTACTTTACTCGCAGCTCGAAGACCGGTTGAAGCTGATGCAGGAAATCGGGAATTTCGAGGATATGGAGACGAATCCGGACTCGGTCAATCTTCGCGAACTGGAACGCAGGGTGAAGGAACACATCGCATCATTTGACTGACGACTTGGCGGACAGTCCCCGTGCGAGAATATCCGGAAACTCAGCAACCAGTCTTTGACCCAGGTCAGGGTCACCGTGATACCACTTCGGAATCCAGTTGATCGAACCCATGATCGCGTTGCCCGTCATTCGCACATTGCAATCCGAAATACTCCCGTCGCGGATGCCGGTCTCCAGAACCGCCTCAAAATTCTTACTGTGCTGACGTGACAATTCCAGGACTTCTTCGCGGTGCTCGGGTTCCAGTGACGGAATCTCGCTCATGATTGCGATCGGTCCACGATCGCCAACCATCATCTCGATGTGATAGCGAAAATACCGAAGCATGACGTCCATGCCGTTCTCGCCTTCGGCTTCGGCCCTGTCCAGGGCCTCGCGGCCCAGATCGGCTGCGCGTACGTAGCAAAGATAGACGAGCTCTTCCTTGTTGCGGACATAGTAGTAAAGCGCCGCATCGGTCAGTCCCAGCACATCGGCGACATTTCGTAGCGACGTGCCACTGTAGCCCTTTTGGTTGAAGCACTGCGCTGCCGCCTTGAGCATGCGAGCTTTCTGTAGCTCGAATTTTGTTTCTTCAGCGTTTGGTGCCATGGCGAATGGTCCCTTTGGGCAGGCCTTCGAGGAGGGTAATGAGTTCTGGTACAATGTGTATTATTTTAATCCAGATTAAAATTATTGCAACCAGCAAAGTATCTGATTTTTAAGGGAATTCCTCAATGAGTACTGCAGCAAGCGATCTGCCAGGTGTTTCTGGCAAGACCCGCGAAGCGCCGCTTCGCTTCGTTACGGCCGCATCCTTGTTCGATGGTCACGATGCTGCCATTAACATAATGCGGCGACTGATCCAGGCGCGCGGTGTCGAAGTGATCCACCTTGGCCACAACCGCAGCGTTGATGACGTGGTACGAGCTGCGATACAAGAAGACGCAGACGGCATTGCCATTAGCTCTTATCAGGGTGGCCACAACGAGTTCTTCCGATACATGATCGATCGCCTGCGTGAAGCCGGAGCTGGTCATATTAAGGTGTTTGGAGGCGGTGGTGGCACGATCACCCCTGAGGAGATCTCGGGACTGATGGAGTACGGGGTCGAACGCATCTATCACCCACACGACGGTATGGAGTTGGGTCTCGAAGCAATGATCGATGACCTCATTGCGCGTACCGCTGAAGGGCGGCGTCAGTCAATGGCTCCGGCGACATTCGAGTCCAAACAAACAACCGACGTTGCGGCAACCATCTCCGCAATAGAAGAGGGTGTTTTTAGTGACGCCCAGATGTCTGCGCTGCGTAAGGAATGGCAATTGCAGGCGCGACACGTGCCGGTGGTAGGAATCACCGGCACAGGCGGCGCGGGAAAGAGCAGCGTCACTGATGAAATTCTGAACCGCTTTCTGGCAAGTTTTCCCGACAAGCGCGTCGCGGTACTCGCCGTCGATCCGACCCGGCGCAGAACCGGCGGAGCGTTGCTGGGTGACCGAATTCGGATGAATTCCCTGCGGTCCGAGCGGATCTACATGCGCTCAATCGCAACGCGACGGCCGCATCGCGCGACCAGCGAAATGCCGAGCGAGCGTATGCGCTTCCGGAAGTCGGTAGGGTTCGACCTGGTCATCGTGGAAACGGCCGGCATCGGCCAGAGCGATAGC
>Ga0164320_10000295_pt1 | contig 15696 bp, 15 predicted proteins | sample GuaBasSediGuay11_FD_113736 | JGI IMG/M metagenome (GOLD analysis project Ga0164320, IMG submission 113736) | Subseafloor sediment microbial communities from Guaymas Basin, Gulf of California, Mexico - Guay11, Core 4567-28, 0-3 cm | ecosystem: Environmental > Aquatic > Marine > Hydrothermal...
ATGGATGCAGGTGGCGCCGAAGGCGGCGCAGATGCCGCGGACAACTCCTCGGGCGGAACGTCGGAGACCATGATCACATCATCGAGCTCCACATCCTCGTACTCGCCGGTTGCCGTGATGAGCGTCTCGGCGGATTCCCCAGCTTCGACGACCTCGACAGCTTCAGGCTGCTCGGAAGACGACTCGCCCTCGCCGTCCATCATGAGCGCATCGAAGGCACTCTCCGCAAACTCATCGATCTCGTCATCGATTTCGGGCGGCTCACTCATCTTCGTTGGCACATCGCTCGACATGTTGTCATCCGACATTTGGACTCCCCTTCGATTCCCACACGAGGTTACCAGCCTTCTCGTCCCTGGGACGAAAGTGCGTCGAACCCGCTCTCCCAAGCGCATGCAAAGTTACGCCGGGGTCAAAAAAAGAATAGAGGTCTGGGGCTCACCGTGTCAACGTCAGAGCCGCTACAAACCTCAAGACTGGCCGAGGTTTTCAGTACGCAACGCGTGCGCTGGCGGCGAGTTGGAAGAGCGCGGGGCGATCGATGTCTCCGAAAAACGCGTAGTTCACGCCGCCTTGCTGGCGGATGGTCACCACGGTGCCGCCTACATCATGATAGTACAGCTCACGTCCACCGACATGTGTGCGCTTCGCGTTGCGCACGATCTCGGGCGACTGGAAGACCAGCAGTGTGACGCGTTGGCCCCCGCGCTCGTAGTAGAGCGCGGCGGCCGGCCGGGCACCGATTCTGATGTAGCGGGCACCGACGAACTTCATACCCGGCTCTTCGAACTGGGCAGGCTTCACCTGGAAAGGGGTCTTGCCCTGGAAGTAGCGAACGACTTCCTGCGGGGCCTCGGCCTCCACGTCGGGGGGCAGAGCCTGGGAATGCAGGTTCATGAAGTCTTGGAGCATGCCGGCGCTCTGGTAGTCCGTGCTCTCTGGCAAACCGACCACAGCGCCGACCACGAGGATCGCCGCAGCGGCTGCTGCGATCGGCCAAGTTTGACGCCACCGCATCGGCCGCACTTCGATCAGCGACGTGTGCTCCGCCCTCGTCTCATCAATCTCGTCCAGGCGATGGACCGCCCGGCCCCATAGATGCTCAGGCGCGCGAACGCCTCCGATCGAATCCCGCGTCTGCTGGCGCAACGAGCTTTCGAACGCGAGGTGCTCCTGACAACCCGCGCACGCTTCCAAGTGGCGCTCGAACTCGATCTGCGTGGCCGGGTCGAGCTCCCCGTCGACGAACGCGCCGAGATGACGTCGTACGAGCTTGCAACTCATGACTTCAACGCCTTGCGCGCACGAAATGCTTCGAGCGGAATCGGTTCCTCGATGTCACCGTCGTCGTCTTCGATGATGCCCAACTCCACCGCATGCTTTTGCAACGAGCCTTGAAGCTGCTTACGGGCGCGATGCAAGCGGGACATGACGGTGCCGATCGGGCAGCCGACGACATCGGCGATTTCTTTGTAGGTAAGCTCCTCGACGTCGGCGAGTAGCACCATCGCGCGGGCGTCGTCCGACAGCTCGTCGAACGCGCGCTTGATCTCCCGCGCGATCAATCGCCGCTGCGCATCACCTTCGGGGTCGGTGAGGCCGCGCATGCTCGCCCGGCTCATGACGCCCTCCCCGACGGGCACCGCCATGGGACCGTCGAAGACCTGTCGCTCGCGGACGGCGCGACGGTATCGGTTGACGAAGGAGTTCATCTGGATTCTCAACAGCCAAGCCTTGAAGTTGGTGCCTGTCTCAAAGCGAGCGTAGAAGCGATAGGCTCGCACCAGCGTGTCCTGAACCAAATCCTCCGCATCGACCGGCGAGCGAGTCAGCCGAAGTGCCACCGAGTAGAGCGCATCCAGATGCGGTCGCGCCTCGACCTCGAAAAGCTGCCGCTCCGGGGCGATTTTCTTCGATTTGCTGGGCATGCCTACTCTTAGAACCCGCTTAAACGGGAATTATTCCAAGTTATCAGGCGAGTCGTCTTTTGTAGAGCCCTGGCGCACTTTTGCTTCCAGCTCCTCGATTCGAGTCTGAAGCCGGAGCACCTCGCCTTGGAGCTGCTTCACGTGAGCGGCCGCCCTCTCCAGAACCGCGCGCACACGGTCATCGGCCGCGCTATAGACCTCGGCGCCGATCTCCTCGGCCCGACCCACGAGCTTGCCAACCGGACCCTCTTTTAGCGAGGAAATGAGCTTGTGGCGGCCCTGTAGGATGAAGCCGCGAAGGCTCTGTACCGACCAGGCCGTGGCGTTTCCGCTCTTCTGCTCCTCGTAGATGATCTGGGCGAGCGTGATCTTGGTGATGTCCGCCTTCGAACCGTTGTCGATGACCTTCACCTCGTCGCCGTTACGAACGAGCTCTGCGATGCGGTCGAGGGTGACGTACTTGCTGTCGCGCGTGTCATACAGCTTGCGGTTTGCGTACCGCTTGATGACCCGAGTCTGCTCCGTCTCAACCATCGCTGAGACGAGGCTAGCCCGGCGACGCACTGCGTCAAGCTGGCGCTTTGCAGCTGTCTCGTTACGCTAGCCGGAAGGGGCACGCTGGCCGTGGGGGACGCAACATCGTTCGGAGAGCTCTTTCAGCGGCTAGCGCGGCTGGACGAGATCGAGATGCGCGTCGGCCTGATCTGCGAGCGCCTCGAATCATTGTCGGACGAGGAGGCGGTGCGACTGCTCGACGAGGCGCATCGAGGCGCATCGCTTGGCGGCGCCGATGCACACTCGGTGTTTCTCGCACTGGGCTGGACGCTTTTCGATCCGCGGATTGTGCCGCGGCGACCCCAGCTTGGGGCCACCGCAAGACGCGTCGAGCTGCACCACGTCGCTGACTTCGTAGCACCACCCTCCGACGACGAGGCTCCGTCGGAAGACAAGCGCCGGGTTCCCGATTTCGGACGCGGCCGCCCGCTCACGCTTGGCGAACGGAAGTCACTTGCGCGCACTCACGATCGGTCGCTGATTCAACGGGTCGTGCGCGACCCCCATCCTGACGTCGTTCGCATTCTGCTCGACAACCCGTCCCTGACAGAAGAAGACGTGGTCCGCATTTGTGCCGCGCGGCCCAATCACCCGACCGTCTTGCACACCGTATACGGGCATCGTCGATGGGTGGTGCGCTACCGGCCGCGCAACGCAATCGTGCGTAACCCAGACACGCCGCTCGACACCGCGTTGCTGCTCGCTCCTCTTCTGCGCAAGACCGAGCTCGAGGAAGCGGCATCGGCGTCTGACCTTGCCCCGCCGCTTCGGCTGAGCTGTAAGGCGATTCTCGAGATACGAACAATCAGACCACACGACGAGCAGACGGATTGAGCGGGACTGAGGCTACTTGCTCTCGACCTTGTCGACGACTTCGGCATCCTCCACACGGGAGGCGGCCTGCTTCGGGACCTGCTTGTCGGCCGGTGTCACGTCTGGTGTCACATCGATGTCGTCGTCGGTGTTGAGGCCCCGCTTGAGATTGCGGATGGCCTTGCCGAGCCCTTCGCCGATTTGAGGCAGCCGTCCGGCGCCGAAAATCAGCATCACGATCAGAAAAACAATGACTAGCTCGCCGAATCCAAGATTGGGCACGGTATCCCCTCCGTCTCCTTCCACGGTACGCCGGTCCGACCGGGTCCGGAAGTCCAGGGGTATGGTATGGGGAGCCGAGATGCAGAGCTACCGAGAGCTGGATCCCGCCGGCGTCCGCGGCGTGGTCTTCGATATCGACGATACCGTCACCCGCAATGGCGTGCTCGAGGCTAACGCGTACTCCGCTATGCACCTGCTGGCAGGCGCCGGTTTCGAGCTGATCGCCGTAACTGGCAGGCCACTCGGCTGGACCGACGTAATCGCGCGCCTGTGGCCTGTCCGAGCTGCGGTCGGGGAAAACGGCGCAGGCTGGGCTTGGGTCGACGATGCCGGGACGCACGAAGGGTACTTCTGCACCGAGACGGAACGTGCCGATCAGGCGGTCCTACTCGACGCGATCCGCTGTCAGGTCGAGACCGACATCCCGCAGGTGCAAACCACCTGCGATCATCTTCACCGCCGCTGCGACCTCGCCTTCGACGTAGGCGAGTTCGCGTCGCTGCCGCAAGGGGAGATCGATGCATTGGTCGGCCTCATCGAACGGATGGGCGCGCGCAGCTCCGTCTCGACCGTGCATGCGCACGCCGTCCCGGGCGCATGGGACAAAGCCAAAGGGGTGGCGCGCGCGCTCGAGGAGGTCCTAGGCATCGAACTCAGTGCCGAGCTCGAACGCTGGGTGTTCGTGGGCGACAGCGGGAACGACGCCGCGGCGTTCGAATACTTCTCCAAGAGCGTCGGAGTCGCGAACGTCCGGGAGCATTTAGACCGGCTTCCCGTCCCTCCTCGATACATCACAGACGGCGACCGAGGCCGCGGCTTTGCCGAGCTCGCCGCGCACCTCGGGGGAGCCCGTGGCTAAACGCAAACGGCGGCACAGCGTGACGGGGTCAGAGGCACACTACGAAGACGGTGCCTACTACGATCAGGCGTATCGTCGGCGACGGCACGACGTGCGGTTCTACACCCGACTGGCGGCCGAGTCGGGCGGCCCCGTGCTCGAGCTTGGCGTGGGGACCGGCCGGGTTGCGTTTGCGATCGCCAAAGCGGGCATCGCCGTCGTCGGAGTCGAACCCATGTCCCCGATGCTCGAGCAGGCCCACCAGCGGCTCGGACGGCTGCCGCGCGCGGCGCGCGATCGGGTGGAGCTCCGTCAGGGCGACCTCGCGCGCCTTCGCCTCCGGCGGAAATTCCCCTTGGTCATCGCTCCCTTCAACGTGTGGATGCACCTCTACACGCGAGAGGAGATCGAGCGTGGATTCGCGACCGTCCGCCATCATCTGCAAGCCGGAGGTCGTTTCGCCTTCGACGTTTTGCTGCCCGACCCAGTCAGCCTCGCCCGCAATCCATCGAAGCAGTACCGCGGCGGTGAAGTCCCGCACCCCCGAGGCGGCGTTCGCTATCGCTATAGCGAGTACTTCAGCTACGACCCCGTCACGCAGATCGAAACCATCATGATGGACTTCGAGCATCCGGAGAAAAAGGGGCAATCGTTTTGCACGCCGCTCACGCAGAGGCAGTTCTTCCCGGCCGAGCTCGAGGCGTTGCTGCACTACAATGGCTTCGCGTTGGAGTCGCACACGGGAGACTTCGACGGGAAGCCGATCACCGACGCCGCCGAGTCTCAGGTCCTCATCGCCCGCCTACGCCGGGCTAGTCCCTGAGCAGCACGTCGCAGTAGTACTTCACGCGCTTGATGATCTTGCCATGCGCGCGCTTGTGGATGTCTTTCTTCAAGGCAAGCATGACTCGGCGCTGAAACGTGTAGCTGTTGCGCGGCGGCTTGGGCGCCGGCCCGCCTCCTGCGGCCTCGATTGGCGCCCACAGTGCATCCGTGGGCCACTGCCACGCCTCGAGATCGGCGGGGTCGATCTGTCCGATCATCTGCTCGGCCAGCATGCGCTTGTCGGAATCATGGGCGAGCTCGGCAGCCCATTTGTCGACGTTGTCCGCAACCGGCCGGTCGTGCGTGTGGACGGTAATCGGATCGCCCATCCCCTTTTTCATCGGTCCCGCCTTGCCGTACTCGACCGCGCCAGGTTCGTGCTCGAGACCGAGGAACGCAAAGATCCGCTCCAGCTGGGACTCGGGTTCGATCACCAAATCTTCGTAGGCTACGTGCAGCAAGGGAACGGGCCGCTCGCGCAAGAACCCCGCCATGGCCGGCACGTACCGCTCGAGGATCGGATTGAAGCCGTGCGCGGCGCCCCAATCGCCATTGAAAAAGCTGTTCGCGTACGAGCTGAAGATCGCGAGAGGATGTCGGGTCAAGACCACGTACATCGCGTCCGGATAGAGGCGCTGCAAGAAAGGCAGCACGAGCGCGTTAGCCGGGGTCTTGTCGAGGAAGATGCTGCTCTCGCTCGTCGACAACATACGGCCGTACAACGTGTCGGTGTAGGCGCGTAGCGCATCGAGGTAATCTTGCTCCCCCCCGGGCAGCCCTTCGATGAATGTCTTGACCGCCTCGGCCGCGTTGATGTGGTCGTACGGCGCCTTGTCGATGTTGCCGTAGACGCCGAGGTGCGCGATCGGTGTAATCAGGTGCGGCTCCGGATGGGTAAAGATCTCGGAGTGCGCACCCAGCATGCGCTGAAGGAGCGTTGAGCCCGCACGGGGCGGCGAGATTACGAAGACGAGTGACATGACGCCCTTGGCGGTCGCTTACCCTTGTGCCGCAAGTTGCCGCAAGACGTACTGCAAGATCCCACCATGCAGGAAGTATTCGACCTCCTGCGGGGTATCGAGCCGCGCCTTCACGGTGAACGACTGGCCAGTGTCTGTTTCGACCGAGCGCACCTTGCCCGGAGCAAGGCCATCCGAAACGCCGGAAACAGCGAAGGTTTCCTCGCCGGTGAGCCCCAGTGCCTCGCGGCCGCCACCCGCCTCGAACTCGAGCGGAAGCACGCCCATGCCGATCAAGTTCGACCGGTGGATGCGCTCGTAGCTCTCCGCGATGACCGCCCGGACGCCGAGAAGCAGCGTGCCCTTGGCAGCCCAATCGCGCGAGGAGCCTGTGCCGTACTCCTTGCCCGCGATGACGGCGAGCGGTGTCCCTTCAGCCTCGTACTTCATCGCGGCGTCGTAGATGCTCATCTGCTCGTCGGTGGGCAGGTAGCGCGTGACGCCGCCCTCGGTGCCTGGCGCCAACAGATTGCGAAGCCGGATGTTCGCGAACGTGCCGCGCATCATGACCTCGTGGTTGCCGCGGCGGCTGCCGTAGCTGTTGAAGTCGCGTGGAGAAACCCCGTGCTCCCCGAGGTACTTCGCAGCGGGGCTGTCGAGTGCGATGGCTCCTGCCGGAGAGATGTGATCGGTCGTCACCGAATCCCCAAGGAGGCAAAGCACTCGAGCGCCTGCGATATCGCCGGGCGGTGCCGGTTCACCCACCTCGACCCCATCGAAAAACGGCGGCAGTCGAACATACGTCGAGTCGGGGTCCCAACGGTACCGGTCCGTCTGCTCGAAGCGCACGTCTTGCCACTGCGGTGGTCCATCGAGCACCGCCGCGTAGCGCTCCACGAATTGCTCTTTCTTCACCGAAGTCCGGAGCATCTCCGTCACCTCCTGTTGGGAGGGCCAGAGGTCGCGAAGAAACACATCGTTGCCTTCGGGGTCCTGTCCGACCGGATCGCGCTCGAAGTCGATGTCCATCGTACCGGCGAGTGCATACGCCACGACCAGCGGTGGCGAGGCAAGGTAGTTGGCGCGGGTCAACGGGTTGACGCGGCCTTCGAAGTTCCGGTTGCCGCTCAGCGCGGACGTCACGATCAGGTCGTTGGCTTGGACCGCCTCCGCGATCTCCGGGTCGAGTGGGCCGGAGTTCCCAATGCACGTCGTGCACCCGTAGCCGACCAAGTTGAAGCGCAGTTTGTCGAGCTCATCGAGCAAACCGGCTTCCTCGAGGTACTCGGTCACCACCTGCGAGCCCGGCGCGAGGCTCGTTTTCACCCAGGGCTGGGTACGAAGGCCCTTTTCGACGGCCTTCTTGGCTACGAGGCCGGCGGCCAACATGACCGAGGGGTTCGAGGTGTTCGTGCAGCTGGTGATCGCTGCAATGACGACCGCGCCATTTTTGAGATGGAACGTCTCGTCGCCGCGCGTGACCTCGACCCCTGTGTCGGCCGATGCCTCAAAACCGCGAAGCACCCCCTGCCAGGAGCGCTTCGATTCGGTCAGCGGAATGCGGTCCTGCGGACGCTTTGGGCCTGCGATCGAGGGCACCACGTCGCCGAGGTCGAGCCCGAGCGTATCGGTGAAACGCGGCTCGGGACCGGCAGCCTGGTGGAACAACCCTTGTTCCTTGAGCACCCGCTCGACCACATCGACATGCGCGTCGTCTCGCCCGCTGAATCGAAGGTACGCAAGCGTCTCCTTGTCGACCGGGAAGAAGCCCATCGTCGCCCCGTACTCGGGCGCCATGTTGGCAATGGTCGCCCGGTCCGGAAGCGCGAGATTCTCCATGCCTTCGCCGTAGAACTCGACGAACTTCCCAACGACGCCCCTCTCGCGGAGCATCTGCGTGACGGTCAGGACCGCATCCGTCGCCGTCGCGCCCTCCGGGAGCTTGCCCGTCAGTTTGAAGCCAACGACCTGCGGCAAGAGCATGCTGATCGGCTGTCCGAGCATGGCCGCCTCGGCCTCTATGCCGCCCACGCCCCAGCCGAGGACACCTAGACCGTTGATCATCGTCGTATGTGAATCGGTACCGACGAGGCTGTCGGGATATGCAACCATCTCCCCATTCACCTCGCGGGTAAACACCACGCTGGCGAGATACTCGAGGTTGACCTGGTGCACGATACCGGTGCCGGGTGGCACGACACGCATGTTCTCAAACGCGCTCTGCCCCCATTTGAGGAACTGATAGCGCTCCTGATTGCGTTCGAACTCGCGCTTCACGTTGTCTTCAAAGGAGCGCAACAGGCCATAGGAATCGACCTGCACCGAGTGGTCGATCACCAAGTCCGCGGGCTGAAGCGGATTGATTCGACTTGGGTCCCCACCCATTCTCGCGAATTGATCGCGCATGGCTGCGAGGTCGACCACTGCCGGAACGCCGGTGAAGTCCTGAAGGAGGACACGCGACGGGCGAAAAGCGATTTCGGTGCTGGGGACCGCGGCCGGATCCCAAGTGGCCACCGCCTCGATGTCCTCACGCGTGACGGGCTTACCGTCTTCATATCGGAGCAGGTTTTCGAGCAGAACCCGGATGGAATACGGGAGGGTATCGATACCCTTGAAGCCGGCGCGAGTCAGGGCGTCCAGGCGATGAATTACAGCCTGACGGCCTCCGGCGTGGATGGTGACACGGCTCTGAAAGGAGTCCTGTGATGTCATGTGGGAGTGCCTACCACGCAAGGTGTGGCGCGCCACCCCGGTCGTTGGCTAAGCTCTAAAACGCTGCGTGACAAGCGCCATGAGAAGCGCTACAGACTGCAGCCTTCGGCGCCGTAGCCAAGTGGTAAGGCAGAGGTTTGCAAAACCTCCATACGTCAGTTCGACTCTGACCGGCGCCTCCGAAAAGACCCGGGTAAACGCTCCTCGAACCCTTTTTCAAATCAATGCCGGTACTCATGCCGGTACTTTTTCCGACGAACCCTGATCGCAGGTACTCGGCGCAGCTCGCGTGTGTACCGGCACGCAACGAGTGCAGAGAGAGGAGCGCGCTCGTGTGAGTTCGTCGATCCTTCTTGACGTTCGCTACGGTTGCACCTCAGACGCCCCACGTCGCACATCGAGTCGCGCGGTCGCCCGGTTACGCGCCTGGACCGAGCGCGATTCCAGCAACGAACCAGGGACCGCCAACGACTCGGTCGGCTCGCCTCTTAGGCCATCGGGCTCATACGGAGAGCCCAATTGCGCAGAGCTAATCGTTATGTCGCGTACTCACAGCGCAGACAGGGCCTTTGAATTCGCGATGCCCTTGCACTACCGCCCGCGAATGGGAATCAGCACAGTGTCCGCTGGGTCGTCGGGGGTCGTGACCGAAGGCAACGCGAAGAAGTCGCTCCCCGCGGCGGCCAAGCCAACGTAGTCACCGAGGAATAACCCGCCCGACTTTGGGGCGAGGTTGTAGTCGAATGAGTGTTCCGTCAGCCGGATCTGCGCTCCCCAGTTGGCCGCGTCCGCGCACTCGGTTGCGTCTGGGTGACAGTGGATGAACCAATGGTCCGTGTCCGAACGTCCGTCACGCGAAGTGTCGTTTTGGAAGTTGTAGTAGGTGACGCCCACGGTTCCATCGTCCGACACGGCCACCGACGGCAGGATCGCTTGTTCTTGTAGCGCCCCAGCATCACCTGGTGTCTGATCGAGCCGCACCTCGGGCGACCAAGTCAGCCCTCCATCCGTAGACATCGAGAAGGCGACTTGCGTCAGGCGTGGCTCTCGAAAGCTCTCCTCCCAGACCATGTAGAGATTGCCCGAGCGTCGATCGACCGCAATGTCATCCGACCCGCTTCGAATGCGTAGTGGCGGATCGGGAGTCATTGGGATAGCCGAGTGTACGTCTGCGATCTTGGTAGGCTCGGACCACGTTTCACCCCCGTCAGGCGACCGGATGCTCGCGAGCTCCCAAGGCTCCGCACGCGAAACCTGCCACCCCACGACGATGTACATGAACAGCGTTCCATTCGGTAGCACGACGAGCTGGAGACCCAGCTCGGATGGGATCTCAGTTCGAATGGCGCTTGCCTCTTCCCAGTTCTCCCCGCAGTCGGTCGTTCGACTGAACATCAGCTCGTGCGGCGGCACCGGTTCGTAACGCGTCCACACCAAGTAGCCGCTACATGCATCATACGGGTCCGCGGCGATCGCTTCCTTGTCCTCGCCGAACCCATCGTTGGCTTCAGAGACGGTGATGGGGTCGCCCCAGGTAAGCCCACCGTCCACCGATTTGTGAACGATCATCGCGCTCCGCTTGGGCTCGGTGTCCGTCTCCCGGTTGATCACCAAGGACGCGTGGTAGAGGTCTCCGTTTGCAGCAAACGTCAGCCATGGGTCAGTGACGGCGTCCCATTCGCCGCCCGAGCACCGCCCCAGCCCGGGCACTACCGATTCTTGCCAGCTTTGACCCCCGTCGAAGCTCACGCTGGCCACGTTTCCCCGGCAGGCGCCCTTCTGATATCGATCTTGCTGCCAGCTCGCAGCGAGGTGATTACGATTGGTCGGGTTGACCTCGAGCCAGGGCTCCACCTCGGAGTCTGCGTAGAACGGCAGCTCGGGATCGCTATCCGCCGTGCACTCCGCGAACGGACTGGTGTTTGACACCGTCACCGCATCGCCCGCCTCAAACTCCGTCGCCGGGCCTGCACCGCCATCGCTGCACCCCATGACGCCGAGTGCCAGCACGCACATGAATCCGACTAGGTACCGCATGACAAGCTCCCGTCCGACAATTCAACGGGCGCCCAGCAGACAAGATCCGCTTAAAAAAACGCTGCATCAGGCGTGCCAGGCGGTAAGCCCATTTTTGCAGGGGAATCCGTTGCTGTGACGCGCAGGCTCTGCATTTGGGGCGTGGGGGCGCAGCGGGTGCGCCGTTGTCGCCTCGCACACCCGGTGAAGTCGGGTTCGAACATTCGCCGCCTCATCAATCCGCCGAATCGAAGATCTCATCGGCGGTCATGTGCGCGAACCGCCCGGTTGCTTTGTCGTGGTGCGGGTTGTTACCTCCGACCGCGTGCCCATCGTCTCCAAGCTCGTGGTCGCCGTCCACTGCGGAGCGTCGAGCTATCCCCCCGGGAGGTCCTGGACTACGTCGCGCAACGAGGGTGAGCTGGCGCGTTACTTTATTTGTTGTAAAGTAGGCCATGGCCGCTCAAAACAGGCGAATTAAAGTGGATTTACTCAAGGAACACCTCGTCGAGGTCTCGGAGCACGAATCCGAGCTCACCGACCGCGTGTACGAAAGCCTCTTCGCAAAGCGTCCCGACGCCGTGGAGCTCTTCGGCACCTACAGCCGCGCCAACCAGCAACGCATGATGACCGAAACTCTCGGCGCGGTCCTGAACATGCTCGACCACGAGCACTGGCTCGACTCGTACGTCCACGCGATGGGGTCGCGCCACCAGTTCTCGTACGAAACCCCCACCGACATGTACGCGCCGTACGCCGAGGCGATGCTAGAAGCGCTGGCTGCGGTCTCGGGCTCCGGTTGGACGCCGGAGTTGGCGCGCTCTTGGAAGGCGGCGTTGGATCAGGTGAACGAGATGATGACGGCGGGCTACGTCCCTACTTCGCACTGACGAGGCACCCTACTCCACCTTGCGCAGCGTGTTCTCGTCTGTATGCGCGAAGATGTCGCTTTGCCCTTTGATCTGCAGCTGCGTGTTCTGCGCATAGAAGAATGACCCGTCGTCGTTGACAGCAAGCTCGATGTCGTAGCGGACGGTCTTGAACTGTTCGTCCAGGAACGGGCCCGAACAGATTCCGAAGACCTCGGCGCCTACCTCGGCGGATAACTTCATCCTGGTCGCGTCCGGCTCGACCGTACCGCCTGCCAGCACCGTCACGCCGCGTGGCACGATGAACGTGAGCATGACCTGACGGGCGGCCGAGTCCCAGAGCCAGTAGCCCACCTCTTCGTGGAACGGATTTTCGACGCCGAGGCGCCAGGCCATCTTCGAGTATCGGAGGCCGTAAAGCGATTGCTCGTGGTTCTCGACCAGGCCAATAGGCTCCAAAACCACACGCTCGCTGTACTCATTGCGCTCGACGATGGACCGATCGTCGTCAGGGGCCAGGTCGATGCCCTTCGCGCCTTCCCATATGCCGGCGAACGCTGCGAGGGGGCCGAGGTTGCGGATGTTTTCGTCGGTCATGCGGGGACTGTGTCTCAGTGGCAGGGTCAGCGCCAGGGTCACTGCCGGTGTCAGCACCAGTGTCGGTGTCGGTGTCAGTGCCTGCCTACTTCGGAAGGTCTGGCTGCTCTAGCTTCCCGCAGTCGAGGGCGCCGAGGAACGCCACGATTGCCCCGAGCTCCTCCTCGCTCATGCCCCGATCGGCCAGCAGGGGTGTCTTGTTCTTATTGTCGATGCCGCCGGTCGCCATGACCGCCACGGCCTCTGCCAAAGTGGGCACCGACCCGTCGTGAAAGTACGGTGCGCTCTTGGACACGTTGCGCAACGACGGAACCTTGAAAGCTGCCCAATCGGCATCCTGTTCGCTGATCTTGGCGCGACCGATATCGACCTCGTCCGCTGGCCTCCCTGCGGTACCGATTCCCACGTTGTAGTAGAGGCCGCCAGGGACTCCCATGGCGCTCGAGAACAAAGGGGGCGCGTGGCAGACGGCACACTGACCTTTGCCCATGAAGAGTGCCCATCCCTGCTTCTGCTGCTCGGTGAACGCGTTGTCATCGCCCTTCGCGTAACGATCATACGCGGTGTCGCTGCAGATCAAGGTGCGTTCATACGCGGAAATCGCTTTCGCAATCGTCTCGGGCGTCATTCCCTCGTCGGGGAACACCTTCTTGAACTGCTGCTGGTAGCCCTTGATCTGCGCAAGCTCGGCGGCCTTGGCGGCGAGGTTTTCTTTTCCAACGCCCATGTTCCCACCGCCCCACGCGCCCTTGGCTTGCGCCTCGAGGCTCCCGGCTCGACCGCCCCAGTAGAACGCCTCGAAGAACCCGGTGTTCCAGATGACGGGGCTGTGCCGTGTGAGTTGCTTTTGCTTCGCACCCACGGCCAGCGGCGTCTCACCGCCGTTGCCGTGCTCGTTCTGGTGGCACGAGTAACAAGAACGCGAGCCATCGACGCTCATGCGCACATCAAAGAAGAGCTGGTGGCCCAACGCGATTTTTTCTGGACTCTGACGATTGCCCGCCGGGACCTTCATCGGCGGAAAATCCACGGGCGCTGGTGGCAGCTCCACCTTTTCGGCGACGGGCTCCGTCGACGGTGCGGCTTTGTCCTCGACAGGTTCGCTCTTGCTCGTGCAAGAAGCGAGGCCCAACGCGAAAACGATGGCAAAGGTAGCGACAAGCGCTGGCCCAGTGCTGGAGGTGCTCGGCATGCAGCGGATTATCGGGACAGCGGCGCCAAGTGGCAAGGCGAGACCTGTTGAGGCAGCCGGGCGCGACCCGAGGACCGGAAGGCGGGGTCGTGCCGGGCGTGCATGCCTCGGTGGAGCCTGACCTTGTGGACTCGCCACGCGAAGGCGAGGACGAACAGAGCGGACAGACCGCCGCCAACCCACGCGAAGTGGCTCGACACGCTTTGTGCGAGCGTTTCCACCTGTGCGTGAAAGAGCCCCCCTACGAGCACGTACGCCGCGCTCCACAGCAGCAGAGCCACCGCATCGAACGAGACGAACCGGCGATAGTCGAGCCCCGACAAGCCTGCCGCGAACGCCGGCACACTCCCCGTGCCCGGAATGAACTTGGCGGCGATGAGGATCCCCGCTCCACTCTTGCGCACCCGGTCTCGGAACGAGAGCACGCAGACGCTGGGGTTCGATGCCAACCCACACGCGACATCGAGCAGGCGCCCGCCACGCCAGCGAGCAAGGCCGAACCAAAACGACTCAGTCAGCAGCGCACCCATGGCGACCGATGCAACCGCCAGGACAGGATTGAGCACACCGGCAATGGAGGCGGCACCGACCACCATGAGGACCGGAGCCGCAGCAACGGGCATGCCCAGGAACTCCACGATGCCCAAGAGGAAGAGCATCGGATAGCCGTAGGTCAGAAAAAGCTCTGCAAAATGCTCCATGACGCCGTGCCCCCATTACGCACTGCGCGCCCAGTCGTTAGCTGTTTGTCGTGGCGAGCTGGTCGGCCAACTGCCGCGCCTCGACGATGTTGTCTTCGATGGAGCAGTAGGTCCATGCGCCGTAGCGGCCGATCGAATGGACGTCCTCGGCGGCTAGGAGCTCTCTCCTGGCGGCGGATTCGGAGTTCGATTGCGTCGTGATGTGCACGTACGCGGGGTCGAGCAGGACGTCGTGCGAGGCGAGGAGCGTCTGGTTGGTCAGGACGCCACAGGTTTGCAGATCGGACAAAACCCGCGCCTTCAAGGCGCCACGTTCATCGTCGGAGAGCTCGGCATCCCAGGGCAGACCGACCTCGACATACAGACTCATTCGGTCCGAGCCGAAGATGTTGTCGTAGAAACCGACGCGGTAAAATGAAAGATCTCTCTGTGGGTAGTAGATCCAGTGCACATCCGTTGGCCCCTTGGTGTCGAAGCCGAGGTTGAACACCTGCACCTTGTTGTGGCTCAACACGCCTGAATCGTAGTCCACGCTGCACATGTCGAGCAGAGCCACCAATGGGGCGCTGCTGATGAGCCGGTCGTAGCCGATCTGGCGTCTGCTCGTCGTCGCGACTTTGGCTTTGCGATTGATGGCCAAGACCCGCTCACCCAACGCGATGCGATCGCCACGGACGCCTCGAGCGAGCGCCTCGACGTACTGAATCGCCCCGCCCTCGGGATAGGTGAACGTCGCGTTGTAGCCGTCGTTGGCGGGCGCGTCCGCGTTCCCGAGGATCTCCTCGACGCTCGCGTGCGGAAAGAACCGCCCCATCGCGTCGGCGTCGAGCGCCGTCAGGTTCAAAGCGTAGAGCTTTTCGTTGTAAGGGATCAGGAACTTCTCGGCAATGCCGCGGCCGTAGCGCGCATAGAGCATCTCCTTGAAATTGCCGCCCTTGTCCTCCGGCCGATCCTTCAGGTCGCGAACGCATTGTTCGTATTCATCCTCCGGCAGCTGGTGGATGTTCTTCTGGAACGGGAAATCGATGAGTCGGTCCGCGTACCAGATTCGGCTGTCACGCTCGACGCGGAGCACACGCCGGTCCCCCATGCGCTCGACGAGGTCTCTCTCGATCTCGGGATGTCTGAAATGAAAGAAATGCCCCGAGTAGTCCCATACGAAGCCATCGCGTTTGATCGTGCGACAATAGCCGCCGATCTCATCTTCGGCCTCGACGATGAGATAGTCGTCGTCGCGCAGCCAGTCGGCAAACGCCAAGCCGCTGACGCCGGCTCCGACGATCAGGTAGCGCGTCCGCTCCACGCTACGGGCTTACCACATCGGGAGCAGCCGTGGTGAACCCACGGACGACGCGAATCCCATCGTCCACTCGACGACCGAGGGCCACCGGTTCGCCATCGGGCGC
>Ga0164320_10000296_pt1 | contig 15679 bp, 8 predicted proteins | sample GuaBasSediGuay11_FD_113736 | JGI IMG/M metagenome (GOLD analysis project Ga0164320, IMG submission 113736) | Subseafloor sediment microbial communities from Guaymas Basin, Gulf of California, Mexico - Guay11, Core 4567-28, 0-3 cm | ecosystem: Environmental > Aquatic > Marine > Hydrothermal vents...
CAACAACATCAAGCGTTTAAAGATAATACTAAAAAACTTTTTAGTGATGATTTCAAAGGTTTTGATATCAAAGTAGGTGAAAAGTTATATAAGTATAATATTCAAAACAAAGATAAAGTTGCAGAAAATCAATCAAACATTAACAACCTAATCGGGAAGTTCCTTGATGATAAAGGTAATGTTACTGACACAAATGGTTATCACAAAGCTATTTATGCTGCTGAAAACGTAGATAAGATTGCCGCTCATTTCTATGAGCAAGGAAAAGCTGACGCTGTTAAAGACGTTGTTAATAAATCAAAAAACCTAAGTAATACTAAAGCTAGATCTACTCAAGGTGATGTGTTTGTCGGTGGATTTAAAGTTAAAGCTATTTCAGGCGCTGACTCTACAAAACTAAAAATTAAAACAAAAAAATTTAACTAATTAAAAATTAATAATCATGAGTTTAACTCCTCAATTTGGTAGTATTATTCCATCTCAAAATCAAGAGATTTTAAATAGTAACTACCTACAATTTAACACTGGTGGTCCTGCTGGACCAGGTAATGGTGGTGATTCGTTCGCGCAACAATACTTACCAGAAGTTTATGAACAAGAAGTAGAGCGTTATGGAAACAGAACGTTATCTGGATTCTTAAGAATGGTTGGCGCTGAAATGCCAATGACATCTGATCAAGTTGTTTGGTCTGAGCAAAACAGACTACATATTAGCTATACTGGTTTTGGTATCGCTGCTAATGTTGGTGCTGCTCCTAACCAAACAAACGTTATTACTTTAGCTGCTAACGTAACAAAAGTAGTATCAGTAAATGACACTATTGTATTTTTAAATCCATCTAATGGACAAGAAGTAAAAGCTATTGTAACAATAATAGGTGCTGGACAAACTTTTACAGTTGCTCCTTTTAGTGGAACTGGACTTGAAGGTGTTGCTGCTTTTTCTGGTGTAGCTGGTGCTTTGGGTGTAGGCGCTAATCCAGGCATTAAAATGTTTGTATATGGTTCTGCTTACACAAAAGGAACTACTATTGGAACTGGTGCTGGTAACTCTGCTGAAAGAGTAAGCGTTGAGCCTTCTTTTACTCAATTTTCTAATTCACCGATCATTATTAGAGATCAGTACGTAGTATCTGGATCTGATATGGCACAAATCGGATGGGTTGAAGTTGCAACTGAAGATGGTGCTTCTGGATATTTATGGTACTTAAAAGCTGAATCTGAAACAAGATTACGCTTTGAAGATTACTTAGAAATGTCAATGGTAGAAAGTGAGTATAACCAAAAAACAGCTGGTAGTTATGCTTCTGGTGTATTACCTGGTTCTGAAGGTTTATTTGCTGCTATTCAGTCTCGTGGTAACGTAGAAGTAGGATTTACTGCTGCTAATGGACTAGATGAATTTGATGCTATATTGAAAAATTTAGATACGCAAGGCGCTATTGAAGAAAACATGCTTTTCTTAAATAGACAAACTGCTTTAGATTTTGATGATATGTTAGCTTCAATTTCTGGTGGTGCTGCGGGTGGTACTGCTTTTGGATTATTTGAAAACTCAGAAGAAATGGCTTTAAACTTAGGTTTTAGTGGTTTTAGAAGAGGTTCATATGATTTCTACAAAACTGATTGGAAATACTTAAACGATGCTTCAACTCGTGGTGCTATCGATGGAATTAGTTCTATCGAAGGTGTATTAGTACCTGCTGGAACATCAACTGTTTACGATCAAGTATTAGGAACTAATATCCGTAGACCTTTCTTACACGTACGTTATAGAGCTTCACAAGCTGACGACAGAAGAATGAAGTCTTGGGTAACTGGTTCTGCTGGTGGTGCATTTACATCTACTTTAGATGCTATGGAAGTAAACTTCCTATCTGAAAGATGTTTAGTAACACAAGCTGCTAATAACTTTGTATTATTCAAAGGAATCTAATAAAGATTCAAACTTAATAATATCCCCGTCTTCGGGCGGGGTATTATTTTATTAACTATTTAATTTTATTATATTATGGCTAAAAAAGCTACAGCAGAAACTGTTGAGGTTGCACCTCAAAATGTTGCAGTAAAAACTGCACCAAAACAAGAAATAAAACCAACTAAACCAAGTTGGGAAATTAAAGATAGAATTTATTATTTAACAGGAAATAAATCTCCTTTAACTCTTACAATACCTGGTAAACACACTAAAAAACATGCTTTACTTTATTTTGATCCAAAAACAGGTAGGCAAAGAGAAATAAGATATGCTACAAATCAAGATTCACCATTAGTAGACGAACAAAAAGGTGAATGTACCTTAGGTCATATTAGATTTCAAAATGGAACTTTAAATGTACCTAAAGAATTACAAAACTTACAAAAATTACTTTCTTTATATCACCCTTTAAAAGGTAAATTATATGAAGAATTTAGCGCTGTAGAAGAAGCTGAAGATCAATTAGATATTTTAGATCTTCAAATAGATGCTTTAAATGCAGCTAGAAATATGGATATAGATCAAGCTGAAGCTATATTAAGAGTTGAAGTTGGCTCTAAAGTAAATGAAATGAGTTCTAAAGAACTAAAAAGAGATTTACTTTTATTTGCTAGAAACAATCCAGGTTTATTTATTAATTTAGCAAATGATGATAATGTTGTTCTTAGAAATATAGCTGTTAAAGCTGTGGAAGAAGGTATAATTAATTTATCTTCAGATCAAAGAACATTTACATGGGGAACAAATGGTAGAAAACTAATGAATGTACCTTTTGATGAAAATCCATACTCAGCTTTCGCTGCTTTCTTAAAAACAGATGAAGGTGTTGAAATCTATAAATCTATAGATAAAAAACTATAAAAACAAGTGATACTATTATAAGGCGGTTTCGGCCGCCTTTTTAGTATATAAAAAATATAAAATGGCAGTAAACGTAAATACAGTATATACAACAGTCTTGTACATATTAAACAAAGAACAAAGAGGTTATGTAACACCATCTGAGTTTAATAGTATTGCCGATCTTGTACAAAAAGAAATATTTAATTCTTATTTTCCTGACGGAAATCAAGTTAATAGACAAAACCAAAATAATACACAAAACGATACTGAGTTTTTTAATATGTATAAAGATATAGCTTATAAGTTATATCCTTTTGAAAAGCAAATAGCTTTTACATACAATTCAAATAATGATTGTTTTTACAACAACAGTACTTCTACAATATACAAAATAGGTGAAGTTATTACTACTTACTCTGGTCAACCTCAGTACTCTTCAATTACACAGCTTACAAGTAAAAAAGATTTTGATAAAATTACTAGATCAAAATTAACATCGCCTACAAAACAATATCCTTTATTTTATACAACTAACGCCTCTATTAACACAGGCGTAAGCTCTTTAGTTAGCGGTGGTACTGGTTATAATACTACACCAGCCACAGGCGCTACTACAGGTAGTGCTACTGGTACAGGACTTACTGTTAATGTTACAGAATCTGGTGGTGTAATACAGTCTTTTTTTGTAACAAATTATGGTAGTGGTTATAATTTTGGTGATGTTTTAACGATTGTAGGAGGTAATAACAATGCTACATTTACTATACAACCTTTAAATCAGTTGGTTTTAAAAATATCTCCATCACCATCGGCAACTGATGATACTGTTTTAGTTAATTGTTTAACTAATCCTACTAGTCCTTTTTGGGATTTTACAATAGGTGGTGTAGGTCAATATGTTTTTAGACCTGTTGGATTAGGAACATCTGCTTCTACAGACTTTCAACTAGATATATCTGAGCAAAATAATTTAATCATTAATATATTGAAATACTTTGGAGTTGTAATTAATGATCCTACAATAATAGAAGTTGCAGCTCAAGAAGCTCAAACTGTTGAAATAAATCAAAAATCTTAGTAAATTATGGCATTGATAACAGAAACTAATCAGCAATATTACCAAGGAGCTCAACCTTTTTTAATACCTGCAACTGGAACTAACCAAGAATTTACAACTACTTTTAATACAGATTTAGTTTTTGGTTCATTTGATCCTACAAACGTAGATTATGCTTTAAATAATTTTAAATTATATACAAGTGCTACAGGTTTGCCAGGTAGCTTTACAGAGTATACTTCTGCTTATACAGTTACAAATAATACTATAAAAGTAACTAATTCTTTAACTATAAATCATTATCTAGTTGTTCAATTAAAAACACTAGATGGTGGTAAATACGGTAACCAAGATGCTTTTGGTCAAACTGTTGAAGAAAACTATGGTGGATATGAGTATATAACTTTAAACGATGCAATAGATAACTTCATGGTTGGATATGTTGGAGATGGTAAAATATTGCAAAATGCTAAAAAATCTGACGTATTATTTTTTGCAAAAAGATCATTACAAGAATTTAGTTATGATACTTTAAAAAGCATACACTCTCAAGAGTTAACAGTTCCAGCTTCTTTAAGCTTACCATTACCTCAAGATTATGTAAATTACGTAAGAGTTTCTCGTATTGATGAATTAGGTATTAAAAGAATAATATATCCTGTTAACAATTTAACAATAAACCCTTACAACAATCCTGTACAAGATACAGCTGGTATTCCTACACAAGACAACTTTGGTGAAAACCTAGAAGGAACTTCAATAACAGAAGATAGATGGAAAAATGCTAATTTAGATTTATTAAATTTTAATTTACTTGACAACTTTGATGATTTTGCTTATTGGTGGAATCTTTATGGTTTTGATGGTAATTTTAATACGGGTAAACTATATGGTTTAGATCCACAAACTTCTCAAATAAATGGTTGGTTTAGTATAAATTATAGAGAAGGTAAAATATCTTTTTCTAATAAATTAGTTAATAAATTAATTGTATTAGAATATGTATCTGATGGTTTATCATATGATGGTGAAAGTAAAGTACCTAAAATGGCAGAAGATGCTTTATATGCTTCTATTTTATATAATATAGTATCTGTTAGAGCTAATCAAGATCCTAACACTGTAATAAGATTGAAAAGAGATAGAAGCGCTAAACTAAGAAATGCTAAAATAAGATTGTCTAATATTAAGCTTGATGAAATATCACAAGTTATGCGAGGTAAATCTAAATGGATAAAACACTAGAATTTAATGGCAGAAGTTAAAAACAGCTTCATGAGGTCTAAAATGAATAAAGACCTCGATGATAGGTTAATGCCCAATGGCGAATATAGAGATGCAAAAAACATTTCTATAAACAAGTCACAAGGAGATGGTAGTTCTGAAGGAAACGTAGGAACTGCTCAAACTGTTTTAGGTAATTCTTTACTTATAGATTTTAAAACATCTATACCAAGTAATCCGGTAAACTTAGAAGTTATAGGTTTATTACCAAGCGATGCTCAAGATAAAGTTTTTGCTTTTTTAACAAACAATACAATAGAACCTTATGTTCCTGAAGGAGCAATAGGCTTAAGCTATTTATATCCTGATAACCAAGAAACAACCTCAAGTGCTTTAACCTTAATTAATGGTGGTTCAGGTTATTCAGGCGCAACAGCTACTTCTTCTGGAGGTTCTGGAACAGGCATGACATTTAATTCTATTACAGTTGTATCTGGCGTAATAACAGCTGTATCGATAAACGACAGTGGAACTGGTTATCAAGTTGGAGATGTAGTTAATATAGTTCAATCAGGAGGTTCTAATGCTTATGTAGAATTAACAAGTATTCAAGGGCCGTTAATAATATCAGCAGCAGGTGCTGGTTATACAGCAGGAACTAAAGCAACAACCGGTGGCTCAGGATCTGGTCTTATAGTTACTGTAGAAGTAAATGGATCAGGTGGTGTTACATCAGCTAATATAATAAGTTTTGGTGGTGGATATCAAGTTGGTGATGTTATAACTATATCAGGTGGTACTACACCAGCAACATTAACTGTTTTTTCATTACTACAATCTTATTCTGCTATAGTTTCTTATAATCCTGTTTTAAACAGTGATTTTAAAATAATAGTAGAAGGATCTTGGCTTAATTTTTCCACACTAGCACCTATTTACGCTATAAATCTTATAGAAGAACTATTATTTTTTACAGATAATAGAAATCAACCTAGAAAAGTAAATATAAATAATAGCAATGGTTATTATTTTAACGAAGATCAGATATCTGTAGCAAAATATTATCCTTATGAAGCTATAGAAGTTTATCAACCATGCGGTATAGTTGGAACAACAGGAACTAGTGTAAATCCAGTTCATGCAGCAACTTCAGCTGTAACAACAAATAGTACTACTTTAAATTTTACAGGTTTTACTAATCCAGCAAATCCTACTCATTTAGGTGTTGTAGGAAGTTTAGCTTCGGGTATAGTTGGAGGAACAGGTTACACAGCGGGTTCTGGAATATTAACATCAGGAGGTACAGGTAGAGGATTAACAGTTACAATAACTGTAGCTACAGGAGCTGTTACAGGAGTTACTATTGACAATTTAGGAAACGGCTATACCAATGGAGAAACTATAACTATATTAAGTGGAAACAATAATGCTACTTTTGTTTTAAATTTTATTTTGCCTCAAACTTTTGTAGTTGATGGATCAAATTTTGCTTCTGGCAACGTAGTAGTTAATCAAGCTCAAACAGTACCAGTTGGTATGGCACTTGATTTTGTAGAACCTGAAACAACATTACAAGACGCTGTAGATGAATACTTATCTCCAACAGCCACGTCTGTAGCAGCAGGACCTTTTTCTACAACTCAATTTGATTTATTAATAGCTAACTACCAAGGTGTTTATGATGATGCAGGAGCTAATTCATCTTTAGTAGGTTATACTGTATTTAAAGAAACTCCAGCAGGTTCTGGCGTTTTTGTTTCTCAAAATACACAAGTAACAAGTGTTACTAAAGTAAGTGCAACTAATATTAGAATAGTATGTTCTCCTGCTATGTCTGCTCCTTTTGCAGCGGGTGATAACGTTTTATTAGGTATACCAAATCCTTACTTTGATTCTAATTTTAAAAGCAATGCTAATATAGATTATTTAAAAGATAAATTTGTTAGATTTTCTTATAGATATAGGTTTGATGACGGTGAATATTCTTTAATAGCACCTTTTACTCAACCTTGTTTTATACCTGAGCAAGACGGTTATTTTACATCAAACGTAGAAGGAAGTACTAACTTTAACAACACTCTTGATGTAAACATAGTATCAGATGAAGAGCAGGCTTATAGAAGTACAGAAGTTGCTTTTATGGAAAACAAAGTTAATAAAATACTTTTAAATATTCCACTTCCTTCTACAGCAGGAAACTTATTTACAAATTTTAAAGTTTCTGAAATAGACATATTATACAAAGAATCTGATCAGACTAGCATAAAAGTTGTTGAAACTATACCTACAACTAATAATGTTCAAGGTAGTTCTAATTTTTACCAATATGAATATGGTTCAAAACAACCATTTAAAGTTTTACCACAAAGCGAAACAACTAGGGTTTATGACAAAGTGCCTGTAAGAGCATTAAGTCAAGAAGTATCTAGCAATAGAATTATATATGGTAATTATCAAGACAAGCATACGCCGCCTTCTTTTTTAGACTATACATTAGCTGTAGATATAAAAGGAGGAACAAATCAAGAATTTAGTATATCTAAAAATAAAGTTGACTCTAAAACTAGTATTGTAGAATATCCTAATGCAACTTTAAAACAAAACAGAAATTACGAAGTTGGTGTAGTATTAGCAGATAGATTTGGAAGACAGTCTACTGTTATATTTTCAAAACAGTCAAAATTTGCTTCTTTAGGAGAATTTTTAGCATCGTCTATTTATTCGCCTTATAGAGGTCCAAACGAAGCTAGTCCAACAAATGGTATTGAAGATTTCGATGGTAATGCTTTAAATATACAGTTTAACGATTTAATAAGAAGTGAAAAGGATCCTGCAACTCCTGGTATTCCAGGGCTTTATAACTCAGATCAAACATCAGCTGATTATAATCCACTTGGTTGGTATAGCTTTAAAATAGTTGTAAAGCAAACAGAGCAAGAATATTACAATGTATACGTGCCTGCTGCAATGGCAGCATATCCTTTAAATAGAGATCAAGAATTAGGTTCTACATCTCATATTATATTAACAAACGATAATGTAAATAAAATACCTAGAGATCTTTCTGAAGTTGGTCCAACACAAAGAGAGTTTCCAAGTAGTGTAAGATTATTTGGTAGAGTTAACACAGGTGGCACCAACTCTGCAGCAGTAAACTTAAATGAAGCTTATTTTCCAAGTAGAACTGCTGATTTAAGTACAAGTGTAGGTACAATACAAGACTTGTTTAACTACAAAGAGTTTCCAGTTTTATCTACAACTGTTTTTCAATATGTTTTTTATAACTATGAGTATACAGCTAATGCAACTGATCCTTCTGATATTGATACTTCTTTCCCTGACTCAAGTTCGTTAATAGCTAGAATAAACACGCAGTCGCAATTTGGCATACAAGTACCTACGCCTTCAGGTGTATTTACTACTTTACCAGCACTTAACGTTTTTGAAACAGCACCTACGGTATCTTTACTAGATATATACTATGAAACAACAACAGCTGGAAGAATAGATTTATTGAATACAGCTATAGACGAAGGACCAGCGCCTAATCAATTTGCTAGAATTAGTAATTTTGATTTTATTGGAACAGAAGGTAATGCATCTCTTTCCGATGTTTCAGAAAGTTTTAAACCATTAAGGTTAGACGGTAGCGATTTTCCAAATCCAGCTGCTAATCAAATGACGCTTGTAAGTGTTGTTGATGGACTTGGATCTTCAACAAACGCAGCACCTTTAGGAACGCCATCAGAAATTGGAATACCTTATTGTGATCCAGTTACTCCTGAAAATGGTATATTTGGAATAGCGCCTGGAGCTACACCGGGAAGTTTTAAATTAGTATTAAAATTACCAGGTTCTGCTACAGCTCTTTCAGCTAGCACATCAACTACTACGACTTTAAATGTTAGTAATATTGTAGGTACTATAGTACCAGGTTCTTCAGTAAGTGGTACTGGTATAACTCCTGGAACCAAAGTTATTTCTTATTCAGCGCCAACTGTTACTTTTAATCAAAACGTAAACATAGGGGCACTTAACATACCGTTAGAGTTTGGAGCTGATGCGCCTGGCTTAGTTTTTAGAAATCCAACAGTTGCTAATGATTTTACATTTACATTTGAATGTTCTAATCCTGGAGCTGGAGCAGATGCTGAGCCAAGCTTATTAAGTGTTACTAAAAGCTTACTCAATGTATTACCTCCTAAACCAACTGTTAAACAGTTTAATCCTCCTAAATATTCTCTATGTCAACCAGAGCAGTATCCTAATATAGCTACACAAGTAGGAACAAATCATAGACTAGATCATAATTACGTTAATTTAGGAAGACCGACTATAGCTAGAGTAAATTTTGAAAACGGATCTAGTACTTCTAATTTAGATTTAATAGATGTTGTACCAGAAATAGAAGAAATATATATAAAAGTAGGACTTAACTCTACACCTGGAACAATTCTTGGTTGGATGCCTCTTGCTGAAGCTGCAGATTATTTAAACGTAAGTTCAAACCCAGATGATCACGTGTTTTTAACATCTGAAACAAGTGCTACAGAAGAACCTGGAACATACTATTTGCAAGGTGGAATTAGTTTTTTAGCAGAAAACAGTAACTCTTACGGTCTTCCTTATGTAGTAAATATTGTTGCAAGAGATGCTGGCGGGACAGGTTCAATTTGCCATGCTTTGTTTCAAATACTTTCGACACAAAGTATATCTTTTGATAATGGACCTATTGCTTTAGTACCTGCTTGCCCGGGCGGCTTAACTCAAAGTTTTGTTATAAATCAATTTAATGGAGCTCTTAGTGTTTCTAATCCAGATTCACAAGTAGAGTTTAATACATCTGTGGCTTTAACGCAAAATGGACCAGTTCAAGTTAAAGCTATATTAACAATAACAAATATCTCAGGTGTTAATCCAGGTGTTTTTGACGCAACAGTATTTTGTCCAGGTTCAGGAGATTATCCTGCATTTCAGTTTGGAGTACCTGGACCTGTAGGATCATCTGAAACTCAAACAGTCGGTATAATACAAGGTCCTATAGATGTAAGTTTACCTATAACAATAAATCTGCAAGCTTTCGACACAACATTGATGACAGGTCAAGTTGGTGCTGAGCTTGAATTAAGTTATTGTGTTCCTGTGTAAAATAAAATTAAAAAAAGTAATAATATAAATGGCAACTACACTTGAAATAAAATACTTTAATAGCTTTGTGCTAAAAAAATCATATAACTCAAATACACTTACACCTATTTGGAATGGTTCTTTTGGTATACCTAAAGCTATTGGAGGATTTAATAGATCTACATCTATAGACCCCGATAAAAGTTGGATTATAGAAGAAGCTAGAATTAGAGGAGGTTATAACAATACTTCTACGGATTATGGTGTTAGGGCTTATTTAGTTGAAGAAGAGCCAAATGCGAGTATTAGATTTAACTCTATGATATACTCTGGTATATACAACTCAAGAACTGGTATAAATCAAACTAATGTTTTTAGTATAGCAGAAGATATAACTAAAAGTTTAGACCCAATAAATGGTTCTATACAAAAACTTTATGCTGAAGATACTAATTTAATTATATTTCAAGAAAGTAAAGTAAGTAAAGCTCTTATAGATAAAGATGCTATATATAGTGCTGAAGGTGGTGGTTTGCCCGTGAGTTCTTTTAACACTGTTGTAGGTCAAATAGTTCCTTTTCCTGGTAATTATGGAATAGGAAATCACCCAGAAAGCTTTGCTGTTTATGGTTATAATAAATATTTTGTTGATTCATATCAAAACTCTGTAATGAGATTAGATAATAATGGACTTGCAGAGATATCAGCAACAGGTATGCGTAGTTATTTTAGAAATAAAATAATAAACGTAGATGTTTTAGGTAATAAAGGTAAATTACTAGGTGGGTTTGATATATATAATAAAGATTATGTATTATCTATACAGCCAGCTACATCAAATTATGATACAGTTTCTTATGATGAAACTGCACAAGGTTGGATTAGTTTTTATGATTATAAACCTAGTCAAACTTTTAGTTTAAAAAATCAATATTACACTACAAACGGATCTCAGCTTTGGTTACACAACTCATCAAAAGCTGATTATAATAACTTTTATGGAGTTGCTTATCCATCTAAAGTTACTTTTATATTTAATCCGCAAGTTAGTTCTTCTAAAGTATTTAGAACTATTAATTATGAAGGAACAAGCGGCTGGCAAGTAGATAATTTTGTTTCAGATGAAGTTGGACCAAACATAAATGGTGAGTTATTTACTTTTGATACTACAAACCGCGTTTTAAGTTATGTTCAAGGCGCCTATGACTCTGCTAATCCACCTAATACTGGAGTTTCAGTTGTAACACCGCCTATATTTAGAGCAGGATTTTATAGAAAAGAAAATAAATATTGTGCAAATTTAATAAACACTTCGCTGGTAGCTAGCGGTGAAGTTCATTTTGGAAATCAAATATCAGGAATAAAAGCATTTTTTACTAAAGTAACTATGTCTACAGATACAGTAACTGATCCTGGCCAATACAAAGAATTATTTGCAGTATCGTCTAATTACACTTTTTCAAGTGGTTATTAATAAAAATTAAAAATATGGGACTATTTGCATTAGGCGCAGGTTTAAAAATAGCATCTGGAATATTCGGATCAAGCGCTGCTAAAAGAAGAGCAAGAGCTTTGCGTAGAGCAATAAAAAAAGAAACAGCTAAGCTTAACAGGTTAGAGGCTAGTAGACAACAAATAACAAATCCTTATAGCGGAGTTACAGATGTATCTGCTTTAGCTAAAGATTTATCTAGCAAAGTTACTAATCCTTTTGCTAATTTAGGTGTTGCTACAAAAGCTGCAGAACTACAAATGGAACAAAGTGATATTGCTTTAGCAAATACTTTAGATACGCTTAGAGCAACTGGTGCTGGTGCGGGTGGCGCTACGGCTTTAGCACAAGCTGCATTACAAAGTAAGCAAGGTGTTGCTGCTAGTATTGAAACTCAAGAAGCTCAAAATGAAAAATTAAGAGCTGAAGGTCAGCAAATGATGGAACAACAGCAACTAGCTGATGCACAAAGAATACAATCAATTCAAGTTTCTGAAGCTGGTAGAACTCAACAACTTATAGGTATGGGTGAAAACATACGTATGCAAGCACAAGAAAATAGAGAACAAGATAATATAAATTATCAAAGAAATAAAATAGCTGCTTTACAAGGTGCAAAACAATCAGCTCAAGCCGCTGCTTCTAATGCTCTTACAGGAGCTGTTGGCGGTCTTGGGGATTCAATGATGTCTTTTGCTGCAGGAGCACTAGGAGGATAAGATATAACATATGGAAAACAAAAACATACAAACAAATTTATATCTAAAACAGCTTAATGAAAGCAATGCTTTAGGTTTTGATAAAAGATTTATAGCGGCTAATTATGACGTAGATTTTGATATATTAGGTAAAGCATTTAGACCTACAGGAAAAACATACGCTAAATTAATGTCTAACATTGAAAATAATAAGTGTGTTTCTCCAAATTGTGAATATGAATATAAGCAATTACAATTTCTAAGAAACGCACCGCAAAACGCTATTGATTTTTTAACTGAAGTTATTTCTCAATTAGAAATAACAGAAGATCCTAACTTTGATCCTAATAATAACTATAAATATAAAGTAGCTAATTCTATAATAACTGAAAAACCTGGTTTTTCTAAATCACATGGTTATGATATAATTATGAATATACTTGAAACAGGATCACTAGAGTTGATATTTACAGGTCCTATGCTTGAAGAGCCTTTAGTAATAAACAGTATTGCTCTTAATACTTTATCAGAAGCCGGAACTAGTATTGTTACAGAAACACCTGATATAAATAAACTAATGATGGCTATACTTCCACAGACAGGTTTGTTTGAAGATAACTCTATACTAGATACTGGTGAATTATCTTCTGTTGCTAAAATAACTGATGAGTTTGTAATGAAAAATCCTGATGGATCTTATGATTATGAAATTATTGATATAGGTGGAGGTAAAGGTAGAAATATACTTAAATTTGATATGGATAAAATAACTAGAAAAGCAATGCCTTTTATTAATGCTGAGGTTGCTGGTATTTTATCTCAAGAACAAGAAACTATAGCGCTTTGGAATGTTTATATAGCTAAAGGCACGAGTGTTGAAGAAAATGATCAAATGGTGCAAAATGCTAATGCTGCATCAGAAAGTTGGAGTTATGAAGAAGATTTACCACTATCACAAGATAAAAAAGTTTTATTTGAACAAAAATTTGTAGAATATTTTATGAATAATTATTTAAAAGAATTTATAACAGATAAACTACCAACTGTACAAGAAGATGCTGCTGTGTTTGATTTATCAGAAGGCAGAACTGCTAAAGCGCAAAAATTTTTACAAGATAATAAATTAAGTTAAATTAAATGACAATAGAACAAAAAACTATAGAACTTCAGTCTGTTAGCCCACCACTGACAAGAGATCAAATTATTGCTGAACTTGGAAAATGGCAAGCAGAACAATCAATGCAAGAAACTGAAGGTGTTTTAGTTGAAAAACAAACACCTGAAGTTGTTGAAAATCAAGAACCAGTTGAAGAAGAAGTAGTAGAAAACGAAGAAGTAATTGAAGAAGAGGGAAATCAAGAAGTTGTTGCGGACCAACAGGATGCAGCTGTAACAACTACACCGGAGAATGCATCCGAGGAAGAAGATACGGAATCGCCATCGGAAGATGGTTCATCGGAATCACAAGAAACTGAAGAAGATACAGAGCCATTTGATTTAAATAAAATTAATAGAGAAATAAATGAAGCAACTGCAAGTTTTAGGGCTACTGTAAATAAAAGAAAAGCTGAAAGTAATAGAACAAACACAATACAAAACTATTTACAAACAGAATTTAAAGACGTTAACAGTGAAGTAGATATACCTAATATTGGCGAAGAAATACAAGGCAAAGGTGGTTTTACATATAAATACACAGCTGACGTAGATGATGAAGGTAATTTAGATTTACAAGTTTTTTATAAAGGCAAAGATGATGAAGAATTTATAAATGCCACTGAAAAAGCTAGAAATAATCCTAAAAGTGTAACGTTAAATAATCAAGAAGCATCTATACAATCAGCATTAGGATTTTTATCTGAAGATGTTGCAGATAACCTATATAAACAAAGAAAAGCTCGTGAAGCAGCTTTAAAGCAAAAACAACAACAAGATTTTGATCCAAATAGAGAAGGCACACAGACTATTGATGATATGCTTCTTTATAATTATGAACAACAATTACTAACGACTAGTAAAGAAAAAGCTGATTTAAAATTTGATTTAAATGAAATTGAATTAGCTAAAAGTAGAAAAAAGTTTCAAGAACTACTTGAAGATCCTGACAATAAAAAACTTGTTGAAAGAAAAATAGAAAATAAAAAACAAGAATTAAGCAATGAAATAAATTCTCTTGATCCTAATGATCCTGAGTATAAAAGCAAACTTGATAAGCTTAATAAACAAATAAAAGAATTAGACACTGAACAAGGAATGTTAAGTGTTATAAGTGGAGAATCTATTGTTAGTTTTCTTGATAAAAAGCTAGAAGAAATGCTACCAGAAATAGAGGAACAAGCTGCAGCTTTTGCAGCTATAAAGCCTTTCGATGAAAAAACTGGGTTAGGCGTTGTAGATGGTGTTTTTGATATAGAAGGAAATATAAAATTTAGACGAAATGCTTTAGCTGTAAAATACGAAGATCAAATGTCTCCTGTGTATTATGAAGATGAAGATTTGTTAGAGCAAAAAGCATTATATGATCAAGCTAAAAAAATATACGCTAAAAAAAATAAAGTAAATGTAAATTCTGTTACATTAGATCAAGCTAGACCAATAGTTGAAGAGCTTTATGCGCAAAAAATATACAGCCAAAAAGAACACGAATTGTTAGAAAATTATTCTAAAATAATGCTAGAAGTTAAAGCGCAAGGAAAGGCACCAACAGTTTTATTTACTTTAGCAACTGGATTTAAAAGTTTTCAAGACATTTTTGATGATACTAAAGGTGAAAAAAGAGTACAGTTAGAAGCGGCAGCTAAAAAACTTGACGCTGACTTGTTTATGATAAAAGATAGTTTAGCAACTCAAAATGTAGCTGATAGAAATTTACAATTATTTAATATAGTAAATGGTGTTTATAAAACACAAGAGCAAGTTGATGAGGCTAGAGAAAAATTTAATTTACTACTACAAAGCAATAAATCAGATATTCAATTTATAAAAAATAATTTAGACCTTTTATCTGATAAAGTAAAGGATAAAGATCAAGCTTTATTATTTAATAGTTTGTATAGTAGAAACTATGGTTTTTTAACTGGACTTCCTGGAGGAGCTATATCTACTACTTTAGATACGTTTGTAAACGGTTTAGCAGAATATTCTGAAAGAATGGGTATTAACATGGCTTCTTTTGGAATGACTGGGGCAGTAGTTGAAGGAATATACAACAAATTAACAGGTGAAGATTTAAGTAGAAAATTAACAGATAAATTCACCGG
>Ga0164320_10000297_pt1 | contig 15648 bp, 9 predicted proteins | sample GuaBasSediGuay11_FD_113736 | JGI IMG/M metagenome (GOLD analysis project Ga0164320, IMG submission 113736) | Subseafloor sediment microbial communities from Guaymas Basin, Gulf of California, Mexico - Guay11, Core 4567-28, 0-3 cm | ecosystem: Environmental > Aquatic > Marine > Hydrothermal vents...
CAGTGGCCAGGCGAGCAGACCGGAGCCAAGTACGATCAGCGTCGCGGCAACCACCAGCGGGGTGTAGGTCGGTACGTCGAAGGTCTGGTCGGAGAGGGCTGAGAAGATCAGCGCCGGGATGAAGAGTTCCAGGTTGAGCTTGTTGGCGACAGCCATTTCCGGCTGGTATCGGCGACCATAGAAAAAGCCGATGCCGCCGATCGCCAGCAGCGGGAAGACGATCTCGAGGATACGCAGTGCGAGCATGGTTGATGTCGGGTGGCAGGTGCCGCCTACATCCGCTCCATGACTTCGATGCCGAGCAGGTCGAGGCCAGTTGCCAGGGTGCGCGCCACGCCGTCGCACATGCGCAGGCGGCTGGTGCGCAGGGCCTCATTCTCGGCCTTGAGTACCGGGCAGCCCTCGTAGAAGGCCATGTAGAGGCTCGCCAGCTCGTAGAGGAAGGTGCAGAGCTGGTGCGGGTAGGCATCGCTGGCGACCTGGTCGAGCACCTCGCCGAAGCGCAACAGGTGCAGCGCCAGCGCCTTCTCCTGCGGCGTGTCGATGACGACCGGGCCGTGCAGCGTGGCCGGGTCGATGCCGGCCTTGCGGAAGATGCTGCGGATCCGGCTGTAGGCGTACTGCAGGTAAGGGGCGGTATTGCCCTCGAAGCTGAGCATGGACTCCCAGCTGAAGATGTAATCGGAGGTGCGGGTCCTGCTCAGGTCGGCATACTTGACCGCGCCGATGCCCACCTTGCGGGCCACCGCCTCGCGCTCTTCGGCCGACAGTTCCGGGTCCTTTTCGGCGATTAGTTGGGCGGCGCGGGTGATCGCCTCGTCGAGTAACTCGGCCAGCTTGACGGTGCCCCCGGTGCGTGTTTTGAATGGCTTGCCGTCCTCACCCATCATGGTGCCGAAGGGGTGGTGTTCGAGGCTGACCTCCGGCGTGGCAAAGCCGGCGCGGCGACCTACCGCGAACACCTGCTGCATGTGCAGCGACTGGCGGGCGTCGATGAAGTAGAGAATGCGGGCGGCGTCGAGATCGTGGCAGCGGTAGCGTAGCGCGGCCAGGTCGGAGGTGGCGTAGAGGAAACCGCCGCCCGACTTCTGCACGATCACCGGCTGCGGCTTGCCCTCCTTGTCAGCCAGTTCGTCGAGGAACACCACCTGTGCGCCCTGGTCTTCGACGGCGAGCCCCTGGTGCTGCAATTCGGCAATGATTTTCGGCAGGTCGTCGTTGTAGGCACTTTCGGCGCGGATGTCGGCGCGTGCCAGCGTGACGTTCAACCGCGCGTAGATCGCCTCGGAATGGTGAATCGAGATGTCGATGAACTCGTTCCACAACGCCAGGCAGCGGGCATCGCCGGACTGCAGGCGGACGACGTAGTCGCGGGCGCGGTCGGCGAAGCCGGGTTCATCGTCGAAGCGCGCCTTGGCCTCGCGGTAGAAGGTCTCGAGATCAGCCAGCGCCGCGTCGGCCGCGGTTTCGGTCTCGCGGTCCTCCAGGTGGGCGAGCAGCATGCCGAACTGGGTGCCCCAGTCGCCGACATGATTCTGGCGGATGACCCGCTGGCCAAGGTGCTCGAGCAGCCGTGCCAGCGCGTCACCGATGATGGTCGAGCGTAGGTGGCCGACGTGCATCTCCTTGGCCAGGTTGGGCGAGGAGTAGTCGACGATGACGGTCTGCCCCGGATCGGCCCTGGCGATACCGAGCCGTGGGTCGTCGATGACGGCGGTCAGCCGGTCGCCGAGCCAGGCCGGGGAGAGGTGGATGTTGATGAAGCCGGGCCCGGCGATCTCCGCTTTCTCGATCGCGTCGCCAAGGTCGAGCGCGGCGACGGTCGCCTGGGCCAACTGGCGCGGGTTGGTGCGCAGTCGCTTGGCAGCGCCCATGGCACCGTTGGCCTGGTAATCACCGAACTGCGGCTTGGTGCTCTGGGTCACCAGCGGCGGGCAGTCGTCAGGTACACCGGCGGTGTGCATCGCCGCCCGCAGGCGTTCGGAAAGGAAATTGCGGATGTTCATTCGATTGGGCGTGGTGTCAGGGCGGTGCTCAGCACGTAAGCGCGGCATTTTACCCCAGCGCGGTCATCGATCTCGATGTTTCATTGACCGGTCGGGCACCCTGGGCTGTATTCACCCTGTGAAAGCATCCGGTATTGTGCCCTGGACCCTGTCGGGCTGAAGCCCGACCCACAAAGTCCGACCCACAAAGCGCGACCTAATCGATGTGGTTGAGTTTCAGGCCGGCTTTCCCGAGCATTATCCAATCGGCAAGGCATAGGCTCGCCCCGCGGGATGTGTGTCATGCGCATGTGGGTCGGACTTCAGTCCGACAACCGATCGCCGGGTCGCCATGCCGCCCAGGCCAACAGCAGCCAGCCAAGCATGAAGGCGATACCGCCAAATGGGGTCAGCCAGCCGAGGCCGCGTACTCCGGTCAGCACCAGTGCGTAGAGGCTGCCGCTGAACAGCAGTGTGCCGACGACCAGCAGCGCCCCGGCCCAGCGTACCGCCAGGCCGGGCCAGCGGCCGGCGAGCACCCCGACCAACAGCAGTCCGAGGGCATGGGCCATCTGGTAGTCGACGGCCTTGCTCCAGGTTGTGGTGTCGTTCGCGGGCAGGGCGTGGGCACCGTAGGCGCCGAGCGCGACGGCAGCCAGTGCACTCAATGCGCCGAGAGCAACGAAAATCCGCTCGGTGGTCACGATGTCGGAGCCAGACATGCCGCCTGGCGTAGATCGTCGGCACGCAGGGTGTGGGCGTTGGCGAAACCACCGACGTAGCGGGCCCGCTCGATGGCGAAGTGAAACAGCGTGAAGTCGGTGAAGTCGAACCACTGCCGGGCGGCGGGGAAGCGTGCCAGGTAACGTTCACGGGCCGAAGCCCAGTCCTGCGCCTCACGCGCCAATGGCAGCGCCTGCCCTTCGAGGGTGATGCGTGCGAGAGTCTGCGGGTCTTCGCGTCCGTCGTCGGCCATGGTGAGCGACAGGGCGGCACGAGAGTCGGCGAGCAGGTGGCGGGTATGGGCGGCGAGGCGGCTGAGATGCAGCAGGCCGCCGGCCAGATCAGGATCAGGGTCCCAGGCCACCTGGGTGGCCAACGGCAGGCCGTTGCCGACGGTACCCAGTGCCGCCCAGCGGCAGTCGCGAACCAGGCCAACGACGACCTCGAAGACCTCACGATCCATCACCTTTCTCCCCTGGGGTGGTGTCGCCATTCTAGTCTTGATGTTGCGGCTTGCGCGTTGCCGCCGCGCGGCCTAGTCTGCTGCATGATCAGGCGATGGAACGGGCGGAGATGAGGTGATGAGCGAAGAACTGCAGGGCGATGCACAGGCTCCAGGCCGTTTCTGTCCACCTGGCTACGGCTATCAAGCGGCAGATCTCGCCGCGGCACCTGAACTGGTCGCTGATACCCTTTACGTGATCGGTGGCCTCTACGGCAACTTGCAGGCGCTTGATGCCATCGAGGCGATGGCGGCACGCGAGTCCGGTCCGGTGACACTGGTCTTCAACGGCGACTTCCACTGGTTCGACGTCGACGAGGCGGCGTTTCGCCGGGTCGAGACGGTGGTCGCGGACCACACCGCGCTGCGCGGTAACGTCGAGACCGAACTTGCCGGAGGTGTCGGGGCCGCCGGTTGCGGCTGCGCCTACCCGGAGTGGGTCGACGATGCTGAAGTGGTGCGTTCCAACGCGATTCTTGAGCGCCTCGCGACCACGGTGGCCGGCATGCCCGAGGTGACCGACCGGCTGGCGGCGTTGCCGATGTACCTGCGAGCACGGATCGGTGGGCTGGCACTGGCCATGGTCCACGGTGATGCCGAGTCACTCGCCGGTTGGGGTTTCGCCCAGGAGGTGGTCGACGAACCGGCCCAACAGCAGCGCATCCGCGGCTGGTTCGGCGCGGCCCAGGTGGACCTGTTCGCCAGCAGCCACTCCTGTCTGCCGGTGGCGCTCTGTCTCGATGATGGCAGTGACCACCGCGCCCTGCTGAACAACGGGGCCGCGGGCATGCCCAATTTTTCCGGTGACCTGCGCGGCGTGATCACCCGTATTGGCACCGCCCCGTCGTCCGAGCCAACTCTTTATGGGGCGCGTCTTGCGGATGCCTATGTTGATGCGCTGCCGGTCACCTACGACGTGGCGGCCTGGCACCGTGATTTCGTCGCCAACTGGCCCCCTGGTTCACCGGCACATGAAAACTACTTCAGCCGCTTGACGCGTGGGCCCGATTACCGCATCAACGCAGCGGTCCGCCACGGCGTCGACCAGAAGCAGAAGTGCTGGTACAGCCACCTGTCGGCTCGGGTGCGCGGCAGTTGATTCCCCATCTGGACCGGGGTCGGTAAGCCGCCCGGGTCTGTTCAGTTGGCGTTGACAGGTGTGGCCAGCGCGCGCAACTCACGCAGCGCCACCGACAGCATGGTGAAGTCCGGGTTGCTGCCACCGCGCAGTTCACCGAGCAGCTGCTGCAGCCGGGCCAGCCGTACGCCATTCGCCTCGATCCAGTCATCGACCCGGGCAGGCGCCTTGCCAGAGCCGCCACTCTGCAAAGCGTCCGCGGTCAGCAGCCGTTGCTGCACCATCAGGTCATCACGCAGTGCGGCACGGGCCAGTGATTGCCAGTTATTGTCGCGGGGCAGGGCGGTGATCCGTTCCATAAGCCAGTGCAAGCCGAGACGGTCGCCGAGGGTGAAATGGACCGCGGCGGCAATGCGCAGGCCGACCTGTTCGTTGACCACGACCTCGACGATGTCGAGGCCAACAAACAGTGTCGACAGGCCAGCGACCCGCTTGGCCAGTGCGTCGTCGACACCAGCGCGACGCAGCTTGGCGGCATGGGTACGGATTTTCTCCCGCGTCTCCTTGCCGACCAGGCTGGTCAGTGTCTCTTCGAGTTCGACGATACCGTTGCTAAAGGTGTCGACGGTTGCCTCGATCGCCAGCGGTTGTGATCGCTGGCGCAGCAGCCAGCGGGTGGCCCGCTCGCCGAGCTTGCGCACCTCGAGCATCATCGCCACCTGAACCTCGGTCGGTATCCGGTTGTCCAGTGCCTCGATTTTGGCGGCCACACCACTCAGCCTGAAGATACGCCCGGCAACGGCCCAGGCACGGGCCAGGTCGGCGGCGCTGCCGCCGGTTTCGCTGGTCAGCCGATAGACGAACGTCATGCCGGCGCGGTTGACGATGGCATTGGCCAGCTGGGTAGCGATGATCTCGCGCGACAACCGGTGGTCGGTCATGGTCGTCCCGAAACGTTCGCGTAACGGTGTCGGGAAGTAATCGGTCAGGGTGGTGGCCAGTGCCGGTTCGTCCGGCAGTTCGCTGTCGAGAAGTTCCTGGAACAGGACGATCTTGACGTAGGCGAACAGCACCGCCAGCTCGGGTCGGGCCAGTCCTTGTCCCGAGGCGCGTCGCTCGTCCAGCTCCTCGTCGTTCGGCAGCGCTTCCATGGCCCGGTCGAGCGTGCCGCTCTTTTCCATTTCGCGCATCATCCGGATGTGCACATGGAGCATGCCGGCGGCCTGAGCCTCGGCGACGGTCAACGCCTGGGTTTGCAGGTAGTTGTTGTGCAGCACCATCGAGCCGACCTCATCGGTCATCTCCTCGAGTAGCCGGTTGCGCTGCTTGCCGGTCATGTCACCGGCGGTCACAGCCGCGTTGAGCAGGATCTTGATGTTGACCTCGTGGTCGGAACAGTCGACACCCCCTGAGTTGTCTATGGCATCGGTGTTGACGTGACCGCCACCCTGCGCGTACTCGATCCGGCCGCGCTGGGTCAGGCCGAGGTTGCCGCCCTCGCCGATGACCCGGCAGCGCAGTTCGTGGGCGTCGACGCGCAGCACATCGCTGGCGCGGTCGCCGACGTCGGCGTGAGATTCGGAGCTGGCTTTGACGTAGGTGCCGATGCCGCCGTTCCAGAACAGGTCGACCGGCGCGCGCAGGATCGTCCGGATCAGTTCATTGGGGGTGAAGCGGGCCTGTTCGACACCGAGCGCCCTGCGTGCTTCGGCTGGCAGCTCGATTACCTTGAGGCTGCGCGGCCAGATGCCGCCACCAACGGACATGGTCTCTCGATCGTAGTCGTCCCAGCTCGAGCGTGGCATCGCGAACAGCCGCTGGCGTTCGGTGTAGCTTTTTTCGGCACCGGGCTCGGGATCGATAAAAATATGCCGGTGGTCAAAGGCCGCGATCAGGCGGGTACGCTGCGACAGCAGCATGCCGTTGCCAAAAACGTCACCAGACATGTCGCCGATGCCGATGGCAGTGAACTCCTCGGTCTGGCAGTCGATACCGAGTTCGCGGAAGTGGCGTTTGACCGACTCCCAGCCACCGCGTGCGGTGATACCCATCTTCTTGTGGTCGTAGCCGGCGCTGCCGCCCGAGGCGAAGGCGTCGCCAAGCCAGAAACCGTAGTCGGCGGCGACGCTGTTGGCGATGTCGGAGAAGGTTGCTGTGCCCTTGTCGGCAGCGACCACCAGGTAGGGGTCGTCGCTGTCGTGGCGGACCACGTCAGTCGGCGAGACGATCGCGCCGTCGACCAGATTGTCGGTCAGGTCGAGCAGGCCGCGGATGAAGGTCTTGTAGCAGTCGATCACCTCGGCCTGGATAGCCTCGCGATCGCCACCGACCGGGAGCGCCTTGCAGACAAAGCCGCCCTTGGAGCCGACCGGGACGATGACCGCGTTCTTGACCATCTGCGCCTTGACCAGGCCGAGGATCTCGGTGCGGAAGTCCTCGCGCCGGTCCGACCAGCGCAGGCCGCCACGGGCCACCGGACCACCTCGCAGGTGGACGCCCTCGACCCGTGGTCCGTAGACGAAAATTTCGAACTTCGGCCGTGGCGCCGGCATGTCCGGCACCGCTTCAGGATTGAGCTTGAACGAGACGAACGGCTTCGGTCGGCCGTCGGCACCACGCTGGTAGAAGTTGGTACGCAGGGTCGCGTGAATGGCGCGGAAGAAGCCGCGCAGGATGCGGTCTTCATCAAGATTGGCAACCTCGTCGAGGGCAAACTCGATTACTTCGTCGAGGGCCGCGCATGCCTGCAGGCGGTTGTCAGCACGGGCCGGGTTGAAACGGGCATCGAACAGGTCGACCAGCAACCGGGCAAGATGTGGGTTGCTGTCGAGTGCGCTTTCCATGTACTCCTGGCTGAAGGTCGCCCGGACCTGGCGCAAGTACTTGCAGTAGGCGCGCAGCACGATGATTTCGCGCCAGTCGAGGCGTGCGCGCAACACCAGCCGGTTGAAGCCGTCGTTCTCCGCCAAGCCGTGCCAGACGCGCGAGAAGGTCTTCTGGAACTTGTCGGCGATCTGCTCGAGCTCCAGTCTCTCCTCACGGTGTTCGAGCTTGAAGTCGTGGATGAAGACCACGCGTTGGTCGTGTGGATGGATGGTGCTCGGACTCTCCTCGAGGGCACGTAGCCCCATGTTTTCCAGCATTGGCAGAGTTTCTGACAGTGCGCTCGACTGGTTCGGGTGGAACAGTTTGAAGCGCAGCTGCTCCGGGGGCAGGTCGGGCGGTCGGTAGAGGGTCATCGCCAGGTCGTCGCCGGCCGCCAGCTGCTCCATCTTGGCGATGTCGAAGCGGGCGACGCGGGGCGTATAGCGTTCGCGGTAGTCGGCGCGGAAGGCGTCGCCATAGCGGTTGAACAGGCGGATGCCCTGCTCCTCGCCGAGCTGCTCGGGCAGCACCTCCTGCAACTCGTCGCGCCAGTCGCGGGTGGCGGTGGCAAGCCGTTGCTCAATCGCCGTGACGTCGATCGGCGTGGTGCCTTCGCTGCCGATGGTGACGATGAAGTGGAGGCGTGCCAGCACCGAGTTGGAGACTTCGACGCTGTAGTCGAGGCAGTTTCCGTTGAGCGACTCCTCGAGTACCACGGTAATTTTTTTGCGTATGGCGGTGGTGAAGCGCTCACGTGGAACGAAGACCAGGCAGGAGTAGAAGCGGCCAAACGGGTCGCGGCGCATCAGCAGCCGGATGCGTTGACGCTCCTGCAACTGCAGGATGCCGATGGCGATGGCGTAGAGCTCGTCCTCGCTGATCTGGAACAACTCGTCGCGCGGGTAGTTCTCAAGGATGTTGAGCAGCGAGCGGGCGGCGTGGCTGCCCTTCGGGTAACCGGCGCGCATGACCACGTTGGCAACCTTCTGCCGCAGCAGCGGGATGATGCGCGTGTTGCGGTTGTAGGCGGCCGCCGAGTAGAGCCCGAGAAAACGGTATTCGCCGAGAACCTGGCCGGCATCGTCGAAGCGCTTGATTCCGAGGTACTCCATGTAGGTCGCTCGGTGCACCTCGGCGCGACGGCTGGTCTTGTTGACGATCAGCAATCGCGGCGCCAGCGCCAGCGCACGTCCGGCTTCATCGAGCTGGTTGAAGGCGCTGGTATCGCCCTCGCTGCTGGCCAGGATCCCGAGACCCGTGTCGGGCACCGCCTGGAGCCGGGTGGCATCATCGGCCAGCGTGTACTCGCGGTAGCCGATAAAGGTGAAGTGCTCTTTGGCCACCCAGCGCAGGAACTCGAGATCCTCGGCGAGTTCGTCGCTGTCTAGCGGTGGCGGATTCTGCTCGCATTCGGCGACGATCTCGAGCATGCGGTCACGCATCGGCAGCCAGTCGGTCACGATGCTGCGCACCTGCGCCAACGCGGACTCGATCTCGGACTTGAGCATTTCGAGCATCGCGGGCTCGGTCTGGCGGTCGACCTCGAAGTGCATCACCGCCTCGGCCTGGCTGCCGTCGTCGTCGGGCCCCGGGACCGACGCGCGCGTGGCGTTGCCCTTGGTATCGCGCTCGATGCGGAACACCGGATGGACGATAAGGTGGCTGGTCAGGTTATGACGGTTGATCGCCATGCGTACCGAGTCGACCAGGAAGGGCATGTCGTCGCACACGATGTCGATGATGGTGTGGGTCGACTGCCAGCCATGCTGCTCGAGTTGTGGATTGTAGATGTGCAATTTCGGCGTACCGCGCTGGCGGCGGCGCAGCAGGTCGAAGTGAGCGAAGGCGGCGCCGTAGAGGTTGGCCGGGTCACGCTCGGCAAGGTCGGCGGTCGAGGTGCCACTGAAGTAATGACGGACGAAATCGCAGACCAGGTCGCGCTCGGCCTTGGCAGCGTGCTCGCGAACCCTTTCGACCAGTTGGTCAAGGATGGTGTCGCTTTTCTGATCGTGTGGTTTGGGCATGAGCAGCGCCTTTTTCGTGCCAAGCCGTGCTGTCGGCCGCATACGATGAAGCCTAGCCGCTGCCCTCGCGCCGCGCTAGGAACATCTGGCTGTTATTATCGGCGGCCCATTCCTACGACGGAGCGACTGATGCAGTCCGAAAACCCCAAGGTCCTCATGCGTACATCGCATGGTGACATTACTCTCGAACTCGATGCCGACAAGGCCCCTGTCTCGGTCGAGAACTTTCTCGGTTACGTCCGCGACGGCTTCTACGATGGCACCATTTTTCATCGTGTGATCGAGAATTTCATGATCCAGGGCGGCGGTTTTACGCCAGACATGCAGCAGAAGACGTCCGGTGCGTCGATCGAGAACGAGGCCGGCAACGGATTGCGCAACGAGTGCGGCACCGTCGCCATGGCACGCACCCAGGTGGTCAACAGCGCCACCGCCCAGTTCTTCATCAATACCGTCGACAACGAGTTCCTGAATCACCGGGATACGTCACCCGCGGGGTTCGGTTATGCGGTGTTCGGTCGTATTGTCGAGGGCATGGATACGGTCGAGGCGATTCGCAAGGTGCCGACCGGCAACAGCGGTGGGCATGGCGACGTCCCGGTCGAGCCGATCACCATCGAGTCGGCGACGGTTCTTTAGCCCGGATCGTTAGGCGCCAGGGCTCTCTCGTTGTGGGTCGGACTTCAGTCCGACACTGGTCGGCAGATCGGGTCTGAGACCGACATGTCGGACTGAAGTCCGACCCACAGGTACCGTGATCCAGGTCCGCGTGGATTCTGGCGGCGCTTCTACAGGTCAACCCGGCTCCATTGCAGGTACGGTCTCCGGATCGCGATCGTTCAGGCAGGTAGGGGCCCCCGGTGTAGGAGCGGCCCCTTTATGCCCCCTGGGTACAGGCCGCGCCCTGCAGTACCTGGTGCAGGGCGCGGAACTCCCCGGTCAGCTTGTGCCGGCGGTCGAGGTAGACCATCGGCCGGGCCTGCTCGTGGGACTCGCGGATGCGCACCGAACTGGAGAGAAAGGCGTCGATCACCGGCAGCCCTTCGTCGCGCAGCTGGTCGACCAGCTGACGCGGCAGTCGGGCGCGGGACTGGAACTGGTTGACGACGATGCCCTCGATTTCAAGGTCGTTATTGGGGTCGGCGCGGATCTCGTCAATGCTGTCGAGCAGAGCGTAGAGCGCCTGGCGCGAGAAATCGTCGCAATCGAACGGGATCAGGCAGCGCTCAGCCGCGATCAGCGCCGAGCGGGAGTAGAAATTGAGTGCCGGCGGGGTGTCGATCCAGACCGCATCGTAGTCGTTGAGGGCATCGAGCGCCTCACGCAACTTGAACATCTTGTAGCGCGACTCGAGCTTGATCGCGAGATCATCGAGTTCGGTCGATGAGGCGAGCAGGTCGAGGTTGTCGAATGGCGTCGCCTCGATGTAGTCGGCCAGGGTGCGCCGGGAAAAACTGAAACCAAGGGTGTCGCGGTAGAAGCCGGCCGTGCCGCCCGCGGTCTCCTCGTCGGTGGCATCGCGGGCGCGCAGGTAGCGGGTCGCGTTGGCCTGCGGGTCGAGGTCGATGACCAGTGTACGCAACCCTTCGCTGGCGCCGATCGCCGCCATGTTGCAGGTGATGGTCGATTTGCCTACACCGCCCTTCTGATTGAAAACCACTCGCCGCATTGCGTTCGTTCCTCTGTAGGTTGTATAGGAGCCGCTGATTAAGTCGGAACATTCTGGATAACAATCCACTTCGTCCAGTCTTAATCAGAGACCCCTGAACAGGTTATTGCAGGGTTGTGCCGAGTCCGGCCGGAGGTGGCTCCGCGCACGGCCCGGCCTGGTGGTGTTGCAGGTGCAGGACGCCTGCTTCACACCGGAACAGGTTGGTCGCTGCCAGGAGCTGGTCACCGGTTGCTTCGTAACAGACCACCAGACCGCCATCGCTCGACACCCAGGCGCGCGGGTGGTGGCAGGTGACGGTGAGCGTGGTGCCAGCAGCGAAGATGTCCCGCCAGCTGTTCAGGACCGCTTCGCGGCCGAAGAGTGCCGGCCAGCCGGGATGAATGCAACTGGTCGCGTCACCCTCCGACCAGAGCGTGGCCATCGCTTCCAGGTCGTGGGCGTTGAACGCGGCGTAGAAGGCCGTATTGGCCGCGAGCAGTGCGTCGGTGTCAGCCACGCTCCGGGTTCAGTTCCAGACACCGGGTGGTGGCGTGTAGCTGCCGAGCACCTTCATGTAATTGGCGCGTTCGAAAGCAGCCGGGTCGTTGGTCTTCTGCTGGCTGACACTGCCGATCAGTTGGCGTAGCGAGGCGTACTCATGCTTTTCGAGCCACTGCGTCAGCTCGCCCAGGATCTCGGTGAGCCGGCCGGGGCCATGCTGCAGCAGCGCACTGCACATCTGTGCGGCATCGGCACCGGCGAGCAGTACTTTGAGTACCTGCTCGGTCCCGTGCACGCCGCCGGTGGCGGCCAGCGACAAGTCGACTCGGCCATGCAGCAGTGCAATCCAGCGCATGCGCAGCAGCAGCTCATTCGGTGTCGATAGCTGCAGGCTCGGGATCACCTCGAGGGTCTCCAGGTCGATGTCGGGCTGGTAAAAACGGTTGAACAGCACCAGGCCGTCGGCTCCGGCCACGGCCAGGCGTTGCGCCAGTTCGGCCAGGGAGCTGAACTGCGGCGACAGCTTGACCGCGATCGGGATCGAGACCTGCTGGCGCAGCTGGGTCAGCAACTCGACGTAGCGGGCCTCGATCTCGGTCCCACTCTCAGCGATGTTGGCGGCGATGTGGTAGGTGTTGAGTTCCAGCGCGTCGGCACCTGCCTCCTGCAACTGGCGGCCGTTCTCTACCCAGCCGCTGGTGGAGATGCCGTTGAGGCTTGCGATCACCGGGACGTCGATCGCCTGCTTGAGCCGGTGCAGATGCTCGAGGTAGTCGTCGAGGCCGCTGTGGTAACCGTCCGGGACCGGCAGCGGCGAGGTAGCCTCGGCATTACCGATGTCGTGGCCGTGCATGAAGTACTCGAGGGCCTGCTCCTCGTTGAGCAGTTCCTCCTCGAACAGCGAGTACATCACCAGGGCCGCCATGCCGGCATCCTCCAGGCGACGGGCGCTGTCGAGTGAGCGTGACAGCGGCGACGCCGAGGCCACCAGCGGATTCTTCAGCTCCAGGCCGAGATAGGTTGTGCTCAGGTCCATAGCGTTTTCCTCCGCGCCGTCAGCCGGCGCTCTCCTCGTCGTCCACCTCGGTCTCCGGGAAGCTGATCCCTGCCAGCTGCTGGTAGTGGAAGTAGCGGTCGTGGTTGCGCTTCTCGGACTTGCGTAGCAGGTGCCGCGCCTTGGCCGAGTCGGTGCGGAACAGCATGCTGAAGCGGGTCTCGGTGGCGAGGAAATCCTTGTACGGCACCGAGGGCCGCTTGGAGTCGATTTGCAACGGATTTTTGTTCTCCGCCAGCCGCCGCGGATCGTGGCGCAGCAGGCTCCAGTGGCCGCTGTCGACCGCCAGGTTCTGCTGGCGCAGGTTCTGCGACAGGTGCACGCCGTGTTCGATGCACGGGGCGTAGGCGATGATCAGCGACGGTCCATCGTAGCTGTCGGCCTCGAGGAACGCCTTGAGCGTATGCGTGTCCTTGGCGCCGTAGGCCACCTGGGCGACGTAGACATGGCCGTAGCTCATCGCGATCTGCACGATATCCTTCTTGCCCAGCTCCTTGCCGCCCATCGCGAATTTGGCGACCGCGCCGGTCGGTGTCGCCTTGCTCGCCTGGCCGCCGGTGTTGGAGTAGACCTCGGTATCGAGGATCAGGATGTTGACGTTACGCCCGGAAGCGAGGGTGTGATCGAGACCGTTGAAGCCGATGTCGTAGGCCCAGCCGTCGCCACCGATAATCCAGACGCTCTTGCGTACCAGCGTGTCGGCGACCGACTCGAGCTCGCGCGCCTCGGCGCTGTCGATGCCGGCCAGCCGGGTCTTCAGCTCGGCCACCCGTTCGCGCTGATCGTGGATGCCCGCCTCGTCGGTCTGGTCGGCGTCGCGTAGCGTGGCCACCAGTTCCTTGCCGATCCCGTCGGCCAGGCGGCCGAGCAGTTCGCGGGCGTACTCGCGCTGCTTGTCGATGGTCAGGCGGAAGCCGAGGCCGAACTCGGCGTTGTCCTCGAACAGCGAATTCGACCAGGCGACGCCGCGGCCGTCAGCGTTTTTCGACCACGGCGTGCTCGGCAGGTTGCCGCCGTAGATCGACGAGCAACCGGTGGCGTTGGCGACCAGTGCGCGGTCGCCGAACAGCTGCGAGACCAGCTTGACGTACGGTGTCTCGCCACAACCGACGCAGGCGCCGGAGGCGTCGAACAGCGTCTCGAACAGCATCGCGCTTTTCATCGTCCCGCTACGCACCTGGGTGCGGTCGAATTCAGGCAGGGTGTAGAAGTACTCGAGGTTGGTGTTCTCCTGCTCGCGCAGCGGGGGCTGCGGCGCCATGTTCAGCGACTTGTGGCTGGAGTCGCTCTTGCTCTTGGCCGGGCAGACGTCGACGCACAACGTACAGCCGGTGCAGTCTTCCGGGTACACCTGGTAGGTGATGTGCATCCCGGGGTCGAACTCCTTGCCCTTGACCGGCACGTGCTTGAAGGTCTCCGGGGCGTCGCTGACGGAGCTTTCGGAAAATACCTTGCAGCGGATCGCCGAGTGCGGGCAGACGAACACGCACTTGCCGCAGAAGATGCACAGGTCGGCATCCCAGACCGGGATCTCCAGCGCCAGGTTGCGCTTGTCCCAGCGGGCGGTGCCGACCGGGAAGGTGCCGTCGCAGGGCATCAGGCTGACCGGCAGGGAGTCGCCGTGGCCGGCGATCAGCTCGCCGGTCACCTTGCGCACGAACTCCGGTGCCTCGGCGGCCACCGGCAGCAGCTTGGCCAGCGTGCTGGTCACCGCCTCCGGCACGGCCACTTCGTGGAGTTGCGCCAGGGTCGTGTCGATGGCGGCGAAGTTGCGTTCGACGATGCTCTTGCCCTTGGCACCGTAGGTTTTTTCGACTGCGCGCTTGATCGAGGCGATCGCCTGGTCACGCGGCAGGATGCCGGAGATGGCAAAGAAGCAGGTCTGCATCACCGTATTGATGCGCGCGCCCATGCCGGTCTCGTGGGCCACCGCGATGGCGTCGATGGTGTAGAAGCGCAGCTTCTTGTCGATCATCTGCTGCTGCATGCGTTGCGTCAGCGTTTCCCAGACGGCGTCGGGTGCGGTCGGTGAGTTGAGCAGGAACACGGCACCATCGGCCGCCTTGTCGAGCATGTCGTAGCGCTCGATGAAGGCGACCTGGTGGCAGGCGATGAAGTTCGACTCATCGTCGCCGATCAGGTAGGAGGAGCGGATCGGTTGCGGGCTGAAGCGCAGGTGAGAGACGGTGGCCGCGCCGGCCTTCTTGGAGTCGTAGACGAAGTAGGCCTGGGCGTGGAGGTCGGTCTCCTCGCCGATGATCTTGATGGTGTTCTTGTTGGCGCTGACGGTGCCATCGCTACCCAGGCCATAGAACATGGCCTGCGTCAGTCCTTCTACCCCGGCAATCTCGAACTCGCCGTCGACCTCGAGGTTGCTGTGGCCGACGTCGTCGATGATGCCGACAGTGAAATCATTCTTCGGCGTCTCTTTGTCGAGTTCGTCGAAGATGCCCTTGATCATGCCCGGGTTGAATTCCTTAGATGCCAGGCCGTAGCGGCCGCCGACGATGCGTGGCATGCGTTCGAAATGCGGGGCGGCCGACTGCTGGTCGTTGACCAGTGCGGTGATGACATCCTTGTAGAGCGGTTCGCCGTCGGAGCCGGGCTCCTTGGTGCGGTCGAGCACGGCCAGGCGCCGGGTCGAGGCTGGCAGGGCGTCGATGAAGGTGCTGGCCGCGAACGGCCGGTAGAGGCGCACCTTCAACAGGCCGACCTTTTCACCCTGTGCGGCGAGGGTCTCGACAACCTCTTCGGTCGCGTCGGCACCGGAGCCGATGATGACGACGACGCGTTCGGCATCGGCCGCGCCAACGTAGTCGAACAGCCGGTACTGACGTCCGGTCAGTTCGGCGAAGCGGTCCATCGTCGCCTGCACTATTCCCGGCATGCGCGCGTAGAACGGGTTCACCGCCTCGCGTGACTGGAAGTAGACGTCTGGATTCTGCGCGGTGCCGCGCACTACCGGGCGGTCCGGTGACAATGCGCGGCCGCGGTGCGCCTGGATCAATTCGTCGGAGATCATCGCGCGTACCGTCGCGATATCGATCTGCTCGATTTTGCCGACCTCGTGCGAGGTGCGGAAGCCGTCGAAGAAGTGCAGCATCGGCACCCGACCCTCGAGCGTGGCGGCATGGCTGATCAGGGCCATGTCCATCACTTCCTGGATCGAGTTCGACGCCAGCATCGCCCAGCCGGTCTGGCGCACCGACATGACGTCACGGTGGTCGCCGACGCTCGACAGCGCGGGGGGCGCCAGCGCCCGTGC
>Ga0164320_10000299_pt1 | contig 15637 bp, 17 predicted proteins | sample GuaBasSediGuay11_FD_113736 | JGI IMG/M metagenome (GOLD analysis project Ga0164320, IMG submission 113736) | Subseafloor sediment microbial communities from Guaymas Basin, Gulf of California, Mexico - Guay11, Core 4567-28, 0-3 cm | ecosystem: Environmental > Aquatic > Marine > Hydrothermal...
AAGAAGCGCTCGAAGCGTTCGAGCACTATCTCGAAGAAAGTCAGAACGCCGCACGCGAGCCAGAGGTGCAAGAACGGATCATCGCGCTTCGACAATCGATTGCAGAGCGAAGGGCGACCGAGCTCGCGCTCGAGGAAGCGACCATCCGTTATCAAACGCCGACGCACGACGGCGCACGCGTTCCGACTTCCGCGATTGTCGGGTCGAGTGCGTTGGCAGTGGTTGGTGTTGCCGGCGTTGCGGCGATGAGTGTAGGTCTTGCCAAGAACGGATCGTGCTCGGAGGAAGTCGCGGGACAATGCGTGACGGAGAGGTCTGCCACGGCGTGGACGTGGGTGTACGGAGCGCTCGGCGTTGCGGCCCTGGCTGGAAGCGCGACCTGGCTCGCGCTGAGCTTCAAACGCGCGAAGGAGAAGCGCAAGACGCGGGTGTCGGTATCACCAACGGGCGTGATGGTATCAGGAACGTTCTGAGGGCCGTATCAGCAAAGATACCTGCGGGTATCATGAAAAGCGCTATATTTTCAATATGTTGCGGAGCGTCCCGGCGGCGTCCACCATGTCCTTGGGGTCTTGCACGCGGGGAACTCGCACGATCGGAATGCGAGGGAAGTAGTCCGCCAGCACGTCGGCATTCGACGTCCTACTCAGGTCCTCCTTTGGGCTCCGATCGACATGGTTGAGCACGATTGCACGCACCGAGATCTTTCTTCTGCGAAGGGCCTCCAACGCGGTGAGTGTGTACGACAACACGCCGAGTGAGTTGCGCGCGACAACGACGGTTTGCAGATCGAGGAGCGCGCACAAGTCTGCAATCGTGTGCTCGCGATCAAGGGGAACCAAGACGCCGCCCACACCTTCCACGATCGCATAGTCGGCATCATGCGCGAGCTCGCGGACACGTTTCGCGAGTGCGCGCAGTGACCCGACGCGCGCTCCTCCACGCTTTTCGATCGCGTACGGCGCGAGGGGTTCCTTGGCGCGATACAAACCAGGCGCGCTCGCCAAGGACTCGTTGCCGCACGCGCGCGCGAGCTTGAGTGCGTCGATGGGATCCGGATCCACACCCGTCTCGATCGGCTTGATCGCGGCGACGCGTTTCCCTCTCTGAACGCACGCGAGCGTGAGCGCGGTGGCGAGCCATGTCTTCCCAACTCCCGTGCCCGTTGCCGTGATGAAGGCGCCCTTCACTTGCGGGCCTCCTCTTCGTCGCCGCCGAGCGACGCAAACGCGTCGATCGCTCGGTCGATGTGTTCTGGTCGATGTGTAGCCATGGCTGTGAGCCGAAGTCTGGCGGTTCCCTCCGGAACCGTGGGTGGCCTGATCCCCTGCACGAAGATCCCTTGTTCGAGAAGCTTCGCCGAGAGCCGCATTGTACGATCGTTTTCTCCAATTAAAACAGGGAGAATCTGGCTATCCCCATCGGGCACTTCGAAGCCGAGAAGACGGAGCTCGGAGCGAAGCTTGTCGGCATGGGAGAGCAAGGACTCGCGCGCTGCGTCGGCGCCGCGAACCAGTGTGAGAGCCGCGATCGCAGCGCGCGCCAGGAGAGGCGGCGGCGCGGTGGAATAGACGAAGCTGCGCGCCCGATTGCGAATGAGGGATACGACTTCTTCGCTCGCCGCAACAAACGCACCCGCAACCCCGAACGACTTCCCAAGCGTGCCGACCAGCACATCGGGTTCGACGCCCTGAGCCGCTGCCAAGCCCCGGCCGCTTGGCCCGAAGACACCGAGCGCGTGGGCCTCGTCGACTAGCAGTCCGGCGTCGAAGCGGCGCGCCAGGACTTCGAGGTCCCGGAGGGGGGCCGTGGTGCCGTCCATGGAGAAGAGAGAGTCGGTGACGATCAGCGCGCGGCGGGACCGAAGCCGGTGCTCGCGAAGGAGCGACTCGAGGTGCTCCGCGTCGCGGTGTGCATAGACGTAGACCTTGGCTCGTGACAGACGGCATCCGTCGATGAGGCTCGCGTGGTTGAGGGTGTCGCTGAAAACGACGTCGCCGGGGCCGGCAAGGGCTTGAACCGTTCCAACGTTTGCCGCGTAGCCAGTCGAGAAGAGGACGGCGGCGGGCGTGCCCACGAAGTCGGCGTACGCCACTTCGGCGTCGCGATGGGCATCCATCGTTCCTGTGATGAGACGGGAGGCGGCGGCCCCTACCCCCTCACCATGGGTCGCGGCCTCGGATGCGGCGACGAGGGTTGGGTGATTGGCGAGACCGAGATAGTTGTTGGAGCAGAAGCAGAGTACCGGGCGGCCGTCGATCCGGACCTCTGGGCCCTGTGGGCCGGAGATCCGAAGGGGCCGGCGGAGCAGGCCGGCGGCTTCGAGCTCGGAGAGGGCCACGCGGATTTGGGTCTGAAAGCCCATTGCCGGATCTAAGCCCAGCGCTCGCCGGGGGTCAAACCCGGCCATCGGAGCGTTGTTTCACGTGAAACGTCCCGAGGCCTCCCACGCCCATGCCGGGCGGACTCGCCAAGATGTTGCACGTGAAACATTCAGAGCTGAAGACCTTCACGGGGATCGCCCTCGAACGCCTCTTGGACCGTCTCCAACGCCTGTTCGACCTCTTCGGAATGGCCCTCTGGGAGGATGATCTCCAGATGGGCGATCAGATCGCTTTGCGGCTTTCCCTTGCGCTGGATTCCCTTTCCTCGCAGCCGAAGCTTCGAGCCGTTCTGAGAGCCCGCCGGGATCGAAAGCTGGACGCTGCCCTCTGGCGTTGGCACCGTCACCTTCGCTCCCGCGTATGCTTCGAGGGGCGTCACGGGAACCCTTACGTGGAGCTGCTTCCCGCGCATCGAAAAGTAGGGGTGCTTCCTCACTTTGACCTTCATCACGAGATCGCCCGGAGGACCACCATAGGCGCCGAGACCTCCCTGCCCCCGAAGCCGGATCTTCCCGTCGTTTCGCACTCCGGCGGGGACTCGAACTTTGAGGGTCCGCTCTCCCTCCGCCGAACGAAGACTCAGCTCCCTCATGCAGCCGAGGACGGCTTCACGGAAGTCGATGGTCACCTCCGACTGGATGTCGGCGCCCCGTTGAGGCGCCCGCACATAGGCCCCCCGACTTGGGCCGCGGCCCCCGAAAAGATCCTCGAGGTTGAACTCCACGTGACCTCCCCGCCCGCCCCCTGGTGCCCCGCCTCCGAAAATATCTCCGAAGTCGAATCCCCCGAAGCCCCCCGGCCCCCCGGCCCCCCGGGTCGCCGCTTGGTAGGCCTCGGGGTCGAAGCCTTCCCGCAGGCCCATCTCACCGAACTCGTCGTACAGTTTCCGCTTGTCGGCGTCGGAGACGACGGCGTACGCAGCGGACACATCTTTGAAGCGCTCCTCCGCCTCCTTGTCGTCCGGGTTGCGATCGGGGTGGAGCTCCTTGGCGAGCTGCCGGTATGCTTTCTTCAGGTCCTGCGGGCTTGCGTCGCGCGACACCCCCAGGATCTTGTAGAAATCACGCTCAGCCATAGCGGCCCAGCATAAGCATTCGTCGCCGTCTTTCAATGTCGCACGAGCCCGAGGACACGCATAAACGTCTCAAAAACGACTCATATACGCCATATCTGTCGGCTTTGGTTTCGCTGAGAGCCATTTTTGCTCTTCTTCCAATCGCTACAGGCGTTCTTGCTGCCTTCGGGGCCGCATGATACTCGCTCGCCATGGGCTTGGTCGATGTTAGCCGCCTTCCGCAGCATGTCGCCATCATCATGGATGGCAACGGGCGATGGGCCCAGGGCAGAGGCGAGCCGCGAACAGCGGGGCACGAACGAGGTGCAGATGCGGTGCGTGCAACGATGCGCGCTGCGCGGCGGCTCGGTATTCCCGCCTTGACCTTGTACGCGTTCAGCGAACAGAACTGGGACCGTGCACCGGCGGAGATCAATGCACTCGTCGATTTGCTGTGCGAGTGCCTCGTGTCGGAACGCGACGAGCTCGTCGACAACGAGATTCGGTTGTCCGCCATCGGTCGGCTGCACAAGCTTCCGCAACATGCGCAGGCGCGGTTGCGCTCGCTCAGCTCCGAAACGGAGTTGCACAAAGGGATGACCCTGACGCTTGCACTCTCGTACGGTGGACGTGAAGAGTTGATCGATGCGACGCGCACGCTTGCAAGCAAAGTGCGCGATGCTGAAATCGATCCCAACGACATCGATGAAGCAGCGCTTGCTCGCTTGCTTCCCTCGATGGATGTCGGTCCTGTCGACCTGCTGATCCGCACCGGCGGAGAGCAACGGATCAGTAACTTTCTCCTTTGGGGATCCGCCTACGCCGAGTTCTATTTCACGGATGAGCTCTGGCCAGATTTCGATGCAAATTCGCTATATTACGCGATTGAGGCATACCAGGGACGGGAGCGGCGATTCGGCCTCGTTCCCGGCGCTGAGGACGGCGCGTCCCCGGGCGCGGCAGGCCACGAACTGGAGCGCGCAATATGAATGACGCGATCGAACAACCACCCATGAAGAAGGGCCTGTCGGGCACGGCGCTGCGCGTTGCGACCATCGTGCCGCTCGTTCCGCTCATCTTGTGGATGATGTTTGCGGAGCCTCGCTTGCCGTGGCGCGTGTTCATCTTTACCTGCATCGCGATCGCCGGTTACGAGGTGATGGCGATGAAAGTTCCGACGCCGTACGGGCTTCGCATTTGGGGTGCCGGCACGTCGGTTTTGTTTGCGTACGCGATCATCTTCATCGGCACTACGACCGCCGTGTATGGCGTGGTGTTGCTCATCACCGTCGGCGCGATGGCATGGAGCTTGTTGCAAGAAGATCCGCTTCACGATGCAAGCTCGCGCATCGGTTGGCTGCTTGGCGGACCGATCTATGTCGGAGGTAGCCTCGCCGCAGTGGCGCTGGTGCGTGATTTCCCTCCCACTGGGGGCTGGGTTCTTCTTGCGATGGCCCTCGCCTGGGGCAGCGACACGTCCGCCTATTTTGTTGGACGAAAGTTTGGAAAGACCAAGCTCGCCCCTCGCATCTCTCCGAAAAAGACCCTCGAAGGGGCCGCGGGTGGCCTGGCCGCCTCCGTTGGCCTCGCGGTCATCATCAGCTTTTTTCTCCCGAAGTTCGGTGTGCTCGATGCGATCGCGCTCGGCATTCTCGGAGGCGCCGCGGGTCAAGGCGGGGACCTGTGGGTCTCCGTGCTCAAGCGCAGCAGTGGCGTGAAGGACAGCGGAGGTATTCTCCCAGGTCACGGCGGCATCCTCGATCGCGCAGACGCGCTCGCGTTCACCGCTCCGGCGACCTGGGCCTACGGCCACTTCATCGCTGGATTCTGATACGCTTCCCCCGTGACTGGGTTTCGGAACGTGTGCGGGCGCGCCGTGCTTTCGGCGTCGCTCCTGCTCGGCTGCGATCAGGGCATCTCTCCTGACGCTGCTTCGACGAAGACGGCAGGTCCCGAGTCAGTGGCCACCGATGAATCGACTCCGCCTGTGATCAACGCGGAGTGGGTTGCCTCCAAGTTGCAGGCGCCCCCTCCGCCTCCCCGTAAGGACTGGCTCCGAGAGATCGAGAAAGATCCGATCGCCGCGCTGAAACAGATGGACCCGAGTGCGCTCCAAGCGAACCGGGGCCACCCCACTGCTCCGGTCGAGCTCAGCGCGAAGAGCAGCCCGATCCGCCCGAAAAACACTGCGAAATACGATCCCACCAAGCCCCTGCGAGACTGGCCCCCCGTGGTGGGGCAATTCTATCCGAACCTGCTCTTGAAGGATCAGACGGGGCAGGCCACCGCGATCGGTGACTTCCGAGGGAAGGTCGTGCTCGTCGAGGTCGTCGGACTCACGTGCAAAGCTTGTCATGCCTTCGCGGGCGGCAACGAGCCCGGCAAGAAGCGCTTTCGCGGCATCGCACCTCAGCCAGGCCTCGACTCCATCGAGCAGTACGCGCAGGGCTACGCCAAGGTCTCACTCGACCATCCGGACATCGTCTTCGTGCAACTCGTGCTCTACGGAATCGATGGCCGTAGCGCGCCGTCCGAGGAGGACGCGCGCGCCTGGGCGAGTCACTTCGGAATGGATCGTAACAAGAACCAGGTCGTCCTGATCGGAGATCAGCGCTTCATCAGCCCGCAAACCAGGAAGCTCATTCCAGGCTTCCACCTGATCGATCGCAGCGGCATCCTGCGCGCGATGAGCAGCAACGACCCACGTCATGACAGCCTTCACGAGTCATTGCTGCCGAAGCTCGCAAGCCTCGTGAAGGACGGGCCCTGACTAGAAACCCCTCTAGCGGGCGGCCGCCTTCTTGATCATGCCGAGATCGAGGATTGCGCCTCCTTCTCCGACGACGTTTGGCTGCCTCCCGTCCCACTTCTCCACGGCACGTAAGAACACGATTTCAGACGTAATTGTGCGCCGGAGGAGCTCCTGCGCCTTCGCTTCGGCCTCGGCTTTGGCCAGCATGGCCTTCGCCTCACCTAGAGCCCTCGCTTCGACTTGTTCGGCTTCGACCTTGATGCGTGCAAGATCATTTGTCGCGGTGAGCGCGCGCTGCTCCGCGACCTGCTTTGCCTCGACCGCCTGCTGGTACTGGGAGTCGAACTGGAAGTCCGTGATCGAGAGCTCGGTCACCAGAACGTCGCTCTTGGCAAGCGTCACCCTGATGCTCTCGGCGAGGGTCTCCTTCACTTGTTGACGTCTGGTGATCAGCTCTTCGGCGGTGAACTGCGCAGTTGCCTGTTTGAGCGATTCTTGAAGCGCTGGATCGATGATCGTGTGCTCCACGGCCAAGCGCGTCCCGATCTCGCGGAAGATCTTGACGAGCTCCGTGGGGTCGAGACGGTAGTTCAATACGATCCTCGTCGATACGACCTGAAGGTCTTTGGAGGACGCCGTCGCGCTCGCCTCCATCCTCTGGACACGCATCGAGATGTTGATGATGTTTGTCTGCACGGGCATCCGGAAGTGGATGCCTTCCGGCAACGCCGCTTCTTGGATCTCGCCCCACTTGGTCACCACGCCGAGGTTGCCGGCGTCGACTTGAGTGCAGCCTGTCAGCCCGATCGTCAGAACGCTCGCACCGAGCACTCGCAGTAAAAGTTGCTTGAATTTCATGTACATGTCCTTCGTTTATAGAGCCTCATTGCCCATTGTCTACTCGACCTGCTCACCAATCAAGAATGGCCACCATGAGGCCAGTCGCCACGATGAGCGCGCCGGCCACGCTGTCGCCGTAGCGTTCGAACCACTTCCCTTTGAACAGTTGCGCGCCCGAGTGCGCCAAAGCGACCAAGGTGACCATCGCGCCGACCGTCGCGACCTCGTATGCCACGACGACGCAGAGCGTCTCCACGGCTGACAGCGGGGCTGCGGCGAACAGGATCGGAATCACGGCGACGCACGGGTCCGCGCAATAGATCAAGAACAGCGACCATGTCGATGCGCGCGACGCGTCGTGCACGTGATCGTAGTGATGATGATGATGCCCATGCAGCCGATGCACGAACGCGCCCCGGAGACCCCAGATTGCGTAGGCGACGCCGAAGCCGATCAGCAGTAGACCCGCGACCGACACCATGCGCTCGCCCAGTGATTGAAAAAGCTGCGCGCCAAACATCAGCGCGAGCAATCCGAGCAGCACCGAGACCGTCACGTGGCCGAACCCGCAGATGAACGCCACGCGCGCCGCTCGCCCCCTCGACCAGTTGCGCGCCCGCGCCACCGCGGCGATGGGCACCCAGTGGTCCGGCGCCAAAGAATGCAATGATCCTATGGTGATAGCGCCGACTGCAAGAGACACGAAGAGGCTAGTGGTGCTCATGATGATGCTCGTGCGGAAGTCCTGCCGCGGACTGCTCGGCCGGCGCAGGGCGCAGCTTCTCGAGCCACTGCAACCAGGCGTCGATGCCTTCTCCCGTCTTCGCCGACACCTCCAACATGTTGGCCTCGGGCATCACGTGTGCAATCGCGTCTTCCACCGCTGCCAGGTCGAAGTCCAAATGCGGAATCAAGTCGACCTTCGTGAGCAAGACCAGGTCCGCCTTCTGAAACATGACGGGGTACTTGAGCGGTTTGTCTTCGCCTTCGGTGACCGATAGCGCGACGACGTTCGCCGCTTGGCCGAGGTCATAGATCGCAGGGCAGACCAGGTTACCGACGTTCTCGATGAAAAAGATATCGCGGTCCTCCGACGGGAAGTCGTGCAGAGCACGATGAACCAGACGCGCATCGAGATGACAGGCCGATCCCGTCGTGATGGTCGCCGAGACGATACCCGAAGCGTTCAGCCGATCGGCGTCGCGATCGGTCGCCAGGTCACCGCTGACAGCCCCGAGCTTGAGGTGCTCGCCTGCCGCCTTGGCGGTCGCCTCGAGAACCGCGGTCTTTCCGGACCCCGGCGAGCCCATCAGATTGATCGCCAACATGCCTAACCCTTGGAAATGACTCCGATTATGCCCTGCCTGGGCGTCGTTGTCGGAGAGGATTCGCTGCTGCACCTCAATGGGCACGATTTCTGGATCACCGCATCCGCAGGTCTCACACATGGGGGGCCTCCATTTCAATCCGTTGCAAGATGATCTCGTCTCCCTCGAGCATGCGAGCCGGCCGCCCGCAGTCGTCGCACCGTAAGATCGCGCCACGCGCGACGGCGCGGTCGCATGAGGAACATGCCCAGGCTGCGGCCACCATGTCGATCGACAGCTCGGCGCCATCACAAATCGTTCGTTCCCGAAAGGTGTCAAACGCGGTCTTCAGCAACTCGACCTCGACCCCGGACAGCTCGCCGATCTTTAGGTGCAACCGATACACACGAGAGCCGCCGTGCGCATCCGCTTCTTGCTGCACGCGATCGATCAAAGAAGCAACGATGGAGTATTCGTGCATGCCGCTACTCGCTTTCGAACTCCGGTGAACGTTTTTCGAAGAAGGCCGCGAGCCCTTCGGCGAAGTTCGGGCCGTCCGCGATCCGCGCGAGTTGTGTGAGCTCGGCGTCGAGATGAACGTCGAGGCGATCCATCCCTGCGGCCTGATTGAGGAGATTCTTGGCTACACCGACTGCCGCAGTGGGCGATTCCGCAAGCTCGGTCGCGATTTTCAATACCTCAGCATCAAGCGAACCATCTGGAACTACTCGGTTAATCAGCCCCCAGCCGAGGGCCTCTCGCGCGGTCAAGCGTGGATTCAAGAGCACCAGCTCGAGTGCCTTTCGAAGGCCTACCAAGCGGGGCAAAAAGAACGTCGAGCTCTCCGCGCCGGTGAGTCCGGTCTTGAAGTACGCCCACTCGAACCAGGCGCGCTCCGAGGCGACGACGAGGTCACAGCTCATCGCGATTCCGAAACCACCTGCGGCAGCCGGGCCGTCGACGGCGGCGATGAAGGGCTTCGGCGCTCGGCGGATCTCCGAAATCGTGCTGTGGATGTACTCGAGGATCTGTTTGAAGATCTCTCCGTAGCCCTCATCCGGTTTCCGGGTCTCTGGCTGCAAGTAACCGAGCTCGTCTTGGTTCCCGCCGTCGCGGATGTACTTCAAGTCGGCGCCGCTGCAGCACACGCCGCCCTCGCCACGAATCACCACCGCGCGCACGTCACGGTCGCGCGCGAGTTGCAACCCGGCCCGCCGGAAGTCCTGGGCCGTCTCCACGTCGAGCGAGTTGAGGCGCTCGCGACGTGCAATTGTCAGGATGCCCACGGCGCCTTCCCGCTCGACTCGAATGTGTTTCATCTGCTCCATTTGCTCTATCTTGCCCATCGCTCAGCAAATCCTCGGGAGGAGCTCGCCCTCCGGTTCGGCCAACAGGCGGCTTCCGAACCCCGTGTCGAGCACCACGAATCCGGGTCGCTCGGTCACGCATTCACCTACAATTGCAGCGTTTCGCCCCAACGGGTGCGAGCGGATGGCGTCGAGCACTCCGTCTGCGCTCTCGGGCCGCAGCCCAAAGACCGCCTTGCCTTCGTTGGCCGACACCAGTGGGTCGATGCCGAGGAGCTCCCCGACAGCGCGGACCTCGTCGCGGAGCGGGACCGCCGTCTCGTCGATGATGATCCCGACGCCGCTCTTCTCGGCCATCTCGTGCAGCGCGCTGGACAACCCGCCGCGACTCGGATCCTTGAGGGCCACCACGCCCGCCCCTCCGACGTCGGGTGCGCGACGCACCAGCGTGTGCACCGGTGCAACGTCGGATGCGAGAGTCGTGTCCAAAGCAAGCTCGTTCCGCGTCGCCATGATCGCGAGCCCGTGATCGCCCATCGTTCCTGTGACCAAGATCTTGTCGCCTGGTCGAAGCCCCGCATCGGAAACCAGCCGCTTGGTGAGACCGACCCCTGTCGTGTTCAGCACAAGGCCATCGAGCTCGCCGTGTCCCATGACCTTGGTGTCGCCCGTCACGATGGTCGTACCCGCTTCCTCACAGGTGGCGCGGATCGACTCCCAAATTCGCTTCAGCGTATCGCGCGAGAAGCCGTCTTCGATGATCACTGCGCAGGTCAACGCCAGTGGCTCTGTCGCCCCCATCATCGCGAGATCATTGACAGTTCCAGAGATTGCTAGGCGTCCAATGTCGCCCCCGGGGAACTCGATGGGCTTCACCACGTGCGAGTCCGTCGCGATCACCAGGTACTGGTCGCCGAGTCGGATCGCCGCGCCGTCGTCCATCGCAGCCAGCCCGATGCCGTCGTCTCCAACATCGCCTAAGCCCTTGGCGAACACCTGCTCGATCAGCGCGCGCATGGCGCCGCCGCCCGTGCCGTACTTGAGCGTGATCCGTTCGTCGATGAGCCGAGCATTGCGCGTCATGCGGCGCCTCGTTTCATCGACCGGAGATCTGGTTGTCCACCGTACTGATGCCAGATTCTACAGGTGCCCTCTGCACTGACCATGCACGCGCCAACCGGCTGGTCGGGCGTGCACCCTTTGCCAAAGAGTTGGCACTCGGACGGCGATGAGATGCCCGCCATGATGTCGCCGCATTGGCACTGCTGCACGAGCTTGGGCGGCGCGTAGCTCCAAAGCGCAGATGCATCGATGGTGAAACGCTTTCGCGTGTCGTACCGCGCAAACTCATCACGCAAGCGCAGGTTCCCGTTGGGCACGTGCGCGATGCCCCGCCAACGTCCACCTGTAGGCCGAAATACGCGCCAGAGAAGCCTTTGCGCGGGGACATTCCCCTCGCGTGTGACGCAGCGCGGAAAGGCGTTTTCTACGCGGGGCTCGCCGCTGTTGATCACCTCGAGGAGCTTTACCAGGCCCGCCAGCACATCGAGCGGCTCGAAGCCTGCGATGACCACCGGCAAGCCGTGGCGCTCGACGAACTTTTCGAAAACCGCCGAGCCGGTAATCGTTGCCGCATGCCCCGCGGCGAGAAAGCCTTCGATCTTCGTTTCCGGCATCTCCGCCACAATTTCCATCACGGGCGGGATGTACTTGTGCGCAGACAGCACAGAGAAATTGTCTGGTGGATCATCGACCAGCACCGCAGCCGTCGCGACAGCCGTCGTTTCGAACCCCGAGGCAAAGAATACGATCTCCTCGTCGTGCTCGCGGGCGAGGTCTACCGCCTGCGTCACGCTGTACACCACGTCGACCTTCGCGCCCTCCGCCTTCGCATCCGCAAGGGACTGCGATGTGCCCGGCACGCGCAGCATATCGCCGTAGGAGGCGACGCGAACGCCTTGCTTCGCGAGTGCGACCGCTTCGTCGACCTCCGGAACATCGGTGACGCAAACCGGGCAGCCAGGCCCCATGATTACCTGCAAATTCTCTGGGAATGCGGCCCGGAGCCCGAACTTCGCGATCGCCTGTTCGTGGCTTCCGCACACGTGCATGACCGAGATGGGAGCGTGGTCGGCCTGTTGCACGAGGCGATCGAGCGTGTCGCGAAGTCCGCGTGCGCGCGCGGGATCTCGGAACTTCATTTGGGCGAATGGGTCACTCGGACTCATCACCCGCTCCCTTCTGCACACGAACCGCATCGGGCGCTGCCTCGATCTCGGCGCGAACGTCGGCAGTCATCAAGTCTTGCTCGTCTGCGAGCCGGAGCAGCTCGTCGTACAAGGCCAAGGTCTCCGCCGCCTCTTCGGGCGGGATCCGGCGGATCGCAAAGCCGACGTGGTTCAAGATGAAATCGCCCGGCTCCACCGGCATGTCGCAGACCTCGAGACGGACCTGCTTCCTCACCCCCCAGAAGTCGACGGTCGCGATCTGCATCTCGCCGTCGACTTCGATCACCTTGCCTGGGACACCTAAACACATGGGAAAGCTCCTCGGGGTATCAACCTTTGTCTCCCAGAAACGCGTCCGCGATCAAGGCCTGACCGAGGGCGATTCCCCCGTCCCCGGGCGGAACTTCGCTGTGCCGTAACACCCTGATTTTACTTGCTAATTTCTGGCCAACTCCGCCTGCGAGCCGCGCGTTGTGGAAAACGCCGCCCGTGAGCGCCACGGGCACGTCACCGACCTCTGCCAGGAGGCCCTCTACAACCTCCACGGTGAGGTTGACCAGGGTATTGTGAAAGCGCGCCGAAACATCGGCCGGGGAGCGCCCCGCCACCACATCTTCGACGGCGGCGCGCACCGTCGGGCGCAGATCCACCTCCATCGGTGTCTCATTGCGATCCAGCGCGAACGGGTAGGCCTCGCGCACCGCGTCGTTTGCAACATGGTCCCAGGCGATGGCGATCTGTCCTTCGTAGGTCGATAGCGGTCTGTTCAGGGCGAGCGCACCGAAGCCATCGAAGTAGCGCCCCACGCCGCGGGCTAGCGGTGCGTTGAGCTCCCGCTCGATCATCTGAGATACGATCCGAATCGATTGCGGCGGCACGTCCGCAAAGAGTGGAAGAGAGTCGATCGGAGGCTGGCCATCGAAGGCATCGTGCAACAGCGCGTATCCAATTCGCCAAACCTCGCGCATCGCCAGATCGCCGCCGGCCAAGCGAACCGGCCGAAACGTCGCGAGCCGTTCGAACCGATCCGCAAAACACAGGAGAAACTCGCCACCCCAGGACGTGCCGTCTTCGCCAAAACCCGTCCCATCGTAGGCCACGCCAAGCACCGGGCCCTGCACCTCGTGCTCCGCCATCACGCTCGCGACGTGGGCATGATGATGTTGTACGCCAACCAGGATCGCATCGTTCTGCGCTCTTGCGTATCGCGTCGACAAGTACCCTGGGTGCAGATCGTGGGCGATGACTTCTGGACGAACCGAGAGAATGGTTTGCATCCGCTCGATGGCCTCTTCGAAGAACTCGAGTGCGGCGACGGTCTCGAGATCGCCAACATGCGGGCCGAAATAAGCCGTATCTCCCATCGCGATGCAGAAGGTGTTCTTGAGATGCGCGCCACAGGCGAGCACGGGACGGGATACCGGTTTCGCCAAGTGAATAGGTCGCGGAACGAAACCTCGAGAACGACGCATCACGGTGGGTGTGCCCGCGATGACTCGGACTACCGAATCGTCACATCGCATCGCGATGTCGCGGTCGTGCAGCAGGATCGCATCGGCGATCCCGTCGAGACGACGCCTCGCTTCGCCGTTGTCGCGGCAGATCGGCTCGTTCGAGACGTTGGCCGAAGTCATGACGAGCGGCCGCCCTACGGCCTCGAGCAGCAGGTGGTGCAGCGGCGCATACGGCAAAAACAAGCCCAAAAACGGCGTTTCGGGACTTACCTCGGCGGCGATGCTCGATCTGTCCTTCGCGCGCACGATGACGATCGGCCGCTCGGACGCGGTCAGCAGCGCCTCTTCTTCCGCGCTGATCTCTGCGACGGCCTTCGCCGCATCGAGGTCCGCCGTCATCACCGCAAACGGCTTCTCGTCTCGATGCTTTCGCGCGCGAAGCAGTCGCACCGCCGCCCCATCGGCTGCGTCGCAGGCCAGATGAAACCCGCCCAGACCCTTGACGGCGACTATCGCACCTCGTCTTAGAAGATCTGCGGCGGCTTTCAGTGGATCGGTCGCGCGAAGCGCGTCGCCGTCGAGCCCGGTGAGACTCAGCGTGGGCCCGCATTTCGCGCACGCGTTTGGTTGCGCGTGAAAGCGTCTGTCTTCGATGTCGTCATACTCACGCTGGCACGCGGGGCACATGTCGAACCTCCGCATCGTGGTTGCGGCCCGGTCGTAGGGGATACCTGTTGCGATTGTGAACCGCGGCCCGCAGGCGGTGCAGTTCGTGAACGCGTAGCCGTAGCGACGATTCGCGGGATCCAAGACCTCGGCCTGACACTGTGGGCAGGTCGCGAGATCCGGGGGAATCGACAAGCTCTTGTCTCCCCGAAGATCGCTCGATTCGATGACGAAGCCTTCCGGGGACTCGTCCGGGATCCGGTGCGATCCAAGCTCCAAAACATGGGCTGAAGCCGGCATATCCACCTGTAATTGCTCTATAAATACCTTGATGAGCTTCTCGGGCCCGAACGCTTCGATCGTGACGCCGCGGGGGTCGTTCCGGACCCGTCCGCGAATACCGAGACGCTGGGCAAGCCGGTATACCCACGGTCGAAACCCAACGCCTTGCACGGTCCCGCGGACCTCGATTCGCTGCCCTGTCATCACGGTCCGTCTTCAGAGACACCGAGAACGTACGCGACAACCTCCCACTTCTCTTCGTCGCTCAACGTTGGCCACGCGGGCATCGACGTGCCTCGCTTACCCTCACTCAGCACCCTGTAAATGCGCCGCGGTCCCGTGTTTGCGCGCCACTCGCGGCTCTGAAAATTCGCTGGCTGTCCCGACAAACCCTGGCGTCGAGCCCCGTGTCCATTCGCCCGGACCCCGTGGCAAAGCGCGCACTTCGCTCGGAACAGAGCGCGGCCGCGATCGCGAGCCTCGTCGGAGGCGATCCGATCGACCGGGACCTCGATCTTGCTGTAGTCGACCGCCATCGCATCACTCCGGGCGTTACAGGCCCAGAGTGCGAGCGACATGATCAGCGCTCCGATTGCTTTCATCGTGGGACTCCGATCGAGTCGGCGGGTATCCCATCTCGGTGAGCTCCTGCACGACGCGTTCGACCAGCTCGGGAATGCTTGCTTCGACCGCGGGTGTTCGCTCCAGGCCCAGCTCGATCGACTCGGGCACGACGCCGATGACCACGACGCGCTTGGGATACCGGTCGAGCAGGCTGGCCCCCGCAAGCAGGTCGGCGACCCCAATTTGGTGCGGAGAAAGCCGCTCGTACACCGCCCCAGCCACCTCGTCACCTTCGATTCGCACCTGCGTACCCGGTGGCCCTTCGCCCTTGATCGCATCGATCAAGATCAGCTGATCGGCGCTGTCGACGAGTGGAAGAAGGGAGAGTCCGAGCGTGCCGCCGTCGAGCGCAACCACGCCCTCGGGGAGCTCGTACTCGCGGACCAGTTTGTGAACCGCCGCGACGCCAGCACCGTCGTCCGTGCAGACGACGTTGCCGAGCCCCAAGACGAGGACCGGGGTGCGGTCACTCATCTCGGTTGCGCCAGCTCTTTGGCAGGAATTTGTAGCCACTGAAGAGGGAGTCGATCAGGCCCATGCCCTCGACGCGAGACACCAGGATCGCGCTCCAGATGTGGTGTGCAACGAAACCGAGGAGGAACCACATGGCCACGTGATGGATCCAACGCGCCGTTTGCACGCCGCCGAAGATCGGGATCAGGAACTCCCACATCTGCATGTAGCCCGTGGCGCTCACCGAATAGAGAGCGAAGCCGGTCAGAATCATGAGGAGGTAGAG
>Ga0164320_10000300_pt1 | contig 15630 bp, 10 predicted proteins | sample GuaBasSediGuay11_FD_113736 | JGI IMG/M metagenome (GOLD analysis project Ga0164320, IMG submission 113736) | Subseafloor sediment microbial communities from Guaymas Basin, Gulf of California, Mexico - Guay11, Core 4567-28, 0-3 cm | ecosystem: Environmental > Aquatic > Marine > Hydrothermal...
CTCTCGAAAATGGCGAAGTGGTTGCGGCGAATCCGAAAATGATCGGCGACATGCTGCGCACTATCGAGTCAAACCTGAAACACTGATCCCCCGCCTTCCCCGAACCAACAGCCGCGACCATCAGCCTCGATCATCAGCCTCCACAATTAGTGAGAATCAGCGATAATTTCGTAACTGCCCTACCAGCACCCCGTGAATACTGACGCGATCGGCGGGATAAATCATCGGCTCCATGTCCCGGTTTTCCGGAATCAATACAATCTGCTGCTCGCTTTTTCGCTTGAAGCGCTTCAGGGTTGCTTCTGATTTATCGATCATCGCGACGACGATATCGCCATCACGGGCGACAGGCTGCTTCTTGATGATGACATAGTCCTCGTCGAGTATGCCGGCGTCGATCATCGAATCACCGGTAACGCGCAGGGCGAACAATTCAGGTCCCATGAACATTTCGGCCAGGTTTAACTCCTGTTGATCTTCGATTGCTTCAAGCGGCAAGCCGGCCGCGATCCTGCCGGCGAGCGGGATCGTCGGCGGACTGACCAGCGGTAGATCGACCAGGCTCATGCCGCGCGAATTCCCCTTGACCCGATCGATATAACCCTTGTCTTCCAGCGACTGAACGTAACGATGGATCGTACCCTGCGAATTCACCCCGATGGCAAGCCCGATTTCCTTGAACCTGGGGGCACAACCATGCTGCGCCAGGTAATTACGAATGAACTGCAGTGTTTTCTGTTCCTGTGAAGTCAACATCTCGGGCACTCTTCTCATTTTATTCTCAGCGAGTGTAGAGAAAAAAACGAGAACTTGCAACCGCGAACAAGCGCAGGCAGGGTTTCGACGAAAAAAAGCCCCGCTCTGGCGGGGCTTTTAAGACTGCAAGTTAAAGGGCTTAGCGATTCTCGCGATTTTCGATCAGGTTGTCGACCACGCCGGGATCCGCCAGTGTCGAAGTATCGCCGAGGGCGTCGACTTCATTGGCGGCAACCTTGCGCAGGATGCGGCGCATGATCTTACCGGAACGGGTTTTCGGCAGGCCCGGGGCCCACTGAATGATATTGACCTTGGCGATCGGCCCGATTTCCGAGCGTACCAGGCCGACCAGTTCCTTCTTGAGCTCGTCGCTACCCTCTTCGCCCGCCATCAGCGTCACGTAAGCATAGATACCCTGCCCGGTGATGTCATGCGGATAACCGACGACCGCGGCTTCGGCTACCGCCGGGTGCTTGACCAGGGCCGACTCGATTTCGGCGGTGCCGAGGCGATGTCCGGAAACATTCAATACATCGTCGACGCGACCGGTAATCCAGTAGTATCCGTCTTCGTCGCGGCGCGCGCCGTCACCGGTAAAGTAATAGCCCTTGAACAGGGCAAAGTAGGTTTCATAGAAACGCTTGTGGTCACCATAGATCGAACGCATCATCGACGGCCAGGGTGCGCGCATGACGAGGTTGCCCTCGGCCGGATTACCCTCGAGTACATTGCCCTGATCGTCCAGCAGCACCGGTTGTGCGCCAAAAAATGGAAACGTCGCCGAACCCGGTTTGGTGGCGGTCGCACCCGGCAAGGGTGTCATCATGTGGGACCCGGTTTCGGTCTGCCACCAGGTGTCGACGATCGGGCAGCGCCCGTTACCGACGACATTGTGATACCACAGCCAGGCTTCGGGGTTGATCGGTTCACCGACCGTTCCGAGCAGACGCAACGATTTGCGCGAGGTTCTCGTCACCGGCTCGTCGCCGGCGCCCATGAGGGCTCGAATCGCGGTCGGCGCCGTATAAAAGATGGAGACATCGTGCTTGTCGCAGACCTGCCAGAAGCGTGATATGTCGGGGTAGGTCGGTATTCCTTCGAACATCAGCGTGGTCGCGCCGTTGGCAAGCGGGCCATAGACGATGTAGGTATGCCCGGTTACCCAGCCGACATCGGCGGTACACCAGTAGACTTCTCCATCCTTGTAATCGAACACCAGCTTATGGGTCATGGCCGCCTGTAACAGGTAGCCGCCGGTGGTATGCAACACGCCCTTGGGTTTGCCGGTCGATCCCGAGGTATAGAGGATGAACAGCGGATCTTCGGCATCCATCATTTCGGGTTCACAATCCGATGAAGCCGCCGCCACGGCTTCGTGATACCAGACATCGCGACCCTCGGTCCATTCCACCGGGTCACCGCCACGCTTGACGACGATGACGCTTTTTACGCCCGGACATTGGCTGACGGCCTTATCCGCGTTTGCCTTCAAGGGTACGCGCTTGCCGCCGCGAACCGACTGGTCAGCGGTGATCACCACCTGGCAATCAGAATCCTGGATGCGGTCGCGCAAGGCATCGGGCGAAAAGCCGCCGAAAACAACCGAATGCATCGCACCGATACGGGTACAGGCGAGCATTGCGACCGCGGCCTCGGGGATCATTGGCATGTAGATCGAAACCCGGTCACCCTTGTTGACCCCCTGTGCTTTCAGCACATTGGAAAACTTGCACACTTCCTCGTGCAACTCGGCATAGGTGATTTTGCGGTCTTCGCCGGGATCGTCCGCCTCCCAGATAATGGCAACCTGGTCGGCGCGAGTCTCGATATGTCGGTCCAGGCAGTTGTAGGAAACGTTGAGTTCAGCTCCTTCAAACCATCTGATATGCAGGTCCTGCTCGTCGAAGCTCCAGTCGCATACTGAATTCCAGGGTTTGAACCAGGACAGGTAGTTCTCTGCCTGCTCCGACCAGAATCCCTCGGGATCCTCGACCGATTGCTGATACATTTCGTCGTATTGCGCTGCGGTGATATTCGCCTGTGCGACAAATTCCTCCGGAGCGGGATAGGTTTTGTTTTCTGACATGGCGCCTTCCTCGGGATTTGGTTATCAATATTTTTTGTGTGGCCGGATATGCTTACACAAACCCACGCCAGCGACAAGACGTTCACCCGCGGGTGACCATGTCAGCGGCCCCTATTTTGATATAAATCAATGGATTCCGTGGCCGTATTGACCTGATCGTCACTATAAGTAACACTTTGGCGGACTCACGCCACAGGTAGTAACTGGAGGTAACACTGTGTCACTGTTCTCTTCCGATCTACGCCCGACCGAAATCACGATCGTCGTCGCCTTGATTTCGTTACTGATTTTACTGCCGCCGCTGTCGAATCTCTGGCTCGCGCTCGACTCTCCCTGGTTCCTGCCTTACCTGGTCTGGTTCGCGATCATCCTGCTCTCCTTCTGGTTACAACGGTTGTTGCGCAAACATGCAGTTTGAGCTGTGGCAACTATTCCTGGTCGGGGTTCTCTACCTCGGTTTGCTGTTCGTCATCGCGCCCGCGACCGATCGTGGCTGGATTCCCGAATCCGTGGCGAGTCATCCGATGGTGTACACGCTCTCGATCGGTGTTTACGCGACCTCATGGAGCTTCTACGGCAGCGTCGGTTTTGCTGAAAAGCAGGGTTTCAACTTCCTCACGATATACCTTGGCACGACCCTCGCATTCGTCGCCTCGCCGATTTTACTCAGGCCCATCCTGAAGATTACCGAGACTTATCGACTGGCGTCGCTGGCCGATTTGTTCGCGTTCCGTTATCACAGCCAGCTTGCCGGGGTCCTGGTGACGCTGTTGGTATTAACCGGCACCCTGCCCTACATGTCACTGCAGATCCAGGCGGTCACCAATACGCTGCAGATCATGACCAATGAAACCGAACAGCATTTGATCGCCCTGATGTTCTGTATCATGATCGGACTTTTCTCGATTTTGTTCGGAACCCGCCATATATCCCTGCGCGAAAAACATCGCGGCCTGGTGGTCGCGATCGCATTCGAGTCGCTGGTCAAGCTGATCACCCTGCTGGCGGTCGGGCTGTTCGCGGTGTTCGGTATCTTCGGCGGATTCGGAGAACTCAACCAGTACCTCGAGCAGCATCCCGAAGCCAATTCGGCATTGTTTGCGCCGGTTCAGGAAGGCCCATGGGCGACACTGATGATGCTGTCCTTCGCCGCCGCATTCCTGTTGCCGCGACAGTTTCACATGATTTTCGTCGAAAGCATCAAGCACAAGAACATCGAAACCGCGAGTTGGGCCTTTCCGCTGTTCCTGTTGCTACTGAACTTATCCATTCCGCCTATCCTGTGGGCGGGGCAAACGCTGCAGCTCTCGATACCGGCGGACTTTTACGTACTTGGAATCACCCTGGAAAGCGGCTCAAAAGTGCTTCCGATCCTGACTTTCATGGGCGGGCTATCCGCGGCCAGCGCCATGATTATCGTCACCACGCTGGCGCTGGCGTCTATGTGCATGAACAATTTCGTGTTACCGGCCAGTTTTCCGCCGAAGCTTTCGCCCGGTACGACGATGTACGAGTGGCTGCTGTGGGGGCGTCGCTTTGTCATCATGTCGATCGTCGGCATCGGTTATATATTTTACCTGCTGCAGCAGCACAACCAGGGGCTTGCCGGGCTTGGGCTTATCGCCTTTGTTGCGGTCGCGCAATGCCTGCCCGGCATCGCCGGATTGCTGTACTGGCCGCGGGCCAACAAAAAAGGTTTTATCAGTGGTTTGACCGTGGGCGCCCTGATCTGGGCCTTCACGCTCTTCATCCCGCTGTTTGAACGCGCCGGCATTATCGAAACGCTGCCGTTTACCATCCCCGAACTTTCCATGAGTACGACCGACGCAGCACTGTGGTCGCTACTACTCAACAGCCTGACCTTCATACTGGTGTCACTGATGAGCGAGCAATCCCTCGAGGAACGCGAAGTCGCCGAAGCCTGCACCCGCGAAAGCTTCCTGATACCTCACGGCGAGGTACAGGCGGCGTCAATCACCGAGTTCGAGCAACAGCTGAGCCATATCATCGGGCAGGATATCGCGCGCGACGAAGTCAATCGCGCGCTCGGGGACCTTGGTCTGGTACCCGGTGAAGTCAGCCAGGTGGACCTGACTCGACTGCGCGGGCAGATCGACCGCAACCTGTCCGGCCTGGTCGGCCCGGTACTGGCACGCATGATCGTCAATGAACACCTGAAAATTGATCGCGCGACCCAGACCGCGCTTGCCGACACCATCCAGTTCGCCGGCCACAGCCAGGAAAAATCGCGCACCGAGCTACGCGGCGTATCCAGCGAACTGGACATCTTGCGCAGATTTCATTTCCAGGTATTGCAGGATTTACCGCTGAGCGTAACTTCAATCGACAACGCCGGCGTCATCGTTATCTGGAACAAGCAGCTCAGCAAGCTGACCGGGATCGACCGGTCAGACGCGGTCGGTAAAACCATCGACCAACTTGATTCGCCATGGAGTGACCTGCTCGCCGGATTTATCGACAGCGAAGAGTTTCTGATTAGCAAACTCAAGGTTCCGATAGGCCAGCAGGTGCGGATACTGAATTTGTTCAAGGCTGTCGTCAGCCAGGAACGCGAAAACCATGGCGGAATCGCCATCCTCATCGAAGATAACAGCGAACGTTATTCGCTGGAGCAAAAGCTCGCGCACAGTGAACGCCTGGCGTCGATCGGGCAACTGGCCAGCGGGGTAGCCCATGAGATCGGTAACCCGGTTACCGGCATTGCCTGCCTGGCGCAGGATTTGCGTAGCGACCTCGCGGACTCCACCTCCGCAAACGACGGCTTGAATCAGATCCTGACGCAGACCGAACGGATATCGCGCATTGTCGGTTCACTCTCCAACTACAGCCACGCGGGCGCCGTGGACGAGTATCCGACGGAGCATATCGACCTGCGCCAGGTCGTCGACGAAGCGATCAACCTGGTTTCGCTGAGTCACGCCGGCAAGCAGATGAAGTATGTCAACGAGTGTCCCGATGCTGTCCTGCTCAATGGTTACGCACAAAAGATGGTGCAGGTATTCGTCAACCTGTTGAGCAATGCGACCGACGCCTCGGAACCGGGGCAAACCATTGCCATCGAGATCGAGCAGCGTCGCAACCAGCTGATGATCGCGGTCTGCGATCGCGGCAAGGGTATTGCCGATGAACACCTGTCAAAAATATTCGAACCGTTTTTTACCACCAAGATGGTGGGCGAAGGCACCGGCCTCGGCCTGTCACTGACTTATAACATTATCCAGGAGCACGGTGGCTCCATCTCGGTGAGTAATCGCGCCGGGGGCGGCTGTCGTTTTGAAATTCTACTGCCAGGAGTCGATACCACAACGGTGACGGAAGCATGAGCAATATACTTGTCGTCGAAGACGAACCCATCATTCAGGAAAGCCTGATCCGCTTGTTGCAGCGCCAGGGGCATGACGCCACGGGCGTGGCGTCGGTCACCGAGGCCGAGGAAAACTCGATAAATATGTACGACCTGATCATTTCCGACCTGCGCTTGCCGGGCAAACCCGGAACCGAACTGATTTCGCGCGCGGCGCCGATACCGGTACTGATCATGACCAGTTATTCGACCGTTCAATCGGCGGTCGAAGCGATGAAACAGGGCGCGGTAGATTACATTTCCAAGCCGTTCAATCACGATGAAATGATACTCACGGTAAAGCGTATTCTCGACAGGAGCAGCGTTGAACAACAAAACTCGATACTGCGCAGGGAGGTAGCGCGCAACTACCCTATCGACGGCATGATCGCTCATTGCGAACCGATGCTCGATGTCGTCGATCGCATTCGCCGCGTCGCCGCCACTGAAACCACCGCGTTGATCGTCGGTGAAACCGGCACCGGCAAGGAACTGGTCGCACGCGCGATTCATTCCCGGAGCGAACGGCGCAAGCAGGCGCTGGTCAGCGTCAACTGCGGCGCATTTGCAAACCACCAGATCGAATCGGAATTGTTTGGCCACGAACGCGGTGCTTTCAGCGGGGCCCTGCAAATGAAAAAGGGACTGATCGAGGCGGCCAACGGCGCAACCCTGTTTCTCGATGAAATCGGTGAGTTGCCACCGGATGCGCAGACGCGCCTGCTGGGCGTTTTACAGGATAATGAAATCAGACGGGTTGGCTCCAACAAGGTCATCAAGGTGGACGTACGAATCCTCGCGGCAACACAAAAGAACCTTGCGCAGATGGTTGCCGACAAGCGTTTTCGTGAAGATTTGTACTACCGCCTGAACGTGTTTGAAATCAACCTGCCGCCGTTGCGCGAGCGCGGCAGCGACATTCGCCTGCTGGCGGACACGGTGTTGACCAAAATGGCCCAACGCACCCATAGCAAGAGCATGGCTTTCGGCGAAGACGCCTACCAGCAAATGCTGTACTATCCGTGGCCGGGCAACGTACGCGAACTGGAAAACGTCGTCGAGCGCGCCGTTATCCTCAATCGAGGGATTGACATCGAGGCCGAACACCTTGCCCTTAATACGCTGGAAACGGATAATCAGTTGCCGCTTTATGAACTCGAGAATCGACTGTCGCTAGACGAGTACTTCGTCAGTTTCGTCAAGAAATACCAGTCGCAATACAACGAAACCGAACTCGCCCGGATGCTGGGAATCAGCCGCAAGAACCTGTGGGAAAAAAGGCAGCGTCTCGATATCCCATCGCGCAAACAGAATCATCACGGAGCCAACTGATGCAAGCAATGGCCAAAGGCCAGTCGGCGCAGATCGCCGATACCATCCTCAATGGGTTCAACCGCCATTTCACCATCTTCAGCAAAATCACCCGGGGCGCCCGTGAGCGCTTCGAAAATGCCGACTGGCATGCCGAGCGTGAAGCCGCGCGCGAGCGCATCAAGTTTTACGATATCCGCGTCAAGGATTCCATCAGGGACCTGCAGAAACAGTTTACCCTGGAACCTTTCGACAGCCAGCTGTGGTTTGCCGTCAAGCGCGAGTACGTGCTGCTGATCGCCAACCACCTGCAGCCTGAACTGGCCGAATCCTTTTACAACTCGGTGTTTTGCGCCCTGTTTCACCGCGACTATTTCGACAATGATTACATTTTCGTGCGCAGTGCCGTATCGACCGAATTTATCGATTCAGAAAAACCGTCGTACCACGTTTACTATCCCGCGAAACGGGGTTTTCGCGCTTCGATCAAGCAGGTGCTGCTCGACAGCGGCTTCAACCTGCCATTCGAAGACATCAATCGAGACGTGCGTAACATCATCCAGGCCCTAATCAAGCACACCTTCTCGCGTCCACGGCGCGCGCACCTGAATTTCCAGTTCCAGATCATCAGCAGCGTCTTTTATCGCAACAAGGCGGCCTATATCGTCGGCCGGGCGATCAATTCGAATAAGGACACTCCGTTTGCAATTCCGCTGTTGCACAGCGGCAACGGCTCCATCTATGCCGACGCCATCATCATCGGCACCCAGGGACTGAATCGGCTGTTTGAATTCTCCTATGTCTATTTCATGGTGGATCACCCGGTGCCGTCTTCGATCGTTACCTTCCTACGGCGCCTGATGCCGACCCGCAGCAAGGAATCGTTTTATTCCGCGATCGGGTTTCAGAAGCAGGGTAAAACCGTTTTCTACCGTGATTTCCTGCACCACCTGAAACATTCCGAGGATGAATTGATCTTCGCGCCGGGCATCAAGGGCATGGTCATGGCGGTGTTCACACTGCCCTCCTATCCCTATGTCTTCAAGGTGATTCGCGATCGCTTCCCACCGCCGAAAAAGACCACCCGCCAACAGGTCGTGGACACCTATCGCCTTGTGAAAATGCACGATCGGGTCGGACGCATGTCGGACGTGCTGGAGTATTCGCACGTCGCACTGCCGCGAGGCCGCTTTGCGCAGGACTGGCTCGAGGAACTTCACGAGACCTGCGCTAACAGCATCTCGGAAGATGGCAACCAGGTCATCATCAAGCATCTGTACATCGAGCGGCGCATGACACCGCTTAACCTCGCGGTGCTACAGGCCGACGACAAGTACCTGGAGCGTCTCATGAAGGGTTACGGCGATGCGATCAAGGAACTCGCGGCGGCGAATATTTTCCCGGGCGATCTGTTGCTGAAGAACTTCGGCGTTACCGGCCAGGGCCAGGGGCGCGTGGTGTTTTACGACTACGATGAAATTTGCTACCTGACCGAGTGTAACTTCCGCAAGATTCCCGAAGCGCTGTACCCGGAAGACGAAATGGCCTCCGAACCCTGGTACAGCATTGGCGCCAACGACATCTTTCCGGAACAGTTTTCGATCTTCCTGTTCGCCAACAATCGTGTACGCCAGGTGTTTCTGAAGCATCACCGCGAACTGCTCGACGCCGATTTCTGGATACAGAAGCAGGAAAACATCAAGGCCGGAATCTACGAGGACGTCTTTCCCTACCCGAAAAAACTACGCTTCGACCGCTAGCCCGCGGATTGCACCGGGAAATCACGGTACTTCTGAAAAAGGTTCTCGCGGAGGCGCGGAGACGCAGGGTGCGCGGAGACCACTGTGGTTATTCAATTTTGAATAGAGTAACCCGGGCACCCACCCTGCAAAATATCCTCAGCGTTCTCTGCACCTCTGCGAGAACCTCCCCCGTAAATCCGCGGCTAGAACTGATCTTCCTCGGTCGAACCGGCCATCGCGGTGACGGATGAAGCGCCGCCCTGGATGGTGGTGGTGACGTCATCAAAGTACCCGGCGCCTACTTCCTGCTGATGCGAGACAAAGCTGTAACCCTTGTCGGCCGCGGCAAATTCGGGTTCCTGCACCTTTTCGACATAGTGTTTCATGCCTTCGCCACGCGCGTAGTCATAAGCCAGGTCGAACATGTTGTACCACATGTTATGGATACCGGCGAGCGTGATGAACTGGTACTTGTAACCCATGTCGGATAGCGCGTCCTGGAATTCGGCGATGGTCTTGTCGTCGAGATTTTTCTTCCAGTTAAACGAGGGCGAACAGTTGTAAGCGAGCAGTTTGCCGGGATGCGCGGCACGTACCGCTTCGGCCCATTCACGCGCGAAGCCAAGGTCGGGAGTACCGGTTTCACACCACACCATATCAGCATAGGCGGCGTAGGAAATGCCGCGTGAAATTGCCTGCTCGAGACCATTTTTGACAACGTAAAAGCCTTCTTTGGTACGCTCACCGGTGACAAACGGCTTGTCGGTTTCGTCGACATCGGAGGTTAGCAGGTTAGCCGCCTCGGCATCGGTGCGCGCCAGCAATACCGTGGGCACGCCCATGACGTCGGCTGCGAGACGCGCGGCGATTAGTTTCTGTACGGATTCCTGGGTCGGAAGTAAAACCTTGCCACCCATGTGCCCACATTTTTTTACTGCGGCAAGCTGGTCTTCGAAATGCACACCACCGGCGCCGGCGTTAATCATGTTCTTCATCAGCTCGAAAGCATTCAATACACCGCCAAAGCCGGCTTCGGCATCGGCTACGATCGGCAGGAAGTAATCGACGAAACCCTCGTCCCCGGGATTGAGCCCGCGGCCCCACTGGATTTCGTCGGCGCGGCGAAAGGTGTTATTGATTCGACGCACCATCGCCGGTACCGAATCGTAGGCATAAAGCGATTGATCGGGATACATGGTTTCGGAAGTGTTTCCGTCTGCCGCGACCTGCCAGCCGGACAGGTAGATCGCTTCGATACCCGCCTTGGCCTGCTGCATCGCCTGGCCCCCGGTGATTGCGCCCATGCTGTTGACATAGCCTTTTTTAGCACCGCCGTTCACCTGCGCCCAAAGCTTTTCCGCACCCATCCGCGCCAGCGTATTCTCGGGTTGCAGCGAGCCACGCAGACGCACCACGTCGGCCGCGCTATAGCCCCGGCTCACGTTGCTCCATCGCGGATTTTCCTGCCACTCCTTCTCAAGTGCGGCGATTTGCTCGTCTCTCGTCATGTTTCGTTTCTCTCAATATAAAATGGCGAACTGGACATTTAATAACAGCCCGTGAAAAAGCCTCATAAGGCGCAAGCTGCCAAATATACAGGGCTTTGACTATTTAAAAAGTCAATTGCTTAATTAAGGCTATTGGTTTTTGCAATAGTCATCGAATTTATCGGTGAACGCGAATTCTGATGTTTTTCGCGGACAGAAACTTGCAGACGGTCGACATATTACCGGCTTTGGACGACCCGCTGACTCAAATTCGAATCCTTTGCCGCAAGTACCATTACATCCAAACTGCATTGAATAAACACATCAAATTTGATTTTCATATTAAGTTAACCAATAATCGGGCATCGCGGACCGTATCATGGCCAATTCATACTACAAGCAGAACCACCTAAAGAAGCTGCGCGCATTCTGCCAGACTGCAAAACTGGGCAGTATGACCAAGGCGGCGGAGTCCCTTTTTGCCAGCCAGCCGACCATATCCCTGCAGATTCATGCGCTCGAGGAAGAAATGGATACCATTCTCTTCGAACGCAGTGGACCCAAGCTGAGCCTGACCACCGAAGGCAGTATCCTCTATGAGCTTTGTCTGCCGCACGTGCAGGGTATCGATCGACTCAAGGAAACCTTCGACGCACACTGCGGCAACCTGACGTCGGGTGAACTCAATATTGCCGCCGGCGAATCGACCATCCTCTACGTGTTACCCGAACCGGTCGGCATATTCTCGCGCCAGTACCCCGCGATCAAGTTGCGCCTGTCCAATGAAACGGGGCGTAATGGCATGGAAATGCTGCGCACCGATACGGTGGATTTCGCGGTCGGCTCCATGCTGGAAGTGCCCGATGACCTGGTTTACGACCCCATCGTGACCTACAGCCCGGTCGTGATTACGCCTTTCGATCATCCGCTGGCGCGGATAGATAAAATCACCCTTACCGATATCGGCAAATATGGTTTGATTTTACCGCCGCGCCATCTCAGCACCTGGCATATCGTTAAAATGGTGTTTGCCCAGCACAACGTCAATTTCCGGGTCACGCTCGAGGCCGGAGGCTGGGAAGTAATCAAGCGCTATGTCAGCCTCGGACAGGGCATATCGATCGTCACCGATGTCTGTATCACCGAAGAGGACCGCAACAGGATGAACGTCATCCCGGTCGATCAGTATTTCCCCAAGCGCAGCTACGGCATCGTTACCCGTAAAGGCAAATTTCTGTCTGCCCCTTCGAAGCGCTTCATCGAGATCATGCACCAGTGTTTTGGCAGGAAAAGTGATTAACCTGGGATAATTGTCGACAATTCCAGCGCAATTATGATTATTATTCCCAATATTGGGCATTAAGATTCGGGTATTGTCAACAATCTCGAATCGGATATGATTGGTCAGGCTTTGATTTCATGATTCGAATAACCACTAGAGAGGGTAGCTAATGACATATAAAGATGAGTATCAGGCGTCCATCGATAATCCGCAGGCATTCTGGGCGGAAAAAGCAGCTGAACTCGACTGGTACAAACCTTCCACCAATGTATTGAGCACCGACGAACATGGTATTTACCGCTGGTTTGCCGACGGAGAGTTGAACACCTGTCACCTGGCGCTCGACTTTCACGTCGACAATGGCCGCGCCGATCAAACCGCGTTGATCTATGACTCACCGGTAACCAACCAGCAAAAGAAATTCAGTTTTCGCGAGTTACGCGACGAAGTCGCGCGCTGCGCCGGCATGTTAAAGGCCCAGGGTGTCGAAAAAGGCGATCGCGTCATCATCTACCTGCCGATGATCCCGGAAGCGCTGATTTCGATGCTCGCCTGTGCACGCCTCGGCGCCATTCATTCGGTCGTGTTCGGCGGCTTTGCTCCGCCCGAACTGGCGGTGCGCCTCGATGATGCGACACCCAGGGTATTGTTAACCGCCTCCTGCGGCATCGAAATAAACCGCGTCATCGAATACAAGCCCATCGTCGACGCGGCCATCGAAATGGCCACGCACAAGCCCGCTGCCTGCATTGTCCTGCAGCGACCACAGGCGCAGGCGAGCATGCAGGACGGCCGCGACGTCGACTGGCAGCAAGCAGTCGCCACCGCCAAGCCGGCCGACTGCGTCACCGTCAAGGGCAGCGACCCGCTCTACATACTTTACACTTCCGGTACCACCGGCAAGCCCAAGGGCGTGGTTCGTGAAAACGGCGGACACGCGGTCGCGATGAAGTACAGCATGAGCGCGATTTACGACATGCAACCCGGCGAGGTCTACTGGGCGGCATCGGATGTCGGCTGGGTCGTGGGCCACTCCTACATCGTCTACGCACCGTTGATCCACGGCTGCACTACGGTGCTATTTGAAGGCAAACCGATTATGACGCCCGATGCCGGCGCATTCTGGCGCGTAATCTCGGAACACCGGGTGAAAGCCCTGTTCACCGCCCCGACCGCGTTTCGCGCGATTAAAAAGGAAGACCCGGAAGCGGAACTTGCCCGGCAATACGACCTGTCCTGCCTGCAGACAATCTTCGCGGCTGGCGAGCGCCTCGACCCGCCGACCTATGAATGGCTTTCCGAGTCCTTCAAGGTACCGGTCCTCGACCACTGGTGGCAAACCGAAACCGGCTGGGCGATTGCGGCCAATATGCACGGCCTCGAGTCGATGCCGGTCAAGTCTGGTTCCTCGACGGTGCCGGTTCCGGGATTCGATGTCGAAATCCTGGACGAGGCGGGTAAACAGCTGGCCGCCAATGAACAGGGGTTCATCGCGATAAAGTTGCCGCTACCGCCGAGCTGCCTGAACACCATCTGGGGTGACGTCGAACGCTTTAAATCAGCCTACCTGGAAACTTACCCCGGCTACTTCACCACCGGTGACGGCGGCTATTTCGATGAAGACGGCTACCTCTTCATCATGGGCCGGGTCGATGATGTCATCAATGTCGCCGGGCATCGCCTGTCGACCGGAGAAATGGAAGAGATCGTCGGTAAGCATCCGATGGTTGCCGAATGCGCGGTCATCGGCATTCGTGACGAACTCAAGGGACAATTGCCGATGGGATTCATGGTGCTGAAAAATGCAGACGGTGCCGAACCCGCCCAGGTCATCGATGAAGTAATTGCGATGGTTCGCCGGGACATCGGCGCCGTTGCGGCCTTCAAGCTGGCGATAGTGGTCACGCGCCTGCCGAAAACCCGCTCCGGCAAGATCCTGCGCAAGACCCTGCGCGCCATCGTCGATGGTGACGACTACGTGGTGCCTTCGACGATCGAGGATCCGGCCGCGCTGGACGAAATCAAGGCCATTCTATAGTCGCGAAGCAATACCGGGGATCCTGCAGTCCATTCATAGCGCTACGAGACTCCGTAGTACTGCTTGAAACTCAATGAATACAAGGGTTTGTGGGTAGTTGCAATGTGCTGGTTTTAGTACTTACGAGTACTTCACTGCAATGGAATTGCGATGGTCCGGCTTGTTGGAAGCCGTGAATGAAGGTCAGGGTCCTCAGCCAATCGATCTTACAGCCTGGTCAACTCGAATCTGGCTACTTTGTTACGCCCTATCTGGAAAATCTTCCAAAACAATGGAATGAACTCCCTTGAGACCCTCGTAAATTGTCACCTGACCTTAGGTTTACAAATCCGAAGCGCATGTTTAGCCAAATGGTCAAAAGCAGACGCCCAAATAGAATTGATCAACCGCCGCCAGGTGCCGATTCTGTTGAAAAACTCCAAATATTTCCAAACGGCAAAATTATTTGCGTCGTAACGATTTCGAAATTTCCATACACGGGGAGAGAGCCAAAACTACTGTTTTCTTAACAATGATACTCGCATGAGTCTTTCTATCTGTCAGCTCCTGAACATTCTTTGCTAAGAGGGCGCTGATCAAGTCGAGACCGAATAAAAGAATCCCTAGTTATTCTTCGCTCCCTGGTCAATCCACTTCTCTATGTATTCAATTTGTCTCTCTGTTAGCGCTTTTCCTCTTCCCTCGGCCCAGGCTTCATTATGATGTGGTGGCATTTGAATCTTCTCGTCAACCTTATGAGCGACCATGCGGTATAAGGTGCTGGATTCACTGCTACCGGGTACAACAACTGGGCCATGCTTTGTCCCATTCATAATGCTGTCATAGGTCTTCACGCTAAACCCACTAGTAGAGGACCCCTCACCACTACCGTCGTGGCACTCCAGGCAGTTAGCTACCAAGATGGGTTTAATATCATTTTTATAACTGACCGGTAGGCTACAGCTGACACTAAACAAAGAGATAGCCACAATTATAATAATACCTCGTATTCGGATTTGCATATCTTTACCCTCCGACGAATAAATGCCTTATGACCGACTTACTGCAACCTATATGCGATGGTCGTAAACCTGAAGTCATGCCATTTGATAATTTTACAGGACTTAAGTTAATCTTTATTGATCCTAATCAACTTGTGAATAATGCTTATGTGGTTAGCGGCGGTACGAAAACCGAGATAAGCGCCGGTCATTTAATCGACGCGGTTATACGACTCGCAATTCAAATGAAGGAATGAAGGAGACGTCATTGCTTAATAGGTATCAATGTCCGTATAGTGTGCCGTTCTCTGCCTCCCATGATGCGCTTTACAGTGTCTGCTTCTGAGAAAATAGACGCTCGCCAACAAGAATTAGGCTTCCGAGACGTGCCCATACCAGTCGTAGAACGAAACTCCTGTATCGCGAACGAAACCTTCGTATTTTTCTGGCACCAGGTGATTGGCAGACAATTGGAAATGCCTCAGTTCCTCAATATACCGGCTTGATCCAAACCATCGAGCAACCGGCCATGGTCTCCATCCAACACATAGACCTGGACGAAGTGTTCTGACTTGATCAATAAA
>Ga0164320_10000301_pt1 | contig 15590 bp, 9 predicted proteins | sample GuaBasSediGuay11_FD_113736 | JGI IMG/M metagenome (GOLD analysis project Ga0164320, IMG submission 113736) | Subseafloor sediment microbial communities from Guaymas Basin, Gulf of California, Mexico - Guay11, Core 4567-28, 0-3 cm | ecosystem: Environmental > Aquatic > Marine > Hydrothermal vents...
CGCCGACCTCGAGGCGGCTGCGGCGGGCGCAGCAGAGTCGATCTTCCTGAATTCCGGACAGATCTGCGTGGCCGGCTCCCGACTGTACGTGCAGAAAAGCGCCTACGACGACGTCGTGAACCGGGTCGCATCACTCGCATCGAAGCACGTCCTCGGGAACAGCCTCGACCCGGCCACGACCCTGGGGCCGCTGATCAGTCGGAGCCACAAGGGAAGGGTCGAAGAGTACATTGACGCCGCCGAGAGCGATGGGGCCGAGCTCATCTCGAGCCACACGGTCCCGGAGCAGGGGTTCTTCGTGGCTCCCACGATCGTCACCGGCGCCGAGCACGGGGCAGCGATTACCCAGGAGGAGGTCTTCGGTCCAGTGCTCTCGGTTTACCCGTTCGACGACGAGGCCGATGTGCTGCAGGCTGCGAACGGAACCCCGTACGGACTCGCCGCCACCGTCTGGACGTCGAGCCTCGGCCACGCGGAGGCGATGATCGACGGATTGGAGTGCGGCAAGATCTCGGTGAACTCGCCCGGCTTCCCGTACCCCGGACTGCCCGAGGGCGGCAAGAAGGCGTCAGGTTACGGAAGGGACCTGGGACCGGAATCGCTGGACGGCTATCTCCATTCGAAGACCGTCATCTTCGAGCGGTCCTGAGGCACCCAACGACGCGGGTTTTCCGGGCAAGCAGTTGACAACCGCTCAGGACGGGGATAGCCTTATCCCACCATGTGGTACATAAATTCTTGCTAGGTAAGATTTGTGGGGGGGGGAGAGAAAATTATGAGTAAGTATCAGAGTATGTTCGGAGCAGTTATTGCTGCTCTATTTGCCATTGGAACTCCGGCTGGAGTCTGCGCACAAGAAACTGGCGCAGAAGCAATGGATGAAATTGCCGAAATTGTCGTCACCGGGAGAAAGCGCGAGGAACTTCTGAGAGATATTCCGGTGTCTATATCGGCATTCACGCAGGCCGACCTGATTGAAAGAGGCATCACCGATATTCAGAAATTGTATGACGCGATCCCTGGACTGACCTTCGACACCGCCGGCCACGGTGACAGGAACAGTTCTCAGCCGGCAATTCGTGGAGTCCAGTCGAGCCGGGTTGCCAGCACGTTGCAAAAGGTCACCACCTTTATCGATGGCATGCCTATGGTCGGGCAGGTAGCGAATTTGACCTTTGCCGGTCTTGAACAAATAGAGGTATACCGTGGACCGCAGAGTGCGGCCTTTGGACGCGCTACCTTTGCCGGTGCAATTAACTATATTACCGCTGATGCCAGCGAAGAATTCGAACTCAGAGTACAGGCCCAAACGTCTAGCCTGGAAGACAATAAGCTAGGTATCGCCATTTCCGGTCCTCTGGGTGACATGTTCGGTTATCGCCTGGGATATATGTACGATTCGTTTACCGGTCCCGATGAATGGACCGCGAGTAATGGCGCCGAGATGGGTACGCTGGAAACCCAGACGCTGACCGCGAAACTGAACTTTGAATTCAGTGACAGTGTATATGGTCATGTGATGTATGCCCGTATAGAGCAGGATGACACCTATGGCGCCTCCAACCGTCTTGACCCGGCAGAATGCAATTTTGACGGTGACAGCGGCATTTTCACTCGGTCCGGGGGCAGATTCCTTGAACTGCCGAGTGGTGCATGGGATTGCGATGTCTACGGTACTTCACTAAGAAGAAATCATAATGCGCTTGGTCAGTTTAGTGCAGCTTATGATGACAATATCGCTGAGTACACTGCCGCTGCCCCTGGGGCGGATACCAACGGTGATGGCATTGTGGACCTGCAAGAATACCTGGCCCAGACAACTCCTGCGTTGGGAACCTACGAGCAGGCCCTCCTCGGACAGACGATGCAACCTAATGTCGAGACCGAACGTGAGCGCATCCAGGCCGAGCTGAACTTCGAAATCGGCGACAACGGGCACGTGCTGCAGATCATGGGTATGACTAGTGAGGAAGAATTTTACCGCTGGTTCGATGCTGACCAGAGCGACGCACACCCGGTCTTTTTCATGAATAACGTATTTATGGCGGGTCTTCTGACCATGCGTGCCGGCACCGGTGCTGGTCACCCGCATACAGAAGATTACGCCGAGGTTCGCTGGGTATCACCTTCTGATAAGCGCTTTCGTTATAATCTGAGTGCGTCCTATTACGCCTTTGACTTTCGTATCGAGGTTCATTCAAACTGGGGTGCTGTGGAGCATGGCCTTACCCTGGCCGACGGTACTCCGATAAGTCCTCTGCGTGCCCTTATCATTCAACAAGACATGACAAATGTTGGTGCCGCCTTCGGTCTGCAGTATGACCTGACTGACAGGACCACGCTCTCCTTCGAAGGTCGTTTCCAGTCTGATGAAAACTGTGCCGAAGATGAACTAGTCGGCGCATCGTTGTGCCAGGAGGCGGACTCATTCGCACCGCGTCTGGCGATCAGTTCTGCTATCTCGGACAACCATACCCTCTATGGACAGATCTCTCGGGGCACTAACCCTGGCGGGGTCAACCTGGCCTACCTTGATCCCGAAACAGAGCGCATATTGCAGGTGGCCCGCGGGGATATTCCCGTTCCGGACGAGCCGGGAGCGGTCAACGTAGGTGTCCTTTACGATGGTCAAGGCGGTAATCCGCCACCCGTCGTGGATTATCAAGCTAGCGATTGGACAACCTATGACGAAGAGGAACTGACCAATTTCGAAATTGGCGCCAAGGGCGTCTATGGTAGTGGGCGGGGTAGCTACGAATTGGCCCTGTTCTATATGGATTGGAACAACGTCCTTGATAGGCGGTGGCTGGACTGGCAGGACGATACAGTGGGTGGCTGGAACGAGGGTAACTGGACCGATCTTATAGAGTCCCACACCTTCCTGAACGAGGGCGATGCCGAAGTAACGGGTTTAGAGCTCAGCACGAACTTCGACATCAATGACGTGTGGTGGGTTGGCGGTAACCTTACCTGGCTGGATGCCACTTATAACGACTACTGTGCGCCACAAGCGACTGAATACTTCACCTCCAATACGCCTCCTTTAGAAAACGTTATCCCGATTTTGACCCGGGATGACGACGGTGTACTGGTAGCATGCGGTGTCGTCGATGGAAACCAAGTCCCGCGGATACCGGAAATCGGTGCCCTACTGAGAGGCGGAGCGCGATTGCCAAATGACATATTCAACTTTGATACGCGTTTCATCGCAGAAGTGCGATACGAAGGTAGCCAATATACGGATCCTTTGAATCTGACTAAGCTCGACTCAAGCACGACAGTGAACCTTGCGGCCATGATGGATAATCCGGAGCTGGGACTGTCCCTGCGTTTTTACGTCAACAACGTGACGGACGATGACACCCCTCGGCAGCTGGGCAGCGGCAACTTCTTGACAGACAATGCTGTTATTACTGGGAACCCTTCCATAACTCGTGCGTGGCAGGTTTTACCGAGAAGGCCGCGCGAGTATGGTCTAACCGCGATTTACCGCTTTGAATAAAAAAGGCAATTGATAATGGCCGCGTGATTTTCCTCGCGGTCGGCTGGCAACAGGGTTCATTCGAAACCTCGGAGGTCACACCGATGAGATGGGGTGCCGTACTGCTCGGCCTCGTTGCAGCTTTCACCGCAATGGCCGTGCCGGCGGCCGGGGACGAGCAGAGTTTCTTCGACGGACTCGAAGCCCGCATGATCGGGCCTTACCGCGGCGGCCGCGCGATGGTGGCCGTCGGCGTGCGCCAGGATCCGCACGTGTACTACATGGGCACGACCGGCGGTGTGTGGAAGACGGTGAACGCCGGTGCGTCCTGGGAGCCGGTATCGGACGAGGACTTCGGCAGCGCCGCCGTCGGCGCCATCGCCGTCGCGCCATCGGATCCGAACGTTATCGTTGTCGGCATGGGCGAGTCGCCATTCCGGAACACTGCCTCGTCCCAGGGTGATGGCGTGTACAAATCGACGGATGCCGGGCGGAGCTGGACCCACATCGGTTTCGATCACGTCCGCCAGATCGGCGAAATCCGCATCCACCCCGACGACCCGGACGTCATCTGGGTCGCCGCACAGGGCAACACCTACGCCGCCGAAGACGACGGCGGGATCTTCAAGTCGACCGACGGCGGCGCAACCTGGCGCCGCGTCCTCGAGCCCATCAACGGCACGACCGGCGCGGTCGACCTGGCGCTCGACATGGGCAACCCACGCATCCTTTATGCGGCGATGTGGGACAACCGCAGGACGGCCTGGAATCTCCGCTCCGGTGGCCCCGGCAGCGGCATCTGGCGTTCGGTTGACGGCGGCGAGAGCTGGGAGCGACTCAGCGGGGGACTGCCCGACAGCATGGGCAAGATCGGCGTCGCCGCTTCGCCCGCGCGTGCGGGACGCGTCTGGGCCATCGTCGAGGCCGAAGGCGATGAGGGCGGCCTGTACCGGTCCGACAACGGTGGCGATACCTGGGATCAGGTCAACAGCGAGCGGGTGCTGCACACACGCGCCTGGTACTACATACACGTATTCGCCGATCCGGTTGACGAGAACACCGTGTACGTCATGAACGCCCCGTTCATGAAGTCCGTAGACGGCGGCAAATCATTCTCTCGCCTATCCGTCCCGCACGGCGACCAGCACTACCTCTGGATCAACCCGGACGAACCGCGCTGGATGATCAACGCGAACGACGGCGGGGCCAACGTCAGCTTCGACGGCGGCGCGAGCTGGTCGCGCCAGGACAACCAGCCGACCGCACAGTTCTACCGCGTGAATACTGACAACCGCTTCGAGTACCGCGTTTACGGCGGCCAGCAGGACAACTCGACGGTCGCGATAAAGAGCCGCTCCCGCGACGGCGCGATCGGCCGCGACGACTGGGAAGTGCACGGTGGTGGCGAAAGCGCGCACTTCGGCCTGGATCCAGAGAATCCCCGCTACACCTACGCCGGCTTTCCCTGGGGCCGCATTGAAGAGTTCGACACCGAGACGCGCACCGTCCGCTCGGTCAGGGCCTACGAGATACTGGCTCGCGGCTTGCCGGCGAGCGAACAGAAATACCGCTTCAACTGGAATGCGCCGATTGTCGTGTCGCAGCACGACAGCGATGTCATCTATCACGCGGCGAACGTGCTGCTCAAATCGACGGACCGAGGCTACAGCTGGCAGCCCGTGAGCCCGGATTTGACGCGCAACGAGCCCGACAAGCACGGCAAGGGTGCCGGTCCCTACACCAACGAAAACCTCGAAATGTATAACACGATCTTCGCGGTCGAGGAAAGCCCGCAGGATGCGGACACGATATGGGCCGGCACCGACGGCGGCCTGTTGCACGTGACACGTGATGGCGGAGAGAGCTGGAGCGAGGTCACGCCGCGGGGCGCCGGCCGCGGCATGATCAATTCCATCGACGCCTCGGAGCACCAGCCCGGCGTCGCGTACGTCACGGCTATCAAATACAAGGAGGGCGACAACGCCCCCTACGCTTGGCGTACGGACGACTACGGGCGCAGCTGGGAGCGAATCGCCGGCGGTCTGCCTCAGGAGCATTTCGTACGCGTCGTGCGCGAGGACCCCGAGCGCCGTGGCCTCCTGTACGCCGGTATGGAGCGTGGCCTCTACGTGTCTTTCGACGACGGGGACAGCTGGCAATCGTTGCAGCTAAATCTGCCCATCGTGCCGATCACGGACCTGATGGTGCGCCGTACTGACCTTGTGCTGGCGACGCAGGGACGCGCGTTCTGGATCGTCGACGACCTTTCCCCACTGCGGCAGCACGTCCCGTCGCAGGTTGATGCCGACCTGCACCTCTTTGAACCGACGCAGGCCTGGCGCCTGACGCCTACCAGCGGGCGGTACGGCGGCGGCGAGATGGTCGCGCCGAGCGCGCCGGACGGCGCACTGATTTACTACACGCTCGGCAGCGAACCCGCCCTTGAGAAGGAGGGCGTTGTACTGGAGATCCTGGACGCTGACGGCACGGTGATCCGGCGGCTCGCGACGAATGCCGACACCGGCAATGCGGGCGGTGGAAACGGCGTCGACTACGCGCTGCCAGCGGAGGCCGGGCTGAACCGCGCGCTGTGGGACTTGCGCACGGCCCCGACCGTCGAGCTCGACTATGCTTTCGTCATGGGGGCCGGCTTTGGTCAGAAGTCGGTTGCGGGCTACCACGTCGCACCAGGAACCTACCGCCTCCGGCTCACCTATGGCGACACGGTACGCGAGTCGGCGGTCGAGGTTGCCTGGGACCCCATCAACGACTACGACCCGACCCGGATCGCCGAGCAGCAGCAGGCCGTCGCCGAGGCCTTTGACATGTTGGACTCGATCTACCGGCGGCTGGCTGCGCTCGCCGACCTGAGATCCCAGGTCGAGGTGCGCCGCACGGTGGCTGAGGCGGCCGGCGATGAGGAGCTGGCCGAATCGGCCCGGGCGTTGCTCGATGACCTCGACGCCTGGCGCGACCGCGTGTCCACGCCCGATGTCAAGGCCGCCCAGGATCAGGTGGGATTGCCGCCGAAGCTCGAGGCCTTTCTGGCGAACATCTATCGGATCATCGACGAGGCCGTGCTCGGCCTGACGCGTGGCCAGCGTGACCGACTCGCGGACCTGCGTCCCCGCTGGCAGGCCGCGATGGACGACTGGGACCGGCTCGTCGGTGAGCGGGTCGCCGTGTTCAACGACGGCACCGGGCCGGCCATGCTGGTTCCCGACTGATCCGATCTAGTTCCTGTAGCGCATCTTCTTCCGCCCGCGCATCGGATTGTGCCAGCCTCTATTTAGATTACTACTGTTCTTAATTCCGGCTTCGCGGGATGCTGTGTGCCACGCCATTCCCGTTGCCATAGAACTTCGATAAAATCGATATTATTGGCAAGTTTTAGATATTATCGTCATATATGGGCATACTTCACAAAAATTCGAAAGTTTTAATATTGATCATTAATTTACCAAATCTGCCCCGACAAGTGATTAAAAAGACAATCCTTTTCGGGTTTGCCGGGCTGCTGTCGGCGACGGTTTTCGCCGCGGATGATCCGGCCCTGACCAAGTCGACCTCTATCGCCAGGACAGACTCACCACCCGTCATCGATGGCGTTCTTGATGACCCGGCCTGGGAAACGGCGGTCGTCATCGATGACTTTCACCAGGTGGCCCCGGAGGAGTTTGCCGAGCCGAGTGAGCGCACTGAGTTCCTGTTGCTGTACAGCGACGATGCTATCTATATCGGCGTGCGCGCATTCGACAGTGCGCCCGATGAGATCGTCGCCCAGGTGTTGCGCCAGGGCGAAGGCCTGCGCGGCGAAGATCGTGTTCGCGTTTTGCTGGGTCCGTTCAATGACAATCGTAGCGGCTTTGTCTTTCTGCTCAACGCAAACAGCGTACGACTCGAGGCCATCTACAAGGACGGCGACTTCGAACGTGAGTGGACCGGAATATGGCAGGCACAAGCCAGCGTCACCGACGACGGCTGGGTTGCGGAAATTCGCGTTCCTTTCAAAACACTATCGTTCGAGGCAAACAAGGACTGGGCGGTCAACTTCAGCCGCGAGATCGGCCGCAAGCAGGAACACATGGCCTGGGTGTCACGCAACCGCAACGTGGATCCTTCGGCCGTCGGGATGCTGACGGGAATGACCGATCTCAGTCAGGGCAAGGGTCTCGACATTGTGCCGGCCCTTAGCGTGACCTCCAGTCGCGATCATGACGAAGGCGCGGACGATACCAATACGGAACCGTCCCTGGATATTTTTTACAAACTGACACCTGGTCTCAATGCGTCTCTGACGTTCAACACTGACTTTTCGGCAACCGAGGTCGACAACCGGCAGGTCAATCTGACGCGATTCAACCTGTTCTTCCCTGAGAAACGCGCATTCTTCCTGCGCGAGTCTGATATTTTCGAATTCGGCGGTATTGGCGGCGGCGGCGATGGTGGCAGCAGGGCTGTTTCGCGAGCGGGCCGGGAAAACGGCCGGCCTTACTTTTCACGACGTATTGGTCTGAGCAACAATGGCCAGCCCGTGGATCTCGATGCAGGTGCCAAGCTCAGCGGTCGGGCTGGCCGTTGGAACATTGGCGCGCAATACATTCGCCAGTCCGGTTTCGAAGATATCGACGCAACCGACATCCTCGTCGCACGCGTATTCGCGAATGTGCTCGAAGAATCCTCTGTCGGTTTTATCGTGACCGACGGTGACCCGCGATCAAACCTCGATAACACAGTCTTCGGTCTGGACTACCTGTACCGCAATTCGCGTCTGCCCGGCGGCCGCGAACTCGACGCCAACGTTTGGTACCAGCAGTCGAGTACGACAGGGCTGGATGGCGATAACGCCGCCTGGGGACTTTCCGTCAGTGCACCAAACAACACGGGCTGGCGTGGTGGCGCCGGCTACAAGGAAATTCAGGAGAATTTCTTTCCGGCTCTCGGCTTTGTGAATCGTACCGGAATACGGCAAAGCCTTGTCGACGTCGGCTACATTTGGCGCAACAACGGACCGATGATCCGTACCGTTTCCGCGGGCATTGATGCCCAGCGCATTAACCTGATCGAAGGCGGGCTGCAATCACAGCGCATCAACGTCAAGGCCGTCGAGTTCGAAAACAACAGCACCGACAAACTGACGCTCTCCTATCGCGAGGACAAGGAGCGCTTGTCTGAGCCGTTCGAGATTTCGGACGGCATCGTCATTCCGGAAGGCACCTACAGTTATGGCGCTCCCGAGCTGCGCCTGCAGACGGGCGACCAGCGGCCCGTCAAATTCGAGTTCAGCTACCTGGATGGCGACTTTTTCGACGGGACGATCCGTTCTGTTGGCACCAAAATCGACTGGACACCGTTCAAACATTTCAGCGCCCAGATCGAGTATCGGGTCGACGATGTCGATCTGCCGCAGGGCAGCTTTACGACGGAACTCGTCAGTACACGACTCGACGTTATCTTTTCCAACACTTGGTCATGGGTCAACCTGATCCAGTACGACAATGTGACTGAGACGATAGGCCTCAACAGCCGATTGCACTGGGTGCCGGAGGCAGGCAGAAACATCTATCTCGTTCTCAATCACAACTGGGCCGAGAGGTTTGCCGACAACAACTTTCACTCGACGACGTCGGAGTTGACGCTCAAGGCTGACTACACGTTTCGATTCTGACAAGATAAGGGGGATGATTAAAATGACGACACGATTCACGCTACCGCGATTTTTTCTGATCATTGCAGTGCTTTGCGGATCATTCGCGTGTGCCGAAAATAAGCCGCCGAATTTCCTGATCCTGATTGGCGATGACATGGGTGTTGAAACAATTCCGTGTTACCCGGTTGGTTCAGCGCCAGCGAAAACGCCGCATATCAGCGAACTGTGTGCGAACGGCATGCGTTTCGACAACTTCTGGTCGCAGCCGGTGTGTTCGCCGACGCGCGCAACGATCCTGACGGGACAATTCGGCTTTCGCAATGGCGTCGGAACACCCGCTAATGGCCCAAGCATTGAATACCCGATTCCGGAACTGCCCGCAGGATCTGCAGAGGAAGCGCGCGACCCTGATTTGCCACCCGGGGCTGGTGGCCCCGGAATGGGCGGCGGTATGGGTATGGGTGGCGGCATGGGCGCGAATTCCGTGCCCGAGGAGGACCGGGATGACCCACTTAACCAGCGCCCGAGCATTAACAAGGACGCCTACGGCTTGCCCGCCGCGCTGGGAGCCGACGAGTCGCTAGACTATCAATCGGTTGCCTTGGGTAAATGGCATTTGGCCAGTGAAACAAATGGTGGACTCGAGCACCCGATGATCGTCGGATTCGACAACTACATAGGCAACTTCAATGGTGGGGCTGTCGAGAGTTATTTCGCATGGTCCAAGGTTGTTGATGGCGAGATCACTGATGGCCAAACAGGTTACGCAACCACCGAAACCGTGAACGACGCGCTGTCGTGGTTGGCCGAAAGTGACGCAGATAAGCCGTGGCTGATGTGGGTGGCATTCAACGCACCGCATTCACCGTATGCGCCACCGCCGGCCGAATTACTAAGCGAAGAGACAGCCGCGGCGTTGGAAGGTGCCGAAGGGCATCAGGTTTTCACCGCAATGATCGAGGCAATGGACACGGAGATTGGTCGGTTGCTCAGTGAAATTCCTGAAGAAGAGCTCGCAAACACCTACGTAATTTTCCTGGGTGACAATGGCTCACCAGGTGCAATGGCGACGCCACCGTTCCCGGGTGACCGGGCCAAAGGCCAGGTGTACCAGGGCGGCGTCAATGTGCCGCTTGTTATAACAGGCCCGGGCGTGGAATCGGGTGTGAGTACCGATGCGCTTGCAAACTCGGTGGATTTGTTTGCAACGCTGCTGGATCTGGCAGGCACCGCTGATGATGCGAGACTCGATGAGGTTGTGATCGACGGAGTCAGCCTGGCACCGGTCCTGACCGATCCGTCAGCGGATGTCCGCTCATTTGCCTATGCCGATGTTTTCGGCCCGCAGCAGGGACAAATCGTCAATCGCAAAGCGATCCGCGATGAGCGTTACAAGATTATTCGCGACCTCAGGAACGAAACGGAAGAGTTCTACGACTTGTCAGTCGACCCCTTCGAACAAAATGACCTGCTCCAGGGTGACCTCGATGACGATGCGCAGCGGGGCTACGACAGTCTCGAGGCAGAACTCGAGGAACTACTGTCTAGTCGATAGCGTTAGTGCCCCTCGGCGAACTCAGTCGTGAGGTCGTCGCAGTTGTAGGGGTCGAATGGCGTTGACGACAGGAATACGGCGTCGCGGCTCGAAAACGATTCGCTCAGGTAACGTTGGTCGTAACCCGTGTAATTGCGCACAAGCGACAGCTCGTCGGGGTCAAATTCGAACACTTCGACGACGTGAAACTGATCACTGTGCATGACGCCGGCGCGACCATCGAGGTAGCCACGCGTGAAACCGATCGTGTCGACCTTCAACGTGTTCCCGTCCCAGTGACCGATAGAGTGTCCGGTGCGTGACGGTGTGATGTCGTCAGGGTGCGCATCCATGTTCAGGTGAATCGTGCGGACGATATCCATAAAACCATAGGTCAGAGTGATCGTATCGTCGGTCTGCTCGATGCGATTGATGTGCTGATCGAATATCCAGTCCGCGATAATGTTCACAGACATGCAATGGAAACGCGGGTTGTCACGATTGAGGTCAAAGTTGGATGCTGCAAGTTTGCCCGCGTCCGATTGCGGGTACTCGAAGCCGCGGAATCCAGTAGCGGCACGACGGCGAACCTCGCCTTCCTGCAGAAGTCGCTGCGGCGCTGCCCAGTCGCCACTGATATTAGGTTGCCCATTGGCCAGTGTCGCTGGTCGGTCGGGGGCGACGAATTCCTGTTCCGCGCCCTCGAGTTGTTCATACCGCTCGATGACCTTGCCTTCCCCGAGTTGCAGTTTATTGACATAGCAGCCGTGCGGTTCACGACGCGCCGGCACCCCTTCGATGTGAATGATTGTGCCGGGCTCGAACATTTCCGCGGACCAGCCCGAACGCTTCAGCACCGTTGCCGCGCGCATTTCGCAACGCCAGTTATCAACAGTGCCGTCGTCGTTCGTGACATCAAAATACACGTAGGAATGTGGGTTGACGAAGCGCAGCTTCGTAACAACGCCAGTTATTTCCATGGATTTGGTCTGATCAAACTGACTGCTTGTCCCGTGGTGGGCCTGTGCTACGCCCGCGGCAAACAGTGATGTCAAAAGTACAACGGCCGTTCTCATCACGAATCTCGTTCCTCATACTTCGGGCGACAATCATACGACTGTTTCGCTCCTAAAGCGTGACAGGATAATATCGATATTTGCGCGTATACTACGAAATTGTCGCATATGCTGTCGAGGCGAAACATGTCCGGAAAAGGTCTGCCCAGGATCCTGGCACTACTTATCACCGTTGGCACGCTCGGCGCAAACGTCGCTGCTGCCGCTGACGAAATCGATATCGAGGCTGGCGCAACCCTCTGGAAATTCTGCGCGTTTTGCCACAACGCGCAAGGCTTCGGTCAGGAACGCTCCGACGCGCCCAAGGTGGCCGGTGATCCAGCCTGGTACACCGAGCGGCAGCTTACAAAATTCCGTACACGCGTGCGCGGCTCTCATCCCGAAGACCAGCCTGGCCTGCAAATGGTGGTCTACGCTTACCCGTTGATTGACGATGCCGCGATCCGCAATATGGCTGCATTCATCGAGACTCTGGACGTCGATCCTGTGGAGCCAGCACCTGATCGCATGGCCAGGCGACCACGCAATCGTCCTTACGAGTGGGACACGATTCTCGCTCCGGTAGACACGGGACAGGATCCGGATCTTGCTAATGGCGAGAAGCAATTCGCGGCCTGCGCGGTTTGTCATGGCGCGCAAGGTGAGGGTATCGAAGTACTGGGTGGTCCGAGGCTGGATAACAAACAGGACTGGTATCTCGAGCGTCAGCTTCGCTACTTCAGGTATGGCGCGCGTGGTGGTGAGAACGATGATCTGTATGGCCAGCTAATGGCCCAGCAGGGCACGCCGGAAACGGACCAGGATATCAAGGACGTCGTTGCCTACATCATGACGATCTCAAAAGGACCGATGTACTAATGGGTGCTGCAATGAAGAGTTTGATGCTTGTTTTCGCGATGACGTTGTTCGTATTGTTCTCATTCAGGGCGTTGGCTGACACGGCCGTTGAAGTCGTGCTTGTGGAACAACTGCCTGACGAAGCTCGTGGCTGGTGCATTGATGCGGCAGGCCATCAACAGGGCGCCATCATGGAAGGCGGTGTCCATGGCCATACCTGCTATTCCTACGAGGGCAGCATCGCTGTGGACCAGGGATTTGCCGCTGAGGATATAGAAAAAGGTGTCTTCAGGCTGGTGGCTTTCGATCACTGCCTGAGTATGACGATTCGCAAAGCCGACTCGTGGATAGCACTGACGCCGTGCGACGGACGCATCGAACAGCAATTCGAAATGACAGACGATGGCCGGATCATTTCCAAAGCAGCGCCGGAACTCTGTATCACGCTCGGACTTGATATGGTTTACGGCGGTGGAGGCGATCCTATCCACAAGATTCGCACTGCAACACTCAATACCTGCAGCGACGAAAAGAGCAAATACCAGCGCTGGCGCTACCGCGATAACAAGGACAGCTGATGAGACGACTTCAGAACGTCATGAGTTCATCGAAAACGAATGTCGCCCGCCGCTCAGGAAGCGCAACGTTTCAACCGGTTGAACCTCGTTAGCTCAGAACGCCGCCCTCGAGAATAATCTCGAGCGTCATCGTGTAGTGCTTGTGCAGCATGCTGATTGCGAGATCGGCGTCCCGCGCGAGCACGGCTTCCTGTATCTCACGATGTTCTGAACATTCGTGAATATCGCGATACTTCACGACTTCGACGAGGCTACGGTAACGCAGAGTCTGCTCGTGCAGCTGTTGGCAAAAATCAAGCAGGATGCTGGATCCGCATGCCGCTAACAGCGCCCGGTGATAATCGCGATGCGCGACTTCCCATTCGGGCGTGCGATGCTGGTTCGTGCCCGCGGCCGCCTTTTCGAGGCGACTCAGCCGGTGAAACGAGATAACGACTCCTTCCTCCCATTCGGCATCTCCTGAAATTATCGATTCTCGAAGTGCCGTCTGTTCGATCATGCAGCGCGTGTGAATCAGTTCCTCGAGTTCGGCGACGCTCGCCGTCGATACACGAAAACCCTTGTTCTCCTCGCGAGTAACAAGTCCGTTGGATGACAGGCGATTGAGTGCCTCGCGCAACGGGCTGTTGCCGACCTTGTACTGTTTCGCAAGATATTGAAGCCGCAGTTTGCTGCCGGGCTCCAGCCGGCCCTTGAGGATATCCGCCCGGAGTTGCTGATATACCGATGACGCCAGCGTGCCGGCGGGTTTGAGCATTTCATCTTCCAAGACGAGTGAGCGCGGTTCGTCCATGTTCTTCCCTGCTTTTTTTCGTATCTGGTCAGTATAGCTCGGGAGAAGCGAATCGCCATAAACGAATTGGGCGCCCGGCGCATCTAATTAATTATGAAGATCGCTGACACGTCTGCGCAAGACGTCAAACTGGCGCCGAAAGGCAATCGCACCCGAAATCTCATCGGGGGTGGCTCAATTCTCGCAGTGCTCGTAGCGCTTTGGGTTGCCATACCGGCACTCAACCGCTGGTCGAGCACCTCGGCGTCGATTCCCTACGATCGCCTGCGAATTGCCGAAGTTATTCGTGCCGATCTTGTTCGGGACGTATCGGTGCAGGGTCGCGTTGTCGCGGCGGTCAGCCCCACTTTGTATGCGCCCGCAGCCGGGACCCTGTCCCTGCTTGTTGAGGCCGGTGCCAGTGTTGAGGAAGATCAGGTTCTTGCTGTCGTCGACAGCCCGGAGCTGGAGAATCAGCTCAAACAGGCTGAAGCATCTCTCGAAGAGCAGCAGATGGAACTCGAGCGGCAACGTATCGAATCCAAACAGGCAGCGCTCGAGAAACGCAAAGGTGCCGATCTTGCGGATGTGGCCCTGGTCGCTGCCAAGCGCGAAATGCGTCGCGCCGAAGAGGCGCACAAACGTGGCGTCATTCCGGTCATAGACTTTGAGAAAGCCAAAGATGATCTTCGCAAAGCCGAGCTGGCCTACGCGCACGCGGTTGCCGATGCAGATCTTTTCGATGAGCGCCTTACGTTCGAACTCAGGGCCAAGGAGCTCAGTCGCAACCGGCAACAACTGTTCGTCACTGAGCTGCAGCGCCAGGTCGAGCAACTGGATATACGCTCGCCCGTTGCCGGCATTGTTGGCAACCTGCTCGTAGAGCAACGTGCCGCTGTGTCGCGTGATACGCCGGTCATGGCTGTCGTCGACCTGAGTCGATTCGAGATCGATGCACAGATTCCCGAGAGTTACGCAGATGACCTCGCCATCGGAATGCAGGCAGAGATCATACTCGGCGACCAGAAGTACTCCGGGCAGCTCGTCGCTGTGTCACCGGAGATCGTCGCCAACCAGGTTCGTAGTCGCATTCGCTTCAGCGGCGACATGCCGTCAAATATTCGCCAGAACCAGCGGCTCACGACGCGCGTGTTGTTAGAGGAACGACCCTCTGTGCTGACGCTGCAACGCGGCCAGTTTCTCGAGACAGGTGGCGGTCGGATTGCCTACGTACTGCGTGACGACGACATTGCAGAGCGGCGGCAAATTTCCATTGGCGGACGCAGTCTTTCGTCTGTCGAAATCATCAGCGGTCTCTCTGAGGGAGATCGCGTCATCATTTCCAGTATCGATCAGTTCCGTAGCGCGGAAACCGTGCTGATCACCGATTAGTAAATCATTCAGGAGAGTGTCAATGCTCATCATGAAGGACATAGCCAAGGTCTATCGAACCGACACGGTGGAGACGCATGCACTGCGGCAGTTCTCGCTGACTGTTGATGAAGGTGAATTCGTTTCCGTCACGGGTCCGTCGGGATCGGGCAAGACAACGTTTTTGAATATCGCCGGGCTGCTCGAAGAATACTCGAGTGGGACCTATGAGCTGGACGGCAAGGACGTTTCCGGTCTGAACGACAGTGAACGATCGCGACTGCGCAACGA
>Ga0164320_10000303_pt1 | contig 15570 bp, 15 predicted proteins | sample GuaBasSediGuay11_FD_113736 | JGI IMG/M metagenome (GOLD analysis project Ga0164320, IMG submission 113736) | Subseafloor sediment microbial communities from Guaymas Basin, Gulf of California, Mexico - Guay11, Core 4567-28, 0-3 cm | ecosystem: Environmental > Aquatic > Marine > Hydrothermal...
CTGACTCTGTTTTTTTCGTCGGCACTGAGTTCGGCGCTGGTGCAACCATAATCGGGCAGGTAAAAATAGGCGTCGTAACCAAACCCCCCACTACCTTTGGCTTCGAGCAAAATAATGCCCTCCCAACTGCCTTCACAAATAATTGGTGACGGGTCAGCCGCATTTCGCATATAGACGATAACGGCCTGATAGCGTGCGCTACGTTGGGCTTCGGGAATTGAGCCTAACTTTTCTACCAGCAGGGCGTTGTTTGACTCGTCATTGGCATGGCTACCGGAGAATCGTGCGCTGTACACCCCCGGTTCGCCGTTTAAGGCATCGACGACGAGGCCTGAATCGTCCGCCAGCGCTGCATGGCCGGTATGCTCTGCGGCATGGCGGGCTTTAATGATTGCATTTTCGACGAAGGTGGTGCCGGTTTCGGCAACATCCGGCACCTTAAATTCGGACTGGGGTATTATCTTGTACCGCGATTTATCCAGTAACGCCGAGAGCTCTCGTAGCTTACCTGGATTGCTGGAGGCGAGTACCAGTTTTTTCATGCCTGTGTCTGTAATGCGAATATCTCTTGTGTACCTTTTCGTGCCAGGGCCAGCATTTTATTCAACTCGTCCTCGGAAAATGATTCTCCCTCGGCGGTGCCCTGTACCTCGATAAATCCGCCACTACTATTCATCACAACATTCATATCGGTATTCGCACTACTGTCCTCGGTATAGTCCAGGTCCAGTACAGCCTGACCTTCATAGATACCGACCGATATAGCAGCGATCTGGCACTCGATCGGAGATTGTTTCAAATCGCCATTCGCTATCAGCGCCTGAATTGCATCGGATAAAGCAACCCATGCGCCAGAGATGGAAGCAGTTCGAGTGCCACCATCGGCCTGAATCACATCACAATCGATGGTGATGGTTCGCTCGCCAAGTATTTCGGTATCGAGTGAGGCACGTAGGGCACGCCCGATCAGACGTTGGATTTCCATGGTGCGACCACCCTGTTTTCCCACGCTCGACTCGCGGCGCATGCGGCTACCGGTAGATCGGGGTAGCATGCCATATTCTGCGGTCACCCAGCCCTTGCCCTTACCCCGTAAAAAACCAGGCACCGAATTTTCCACCGTGGCATTACAAATAACGCGGGTATCGCCACATTCGATCAGCACCGAACCCTCGGCATGTTTGGTGTAATTCCGGGTCAGTTTAATCGGGCGTAATTCATCATTTGCTCTGCCACTGGGTCTCATGAATAGGTCTCTGGTAAAAGAGTCGGGATTATACTGATCAATGGCACCGCCGTCAGCGCTAATGCTTAGGAGTACTCTTTTGGAGTATTTGGCAGTTTATGCATGCCAGGACTAAATAGGATATGATTCCGGCAATCTAACCAGTGAGATTAAATCGTGCTAAAGAGTATGACTGCATTTGCCCGGGTACAGGAGACATGCGATGCCGGCACGTTGACCTGGGAGCTTCGCTCGGTCAATCATCGTTACCTTGAGCCAGGACTGAAACTACCTGAGGATTTTAAAGCGCTGGAACCTGAAATTCGGAGGCTGATATCTCAATATTTAAAACGCGGTAAGATTGACCTTGGCTTACGTTATAAACTGAATCAGGCCAATGAGGGCGAGGTCAGGCTCAACGAGGAAATATTACACAGGTTGCGCCAGGTAGAACAGGAAGTACTGAGTATCGTACACGAAGGTAAAAAGTTATCGGTAGCAGAGATTCTCAGTTGGCCGGGTGTTATTGCCGAGAGTGAAAATGACCTGTCATCGCTGGTCTCACTGGCACTCCCAAGTCTTGAAAACGCGTTAAAGCAACTGGTCAAATCCCGCGAAACCGAGGGTAAGGCACTGCAACAAATGATCAGTTCACGTAGCCAGCAGATTGCTGATATTGTGCAGCAATTGAGGGCACATCGACCGACGATGATGACGGCGATGCGCGAAAAATGGGAAAACAATTTGAACGATAAATTGAAAACATGGAGTGAGAGCGCAGGCAATAATCGACTCGAACAGGAACTTGTAATACTGGCCCAAAAACTCGATGTCGACGAAGAGCTGGACCGCATCGATACTCATATTAAAGAGGTTGGGAAGGTTTTAAAGCGCAAGGAAGCCGTAGGCAGGCGCCTCGATTTTCTGATGCAGGAGCTCAATCGCGAGGCCAATACGCTCGGCTCAAAGTCGCAGGATAGTCAAACCACGCAATGGTCGGTCGATTTGAAAGTGTTGATCGAGCAGATGCGCGAGCAGATCCAAAATATCGAATAACACATTCAAGTGACGAAACTGCTTGAATCGTCCCTGGCAGATATAAAGATATGGCTGGGTTAGTATTGTTGGAATGTTAGACCTGACCCCATCGTGTATGACCCCATAAGGGTTATGAGAATTCTAGATCAATCCCCGCTCTGAAAAACAGGTGGTTTCATCACCGATAATGACATGATCGAGAACGCGAATATCGACCAGCGCCAGGGCTTTCTTCAGGCGCTCGGTAATCTGGATGTCCGCCTGACTCGGTTCGGCAATACCCGAAGGATGGTTATGCGCGAGGATGACTGCGGCCGCGTTATCGGCTAGTGCCTGTTTAACGACCTCCCTTGGATAGACGCTGGCACCGTCGATGGTGCCGCGGAACAGTTCGCGAAAAGCTATCACGCGGTTGCGATTGTCGAGCATCACACAGGCAAACACTTCGTGTTGGCGATCACGCAACTGGCGATGCAGGTACGCCGTGGTGTCGGTGGGGCTGGTCAGGCAGTCGTTGCGCTTTAAAGATTCAGCATAGTGTCGCCTGGACATCTCCAGAACGGCCTGTAGCTGGGTGTACTTTGCGTGTCCGAGTCCCTTGTGTCGACAGAAATCTTCCCGTGATGCGGTTAATAATTCACGCAATGAACCAAAGCTGGTAAGTAGGTTCCGGGCCAGATCGACAGCCGAGATACCCGGTAGGCCGGTACGCAGAAATATCGCCAGCAATTCAGCATCGGAGAGGGAGGAGGCGCCTTTCAGCAGTAGTTTTTCACGCGGCCTTTCTTCGCCAGGCCAATCGGTAATCGCCATTTGTAATCCTTTACGTTATTCTGAATCCGTTAGTTCCGGACTGATATAGCACGAGCGCTACCTGCCCCGTGAACCTGAGAACTCAGATTATTTCCAGTTGCGCTAAAATAGACCATATGGAAGCAATGCTCAAGAAAAAAATTCTGCTCGGCGTGACCGGTGGTATTGCCGCCTATAAATCGGCCGAGCTGGTTCGACTGATAATCAAATCGGGCGCCGAGGTGCGTGTGGTGATGACCCGGGCGGCCACTGAGTTTGTCCAGCCCCTGACTTATCAGGCACTGAGTGGCCACCGCGTTTATACCGATATTTTTGATGCCGAGGCCGATTCGGCGATGGATCATATCGAACTGGCGCGCTGGGCCGACCTGATGATTGTGGCCCCGGCCTCGGCTGATTTTATCGCCAAGATGCGCAACGGTTATTCCGATAACCTGTTGCTTACGCTGTGCCTGGCGAGTAAACAGGCGGTGGCTATAGCACCGGCGATGAACCAGCAGATGTATGCTAACCAGGCGACGCAGGACAATATAAAGCAGCTCGCCACGCGAGATGTACTGGTCTGGGGTCCCGACGATGGTGAGCAGGCCTGTGGTGATTTCGGTCCGGGTCGAATGCTGGAGCCGACTGCGATTTTCGAGCGCATTGTCGAATCCCTGTGCCCCGGAAAACTGAACGGCAGGAAAGTCCTGATCACGGCCGGACCAACGCGGGAATCCATCGACCCTGTGCGTTATATCAGCAACCGCAGTACTGGCAGAATGGGATTTGCACTCGCGCGGGCGGCCCAGCAGGCTGGCGCCGGAGTTACCCTGGTAAGCGGCCCTGTTAATCTAAACGAACCACCCGGGGTTGAACGCATATCGGTGTCCAGCGCAATCGAGATGCGTGATGCTGTCATCGACAGGGTGGCGCAGGTAGATATTTTCATTGCATGCGCTGCTGTTTCCGATTATCGAGTGGAACAGGTAGCGGCGCACAAAATAAAAAAAAGCAGGCAAAAAATGAAACTTGAATTAGTCCCTAATCCGGATATTGTCAGCGAAGTAACCGGGTTAAAAAACGGGCCCTTTACACTCGGATTCGCAGCGGAAACTGAAAAAGTAGAACAACATGCGCGAGAAAAATTGCAGCGCAAAAACCTGGATATGATTGCAGCAAACCTGGTGGACGCCGAGCAAACAGGGTTTGAAACTGAAACCAACGAATTGATCGTAATCTGGCCGGACGGGCAGCGGTTGTTAACTTTAAATGATAAAAATGAAATCGCGAAACAACTGATCGATCTGGTCGCCGAGCACTATAATGCCGCCGGGTAACCAATCGCTCCCTGATTCAATTGACAATCTGGCTTCGAAATCTAAAAGGTTTAATTAAATGACAGTAAAAAAGAGCAGCGTTGCCGAAATTCTGATCGAAGCCCTGCCTTATATCCAGGCGCTCGATCAGAAAACCGTTGTGATTAAATTTGGCGGTAACGCAATGATCGACGAACCACTGAAAAGCAGCTTTGCACAGGACATCGTGCTGCTAAAGCAGGTGGGCGTGAATCCGGTTATCGTCCACGGTGGAGGCCCGCAAATTGGCAAGCTACTTGAGCAAATTGGTAAGAAAAGCGAATTTATTGAAGGCATGCGGGTAACCGACCACGAGACCATGGATGTGGTCGAAATGGTTCTGGGGGGGCTAGTCAACAAACAAATAGTATCGCTGATCAATGCCCATGGGGGCAGGGCGGTCGGTTTGACTGGCAAGGATGGGGGGCTTATCAATGCGCGAAAATTGAAGTTGGCCGGAACCGATGCTGGAAGTCCGGACCTCGGACAGGTGGGAGAAGTTGATTCGATTGATCCCGCCGTAGTGAAAATGCTCGACGATGACGATTTTATTCCGGTCATTGCACCAATCGGTGTCGGCAGGGACGGCACCTCTTACAACATCAATGCCGATCTGGTCGCTGCAAAACTCGCCGCCGTGCTCGGCGCTGAAAAACTGTTACTGCTGACTAATACCCAGGGGGTGCTTGATACCGAGGGTAAACTGTTAACCGGCATTACTGCCAGCGAAACTGATAGGCTGATCAAGCAGGGTATTATTCATGGTGGCATGCTACCGAAGGTGAACTGTGCACTCGATGCGGTCAAATCAGGGGTTAAAACCAGTCAGATTATCGATGGTCGGGTCCGGCATTCGGTTTTACTCGAGCTACTCACCGACACTGGCGTGGGAACACTGATTAAAGCTTGATGGTATGAATTCTCGTGCTCAGAGCTGAGCCGGGAGGGTTACTTTTATTCGCTATGCAGTAGTCGAAATCGCGCTATATCGATATCGAATTGTCCCTGAATTTTATATTTTTCCTCGAGTTTAACCTGAAGTTGTTTCTCGCGATTATCGATTTTGCGCACCGATTCTTCAATATTTTGCGCCAGTCCACCGGGTACTTCTCTCCCCTTGGAGGTGTATACCCGCTTGGCGTCTCCTTCCAGTCGTAACAGCCTGTCCTGCGCGGTAGCAATGCTTTTATAGATCAATCGGATTACCGAGTCGAGAACTTCAATTCGATCATCTCTGGCCCGGCTCAATTCTTTTTCTGAACTGAAGGTTAGCAGAAGAACCCGATCCAGTTTACCCTGTGCTTCCTTTTCTATTTTTTCAATTTCCTGTTTTGTCTGCAATGCTGCTTCGGCATCTTTCAGTGCCTGTATTTCCTCTTCCGTTTTAGCGGCCTTTTTAGTAGTAACCACCATGCCCTGGGAATTCAGGGTCTGATGTTCTAGCTTAGCCTGGCTGGCAGGCATGCGGTCGCTGTAACGAATATTGCCATTATCATCGATCCATTTGTACAGTTTTGCTGCACTCGCAGTGGTACACATGCCAAGCAATATCAGGCAGAGTAAAACCCTTGGAAAGGTTAAATCAGTATGGGCATCGTGATGGTTCATGGTCTTGGTGTAAAACTTTCTAGTCCCGGCACCGATGATCCTTTATGACCCACATCGGCGCACTTTAATAATCTCTTACTAATAATAGATTATATTTGACTATTTTCCATAGCTTGTGAGCCCGTTTGTCAGGCGCAAAGCTTCACTGATCCAACAATGCGGTAATTGGTGAATGAACTACCTGAAGATAATCCCTGGCACCCGGCGCTGTCACCAGTGCCGCAACGCCGATATTTTCGAGACGCCATTCTGAATCGATGTTTATTGTGTGGTGGTTGCTATTTTCAAGATCCAGCTCGGGACTCATATAACGTACTACCTGCTGGTGGAGCAGGCGTTCACCTGAATTTTCGCCCCTGGTTACGTCACTCATGAGTTCATTTTCATAGACGAAATAACGGTGTAGCAGGGGTTGATCGATTGCGTCCCGAGTGACTGATATCAAATCAATCTGCAGAGAGTCGGAAGATTTTGAAATTGACAATTTGAGTTGAATCGCTGCCGCTTGATTATTGGCGGTGCGAATTTTATCGAGTACATTCCTGGTGCCGCGCGCCTCTTTGCCATCGACAAAAAACTCGGGCGTGTAAATTGTTCTCTGGTTGTTATCGGAGCCTAACTGCCTCTGTCTACTGGTGTACCTGGGACTGCCAAATCGATCTTTCCAACCAAGGTAATCCCAATAATCAACGTGAAACGCCAACGCCAGTACATCGAGTTCATCATTCGGCACCTCGACCAGGGCCGCTAACCATCGATCGGCCGACGGGCAACTGCTACATCCCTCCGATGTATAAAGTTCTAGAACAGCGGTTTGTTGCCCATTGCTCGATATAGTAATTGTTTCAGCGGCAAAGGTTGGTGACGCCATCAGGCTCATTATCAGCAGTAGTCGATTCATATTTAATCCCGGCTATTTCGGCAGTCAGTGAGGTCCAGTGGTAGACCTGTTATCGAGTTCATGGTTCAGTCGATGCCGTACCGATCACGGTAGGCAACTACGGCTTTTAGTTGCGAGGTAAGGCCACTGTTTTTCAAATGCTGGATGATATCATCGAGCCGTATTATGGTAATAATCTGCACGCCAAGTAGTTCCAGTTCCTGTATTGCCGACAACTCTCCCTGCCCCTTTTCCTGGCGGTCGAGCGCGATCGTAACCGCGCAGACTCTGGCACCAAGCGATTCGATTAATTTCATCGACTGGCGCTTCGCGGTTCCATCGGTGATAACATCGTCAATAATCATAACCCTGCCCTGTATCGGTGCACCGACTATGCGGCCGCCCTCGCCATGATCTTTAACCTCTTTTCGATCGAACGCATAGGGAATATCGCGCGCATGATGCTGGTATAGCGAGCTGGCGGTTATCGCCGCGAGCGGGATACCCTTGTAGGCCGGACCAAACAGCAGGTCGAACTCCACGCCAGCCTGCTGGATAGCCTCGGCATAAAAATTTCCCAGGGCAGCCAGGTCGGCGCCGGTATTAAATAATCCGGCGTTGAAAAAGTAGGGACTCACGCGTCCCGATTTCAGGGTAAACTCACCGAATTTGAGAACACCTCTTCGCAGGCAGTAGTCGAGAAATTGAGATTGGTAGGCTTGCATATCATGTATCATAGCGTCTGTTTTTTTGAATCATAGCGGTTTAATGTTTTGCGAGTAATATCTATCAATACCAATGGTATACGCTCGGCTGCGCGCAAAGGTTTTTTTAACTGGCTCGCTAAGCAGGAGGCCGATTTTGTCTGTGTCCAGGAAACCAGGGCGCAGGTCGATCAGTTACAGGATCCTGTGTTCCATCCCGAGTCATACCAGTGTCATTATTTTGACGCGTTGAAAAAAGGCTATAGCGGTACAGCAATCTACAGTTTGCACAAGCCGTTACAGGTTATCCGGGGATACGGCGAGTCTGAATTCGACAACGAAGGTCGATATCTCGAATATCGATATAAAAATTTATCAATCATTTCGCTATACGCCCCATCGGGTTCTTCGGGCGATCATCGACAGGAATCGAAGCTCCGATTTATGCAAAGCTTCATGCTGCATTTGCAGGCGTTACGGCGCAAGCGCAGGGAATTTATCATCTGCGGGGACTGGAATATAGCGCACCAGAATATTGATTTGAAAAACTGGCGATCGAATCAGAAAAATTCCGGATTCTTGCCCGAGGAAAGAGCCTGGCTGAGCGATCTATTTGATCGGGTCGGGTTTGTTGACGGTTTTCGACAGGTCGATCAACGTGAAGAACAATATACCTGGTGGTCGAATCGAGGGCAGTCCTGGGCTAACAATGTAGGTTGGCGCATCGATTATCAAATAGTGACACCGGGCCTGCGGAATAGTATTCAACAGGCCTCTATATTCAGGCAGGAACGATTTTCAGATCATGCACCACTAATTCTGGATTATGACTTTTCGATTACAACTCAATGATTGAACCGCAACGGCCGGGCTGGCTGGAGACCGCAGGGGCGTTTACCCACCCGCGCGTGATTACCATGCTGTTTCTTGGTTTCTCGGCCGGGATCCCATTGCTACTTATTTTTTCCTCGTTGAGTCTGTGGTTGCGTGAAGCAGGCGTAGAACGATCTGCGGTGACTTTTTTTAGCTGGGCGGCACTGGGTTATTCGTTCAAATTTGTCTGGGCGCCCTTGATCGACCAATTACCGTTACCGGGGTTGACCCGGGTGCTGGGAAGACGCCGAGCCTGGATGTTGGTTGCGCAACTGTCGATCATTGGCGCGATTCTTTTAATGGCATCGATCAATCCACAGACTGGTAGCAGTGGACTGACGATGATGGCGCTGGCCGCCATTCTTCTCGGCTTTTCGTCAGCTACACAGGACATAGTGATCGATGCCTATCGCATCGAGTCGGCCAATATCAAGCTACAGGCCTTGATGTCTGCGACTTATATCGTTGGCTATCGCAGTGCGATGCTGGTTGCAGGTGCGGGATCATTATTCCTGGCCACCTGGTTTGGTTCTTCCAATGAGGTCTATGTTTACCAGGCCTGGCAGTATACCTACGGGGCGATGGCAACATTCATGCTGGTGGGAATAGTTACGACATTTAGGATCAAGGAACCGGACAATCGCTCGGCAGATTCCCTAATCGAATCCAGTACTGATCATGGTCGATTTTTGATGATGTTTGTCCTGGCAATGGCGGGTTTTGTGAGCTGTTTCTATTTTAGCAGCGATTTTGCCAGCTCGACCAAGGTCGCTTTGACCGACTTCCTGGGCAATAGTAATCTGGCCGGGTTTTTGGTCGAGTGTTTACGCCTGGCGGCTGCGATTGGGATAGCCTGGACCCTGGTAGTCGTTTTGGTTAAAACCCGGGTTGTACCTGGGCAGATGGTGGAGCGTAGCTACCTGATGCCGGTGCGCGATTATTTTGCCCGTTATGGATCGACGCTTGCCTGGTTATTATTAGCATTGGTTGGTCTTTATCGTATTTCTGACATCGTACTCGGAGTAATTTCCAACGTGTTTTACTACGACCTTGGGTACAGCAAAGCTGAGATTGGCAGGGCTGTGTGGATATTTGGTGTGCTAATGACCATAGTCGGTGGGTTGGTCGGTGGCCTGTTATCGATGCGGTTCGGCGTGATGCGAATCCTGTTTTTAGGCGCCCTGTTGTCTGCGGCGACTAATTTGCTGTTTATGATACTCGCATCGGTTGGCTATGACATGGCCTGGCTTTATATTGTAATATCGGCAGATAATTTATCGGCTGGTCTGGCCAGTGCCGCGTTTATCGCATTTTTATCGAGCCTGACCAATATTTCGTTTACTGCGACGCAATACGCAATCTTCAGTTCGTTGATGACCCTGTTGCCCAAGCTTCTGGGGGGATATTCCGGTACGATGGTAGATGCTATCGGATATTCAAATTTTTTCCTGTTGACCGCGTTGATGGGTATACCGGTACTACTGCTGATTGTGTTGGCGGCGCGCCGATCCGAGTTTTCATTCAAACTGGCGTAGTTCGGCTTTACCGGTCAGGAATTAATGCGATAACGGGCCGTGATAAAGCGGCGAGTTATCGCCTGTTTGCGGCGCTATCAATTACAGTTATACTGCGCGCCTTTTCTGGAAGAATGCCCTGGTGCCCGATCAAATAGATTCTAAAAAACTTCCGGTTGTTCTCAGCTTTAACGTGCACGACTCCAGTGGTGCAACCGGAGTAATAGCTGACATTGAAGCGATTAGCAGCCAGGCTTGCCGTGGCTTTAGCGTCGTCACCAGCCTGAGCGTGCAGGATTCACAATTGGTGTCGAGCCTGATCCCGATCGACGCAGATATCATAGTGCAAAGTGCGCGCGCTGTACTCGAAGATACCCAGGTAGATGTAATTAAAGTTGGCCTGGTCGGTAGTGACGAGGGTGTCGAGGTAATCCATGAAATTTTACAGGACTATGCCGATATTCCGGTGGTTTACGATCCGATGATATTAAGTAGCAATGGCATGGAGCTCGCCGAGAACGATGTAATCGATGTGATTCGTGAACTACTGGTCTCCGATGCCAGCATAATGACGTTAAGCAAGGAAGAGGCTGGCATGTTATTACCCGAAGCTGACAATCCCGCCGCGATGGTGAATGGACTGATGGACAAGGGTTGTGATCATGTGTTACTCAGTGGCCGCAGAGATGTCGGTGAAACTATCATCAATACGCTGTATCACAATTATCGTATTATCGAACAGTTCGAATGGCCACGATTGACGCGGGAGTTTTATGGTGCCGGTTGTACTCTGTCAGCCAGTCTGGCAGCATTGCGGGCACAGGGGCTGGATTGGTTGAGCGCCTGCCACGAGGCGCAAAGTTACTGCTGGCAATGCCTCAGGCATGCCTCACGCTATGGCATGGGTCAGTACCAACCAAATCGCTTCTACTGGATGCAAGAAGATGAGTAAGAAACCTGTCCATGCGGCGTCAAAATATCGGTATCAATCAGGCCTTGCTTAAAATCAGGAACCATCATGTCAAAATCTGAGTCGTTATTCGAACGTGCTATTAAAGTGATTCCGGGCGGTGTAAATTCGCCGGTACGCGCTTTCAATGGTGTCGGTGGCACCCCGGTGTTTATCGACCATGCTGAAGGTGCTTGTTTAATCGATGCGGATGGAAAGTCATATATTGATTATGTCGGTTCCTGGGGACCGATGATCTGTGGTCATGCGAATCCGGAAATTATCGATGCAGTCTGCACGGTTGCAAAGAAAGGACTTAGTTTTGGCGCGCCAACCGAACTCGAAGTCGAGTTGGCAGAAAATATCTGTTCGATATTGCCTCATATGGACCAGGTGCGTATGACCTGCTCCGGTACCGAAGCTACGATGAGCGCTATCCGACTGGCTCGAGGTTATACCGGTCGCGACAGGATCATAAAGTTCGAAGGTTGCTACCACGGTCATGCGGACTCACTACTGGTCAAGGCCGGATCGGGGGCATTGACGCTGGGCATTCCCAGTTCGCCCGGTGTACCGGATGTCCTGGCAGATTTCACTATTACCCTGGAATACAATAACAGTACGCAGGTTGAACAGGTATTCGGTGAGATTGGCGATCAGATCGCCTGTGTCATAGTCGAGCCGGTAGCCGGCAATATGAATTGTGTACCACCAGAAGAAGGATTTCTGGAAATGCTACGCAAATGCTGCGACGAGTTTTCTACTGTACTGATTTTCGATGAAGTGATGACCGGGTTTCGTGTCGGCCTGACCGGCGCCCAGGGACGCTTTGGAGTCAAACCGGATTTGACCACGCTCGGGAAGGTCATTGGCGGTGGAATGCCGGTTGGCGCATTTGGTGGGCGCCAGGAATTCATGCACCATATTGCGCCGACGGGTCCTGTGTATCAGGCCGGTACGCTGGCGGGTAATCCAGTGGCGATGGCGGCGGGATTAAAAAACCTGGAGATTATATCGCGCCCCGGTTTTTATGATGAACTTGATCGCAAGACGAAAGTTTTAACGGACGGAATTTTAGCGGCGGCTGATAGTAAAAATATACCGATCTGTGCTAATCGGGTAGGCGCCATGTTTGGTCTGTTTTTCACCGATCAGGAACGCGTGAGTCGCTTTGCCGATGTATCCCGGTGCGACGTCGATCGCTTCAGGCAATATTTCCATTCGATGTTGAATCAGGGTGTGTATCTCGCGCCTTCGGCCTTCGAAGCCGGATTTGTTAGCTCGGCGCATAGCGATGCGCAGATTCAGCAGACTATTGAATGTGCAGATCGGGCGTTTGCTGAGCTTTAGCTTTGCGGGGGCGCGGATAAAATACTATCGTCATTCCGGTCCCCGAGCCGGAATCTCGTGAATGCGATTCGTTGTAAGATTCCGGCTCTAACGGCCGGAATGACAGGTTTTTTTGCGTCTTTGTGTGCGAAAACCACAATGCACGAACCAGCCCGACTACTTCAGTCCCAACATGCCCAACTTTAATTTCTTGTCAGCAGGGAAATTTCCCAGCCAGATCTCGAGCAGCGCATTCTTGAAGTCTTCGCCTGGAATCAGACCCAGTACCTGGTTATTTTTGGTCACAGTCGTGCCTTTACCGGGAATGTAATCGAGAATATATTGATCATTGGCAACCACATTCTTATCAAAATAACTGTAAAACTGATCGATACGATCCTTCAATGCGGTCATTGCTTGCTTGCTCTGGTTTTTGCTAAAACCTTCACGCCAGGCTTTGAGCAATTTTTCTTTTGCGACTTCCTTGTAGACAAAATCCATTTGTATGCGGCTGGCATGCGGGACGGAAAGAATTTCGGCTACATTATCGGTTTTGTTAACCAGGTATAACGAACCGACATAGATATCGATCCAAAATTTTTCACGCAGTCCAATGCCGTTGAGTAACAGGGTTTCGCCATTTTCGGCGGTGACCTGATCTTTTACAAATACACCAGATAACTCTGCCGCTTGTGCTGAGGGAATCAGCAGGAAAATAATACCAATTATGAACAGGTTTTTCATCGACATACGCTCCTTATATTCCAAACAGGACGCCAGTTTAATCTTCACCCGGTTAAATTGGAACCCTGCTATCCTTCCTTCGCCTCGGCGGGGTTGACATATTGAATCACGCCCAGGCGAATTAATTCCGCATGTAGTATGACTGCACGGTCGCTGCAATTTGGGATTTCGAGTAGTCTTTGCTTGAGATTGGTATCGAGAGGCAGCAGGTATATCAACTGATACATCATTTCGGAAAAACTCTGATTGTCATTCTGTAATTTCCCCTCCTGGGCGCTAATGTGGTTGAGTAATTCCTGCATGTAAAAAAATTGCTCCGGAATATCCACTTCTATGATCTCTTCCAGAATTTTGACCTTGCCGAGTGTCAGACCGTTTTCCTTAATTTGGGTCGATACAATTTCGAAACGTTCGAGTCCAAGGGCAGTGACGCCTAGCAGGCCGTCGGCGCGATCCTGCCAGTCACTAATCCTCGCAGTTGTACCAATCGAGTAGGTATCGGTATCGCTCAGTGTTTCTTCACCCCTATAGATTAATATAATGCCAAAGGTCGAGTCTTCACGCATGCAATTGGCGATCATGTCCAGATAGCGTGTTTCAAAAACTTTTAGCGAGAGTGTGTTGCCGGGTAGCAACACTGTTTTAAGTGGAAATAGGGGTAATTCAATCATGGGTGAGTGATCGGTGTTCTTTCCAGGTAACAAAGAGCACCCGGTTATCCCCATCGCGGTGAAATGTTATTGTCGACGCCAAGGTGATCGAGAATTCTGGAGACAATGAAATCAACCAGATCACTGACCCGGGTTACGCCATGATAGAACCCCGGATTAGGTGGCAATATAATCACACCCAAATTTGATAGTTTCAGCATATTTTCGAGATGGATGCTGGAAAATGGTGTTTCACGCGGAACCAGGATCAGTTTTTTCTGTTCCTTTATCACCACGTCAGCGGCTCGATGAATCAGGTTTTCACCGGTTCCAGCTGCGATCGAAGCCAGGGACCCCATGGTACAGGGGCAGACTACCATCGCATCGGCTACCGATGAACCACTCGCGACTGGTGCGGTCCATTGATCTTTAGCAAACACGCTGATCAGGGAAGGATCTGAATTGAAATAGTCGGCCAGTTGTTGTCGCATTTTTTGCGGCGCACCGGTTAGTTTCAAGTCAGTTTCCATACCGAGCACCACTTGTCCCGGCTGTGAAGTGATAAACTGGATCTGTATTTTGGCCTGTAGGCAACATTCTAGTAAGCGCAGCGTGTAGGCTGCACCCGAGGCTCCGGTCATCGCAATGATAACTGTTTCTACGCTCATCCTGCCGATTTTAGATTTTTGGATTCGACTAGTTTTTCAGTGGTTTGAGATAATCTCAAAATCAGGTTTTCGAGAAAGATTCGATAGTACTGTATCTGGGTATCGGGTGAAGCCTGGTCCATCAGGGTATTGCTAACACTCATCAGGGTTACTTCCGTACGCGCAACTATCGTGGCGCCACGTGGCCGTTTGGTAATGAAGGCGATTTCGCCAAAACAATCTCCCTGCTTCATAGAGCCAACTACCCTGTCTTTTTTCAGCACTTCGACGCCGCCTTTGGCGAGGATAAAAAATGAGGTTTCCTTATCACCTTCATTAACGATCACATCTCCTGTTTTATAATCTTTCCAGTCACTCGCGTAGACCACTTCGGTGATCTGATCGTCGGTAAAATCTTTAAAGAAATTCAAATAACGCAGGGTCTTCCACTTTTCCTGCACATCGATGCGTTCGCCGACCTGGCGTAAGCGACCAAAGGAACGGCTGAGATCCTCTGCCAGCGCCTGCGCTGTATCGTAGCGGTCGTAAATTATTTTTTGCATCGCCTTTGTAACTATCTTGACGACGTGTTCAGGAATATCGGGATCTATTTCGGGCAGCGGATCAGGATCCAGGTTGCCAATCTTGTAGATCAGTGAATCAATATTGCCGGCTTTGTAGGGTGCTTTGCGGGCGAGCAATGCATACATTGAAGCGCCTAGTGAGTAGATATCAGATTGAGCCACCAGGCGTTTTTCTTCCGATAGCTGTTCGGGAGGCATGTACATTGGTGAACCCAGTACATAGGTATCATGCAGCTCCATACCCATGTCGATATGAGCAATACTAAAATCCATGATTTTCACTTCACCGTCGTGACTGAGCATGATATTACCAGGTTTTAGATCACGGTGAATTACGTCCTGCCGGTGTACATAATCGAGTCCTTTGGCACACTGATAGATGACATCAACCACTTCATTGGGTGACAGGGTTTTACCACCTGTGACATATTCCTGCAGGGTAACACCATCGACATATTCCATCACTATATAGTTGTAATCATCTTCCTGGCCCGCATCATAAACACTGACAACGGACGGATGCTGCATGCGTCCAGCGCTGTAAACCTCGGAGAAAAATGCCTCGTTCACTTTACGGGTGATTTTGGGGTCCTGGCCTTCCAGTGAATGAGCCACCTTGATAGCAACGGTTCTTTGCACGAAGGGATCGAAAGCTTCGTATACCACGCCCATGGA
>Ga0164320_10000304_pt1 | contig 15556 bp, 11 predicted proteins | sample GuaBasSediGuay11_FD_113736 | JGI IMG/M metagenome (GOLD analysis project Ga0164320, IMG submission 113736) | Subseafloor sediment microbial communities from Guaymas Basin, Gulf of California, Mexico - Guay11, Core 4567-28, 0-3 cm | ecosystem: Environmental > Aquatic > Marine > Hydrothermal...
CCGCGCGCACCGTCGTCGTCGGGCTCAGTTTGAGCCATTCCGGCAGCGGCCAGGCGCAACACGTTGAAGGTTCCGATCGGGTTGATCGCGATGGTGCGTGTGAACCTCTCCAACGGCAGTGGGCCGTCACGGCCGATAGCCCGTCCGCCGGTGGCGACACCGGCGCAATTGATACAGAAATGGACGCCACCGAAAACATCGAGCGTGCGCGCCAATCCAGCCTCTGCCGTGACGGCATCGCTGACGTCGACTGCGAGACCGATGGCGGCTTCACCAAGACCGTGTGCGGCCTGAGCCGCCTGATCACCGTTCAGGTCCCACAACGCCACCTTGGCACCCAGTTCTACCAACCGCCTGGCGGTGGCCAGACCGAGACCCGAGGCCCCACCGGTAATGATTGCTACCCGCCCCTTGATTTGCATGGTTCGCTCTCCTAAGGGGGGGTCAGAGTAAATCGAGCTTCAATTTACTCTGACCCCCTGGTTAAGTCTCTGATGTAAGCGCCCGGCTGATCACCAACCGCTGTATCTCGGATGTGCCTTCATAGATCTGGCAAACACGGACGTCACGGTAGATGCGCTCGACGGGGAAATCGCAGAGAACACCGTAGCCGCCGTGGATCTGGATCGCCGCCGAGCAGACCTCTTCCGCCATTTCAGAGGCAAAGAGTTTTGCCATCGATGCCTCCTTCAGACAGGGTTCGCCGGCGTCGCGCAAGGCTGCCGCGCGCAGGATCAGTCCACGTGCTGCATCGATCCGCGTGGCCATGTCGGCTAATTTAAACGCCACAGCCTGGTGTTCGAAGATCGGCTTGCCAAACGCCTCGCGCTCCCGCGCATAACCCAACGCCGCCTCGAAGGCCGCTCGCGCCATGCCAACGGACTGTGAAGCGATGCCGATACGGCCGCCCTCGAGATTGCCCAGTGCGATACGGTAACCCTGCCCCTCCTCGCCAAGCCGGTTTCCGACCGGCACCCGGCAGTCATCGAAAACAATCTGGGCGGTGTCGGAGGCCTTCTGGCCGAGTTTCTTCTCGATGCCCGCCACAACGTAACCAGGTGCGTCTGTCGGTACGATGAAACCGGTGATGCCGCGTTTGCCAGCCTGCGAGTCGGTCACCGCGAAGACAATCGCCACCTGGGCGTTGGCCCCTGAGGTGATGAACTGCTTGGTGCCATTGAGCACGTAATAGTCGCCGTCACGTACCGCCTTGCAGCGCAATGCCGCAGCATCGGAACCGGCCTGTGGCTCGGTCAGACAGAAGGCGCCGAGCATTTCTCCACGCGCCATCGGCTTCAAAAACCGCTCTTTCTGCTCGTCGTTGCCAAACTTGTAGACCGGCATGCAGGCGACTGAGTTGTGCACACTCATGATGGTCGACGTCGAGCCATCGCCGGCAGCGATCTCCTCAAGGGCCAGTGCGTAGGCAACGTGGTCGACTCCGGCCCCGTCGTAGGCCTCCGGCACCAGCATGCCGAGCAGGCCGAGCTCGCCCATCTGGGCCAGCGCCGCGCGCGGGAATGTGCAGTCACGGTCCCAGTCAGCGGCATACGGCGCCAGTTGCTCCTGGGCAAACGCACGCGCCATGTCGCGGATCATCGTCTGTTCTTCGGTCAGCAACATGGGTCGTTTCCCTGTTCTTGTGTGGGTCGGACTTGGGTCCGACTAACGTGATCGCTATCTCGACATGTCGGGCTGAAGCCCGACCCACAAAATTACTTCGATCTGGCTAAATCCGCTCAATCGCCACCGCCGTCGCCTCGCCGCCGCCGATGCACAGCGCGGCGACGCCGTTCTTGCGGTCGTACTTCTGCAGGGCATGCAGCAGCGTCACCAGGATGCGTGCGCCGGAGCAGCCAATAGGATGGCCCAGTGCACAGGCTCCACCATGGACATTGACCTTGTCATGCGGAAGATCGAGTTCCTTCATTGCCGCCATGGTAACGACAGCAAACGCCTCATTGATTTCATAGAGATCGACATCGGCCGCACTCCAACCGGTCTTGGCCAACACCTTTTCGATCGCATCGACCGGTGCCGTGGTAAACCAGGCTGGCTCATGGGCGTGGGTACTGTGGGCCAGGATTCTGGCCAACGGTGTCAGCCCGCGACGCTCTGCCTCCGACTGGCGCATCAGCACCAGCGCCGCGCCGCCGTCGGAGATCGAGCTCGAGTTGGCCGGGGTCACCGTTCCCTCCTTACGGAAGGCAGGCCTGAGCTGCGGGATCTTGTCGAGATTCGCCTTGTGCGGCTGCTCGTCGCGCTCGACGACGGTCTCACCACGACGCGACTTGACCGTCACCGGGACCACTTCGGCGGTGAAGCTGCCGTCGTCGATGGCCGTCATGGCACGGGTCAGCGAGGTAATCGCAAACTGGTCCTGGGCCTCGCGGGTGAAGCTGTAGTGGCCGGCGCAATCCTCGGCAAAAGCACCCATCAACCGGCCTTTGTCGTAGGCATCCTCGAGGCCATCGAGAAACATATGGTCAAACATCTGGCCATGGCCGAGCCGATAGCCAACCCGCGCCTTCGGCAACAGGTAGGGAGCGTTGGACATGCTCTCCATGCCGCCAGCGACCATGACATCGTTGCTCCCGGCCAACAGCTGGTCGTGGGCAAACATGGCCGCCTTCATGCCCGAACCACACATCTTGTTGATGGTGGTGCAGCCGGCGGCCAGCGGCACACCACCGTCCAGTGAGGCCTGGCGCGCCGGGGCCTGGCCCTGCCCGGCCGGCAACACACAGCCCATGATCACCTCGTCGACGGCGTCAGACGGAATGCCGGCACGTTCAACCGCGGCACGGATCGCCGCGCCACCCAGCTGCCAGGCGGCAACGCTGGCGAAATCACCCTGCAGACCGCCCATGGGTGTGCGCGCGGCACCAACTATGACAACGGGGTTATTGTGGCTCATCTGCTCTCTCCGTATCTGTGTTCGGTGTCGGACTGAAGTCCGACCTACAAGAGACTCTATCCAGGGCAACCTGTAGGTCGGGCTTCAGCCCGACAGGATCCATTCATTCCTGTGAATTAGGGGTCGGTGTCATTTTATTCAAATGCTTGCGGTTCTGTAGGAGCTGCGCCTTTATGCCCTTTAGGAGCCTCTGATTAAGTCTGAACGAAGTAGATTGTGCTTCAGAATGTTCAGATTTGAGGCGCAAAGCGCACGTAATAGCGAGCTATTGCGAAGCTTGGCAACGAAAAAGCTGGATATTCTGTGCGCAAGATGCGAGTTCATGACTTAAATCAGAGGCTCCTTTAGGGTATACGCGCCGATCCCGGACCTGATCGCGGCGTGTACCCAGGGGGCATAAAGACACCGCTCCTACAGGGTGGTCATGGTTCGCAGATTATTCCTGCAACTCCGGCCGGTCACGAAACTGCTCCAGCGCTTCCGGGTTGGCCAGCGCGTCGGTGTTGTCGATCGGCTGGCCGTGGATCACCTTGCGCACCGCCAATTCAACGATCTTGCCACTGATGGTGCGCGGAATATCGGTCACCGCCAGGATCTTGGCCGGCACGTGCCGTGGCGTGGTGTTGTCACGGATGGTGCCACGAATGCGTTTCTGCAAGTCCTCGTCAAATTCGACCCCTTCACGCAGCTTGACGAACAGCACCACGCGCACGTCCCCCTGCCACTGCTGACCAACAGCAATACTCTCGAGGATATCGTCGAGCTTCTCGACCTGGCGGTAGATCTCCGCCGTGCCGATACGCACCCCACCGGGGTTGAGCACGGCGTCGGAACGGCCGTAGATCACCAGCCCACCACGTGGCGTCAACTCAGCGTAGTCGCCATGGCACCAGGTATTCGGAAAGCGGTTGAAGTAGGCGTCGTGGTAGCGCGACCCATCCGGGTCGTTCCAGAAACCGACCGGCATCGACGGAAACGGTTTCGTGCAGACCAGTTCACCTTTCTGGCCTTGTACCACGGCACCTGTTTCGTTACAGACCGCCACCGCAAGGCCCAGCCCACGACACTGCAGTTCACCGCGGTAGACCGGCCCGATCGGGTTGCCGAGAGCAAAACAGGAGACGATGTCGGTGCCGCCCGAGATCGAGGCCAGTTGCAGGTCGCTGCCAATCTCCCGGTAGACGTAATCGTAGCTCTCAGGCAGCAGTGGCGAACCGGTCGACAGGATTGCGCGCAAGTGTGTCAGATCGAACGACCGTGCCGGCTTGACCCGGACCTTTTCAATCGCGGCAAGGTACTTGGCACTGGTACCGAAGACGGTGACCTGCTCTTCCGCTGCCATCTGCCATAGCGTCCGAGCCCCGGGATGGAACGGCGAACCGTCGTAGAGCACCAATGTCGCCCCGGTTGCCAACCCGCTGACCAGCCAGTTCCACATCATCCAACCGCAGGTGGTGAAGTAAAACAGCACATCGTCACGCCTGAGATCGGTGTGCAACTGGTGTTCTTTCAAGTGCTGCAGAAGTGTGCCACCAGCCCCGTGAACGATGCATGTCGGCGTGCCGGTGGTCCCCGAGGAGTACATCACGTAGAGCGGGTGATCGAACGGCAGGCGCGTGAATTCGATGCTGGTGTCGGGAGCGATGAAATCGCCCAGCAGCACCGCGTGTGGGATGCCGGTCAGGTCGGGCTGCGGTTCGAGAAACGGCACCACCACCACGAGTTGCACGCTGCCGATCTTCGCGACCACATCTCGGACCGACTGCAGTGAATCGATCTTCTTGCCGGCGTAGTGGTAGCCATCGGCAGTGAACAGCACTTTCGGCTCGATCTGGCCGAAGCGGTCAATCACCCCCTGGATACCGAAGTCGGGTGAACAGGAGGACCACGTCGCTCCCAGGCTCGCCGTGGCCAGCATCGCAACCACGGTCTGTGGGTGGTTCGGCAGGTAGCCGGCCACGCAATCGCCCTGCCCCACGCCGGCACCACGCAGTGCCGCGGCAACGCCAGCCACCTGGCGGTAGAGCCCGTCGTAGGTCAGCGTCAGTCGCGTCCCGTCCTCACCACGGAATACCAGGGCCGGGCGTTCGTCACGAAAGCGGAGCAGGTTCTCGGCGAAGTTGAGCCGCGCCTCGGGGAACCAATGCGCGCCGGGCATGCGATCGCCATCGTCAAGCAGGCGTTCGCCCTTGTCACCGATGACACCACAAAAGTCCCATAGCGTGTCCCAGAACGCCGCGCGGTCATCTACCGACCACTGCCAGAGGTCGTCGTAACCAGTGAAGGTCCTGCCGCTACGGGCACCGGCCTCGGTCATGAAGCGGGTCAGGTTAGCTTCGGCAATACGATCAGCCGAAGGGCTCCAAAGCGGGTCCACCACATCAGACACGGTTATTCGTCGCCGCTTTCGAGCACCAGCAATGCGTCACCGTCATCGACCTGCTCGCCAACAGCGAAGCGAACCTCGACGACAGTTCCGGAAGCCGGAGCAACGATGGTGTGTTCCATTTTCATCGCCTCAAGCACCAGCAAGGGTGCGCCGCGCTCGACATGTTCGCCAGCACTAACGTGGACGGCGACAATCTTGCCCGGCATCGGTGCCGTCAGTCCGCCGCCGGTCACCTCCTCGTCAGCCGCGGCCATGGCCGGGTCGTGCAGGTGCAGGTGGTGTCGCTCACCACCATAGAAGAGGGTCAGGCCGGACTCTTCACGCACGACCGTCAGCGTCAGCCGGGTGCCGTCGAGGGTGGCAACCAAATCACCCGCGCTGTCGATAAAACCCTCGGCAACCAGTGATCGCGCGGGTGTATCGATGACGAAGTGACCCGTGCGGTAGTGCACCGTCACTTCGTGCTCTTCGCCATCAACGCGGAAATGCAGCGGTTGGTGGTTGTCCTCGTTCAGGCGCCAACCCGAGGTCTGGTGCCATGGCGAGCCCGGGTCGCCACCGGCCGCGGCTGCAACTGCCGCTTCGTCGCGCCGCCGTAACAGTACATCGAGGCTGGCCAATGCCAGTACAGCATCGGTCACTGGCGCTGCCGGGGCCACCAACTCGTCACGGTGACGGTCGATGAAACTGGTGTCGATATCACCGTCGCTGTAGCGCGGATGGGCGGCGACGGTGGCCAGGAAGTCGAGGTTGGTGGTCACCCCAACCACCTGAGTGGCGCGCAAGGCCGCCTGCAGGCGCCTCAACGCGGCGTCGCGATCCCGGTCCCAGACGATCAGCTTGGCAATCATCGGATCGTAGTGGATCGAGACCACATCGCCCTCACGCACGCCGGTGTCGATACGCACGTGAGGACCGGCATCGGGAAAGCGCAGGTGGGCCAGGTGACCGGTGGCCGGCAGGAAATCGCGGGCCGGGTCTTCAGCGTAGATGCGCGCTTCGAAAGCGTGGCCCGTCAGGTGGAGCGCCTCCTGCCGCAGTGGCAGCGGCTCGCCGGCAGCGACCCGTAGCTGCCACTCGACCAGGTCCTGGCCAGTAACCAGTTCAGTGACCGGGTGTTCAACCTGGAGCCGGGTATTCATCTCCATGAAGTAGAACGTGCCATCTTCATCGACAATGAATTCAACGGTGCCGGCACCGACATAGCCGATCGCCCGGGCGGCCTCGATCGCGGCCCGGCCCATGGCCGTACGGCGTGCGTCGTCGAGCCCCGGGGCCGGCGCCTCCTCGAGTACCTTCTGGTGGCGCCGCTGCACCGAGCAGTCGCGCTCGAACAGGTGCACGACATCACCCTGGGTGTCAGCGAAGACCTGAATCTCGACGTGACGCGGGCGTAACAGGTACTTCTCGACCAGCATCGCATCGTCACCGAACGCGGCCGCCGACTCACGTCGTGTGGCGGCCAGTGCCGCAGAAAACTCCGCCGCTGATTCGACGACGCGCATGCCCTTACCACCACCACCGGCCGAGGCCGTGAGCAGCACCGGGTAACCGATCCGCTCCGCCTCGGCAGCCAGCAGGTCGTCGGCCTGATCGTCACCATGGTAGCCAGGCACCAGGGGCACACCGGCTTTTTCCATGATCTGTTTGGCTGCGCTCTTGGAGCCCATCGCCCGGATCGCTTCGACCGGCGGACCGATAAAGACCAAGCCGGCATCGGCACAGGCGGCAGCGAAAGCCGCATTTTCGGAGAGAAAACCGTAGCCGGGGTGGATCGCCTGGGCGTCGGTACGCCTGGCCGCCTCGACCACTTTTTCTACACACAGGTAGCTGTCGCGAGCCGGGGCCGGACCGATGGCGACCGCCTCGTCAGCCAGTGCGACATGGCGTGCGGCAGCATCGGCCTCGGAGTAGACGGCGACCGAGCGCACGCCAAGGCGGTGCGCGGTCTTGATTACCCGGCAGGCGATTTCGCCACGATTGGCTATCAGGATCTTGTCGAACATTCCGGCGGGACTCCCCTACATCCTGAAGATGCCGAACCTGGTCGGCTCGACCGGGGCATTGAGTGCCGCGGACAGACCCAGACCGAGTACCGTGCGGGTGTCGGCCGGGTCGATGATGCCATCATCCCAGAGCCGTGCGCTGGCGTAGTACGGGGGGCCCTGGGTCTCGTACTGCTCGCGGATCGGCGTCTTGAACGCCTCCTCCTCCTCGGCCGACCAACTCTCGCCACGCAGTTCCATGGCGTCACGTTTGACCTGCCCCAGCACGTTGGCCGCCTGGTCGCCGCCCATCACCGAAATGCGTGCGTTGGGCCACATCCACAGAAAACGCGGGCTGTAGGCGCGCCCGCACATACCGTAGTTACCGGCACCGAAACTGCCACCGAGGATCAGCGTGAGTTTGGGCACCCTGGTGCTGGCCACCGCGGTGACCATTTTTGCTCCATCCTTGGCGATACCACCCGCCTCGTACTTGGAACCGACCATAAAACCGGTGACGTTCTGCAGGAAGATCAGCGGAATGCCGCGCTGGCTGCAGAGTTCAATGAAATGTGCCCCCTTCTGTGCCGACTCGGAGAAGAGGATGCCGTTGTTGGCGATGATGCCGACCGGGTAGCCGTAGAGGTGGGCGAAGCCGCAGACCAGCGTAGTGCCGTAGAGTTGCTTGAACTCGTCGAACTCCGAACCGTCAACGACGCGGGCGATCACCTCACGCACATCGTAGGGCTTGCGAGTGTCGCCCGGAACCAGGCCGTAGAGATCACTGGCCGGGTATATCGGTTCACGTACTTCGTGAACTTTTACGTTTAAGTTTTTGATTATATTAAGATTAGATACGATTTTTCGTGCAATCCCCAATGCATGCGAATCGTTCAGCGCGTAATGATCGGTGACTCCCGAGGTGCGCGAGTGAACGTCGGCACCACCCAGGTCCTCGGCACTGACCACCTCGCCAGTGGCCGCCTTCACCAGTGGTGGACCGCCGAGGAAAATAGTCCCCTGGTTGCGGACGATAACGCTCTCGTCGGACATCGCCGGCACGTAGGCGCCACCGGCCGTGCACGAACCCATCACCACCGCCACCTGCGGGATGCCGGCCGCCGACATGTTGGCCTGGTTGTAGAAGATGCGCCCGAAATGATCGCGGTCGGGGAAGACCTCGTCCTGGGTCGGCAGGTTGGCCCCGCCGGAATCGACCAGATAAATGCACGGCAGCCGGCAGGCCGCGGCAATTTCCTGCGCTCGCAAGTGCTTTTTGACCGTCAGCGGGAAGTAGCTGCCACCCTTAACCGTCGCATCGTTGGCGACGATCATGCACTCCTGTCCGGCGACACGACCGATGCCGGTGATGACACCGGCGGCGGCGACATCCTTGGAGTACATGTCCCAGGCGGCCAGTTGCGACAACTCGAGAAACGGCGAGCCAACGTCGAGCAGCATGCGGACACGATCGCGTGGCAACAGCTTGCCGCGGGCCAAGTGCTTTTTGTTAGTGCGTCGGCCGCCACCGAGAGCCACCTGGGCCACCTTGGCACGCAGGTCATCGACCAACTCACGCATGTGCACGACATTGGCCTGCGCCGCCGCCGAGCGCATGTCGAGAGAGGTCTTGAGTGTCGTCATCAGCAGGCTCAGCCGGTCTCACCGAACAGCTCGCGGCCGATCAGCATGCGCCGGATCTCGCTGGTGCCGGCACCTATTTCATACAGCTTGGCATCGCGTAGCAGGCGCCCGGTCGGATACTCGTTGATGTAGCCGTTGCCGCCGAGGCACTGGATCGCCTCGAGCGCCATCCAGGTCGCCCTCTCGGAAGCGTAGAGAATCGCACCGGCGGCATCCTTGCGCGTGGTCTCTCCACGATCACACGCCTTGCCGACAGCGTAGACGTAGGCGCGGCAGGCGTTCTGTGTCGTATACAGGTCGGCCAGCTTGCCCTGCATCAACTGGAAGGTGCCGATCGGGCGGCCGAACTGCTCACGTTCGTGCAAATACGGCACAACCACGTCCATACACGCCTGCATGATGCCGAGTGGCCCGGCAGCGAGCACCGCGCGCTCGTAGTCGAGACCGCTCATCAGCACGTTGACCCCGCTACCAACGCTGCCAAGAACGTTTTCCTCTGGAACTTCGCAATCCTGGAACACCAGTTCACAGGTGTTGGAGCCGCGCATGCCGAGCTTGTCGAGCTTCTGCGCCGTGGAAAATCCGGGCATCCCCTTTTCGATGATGAACGCGGTCAAGCCGCGTGAACCAGCATCGGGGTCGGTCTTGGCGTAGACCACCAGTGTGTCGGCATCGGGGCCGTTGGTGATCCACATCTTGGTGCCGTTGAGCACGTAACGGTCGCCACGCTTGTCGGCGCGGGTGCGCATCGAGACGACGTCTGAACCGGAACCTGCCTCACTCATCGCCAGCGCGCCGACATGCTCGCCGCTGATCAGTTTCGGCAGGTAGTTCTGTTTCTGCGCCTCGTTGCCGTTGCGCCGGATCTGGTTGACGCAGAGATTGGAATGGGCGCCATAGGAGAGACCCACCGAGGCCGAGGCCCGGCTGATCTCCTCCATGGCGATCATGTGCTCGAGATAGCCCATACCGGCCCCGCCGTACTGCTCCTCGGCGGTGACACCAAGCAGACCCATGTCGCCGAACTTGCGCCACAGGTCGACCGGAAATTCGTTGTCACGGTCGATCGCCTCGGCACGGGGGGCGATCTCGTCATCGGCAAAAGCACGGACGGCATCGCGCAGCATGTCGGCCGTCTCGCCGAGGTCAAAGTTCAGCGTCGGGTAGTGGCTGCTCACGAAATCCTCCGGGTGGCCGGTCGTCTGCTGCCGGCGCGTATTGTTGTGTCGTGGTAGTCGCGGCGGACCGCCGTAACGCCGCTGTCAATCTACCGCAAACTCCCGTTGACGTAAACGTCAATACACTGCCGCAAGCTGTAACATGAGTCGGGTAATGGGATTCGGGTTATCTGCCTCGTCCCGCGAAGGAGGGTCGGTGACCACGTATCCGTCCCGACCCGCCTGACATAGCATGAGACACGACCTGCCAACCCACACGGTTCCGGCACCACTAAGGAACCTCTGATTAAGTCTGGACGAAGTAGATGGTGATTCAGAATGTTCAGATTTGAGGCGCAAATCACACGCAATAGCAAGCTATTGTGAAGAATTGCAACGAAAAAGCTGGATATTCTGGGCGCCAGATACGAGTTCATGACTTGATCAGAGGTTCCCTAACCGACCGAGGTTCTCCATGTCTTCTGTACGCGATCTCACCCTGGTCACGGTCATCATCATTGCGATGGCCCTGCTCTACCCTGGCCTGACCCGCCCGGTACTGACCCTGACCGGCACCATCGACAAGGCCGACATGGTGGAGATAGGCATCGACCTGCTGGCCGGCGAGGAAGAAGGGACTCGCAAACGCCAACTGGTAACCGGTCTCTCGGGCCTGTTCGGGTTCGACCGGGTCGAGGGTGAAATGGTGGTCTACCAGAAGACGCGGTCGATCCTCGGGACCGTGCAGGAACTGGCCCGTACCGGTAATAGCGGTGTCGCCTTCCTGATCGTCCTGTTCAGCGTGGTGATCCCGCTGAGCAAGCTGCTGTTGCAATTCACCACCCTGCTGTTACGCAACTCCACGGCGCGCCGGTGGCTGGAACAGGTGATCGCCGCCGTGAGCAAGTGGTCGATGGCCGATGTCTTCGTCATGGCCCTGATCGTTGCCTATCTGGCCGGCAGCGCCTCGGAGCAGATGGGCGACCTCATGACCATGGACGCGCACCTCGGGCAAGGCTTCTACTGGTTCCTCGGCTACTGCCTCTTCTCCATCGCTTCCACGGTACTGGTCAACGGTAGCAACAGCGTTCGCCGAAAGATCGATCCGCAACCGAGCGGCTAACAGGCTGTTGAAATTCGCTCAAATGAGTGCGAGACAAGGAAAAATGGGCCGATAAAGCGCAGTTTACTGGGGTAAACGGGCATTTTGAGGCCAATTTTGACACCGAATCGTGCCAGCTGAGTAGAATTTCAACAGCCTGCTAGTGTGGCTTGCTGTCGGGTGCGTGACCCGTCGCCTGGTCGCCGCTCATGCCCTCTTTCCTGTCAGCCATCGACGCCATGGCGTCGTGTCCCGTGCCGTGCCCCTGCATTTGAAGTGCCGGAGTCGCAACTTCTCCGAGTATGTAGTCGTGCGGGATGGCATCGAGACGCACCACCTGCCCGCCGAAGCTGGCGGCAAAGGCTTCCGCCGCGGGCGCGGAGACAAACGGCACGGCCTCGGGCGCGCCCATGCCACCGGTCCGTTTGCTGCCGAGCACGTACCAGGCTTGTTGTGCATCCATCCAGGTCGAGTCGTCAGGATTCTCCCAGGCGGTATCACTCATGTCATTGACGTAAAAGGCCGTGATGTTCTTCGGCTCTTCGGGCAACAGAGTGAAAGCGATGCCATCGCGTACCGAACTGAACCAGAACGGCTCGGACCGGCCGGTGACGAAAATCTGTGCTTTCGGCCCTTGGTGGTCGGCGACGATCATCTGACAGTAGCGCCCGACGGCATCACGCGTTATCGGCGCGGCCTTGGGTACCGCGGCCAGCCGTTCGGCCTCACCACAGGCCGCCAACAAAACGGAGGTGATCAGCAGGATACAAGTCAGTGCGACTCTCATAGTTCCATCCTTTGGAAACGGACCACGGTCAGGCCGAGCGGCACAGCCACCCAGCCGAGCAGCAGCGCGACCAGCATCACCGGCTGAAAACCCGCCGCACGGCCAGCCTCGGCCATGCCCGCAAGCAGGCTGACGGCCTCGGTCCCGGTCAAGTTGATAATGCGATAGATGTCCGTCGGGTTGGCCAGCAGCAGTGCGGCGACCAGCTCGGGTGACAAGCGCTGTCCGGTGTCGACCAGCAGCATCCCCAACAGGCCGAGGTCATAAAGCACCACGAACAGCAACCACAGTGTGACGGCCACGCCGGCGGCCGTCGCCCGCTCCCTGACCAGCGCGCTGATCAGGTAGCCAAGGGCGATGAAAGCACTGCCAAGCAGCCAGGAACTCGCCATCAGCACCAGGTAGGCAGTCCAGCTCTCCGCATCGGCGCCACCGGTGAACTGCAACACCAGGCCGGCGCCGCCATAACCGACCAACAGCGCGGCGAGCAGGATCAGGCTGTGGCCAAGGAACTTGCCGACCACAACCTGCCAGCGGGCCACCGGGTAGGTCAGCAGCAGCAGCAGAGTGCCGCGTTCGAGTTCGCCAACCAGGGCGTCGAATGCCAGCATCAGCGCGATCAGCGGCAGCAGGTAAACGGTCAGGCTGGCCAGGCTGGCGACGGTGATATTCATCGGCGTCGCCTGCACGGTACCGGACGGTGCCGAGCCGAGCAGCGCCAGCGACAGGGCGAGCGCCGCCAGCAGCAGGATGATGGCGGCGACCCAGCGGTTACGCAGGCCGTCGCGGATTTCATTGCCGGCAAGAATGACCAGGGCCCTCATTGTGGACCGTCCCCCGCAGAGTAGTGGGCGTAGACCTCACTGAGCCCCGGCGTGTGGATCTCGACGTCGTGCACCGCCGGACGCAGGTCGGCAAGGCGGGTGACGATGTCGAGCTTGTCGCCACCGAGACAGGAGAGCTCGAGAGTCTGGTTGTTGATGTGATCGAGGTGCAGCCCTCCGCCGATGCGCTCGGCGACCCCATTAGCTTCGCCGACGCCGGTAACCACGCGGATTCGTACCGGCAGACCCGCCTTCTCGCGCAGCTCGGCCAGTGGACCGAAGGCGACCAGACGCCCCTGGCGCAGGATGGCGACGCGGTCGCTACGTGCCTCGATTTCGGTCAGCGCGTGCGACGAAATCAGGGCACAGCCACCCTCCTCCTGATGTTGCCTGACCCGTTGGTAGAAAGTCTCGCGCAATACCGGGTCGAGGCCGGTCGTTGGTTCGTCGAGCAGCAGCACGTGTGGCGTGCCCAGCAGTGCCTGGGCCAGGCCGAGGCGTTGGCGCATGCCCTTGGAGTAGGTGCTGACACGGCGGCGTGCCGCCTCGCCCAGTCCCACTTCGGCAAGCAGCCGATCACAGGTGCCGACGGCAACGCCCTTGAGGCGCGCATAGAAACGCAGCACCTCGCGCCCGCTCATGGCCGTGTGGAACATGACGTTCTCGGGCAGAAAGCCGATGTCGGCTCCGAGCCCCTTGCCGAGCAGGTGGGTCGGATCGGCACCGTTGACACGGATGCGGCCATGGCAAGGGCGGGTCAGCCCGAGCAGCAGTTTCATCAGTGTGGTCTTGCCGGCCCCGTTGTGACCGAGCAGCGCGACGCACTCGGCTTGCCCCACAGCCAACGAGACCTCGTGCAGCACCTCGTGGGCACCGTACCGTTTGCTGACGCGGTCGAGTTCGATGCTAGCCTTGAAGGCCATCAACCATGTCCTTGAAAGTGAACTCCGGTTCAGCCATCAGCGGAGCCAGATCGACCACGCCACCGGGATAAAGTGGTGGGAACGCCGACTGCGCCCAGCGCACCAGGTGGACCGCCGGGCTGTTCAGCAGCAGCTTGGCCAACGGGTGACGCCAGACCAGCTGGTCGACCAGGTCATTCGGCCGGTAAACCCGGTCACTGATGCCGTCGCCGTCGAGATCGAAGGCCGGGTTGTCACTCCAGTAGTTGCCGCGACCGCCTTCGGACCATTCGATGTGGCGCGTCCCGACATACTTCACCTGGGTGCGGTTGCCGATGAAGGCGTTGCCGACAATGGTATTCTGTTCCGAACCGGCGGTGAAATGGATGCCAATGCTGCAACCCTCGAAACGGTTGCCATCGAAACGATTGTGGTTGGCGTTGTAGATGAAGACGCACTTTTCGGCACCACCGCTGACCTCGTTGCCACTGACCTGCGACTCGTTTGCATAGTTCATCAGCAGGCCGTGGTCGCGATCACCCAGGGAGCGGTTGCCGGTCACGATCAGGCGATGGGAGAACATCAGCGCGAATCCCAGGTGGTTGCCACGCGACACGTTGCCCGAGATTTCGCTGTCGTTGGCATACATGTAGTGGACGCCGAAACGGACCCCCTCAAGGCGGTTGTTGGTGAAGCGGTTGTGGCGGCTGACGTTGACGAAGATGCCATCACGCCCCAGGCGAATAAGGTTGTCATCGACCACCGAACCGGGCGCATTCCACAGCTGCACGCCGTTACCGCGCTCGCTCATCGGCAGGTCGTCGCGACCGATGATGGTATTGCCACGAACCACGGCGTCATGCGGTCCCTTGAGATTGACACCGATCAGATTGCGTTCGAGGCGGTTGTTCTCGATCACCGCCCCGGTGGCCCGGTCACTGACGTAGACCGCACCGTCCTCGCACGACAGGCAGTCACCCGAGCCGACGATGGTCACGCCGGTCAGACGTGTGTCCGGCGCGGCCAGTGTGACGACGCGTCCCTGGCCACCACCGTCGAGCAGCGTGCCACTCTCACCGACCAGTGCCAGTGGCTTATCAACAATGAAATTTCCCGAATAGGTGCCATGGCCGAGGCGCAGCGTGTCGCCCGCCTCGGCCATGGCAATGGCCTGTTGCAACGTGCCTGCCCCAGGTGGCACCACGCGCTCCGCCGCCCCGGCTGGCGAGGTGGAGAGCACCGCGGCAAGGCCGGCGACCGGGATAATCCCGGCCACCAGCTCACCGATGCCACGCAGAAAAGGCATTAGCTCAGGCCTTCTCGACCAACATGCGCCCGCGCATCTCCATGTGCAGGGCGTGGCAGAACCACTGGCAGTAGAACCAGTGGACTCCCGGCCGGTCGGCGACGAAAGTCACCGAACTGGTCTGCTGCGGCCCGATTTCCATGCAAACGCCAAAGTTGGCCATCGTGAAGCCATGCGTCAGGTCATCGACCTTGTCGACGTTGGTGACGCACACCGTCACCTCGTCGCCCTGCTTGACCTTGAAATCGGTCATGCTGAAGTTGGGCGCCGACGAGGTCATGTAGACCCGCACCTTGTTGCCATCGCGGATCACCTTCGAGTCGGTCTCGAGCTTGATGCCGTCCTTCTTGGCTATCGCCACCGTCGCGGCAAACGTCGGATCGTTGCGATCGTAGATCGACCGCGGATTGACGATGTCAGCACGCACGATGATGGCGTCGTGCGGCTCGGCAAAAGTCGCACCGTCATGAACCAGCTTGAGCTTATCGCCACTGATGTCGATCAACTGATCGTTCTCCGGCTTCAGTGGGCCGGTGTTGAGGA
>Ga0164320_10000305_pt1 | contig 15555 bp, 13 predicted proteins | sample GuaBasSediGuay11_FD_113736 | JGI IMG/M metagenome (GOLD analysis project Ga0164320, IMG submission 113736) | Subseafloor sediment microbial communities from Guaymas Basin, Gulf of California, Mexico - Guay11, Core 4567-28, 0-3 cm | ecosystem: Environmental > Aquatic > Marine > Hydrothermal...
AGCAGATGGGACGGTTACAGGTAATCGAAGAACAGGTTCAAGCGCATCCGGACAAGCAGGTATCACTAACGGATCCAGATGCACGCTCGATGGCCAAGGCTGGTGGCGGTAGTACGGTCGGCTGCTAGGTGCTGCGCCACGGTCCGGGAGGCACCCATTTCTGGCTGAGCACTTTGTTGTTTTTGATAGACGAAAATACCGGCGATAGAAATTTACCAATCAACGCCAAGACCTCGGCAAAAGTTTCAGGTCCGCTGATGGCTGATTTGCTTAGGAAGGCAGTCCATTGTATTTGAAGCGTTTCGCTCTCGAGTAGCTCATCGATCAATTCATCAAACTCAATGACAGCGGTTTCGCGCTGTCCGAAAGTACCATTGATTGCGTTGCAAAGGTCCGTACCCTTGAAATCGAATTGCTGTGACATGCGCCAGATGTCATAGAAGTCTTTCATGCGACTGTTAAGATCGCCGAGATGCACCATTGCCTCAGCTTTCTCGGCAACAACGGTCTCGGGAGGATAGATGCGAAGTGAAGGGGCCGGCAGATCAAGTAAGGTGGGGTAGTCGGCCTCAACAGCATCGGGATGAACAAGGTCACCAAAGCCGACGTCGACCTGCATGTGAACCCGAGCATTCCCGAGCTGACCACGAAACCGGATACGTACACCTTCGTAATCGGCATCCTCTTTGATTCGTTGCGCTTCGACAGTTCCCGGGTCAAACCCAAGTCCGTCATCCACGCTATCGACTGCGCAGACATCGCGAATAATGGCAGCCAGATTGTCGGGCGAGTTGTCCAGGTAAGCCAGAAAGTCTATGTCTCTCGTGGCACGGCTGTCCGGAGTGCCCCAGATTCGGAACAACAGCGCGCCCTTGAGCACAAAGGAGTCGGCATATTCTGTTTGGCTGAGGCGATACAGAAATCGCTCCATGGCGAAGTATTGGAGCACCTCGTCAAACGGACGGCCAGTCATTCTGGCTATGTTCAACAAACGCTGGTGTACCGAGGCAGATGTGTTTTGCAAGGTGCGTCGATTCACAGGATTACCTCAAGGTACGGTCGCATCGTTTTCTCCACGCGACAGACTCGAGCAAACTCAATCAGCTTTCTGGGTTTGGGTTTCGTGCGCTCACGATAGAGTTCGAGCGCCTCGAGCACGGTATCCATGCCGATTTTGTTCCGATACTTGAAACAATCCGCCAGTGTCTTCTCGGCGCTGTATACACGCACGGTTGTACTCTCGATTGAGTGTTGCTCTATACCGGCGGCGAATGCCTCGCCGGAAAACCAGTAGAGTTGGATTGGTGGAAAGGCCAGACGTGGAGGCTCAGTACCTCTGTTTAGTGCAATCGAGACGGCGTGTGGAATTTGCGTGGTGATGTTATGGAAGTGCAGCGCCGATATAAGACAGATTACGCCTTTGGGAATCTTTCGGGCGACGGTGACGAGGTCGGGGTCCGACAGCGGTGGCAGGTCGGCCAGGCGATACAGGCCGCGGTCGAGACGCTCCAGCACGCCCTTATCTCGCATCGCGTAGAGCGTGCGACGGTGGATGCCTTGATTCAGGGCCTCGCCAGTTCTCAGAATACCGTCGTGGCGCCGGAAAATCTGTTTCGCAGCGTCCACCTTTTTGTCTGTAGCTCTATTCGCCATTGGACAAATATACCTGCAATTATGGATATATGTAAGTGTTTTTGTCCAGAAACCGTGCGTGAGTTTTGCGTGAACTAGCTGTGCACAGTCCTGCATCGTACTGCAAATTGGGCAACGGACGTCCCAGTAACTCTTTGAAAATTAAGGCCGTAGACGGCCCGACCCGCGACTGAAAATCCGCGTGTCGGTGGTTCGATTGATTCGGATCGGCTATGGCCGATCCTCACCCTTCGGGCAGCTACGCTGTCCTGATTCGCTTCGCGAATCGGTCCGCCCCTGGCCACCCTCTCTCCTTGGGTCCGTTCCGGACACTTAGTCCACAATATGGCCGGCGGCGTTAGTGCCGACGTCTTTGCACAGACCTCATTTTGAAGCCCGACGTTGTCTACTATACTGGGAACAGTCCAATCTCGTAACGTAGCCAGTTTGTGGAGAATACGAATCGCTAAGTTGAAGAATCAGTCATTCCTCAATGTGAACAAGCAATTGCTTACCGTTCTTGCGTTCACATTGTTAGTCTCCTTTCAGTCGTCAGCCGAGACATTGTTTGCTCGGAATCATGGTGTCGTCGTCGGCATTCTCGAGCCGGGTCGAAATAACGCGATTACCGACGTAGAGGGAGTTCGCGTCGGGCACGAAACGATTATTCGCGGCGAATCGATCAATACTGGCGTAACCGTAGTAATGCCGCCGGGCGACAATATTTTTCGTCAGAAACTTCCTGCAGCGATCGTCGTAGGAAACGGTTTTGGCAAGCTCGTCGGGCTGTCACAAGTTGAGGAACTCGGTGAGCTGGAGTCGCCCATCGTTTTGACCTGCACGCTGTGTGTTCACAAGGCCGCCGATGCGGTGCTGACCTATTTACTATCGCTGCCAGGTAACGAGCAGGTGCGTTCGGCCAATGCCGTTGTGGGTGAGACCAATGACGGATTTCTGAATGATATCCGGGCAAGAGCGGTGCAGGAATCTCATGTTCTTGCGGCGATTGAAAACGCGAAATCGGGACCGGTCGAACAGGGGAGTATCGGAGCCGGACGAGGAACGCGGGCATTCGGATGGAAGGGCGGAATCGGGTCTTCCAGTCGGGTTCTTCCTCCTCAATTGGGGGGCTGGGCAGTCGGTGTATTAGTGCAAAGCAACTATGGCGGTGTATTGACTATCTTGGGCGCGCCGGTCGGCAAAGAACTCGGGCAATATTATCTTCAAGACGTCGTAGCCGATGCAAAGGAACAGAACCCAGATGGTTCAATAATGATCGTGGTCGCGACGGATGCGCCGTTGGCACCGCGAAACATCAAGCGCCTGGCGCGTCGCGCGCTCGCGGGATTGGCCAGAACCGGCAGTTCCATGAGCAACGGCTCTGGAGACTATGTCATCGCGTTCAGCACGGTTGCGGGCGGGCTGAAAGAAGAGGTGCGAAACGACGATATGAGTCCGCTGTTTCAGGCGGTCATAGAAGCCACTGAAGAGGCCATTTATAATTCATTGTTTGCTGCGACCACTGTTAAAGGTCACCGTGGCACGGCAAATGCACTCCCTCGTGAGGAAACGCTTGAGATACTGGAGCGCTACGGTGTAATAAAGGACCGAAATGAACTGCAATAACCCCGGCATTTTGACGCAATACCGCTATCTTGCAATGTTTGCAGCCCTGCTGCTGATCGCCGCATGCTCGCGAGAGTCACAGCCTGAATCGAATCCAGAGTTCGAGCGCCTTGCCGCTCGAGCGATGAACGTCACGATAATTCGCGATGACTTTGGCGTGCCGCATATTTATGGAAAGACTGATGCGGATGCAGTCTTTGGCCTTTTGTACGCACAGGCTGAGGATGACTTTAACCGCGTTGAGCGCAACTACATTTGGGCAACGGGGCGCCTTGCCGAAGTTGACGGTGAAGAGGCTATTTTCAGTGACCTTCGTGCTCGACTCTACATGACAGTTGAGGATGCCAAGTTAGCCTATGAATCTGCACCGGACTGGCTCAAAGAACTGTGCGATGCGTTTGCCGATGGGCTGAACTATTACCTCGCAACACATCCCGAAGTGACACCCAGACTGCTGACCCATTTCGAACCGTGGATGCCGATGTATTTTTTCGAGGGGTCGATCGGTGGTGATATCGAGCAAATTCCGGTTGACGGAATAAGGGCGTTCTACGGTGAAGGCCGATCACTTGTGGTCGCGAGAGAGGCGCAGGCGAGACGCGATGACATTCGGGAGCCGGTTGGCTCGAACGGTTTTGCGATTGCGGGTGAACTGACCGAATCCGGCAACGCAATGCTACTGATCAACCCACACACTTCTTTCTATTTTCGCGGCGAAGTACATGTCGTCAGCGAGCAGGGTCTGAACGCCTACGGTGCGGTAACATGGGGACAATTTTTCGTCTACCAGGGGTTTAACGAAAATACCGGCTGGATGCACACGTCGACGCGACTCGATTTCATGGATGAGTTTGTAGAGGATGTGTTCGAAGAAAGCGGGCGGTTAATGTATCGCTACGGTGACGAGACCCGAGCCGTTGACGTGTCGGAAGTCACTCTCAAGTATAAAGACGGCGATACGATGTCGGAGCGAACTTTTCCGATGTATCACACGCATCACGGCCCCATAACCCACATGCTCGACGGACAATGGGTGGCCACCAAAATCAATTGGGACCCCGTCAACGCTTTGCGCCAGTCCTATGTTCGTACCAAGCAGGTCGGTCATGACGGTTTTCGCGACATGATGGACATACGCACCAACTCGTCGAACAACACCGTGTACGCGGATTCTCAGGGAAACATCGCTTACTACCATGGCAATTTCGTGCCGCTACGCGACTCGCAATTTGACTACTCAAAGCCGGTCGATGGCGGGGACCCGGCAACCGACTGGCAGGGTGTACACACCGTTGACGAGATCGTAACGATCTTGAATCCTCCGAATGGCTGGATACAGAATTGCAATTCGACACCATTTACAGCGGCTGGCGAGTTCAGCCCGAAGCGCGAGAACTATGCCAGGTACATGGCGCCCGATCTGGAGACCTTCCGCGGCATTCATGCGGTACGCGTATTGACAGGCGTTTCCGGTCTTACGCTCGACGGGCTTATCGAGCTAGCCTACGACCCGTATTTGCCAGGTTTTGAAAAGCTCATTCCGGGATTGGTGCAGGCATTTGACGAAGCGGGTCAGGACTACCCGGAGCTTGCAGACGAAATCGATGTGTTGCGCGTTTGGGACTTCAGAGTGTCCGCCGATTCAGTGGCGATGTCGCTGGCGCATTTCTATGGCACCCAGTTCCGTGAGAATGGCAAGAATCCAGAAAACCTGAGCCGCTCCGATCTCATAACGTACTTTGGAAGCAAATCATCCTATGAGGAACGACTAGGCATCTTCAGCAGAGCGGTCGCCAAACTCGAAGCTGACTTCGGGAAGTCGAACATTGTATGGGGTGAGATTAATCGCTTTCAGAGAATCAGCGGCGTAATCGACCATCCCTTTGATGATGATGAACCCAGTCTTCCGGTAGGTATGGCTTCCGGGCGCTGGGGCGCATTGGCCTCATTCGGTGCGCGGCGCTATCAGGAGACAAAGCGTATTTATGGGTCGTCCGGAAATAGCTTCGTCGCCGTGGTCGAATTCGGTGACAAAGTGCGGGCGATGACGCTGCTGGCTGGTGGCCAGAGTGGTGATCCCGACTCGCCGCACTTTGACGATCAGGCGAAACGTTATGTCGACCGTGCGTTTAAGGAGGTCGCGTATTACAAAGAAGATGTGGAGCGCAGCGCCCAACGCTCATACCATCCTGGCGAGACCTGATTCAATCACGCAGCGGACTGAAAATCCGCGTGTCGGTGGTTCGGTTCCGCCCCTGGCCACCATTCTTTCAAGCATCCATACCGGCGTGCTATGGATTACCTGTCGACGGTTGCACATTCGCATTTAGCCTGAACAGGTTGCCCGGGTCGTATCGATCTTTGAGCTCCACGAGGCGCTTGTAATTGCCGCGGTAATTCTTATCCACATTTGCTTGTGTCTCGTAATCGCCAGTATTGGTGTAGAACCCATCCGTGAATTTTTCGATCGTTGGCCAGTAACTACGAATATACTTAATGTGAGGCTCCGGGTCGGCTCCTTCGTTCCATGAAACGACGACAGTAGGGCTGCTGATCGCATTGCGATTTGGGAAGGCGGTCGCGTCCTCGGCAACTCGGTTGATTGCACCGCCCGATTGCCCGTAAAAGAATGTGGTTGACCGATCCGGATGGGTTTCGAATCCGTCCACGATTGCGTCTATTTGCGCGTCGCTGATATTGGTGACGAAGCCCGACTTTATGTAATCGCCGCCATGCCTCGGATCGGAATTGTCCCAGACTTTCTGGAGCGCGACGTAGTCAATCGGCCCAATAGTGTTTGCAAGTGGATCGCCAAGCTTTGCCAGCGGCGCGAGGAACTTGTCGGCGTCGGCGTGGTCGCCCGAATAAACAGCGTGGATGACTACCGCGCCGGGTTCGCCACCTGGCGGAGCGGCCATGATCAGATCAAGCGACAGTTCATCAGGGGCCTCCTGGATGTAGTCAGCATAGCCACGCATGACTTGTTTCGCGCGATCGATCGAAAATACCAGGTCACCGCCTATGACTGTACGGTCCATTTCGTGCAAACCGAATTCAAACGAGGTTACGACACCGAAATTGCCGCCACCGCCACGGATTCCCCAGAACAGGTCCGAGTTCTTATCCGCGCTGGCATGCCGTAAAACTCCGTCAGCGGTTACGATGTCCACACTCTTGATGTTATCGAGCGTCAAACCATACTTCCTGGCAAGTCTGCCGAACCCTCCGCCCAGAGAGAGTCCGCCAACACCGGTGTGCGACACCGTTCCAGCCGTCGTGACAAGGCCTTGCGCCATACACTCGTGATCGAGATCACCGAGCAGGCTGCCGCCGGCGACATGAGCGCGTCGGCTGTTGCGATCTACTTTCGCACCGCGCATTGACGACAGATCGATTTGCAGTCCACCGTCACAAGTCGACTTTCCTGAGAAGCTGTGTCCGCCACACTTCACGGCGACAAGCAGGTCACGTTCATTTGCGAAAGTAACCGCAGTCGCTACGTCTGCCGCGCCGCTCGGCCGAACGATAAGAGCCGGATGTTTGTCGAATGACGGATTCAGGACGCGCCGTGCAGTGTCATATCCGTCATTGCCCGCGAGCAATAACTGGCCGCGCAATTCACCCTTGAGTTCATTCAGTGCTGATTCCTCAAGCGTGATTTCGTCACCACTGCCAGTTCGACCGACAATACTCGAAGACACCGCGGCCAACGCTTGCAACAGCGTATTGCCATGAACGGTGCCTGGAAGCGCTGCAGCGACAGCGGCGGATAGAGATGAGCCTAGAAAAATACGTCGATTCACTACGATCCCCTTTTCTTGTTCTAAGCCGCGCGGCTTGAGCCGCGCGTCATTCTTCTTATACAAAGATAGTGGAAGGATCGAGACTTATCTACAACGCCCGTTAGATGTTTCCGTCCGAGACTTTCACACAAAGGTGATACACCTGGTATTGCCAGCGTAATGGCCAAACGAGTAGCGCCAGTGCCTGCAGCGCCCGAAATGGCGCGCGCAGCCAACCATTCATTGTTATCCAACTCCAGCTGAGGACGTGCAAGTCCTTCCATTTGCTCGTAACGCGCAGTCCTGCCTGTTCGAACAAACACTCCCATTCCGCAAGCGTACGAACAACCTCCTTGGCGTCCTTTTGATGAGTCCCGCCGAAGAGCTTGAGCTTGCGTGTCAGGAAGTCCGCGTTCGGCACAAGAATCAGGAACTTCGCGTCAGCCTTGGCGACACGCACCATCTCGCGCAGTGAAATTACGGGCTCGACCAAGTGCTCAAGCGATCCCAGGCAACTGACGAGATCGAACTGCCCGTCAACAAACGACAGATTCTCAGCAGGAACAGCATGAAACTCTCCAGCAGGCATGTGTTTGCTGCAATATTCGACGGCGCGCTCTGACAGGTCGACACCATAGACGCGCGCATTGGAAGCCGCACAAACATGCAACCACTCACCTAATCCGCAAGCTATGTCGAGCACAACGTCGCCGGATTTGATATCGACCTTGCGCGCAAGATTCTTGAGATGCGCTGAACCCTGCAACGGCTTGTCGGCATCGGCGTAGTACACGTCGTCATAAAACGACTTCATTTCCTTGAGCTCGTCTTTTGTTTCCATTATCTAGATCAGGACCTTTTCAATACAACCTTGAATTTGGGTGCCGTAGTTCTCCCACGAGAAATGGCTCGCAAAATCGCGCGCGTTGTCACGCGAACCTCCTTGTAATAAATGCAGGGTCGCCTCGCTGAATTTCGTGTAGTTACCCGGATTGATCAAGTTGCCGTTCTTCCCATCTATGACCGCATCGCCGACGCCACCACAATCAAAAGCAACGGTTGGTGTTCCGTGAGAGGCTGCTTCTATCGCGACCATTCCGAATCCCTCTACATCCCCGCGTGTCTCAACAAGCGGAAACACAAACACATCTGCGGCTGCATAGAGTGTGGAAATTTCATCGTCACTGACATGGCCTAACAACTGGACTTGCCCGGCAAGGCCGTGAGCCGATATGGCGTTTTCGATATCGGCAAGAACGGAAGTACCTGACTTGTTAAGAGCGCCGGATGGTTCGGTACCGGCGATGAAGAAAACGAGGTTTGGATCTTCGGCTGCGAGATTTGCGAACGATTCCGCAATGAACTCAGCCAGTCCTTTTCTGGGTATCAGCCGACCGACCGATAACAGCATCGTCTTGCTGTCGAGAGCAAGTGAACGCTTTGCCTCTTGATGAGAAATCGGGCGATGCTGAGTTTCGACCCCAGGATTCACTACTGCGATGTCCTGTTCGTCGACACCGCTCGCAATGGCGAGTCGTGCCGTATTTTTACTATTGCATATCACCAAGTCAACGCGCTTCAGGAATGGTACAAACAACCACTGATACAGGCGCGAGTCAGCGATAATATCGAGTCCATGCACCAGCAGGATCGTCTTGGCCCCGGCAAATTTGGCCAGGAATACGACAACCGGGCCTACAAGCCCGCTGCCGCCGATTACAAGATCGGGCCTGTTATTTGACCGGCGCAGGAGGAGCCCTTTGAACAATGTGAGCAGCAGAAATACACCGGTTGGTGAAACTGCAGTCGATCGTACATTAGCGGTTGGCTCAAGATATTCTTCGGATCCTGCGGGCCCAAGCAGACTCACCTCGTGATTACGCGCCAACGATCGGTATAGCTCGTGGACTAACCGCTCCATACCGCCGGTCATCGGCGGAAAGTTACGAGTTACCAAGGTGATTCTTGCCATTCGCCGAAGTCTACATGACTTCTTTCTACTGGCGTGAGCTTCGAAAGTCGGCTGCATCCAGTCGGTCATCGTATCGGATGTTGGTGGCCGTGCTGATTTCATTAGCGCGTTCAAACGCGAAATTTCTGCGTTATCCGGATGACGCGACGGGGCAGGATTCGCCTGCTAGACTCCGTCTGTGTTTCGATCCCGACAGGACGCCACTGCATGACCGGCGATAACAATGAGGTCTTCGACGCCGGTGAATATTGGCGTAACCGCGTGGTCTCAGGTTCAGATCTTGGAGTGGTCGGTCATCGCTCGGTCGGACACGCATACAACGTTGAAATCTACGGCCGCCGCATCGAAGTGCTGAACCAGATGTTGGAACGGCATATCGACAGACCCATAGAACAATACCGAATTCTGGATATCGGTTGTGGCAGCGGCTTCTATACAGAGTACTGGCAAGTCCGTGGCGTCAAGGATTACGTTGGTCTGGATATTTCGTCTGAGACGATAGGTCACTTATCCCAACGTTTTCCGGAGTATAAATTTGTTGATCTGGACGTCACGTCGGATTCGATAGATAGCTCCGAGCTTAGCGGCGCATTTGATCTCATCATGATATTTGATGTGTTGTTTCACATTGTAGACGACCGTCGGTTTGAGAATGTGATTCGGCATGTCGGTAGCCTGATAGCAGACAATGGCCGTCTGTTTATTACGGATCATCTCTGCCCGACTCGATATCAATTGTCCAGGCACGTGGTCTATCGAGCCAGGGAAAGTTACGTGAAACGCTTTGCCGACCAGAATCTCGTTCTCGCAGATGCGCAGTTGCTATTTCATTACCTGATGCCACCAATCACCGGCTATCGGGTTATCGACTATGTTGCCGCCGCTACTTTCAAAGTGACCGGCCTGATTGTCAGCATGTCGGACCGACTGGCAACCTGGACGGCCGTAAGTATTCGGAATCTCGACACGCGTCTGCGAGAGCGTGGCCGAAGAGTGTCCAATAACGAAATGTTCGTATTTGAAAAACATCCGATGCGGAACGGCGAATGAATAACGAGGTTGAAGCCTACGAGGATGAATACTATCTCCACCTTCCGGTTGATTCCGGAAGAATCAAAACGCTGTTACGTCACTTCGATCTGCGCCCGCACGATACCGTCTGTGAGATTGGTTGCGCTGCCGGCCACTTTCTGGCGGAAATTGCGGGGGACATCGAATCAGGTATTGGTCTGGATACTGCCGAAGCAGCCATCGCCGCCGCAAATCGTCGCAAAGCAGAAGACGGCTTGGAGAATATCGAGTTCTTGCAGATTGCGGCGCAGGATTTTGCGGCAATCGAGGCCCACGCGGGTCAATTCAATTATGTGTTACTCATGGATGTTACAGAGCACATTGATGACGCGATCATGGCCGAGGTTTTGATCGCGGCAAGACAGCTTTTGAAAGACAACGGGCGGCTTGTCATCCACACGCCGAATCTGGGCTACTGGCTGGAACGACTTAAGGATCGAGGCGTAATCACCCAGATTCGCGGCCATATCGCGGTTCGCAACGAAGCCCAGTACTTGCAGCTGCTAGAGAACGCGGGTTTCCTTGAGTCAAATGCGATCGGACTGCCACATTATCGGCAACCGCTACGGCTCGTTGATCTCCTGCTGATGCGAATTCCGGTGCTTGGCAATCTGTTCCGCGCGCGCCTGTTTATCGTCGCCAGGAATCCGTCTTGATTGGGGAGGTCCGACGTTGAGTCAATCGTCGGCTAGCCGCTACAGCCCGCTGTACACGATCGCGACTATCCTGCTCGCGATTGCCGGGCTGGTTTATGTCATTGGCGGGCTATCGGTCGAGTCATTGGAACAGCTTCCGCTCAAACAACTCAGTTGGTGGGTCCTTCCGGCGATTACAGTCCTGCACCTGGCGTTCCTATTGTTGTCCGCAGAGATCTGGCGGCGAGTGGCACGTGCGTTAACTGGCGTCTGGTCAGGGTTTGGGGAAGCTTATCTGCAGGTGGCCGCTATCGTTGTCGGTAAGTACGTGCCGGGGAAGATATGGGGGTTTGTCGCCCGAGCCGGCCAGATGCACAGGCAGCAAGTGCCTGTACACAAGTCAGTTCTGACTGGCATCGTCGAGCAGGTTCTGATTCTGGTTGGTGCGGCGATCGTCGCGATCGGAGCCGGAATTGCGGCGTTTCCGGAGCACACAAAAACGATCGGTATCGCAGGGCTGGCGCTGCTGGTTGGGGCCGTGATCGTGACGGCCAATGTGCCGGCGATGACACGATGGCTCATGCGGAAGCGGGGCTACGTCGACGTCGCTATCACAGGTGAGAAATTCGACTGGGCCGGGGTGTTGCGATTTGCTGTCGGGTATGCCGTTCTGTGGCTAATCAGCGGTGTTATTTTTGCGATTATCTACTTCGCGTTATTTGATGTTGCGGTTAGCATCGAGCGGATCGCGGCCTTGATTTTGGCGAACACGACAGGAATCGTAGTCGGGTTCTTTGCGTTTTTTGCGCCTGGCGGACTCGGCGTTCGGGAGGCCGCAACCACCGCGGTTTTGGCGCCGTTCCTGCCACTCCGAGAAGCGTTACTCGCGGCAATCGTGTTTCGCGCGTGGCTCGTCCTGTTTGACGGTGCCAACGCAGTAATATTGATTGCCGGCGAGTCACGTCGAGCGATGAATTCCAAGTAACGGATAACCGGGGTCGAATAGGCTGAAGGCGTCGGTTCGACGCCCGCAGTAGCGCAGAAAATCTCAATTTTGTGGAGCACATCACAATGTTTCGTGCCCCAGCACTATGTTAAACGGTAAACTCGTGCTTCACGGCTCGTGGGGCCGATTTCGAACCGGAGAGAATTGCGGATGGCCATCCAAAAGCGAAACAGATACATCGCGGCACTGGTGGGTGTCGCCTTAACCTCGCCGAGCTATGCCTACCTCGATCCGGGTACCGGTAGCATCATTCTGCAAAGCATCCTCGCGAGCATAGCGGTCGCTATGGGTTTGTTGCGGTTCTACTGGCATCAGTTCAAAGCGTTTTTTGCCAACCTGGTGGGTTCATCACCGGAGGGGCAACGCGACCATGCAAAGGAATTCGAGACGGATTCCGACACCAATAACGAAAGCTAAGTGTCGTCGGTAGTCCCTGAATCAGGTTCGTTCCGCGACCACAGGGGCCGTATTTTCTATGTTGATGATCGGGTGTTTCGAACCGTCATGCCTGTGGCGATGGAAGACTTCGATTATGTGCGATCGTCGGGCCTCGTCGATGACCTGGTTGCTGCCGGACTATTGATCGGAGAGAGCAGGGCGGATAAAGCGCTGCTCGGTGAGAAGGGCGCTGATGCGGCGCTGGTCCTGGAGCACCCACGCGTTCCTTTTGTTTCGTATCCCTACGAATGGTCATTCGCCGCGCTCAAGGCGGCAGCACTTTTGCATCTTGAACTGCACCAGGAAGCGCTCAGAAAAAATGTCACGCTAACCGATGCGTCGGCGTATAACGTTCAGTTCCAGGGCGCCAGTCCTCTCTTTATTGACAGCCTCTCTCTGCGAAGATACGAGGACGGCGAATTCTGGGCGGGCCATCGGCAATTCTGCGAGCAGTTCGTCAACCCGTTATTGCTCGGGTCCGTAACGGGCGTTTCTCACAACGCGTGGTTTCGAGGCGCGCTAGAAGGCATTTCCGCAAATGACATTAGCAAGATCTTGCCCTGGCGTTCGAGACTGTCGTGGAACACGCTCACTCATGTATTCATGCAATCTCGCCTGCAGAGTTCGTCGAACCACTCCGACGCAGCCGTCGAGCGAGCCAAATCCCGGAAACTACCGAAGATCGGGTTTGAGCAAATTCTGTACGGCCTGCACCGCTGGATTTCCAAACTCGAGCCCAAGAAGGGAGATGCGACCGTCTGGCAGGACTATGCGCGCGACAATAGTTACGTCGACGAGGAGGTTTCCAAGAAGCGTGCGTTCATCGCTGATTTCGTCAGCGCAGCAAGTCCCAATCTATTGTTTGATATCGGCTGCAATACGGGCGACTACTCGGTACTCGCGCTCGAGTCCGGGGCCAGGTACGCGGTTGGTTTTGACTTCGATCCTGGCGCACTCGATCATGCGTTCCGCCGCGCGCGACGTGACGAGCTGAACTTTCTTTCATTGCACCTGGATGCAGCAAACCCCAGTCCGTCGCAAGGGTGGATGCAGCAAGAGAGACAAGGATTCGCCGAGCGCGCGAACGGCGATGCGGTGATCGCCCTGGCTGTTGTTCATCATCTGGCCATAACAAAGAATTTGCCATTGCATCAGGTTATCGACTGGATCATTGATATGGCGCCGCAAGGGGTTATTGAGTTCGTGCCAAAGTCAGACCCAATGGTGCAACGACTTCTGAATCTCCGAGAGGACATCTTCGCGAATTACGATGAGGATTCGTTCAGGTCGATCATGGCTACACGGGCGCGCATCATCAAGTCCTCCGTCGTGTCATCAGGTGGTCGCACGCTTTTTTGGTACGAGCGCCTGTGATTTCGAAGTTCATTCGTTCTGCAGCGATAGTCGCAATTCCGGTCTTGACCGTGTTCGTGTTCGCGCCGCTGCTAATCTACCTCGGCAATCCAACGGAGTTTACCGCTTCATTCGTGGAACCTTTTTCTATTTACGCACCCTACATGCTTGCCATCGTCGGGATTGGCGGCGCGCTCGGCACAGTCATGACACGCGCCGGCCTCAACCGATACCTCTCTATTGTCAGCGCATTGGCGTTACTCGTGTGGCTACAGGGAAATATTCTGGTGTGGGACTATGGTCCGCTAGACGGCCGTTCGTTTGACTGGATGATTCGTGCTGAACGCGGCGTCGTCGACTCGGTTATCTGGGTTTCAGTGCTTTTCTTCGCGATCTATAGGCACGAGAAATTCGCCGCGCCTCTCATGCAGGCGGCCGCAGCTGTTCTTGCGATACAGATTTTCTCGGCGGGTATTTCATTGGCGACAAACGATGATCTCGATTTGACGCAGTCGGATGTCGAGGGAAACAGGGCGGCCAAAGAGGCTATTTTCGGTTTTTCGGAGACACGCAATGTTGTACACATTGTGATGGACGGTTTTCAGTCTGACGTGTTCTTGTCGATCCTCAACGACCCAGCCAATATGTCGTACAAAGAACAGTTACAGGGCTTTACGGTGTTTCAGGACAATCTCGGGGCCTATCCTTACACGCAAATGACGGTTCCCGCATTGTTGAGTGGCAATTTGTACCGCAACCACATGTCCGTTGATGACTTCATTGACTCGACAATTGCTGGAAAGACGATCTTGAATTCGGCCACAGATGCAGGTTTCGAGGTCGACATTGCGGCACCGGTAGTGTTGAAGAACGTCTATGGAAAAGGCAAGCATGCGAACGCCTATGGAATTTCACGCAGTGATCATGTCACGTCTGCGGATTACATTATCAACGACTCAGCAAAGCTTCTGGACCTGTCCTTGTTTCGCGTGTTGCCGCATTTTGTCAAGGCGCTGATACACAGGGACCACCTCTGGTTGTTCCAGGCCAGGATCCGTTCGGAGTCCTTTCTGCACATGCAGTACTACTCGGATCTTGCGTTCATTCGCGAGCTGGCTCACGACATGCAAGTTTCCAGGAAGGAACCCGTTTACAAGATGATGCACCTGATGCTCAGCCACAGGCCAACCGTCGGTAATGAGAAATGCGAATTCGATGGCAAGCGACGAACGAATCGCGAAAACGTAACGATCCAGGCCGGGTGTGGATTGAAGGCGGTTCTCGGATTGCTGGCCGGCATGAAACAACTGGGTATCTACGAGAGTAGCTTGATAATTCTAATGGCCGACCACGGTGCTTGGGTCCCGATCGTAAACTACGTGCCGCAGGGTGACTCGATTGACGCCACGGGAGTTGCAATGGCAACTCCCTTGCTTGCGATAAAGCCGCCAGGCGCGCAGGGCGTGTACAGCGTATCGAATGCGCCAACCTCGATACTGGACGTGCCTGCAACCATCGCCGACATCATGCGCTTCGACGAGGAGTTTTCCGGAGACTCGGTTTTCAGACTTGATGCTGAGCGAGCACGCGAGCGCCTACACTACACATACAATTTCGGTACCAATAAGGAAAACAACGCGTACTTGAATCCATTGGATGAGTTTGTAATCAGCGGCAGCCCGTACGATCCGCAGTCGTGGCAACGAGTACGACGATACCTGCCTGAGGGTGTCGTAATGGAGGTCGAAGCCACTGACTAGGCGATATCCAGAAATGTGCCCGATTGTTCGGACAAATCATGTGCCCACTTTGGCGCCAATTCTACTTTTCTATTCTGCAAGTCCGACATTAGTGAGAAGGTCGACAAAACGCGGGTCAGTACGGACGAAATCATAAGAAGGATTGATGCGCATGGACATGAGAGATCGTACGCCGGTACCACCCTCATACGCGCTTTGCAGCGACAGTATCGTTCCTTCAACGTCGCCAAGCGCCGCATAGACTTCCGCCAACTCTGCGCGGAGCTGCAATCGGGCGATC
>Ga0164320_10000306_pt1 | contig 15535 bp, 11 predicted proteins | sample GuaBasSediGuay11_FD_113736 | JGI IMG/M metagenome (GOLD analysis project Ga0164320, IMG submission 113736) | Subseafloor sediment microbial communities from Guaymas Basin, Gulf of California, Mexico - Guay11, Core 4567-28, 0-3 cm | ecosystem: Environmental > Aquatic > Marine > Hydrothermal...
GATTGCGCGACGGAACTCATCCAAAGGAATCTTGGTCACCGGCACCTCGCGGCCATCGGCGCATTGCACCACCAGTTTTGCCTTGTCGCTGACGCTGCGCAGTTCCTCCAGCGCCGAGACGATGGGCGTGTTGCGCAATATCAGTCCCTGGGTGCCCAGCAGGGTGGCATAGGATTCACCAGAGAAACGCGCAGTGATCAACGCGTTCAGGCCAACAATCGGCTCGTAGTTTTCAAGTTCCCGGATCAATTTGAGGATGTCTATGGCGGTGTCGATGACCTCTTGCAGCGACCTCTTCTCCAGAACCGCCAGGCAATACAGATCAAAAACGATCTCTTCCGCAGAAAGCTCGCTTATGCGCTGTTCGCTCTGCCTGCCTTCCCGTCCCGAGGACACGGCAATGTAATATCCGCCGGCCAGATCGCGAAGTTCGCTGATACTTTTCTTGATACTGGCGTCTTTTTGCTGTGTCTCCAAATCACCCGCAGCCTTGATGCCGATAGAGACGGCCAGCCAGTTGAGGTTGTCACGCAGACACACCAGCGCCTGGCCCAGATCGGTCTCATGCCAACGGAGCGGATCGTCCTCTCGAACCACCGCTGGCAACGCCACCATTTCGCGCTCGGCCACCGTGAACTTGAAGCAGGCCATCAGGCCACGCACGGAAAGCTGCGGCGCCTTGTCTACTCGGTCTTGCTCAGCACTCAGGCAGGCGTTAATGAACCGACGATAGTCCCCTGCGGGTGCCGCGTAGTTCTCTTCCGTTTCCTGGATTGCCATGTCCAGGTCCACGGCGCTCGATTCGGCAAGCTTTTTATTGAATTTACCTTTATCGAAAATGCTTACGGTTATACCGTTGGCGTCCAGACTCGCAGCCTTGGACAGGATCGCGTCAGAATCCAACTCCTTGGTTTTCCCGAGGTCCATCTCCAGAAACCCGCTGCAGTAATTGTGAAACAAGGTGGATAGATTTGCCGTCGTCGCACGCACACCGAACACCCGGAACAACCGAATGACCTTGCCCAAATTCCCAAGCAGGTACTCCAGCGAGATGTTGAGATCCTTCGACAACCCCAGCAGCGTCTCTTTAGCCGCCTCCGGGTCTCGCGGTAGATCCGTGAAATGACAGCCCTTCTGTTGGACGCTCTCGAAGCCGGCGAACTGATCCTCGGTAAAGGCGGCAAACGCCGGTAGCTTCTCCACGTCCTCGACGACGGCAAGCAGAAAGTAGTCGTCAGGCCGGACTTCCGTTCCCAGATACCTGATGAAATCCACGACGCCTTGTGCAAGATGAATCCGCTCCGTGCCCACCATATACAACAGTCGATCCGCCGAGATCGAAGCCACCGGAACGGCCAATGCGCCGTCGGAGATGAGCAGGTTCACGCCTTGCGGTAGCTGGCCGCAACTCTCGAGGATCTTCCCAGCCTGCGCCGTGACTGCCGTAGGCTCAGATGCGGATTCGAAAAAGAAGTCGCCGTTAAGCGTCTGGGCTTGTGCCGTCATATCATTTCACGCTGTACAGTAGTCTGTTAGAGAATCAATGGACGATGGTTAGATGCTGACGCCCACATATTGTTTTTCCACAGGCAGTTCCAACTCGCCACGCTCGTTCTTCAATGCCTTGAGGATCTCATCCCGCACGTCAGACAATCTTGGCGTGCGGCCGCCCAATCCAAATATGCGCGGGTAGAGACGGGTGCCTGTTTCCGCCAACTGATACTCGTTGGCGACACCGGCGAGTTCTGTATACAACCGTCCGCCAACCGCACCGAAGGGATCGTCGCGGTCATACACGAAAACCCGCTTACCACGAAGCAACTCCGACCAGCGGTTCTTGGGGAAGGGCCGGAGCACATTGGGATGCAATACGCCGACCTCAATGCCACTCTTGTGCAACTCCCGGGCGACTTCCTCAAAGGTTCCATTGGCAGCGCCTGGCACCACGAACAGCGTCTCCGCCTCGGCATTGAACGCATGCACCATCTGGTGCCGGCGGCCCGTGTATTCCGCAAACTTGTCGAATACTGTCTCCATTACTTCTGCGGCCAGGTTCATCGCCAGGTGGCGTTGATAATCCGTATCATGCCTGGAATTGCTCAATTGCAGCGTGCCGACAACGCCCCAGTTCGGGGTGTCCACGTAAGTGCGCACATAGTCAAAGAACGGATCTGCGTAGAGTTTCGCCGCCAGTTCCTCGCTCGCCGCAAGGTAACGTTCCGGCGCATGACTGACTTCGAAACCTTCCGAGGCAACGATCGCGGGCAGCATGACCGCTCGATCCGGCACCATTTCCAGGCGCGGGTTCTCATCGGTATCGGCGCCTTCTTTTGCCGGGCGGTACTCCGCATACAGAGAAACCAGGTAGGCCAGCAAATGGAAATCGAAGGCCTGTTGCACATCACGCGTCATATAAACCAGGAAACCGGCGTCCAGCCCCACCTTGTTAAGGTCACTGTGGTCATTTTCCACATCCAGCGGGGAGTTCAACGAACGCAGTACGTTTGAGATCACCACATTACCCATGCGCAACCCGGCGATGCTGTGCACGACTTCACTCATCAACGCAAACCCCTGGGAGCTGGTGGCGGTAAAAGTCAGCACCCGATCGCGCGCGGCACCCAACACGGCACCGCCCGCGCCGTGCTCCGATTCCGGTGTAACACTCTCGGCGTCCAAGGTGCCATCGGCAATCATCTGCGCCAGGCTTTCCACGATAGGGGTCTGCGGCGTGATGGGATATGCCGCCACTACTGAGGGGAACTGGTTAAGCACTAACGCCATGGCACGGGAGATAGCATGATTACCATCCTCGAACATCACCCGCTGGTCTTGCGGTATCTCCATCTCCTCTACGTTGCCCAGGGCCTCACTCTGGACCAGAGCATTGCTTTCGCCCAGCACCTGTTGCTGTGCGCGGTTGAACACTTCAATGTTCGCGTCCAGTTTTTCGCCGGCACCGAATTTCTCAGCAAGTGATGCGCGTACGACTTTACCGAACGCCGGTTTATCGATGACATCGTCTTCGAGCATTCCCAGCAGGCCGCCGATCATGGCGTAATTCGGCGGAATGCGGCGACCTCGCAACAACGAGTCCGCATCCAATGTGTAGAGGGCATAGGGTTCGCGGAAATCAGCGGCAGAGCGGAAATCGCCTGGTGTCAGCGCGCTGTTGACGAGAATCGAGATATTCCGCGGATCAGCGCCACGATATCCGGCGAGCGTCTGTCGCAACAACGGAAACATCTTGTGATCGAACAGGAGGATGATGTCCGGCGCCTCAAACGCGGTGTGGGCAAGGATCGGTTCGCGTCCGATGACACCGTAGCCCTTCACCGGTGCACCTTTCTTGGAGGGGTCGAACAGCGGGAAAGCGCGTCCAAAATAACCGGCGTCTGCAAACGCCGCCACCATATCCTGCACGGCAGATACCACGCCGGTGCCGGCACTGCCTAAAAGAAACACCTTGAGCAGACGTGCCTCGACCCGCGATACGATTTCGTCGGCGACAAAATCAAGCTCGCTCTTGTAGAAATTATCCAAGACGTCCGCCGCGCCCATCTTTCCCTTGCGCAGTTTCAGCAGTGTTTCCAGCGGATATGTTCCTGGTCGCAGTGGATTCTCCAGAACCTCAGAAAGAAACTCCCCCACTTCCTGCTCGTCGATCCCCTTGAGAGATTCCGGTTGATGATCGCCCAGACGCATCCCCTCCAGGGTAAAGGCGATGCGCCCATGGCTCGCCGCCTGAATGGCGCGGGCGAAGGGAATGAGCCCTTGATTGCGTTTGGCAAGGATCCCGGGGTTCGCTTTCAGTTCGATGGCGTTCATAGAATTTTCTGCCGCAGGTCGAAGGCCCGCGTCACGGGCTTGATTACGTCATGGGGACAACAGGCGATGCAGATCCCGCAGGCCTTGCAATAGTCCGGATTCACTTCAAACTCGAACGCCCGCTGACCGCTGAGGTCTTCGAATTCCTCGCAACCCCTGTGGCTGCCGTCCACACGTAGCAAGAACACTTTCGCCCCACGAACCAAGGATGGCACGGTTCCCTGCGGTACATTGAAGTTCATGCGAATGGCCGAATTCTTTCCACCGCCGCCTTCCGGGCAATGGGTCACGCAAAGCCCGCATTCCGGGCCCAGACACTTCTCCAGGTGTACGTAGTCCGGGATCTCCTCACCGTAGGGGGTCTTCCAGGCCGACGATGTCCCGGTCGGCAAGAGACCGCCAATGGGTCGGTCCTTCGCGCCGAGGAAGGGGTTGTCTACATAGGCATCGCGGAGAATGCGGGCCAACATTTCCCGTGCACCGTTGGTGCGCAGTTTGATTCCGGCATGCAGGATTTCGTCGATGATGCGATGGATCGCGTCGTCGAGACGATAGCGTCCCTTGCGCACATCGCTAAGCCTTCCAAGCTGCTTGTAAAGCAGTTCCACGGCCGCCAGCACCGCCTCCGGGTCACGCGCCTGCTCGCCGGCCCAGATAGAGAGATCTTTCTCCGGCTCCGCCGCATCCACAAAATGGCGGTCATAACCGTTTATCTGCAGCAGTGGATGGAAGTGCGCTGCGTCCAGCGTCTCATGGCACTGGCGCAAACGCTTGACGTTCAGTTTCTTTGGAAGTTCGAGTACGCCGCCCACATCCAGCGGACTGCGTAACATGAAGTCGCGGGCCGCATTGGACACCGGTGCTTCCCGGTCCTCCGCCGCCGGCAACAACACAAATACCGTGGCATCGAATATCGGCTCGACACTGACCACGCGAATCACGTCCTCCGGACAGACGTCGGCGCACTGACCGCATTGATGCAACCCGGTGCACTCTTCTGCGCGGCGCACCTCCTCGTCGGGCTTGCCGAAACCGTCGTCGGTGTACACATGCTTCGGGCAGACTTCGATGCACAACCGGCACGACTTGCAGATGTCGTAATCTATTTCCTGCCGATAAACGACCTCGTTCTTCAGTGTCGGTTCGCGCAGGAGTTCGGCGGGCAACATCCCGTCGGCGATAAACTCGATTCGGCTCGCCTTCTGCCGGAAGAAGGTCAATGCGGCTTCCCCGAAGAGCAGTTTGCGAATCCGCCGCAGTTCAGTCTCACTCAACAGTCGCTCGGCCAATTCAACGCCATCCACCCGGAATCCGTGGCTACGAGCTGATTGCACCAATGGTTGCAGCTTCTTTGCCATAGCTGTCAGGGGTCGTCTCTCTTCGGGCGTGTCGTAAGGGTCCTCGACGATGTGCAGCTTGCGTGCTGCGCCCATCGCGGATGCACTGGATTGTTGGGAGGTCCCGCTCATATCGATGTCATCTCTTTTGTTGATCGCTATTCGGGACGCTCGCTGTTCCCGACGAGATAAGAAATGGTGAGGTCAGTTGTCTGCGGATTTCCGCGCAACGCCTATACGGGTGCGGTCTCGGAATTCGCGGCAAGACGCTCCGCCTCGCGAAAGCCCACGGCCAACGCCCTGCGGTTTAGCTCCGGCTTCTTCTTGCCAACGCTTTGCATAACCGCCGCCTCCAGAGCCGAACGCGGAACGAGTCCAAGATAGCCGAGCGCAATGGCCAGCGAGGTCACGTTAATACCCAAATCACGTTTTGGCGGTCGCACCTCGCGAGCGTGCAACTCCCCGATCGGGGATGCCACCACGCGTGCATCCTTGTACGTCTCCGTCACTGACGTGGAATTGACGATGATGGTACCGTCCTCAGCGACGTCATCCCGGAACTTGTCCAGCGTCTCCTGATTCAATGCCACCAGCACATCGAGCTTGTCGGTCTGGGGAAAGTGGATCTCGCCTTCGCTGACGATCAGGTCGGAGTAGGCCTCCCCGCCACGCGCCTCGGGCCCGTAATTCTTCGTGTAGACGCCGTTCTGTCCCGCCTGCAAAGCAGAACGCAGCGCGATCTCTCCGGCACTGACAACGCCCTGCCCACCGGTCCCGGCGAAGCGAAGACTTACCCGGCGGTGGCTCGCCAGGGGATCACGATTCTTGCGCTTGGGCGCCGACTCCAAAGGCTCATCCGGTTGCAGGCGCATTGCCTGCTCGCGTGCTGCCAGATAGTGGGGCGAACTCTGAAGATCAGCACGGTCCTTACGCACGATGACACCCAAGGGGATGAAATTCGGCTGCTCCGACGCGGGCAACTCGCGCCAGCGTTCCACCGGCAGGCAGCGCTTCTCAATGTACTGCCGGTAACCATAGGCCTCGGCACGCTTGTTGCGTTCGCCCCAGCCGGTATGGCAGGTGCCGCGCACGTTGACGAAAGAGAAGCCGCGATAGGCCAGCGCCTCGGCAATGAGTTCGTCGAGTTGCTGCTGCTGTTCCTGGGAGGTGGTCACCGCACCTTGAGCGATGAATGATGCGCCAGCGCCTTGGGCGAGGGCAACCAGGTCGAAAGGCGGCTCGAATACGCCGTATGGTGCGGAGGTGCCTACTTCTCCCAACGGGGACGTGGGCGAGTGTTGCGATCCGGTCATACCGTAGGACTCGTTGTCATAGACGATGAGCGTGAGATCGGGATTGCGTCGAGCCGCGTGGATGAAATGGTTGCCACCGATGGCAAAGATGTCACCGTCACCGGCCGCCAGCACCACGGTCATATCCGGACGCGCCATCTTCAGACCGGTGGCGAAACTCAAGGAGCGGCCATGAGTCGTGTGCACGGTGTTCAGATCCAGATGCCCGGGCAGGCGCGAGGTGCAGCCAATACCGCTGACCATGGCGATATTGTTCTTGATTTGCTCGAGTTCCTGCGGCACCGATGGATCCAGATCCAACTGGGATGCCACGTGCTCGACCAACACCCGGGTCAAGCCGTGTTGCAGGTTTCCAAGTCCGCATCCCTCGCACCAGATGCTCTTGCGCATCCGCGGACGCGAGATATCGTAAACCGGTGCCCGGCGCGCTAGGACATCACTCATGGTGTTAACTCCTGCAAGATGTCGGCGGGTGAGATCAGGCGCATGTCCACGCGATTAATAGGCACGATCTCAGGCGGCACCATGTTGAATTCCCGCGCTGCCTCATAGGCCAGACGCTGAATTTCCAGGATGTATTGGCCAAGGTTCAACTCCGGCACCACCACCTTTTTCACCTGTCCCAGCATTTGCCGAAAGGTTTCGCCGTCCGCGGGCCACAGGGTCACCGGTCGTACCAGACCGGCACGGACACCCTGACGGCGCGCTTCGATGACCGCGTCCTTTGCCGCCCGCGCGGTGATGCCGAAAGCCACCACTGCCACCTCGGCGTCCTCGGTGAGGAAGGTTTCAGTTTTCAGGATGTCAGCGCGTGCCGCCGGCGTATCCAACTTCGCGTGGATACGCAGCAGTTGCTCTTCGATCATGCGCGGGTCCTTGGTCGGTAACCCGTCGCGACCATGATAGAGACCCGTGAAATGGGCGCGGTAGCCTTCGCCAAAACCCGCCAGGGGAGGAACTCCATCCGGGGTCATGGCGAACGGTTCGTACTCGTCCTGGGTTCCGGTTGGCTTGGCGCGGTTGATCACAGGCAGAGCCTCCACCGGCGGCAACATGATTGGCTCCCTCATCTGGCTGACCTTGGCGTCGGTGAGTACGATCACCGGAACGCGGTATTTCTCCGCCAGATTGAAGGCGCGGGCAGTTTCCTCGTAGCACTCCTGCACGGAATCCGGCGCCAAGACGACGATGGGATGATCGCCGTGGGTGCCCCAGCGGGCCTGCATCACATCGGACTGCCCCACATCCGTAGGACCACCGGTGGACGGGCCGCCGCGCTGCACGTTGACAACCACCAGCGGGCACTCCGTCAGACAGGCGTAGCCAAGATTCTCCTGTTTAAGAGAAAAGCCCGGGCCCGATGTCGCGGTAAATGATTTCGTTCCACCGAGAGATGCGCCGATGGCCGCCGCGATACTGGAAATCTCGTCTTCCATCTGCAAATAGCTGCCGCCGTAACGGAAAATATGGCGCGCCACATATTCCAGAACTTCGGTGGAAGGCGTGATGGGGTAGCCGGCGAAGAACCGCGCACCGATGTCCAGCGCGCCTCGGGCAACGGCCTCGTTCCCCGAAAGGGTAAGCCGGCGAACCTCGCCCAGCGCGCCACTATCGATGGCAGCCCGCACCGCATCAAGCGATGCCAGATCCACCGTCGCCGCGCGCTTGCGTGCTGCCAGGCTCTCCTCCGAACCCGACTTGGTCATAGTAATAGCCATTCTTTTGGTTTCCTGGCTGTTGTAAACCCGGCGTTGCACCGAGGTTACAGACCGATATTGCAAGCTGTGTGGCAGCAGTCTACGCCCGGGTCAAGTATTCGACCGCACAATTCTTTCAATAGTGACCATAGGCTGAACCAATAATGAAACTGAATGGGCGCCAGCGTAGGGCTCTCGCGGCACCGGACAAAGCGCGCCGACACGCCAACACCGGACAGCCGCCAAACTCCCAGCTATATGCTTATGAATAAATATTATAAATGCCCGTATTCACTCTGCTTATGAGGCTCCTATACTAGGTACACCTGAACACGTAGACGTCGACCTGAAAACTAGGAGATAACCATGAGCACCCCGCAAGAAGTCGAGATCCTTGAATCCTATGTCCCGGACAGTCGCGTACACGACATTCTGGATAACCCCACCGAAGAGGGTGAAGCCGAAGGCTGAGCCATCTGCAATGCCAACGAAAAGGGGCCTCCGGGCCCCTTTTTTCTTTTCTGCGAACAACCGGACCGAAACAGGTCAGCCAGAACCGACGCAAACGCGAGGCTATGAATGTTATGATATAACATATATATAAAGAGGCCTTTGTCCCCCGATGAGTCAAGCGAAACACAACCCGGCGGCGTTTCCCGCGCACAGCCACGACCATGACCATTGCATCGAGCAGGCGCTGTCCGAAGCCGCCAGCGTATGCACCGGCAATGGCGCCCGACTCACGACCCTGCGGCGACGGGTGCTGGAAATCGTCTGGCAAAGCCATAAACCACTAGGGGCCTACAGCATTCTGGAGACCCTGCGCCAGGATGGTCGCTCGGCGGCCCCGCCCACCGTCTATCGCGCCTTGGAGTTCCTGCTCGAACAGGGTCTCGTTCATCGCATCGCCTCCTTGAACGCCTTCGCCGGTTGCACACGGCCCGGGCATGGCGGACAAGGCCAGTTCCTCATTTGTCACGCTTGTGGTTTCGCAGCGGAACTCAATGACGCAGAGGTGTCTGCGGTCGTCGCCCGTCGCGCTTTGGCCCACGGGTTTCGCGCGGAACACCACACCATAGAGATCACCGGCACCTGCCCAAGCTGTCAGGGATAAGACATGGCCCCCGGTGACATCATCGCGAAGGCGGAGCACGTGTTCCTGCGTCGCGGTAGCAAGACCCTGCTGGAAAACGTCAGCGTCGCGGTGGAGGCCGGCCGCATTATTACGGTGGTCGGCCCCAACGGGTCCGGCAAAACCACCTTGGTGCGGGTGCTGCTGGGGCTGATGACACCTGACTCAGGCTCGGTCTGGCTGCGGCCGTCTTTGCGAGTGGGCTACATGCCGCAGCGCATGCAGGTCGACCCGGTCCTTCCCATCACCGTCTCGCGTTTTCTTACCCTCGGCGGGCGGGCGAACACACAACGACTCCATTTAGCGCTGGAAACCACCGGGACCGGCGAACTGGCTGACCGGCCCATGCAGGCCCTGTCCGGTGGCGAGCTGCAACGCGTCTTGCTGGCGCGGGCGATCTTGCGTGAACCGGAATTGCTGATCCTCGACGAACCGGTACAGGGCGTTGACGTCATTGGACAGAATGAACTCTATGAACTCATCAGCCAGGTACGGGACACCTTGGGCTGCGGCGTGTTGATGGTGTCCCACGACCTGCATCTGGTCATGGCGGCAACGGATCATGTGGTCTGTCTGGACCGGCATGTGTGCTGTTCTGGCCACCCGGAAGTAGTGACTCAGGACCCGGCTTATCTGGAACTCTTCGGCGAGCATGTAGCGGACAAACTGGCGCTCTATACCCATCGTCACGACCACCGCCACGATCACGGATCTCCGGAAAAACCCGCTGCGAAAACGCCGGAAAGCAGACATGGATGATTTTCTTATTCGGGCACTGGTGGCGGGGATCGGTATCGCAGTGGTTACCGGCCCCCTCGGCTCTTTCGTGGTCTGGCGCCGGATGGCCTATTTCGGAGACACCCTGGCCCACTCGGCATTGTTGGGCATCGCCTTAGGATTTCTCATCGGCATCAATCCGAGCGTCGGCGTAATCGTGGTATGCGCTGGGCTGGCTTTGCTCATCACCGGCATGCAGAGCCAGCAGCACATTGCCGACGACACTCTGCTGGGCATCTTCTCCCATAGTGCGCTTTCCCTGGGTTTGGTGGCCCTGGCCTTCATGCAGACGCTGCGAGTGGACCTGCAAGGCCTCCTCTTCGGCGACTTGTTGGCAGTGACCAGCACCGATCTGGTGTGGATCTGGGGCGGGGGAATCCTGGCGCTCGGTCTGTTGGTGGCGATCTGGCGGCCGATGCTGGCGCTCACAGTTCACGAGGAACTGGCGCGGGTGGAGGGCGTACCCGTGGCCCTGGTGCGCGGTATTTTCGTACTGCTCATGGCCTTCGTCATCGCCGTGGCCATGAAGATGGTGGGGATCCTGCTGATTACCTCCCTGCTGATCATTCCACCGGCAACGGCTCGGCGACTCGCGGGAACACCGGAACAGATGGCCGTGCTCGCAGCCGCCATCGGGTGTGTCGCGGTGGCCGGTGGCCTGTGGGCGTCATTAACCTGGGATACACCTACCGGACCCTCGGTGGTCTGCAGCGCGGCCTTGCTATTCGCCCTGGCAAGCCTTCCCTTCTGGCGGCGCGGCTACCGCTGAACTTTATCCGGCTGTTCGTGGAAAACAGAGGTCTTTAACTGGGCGCCCCAGATCCAACACGGGTCACCCTCCGTTCTGATTGACAAGATAGGGTCAAGGGGGATACGGGAGCTCAGATTAAATCGTTTCTAATAGCCTAGATCGGCCAGAGGCAGTCATTCGCTAGGAGATGAACCGACTACTGCTTCTGAGTGAAAGCGGACATTTTGGAGGAGCGGATTTTCGGGCTCTCTAGGGCCCTAAACCAGCCCAGAGTGTTATGATTTTTCTTGGCCGTACTACAAAATCACTCCGGCCCCTTTTGTGTGCAGAGCCAACTCAAACTCTGGTCCTGCTCGCGGAGCGGAGCAGAATCGAAGCGGGTCAAGATCCGTTCCAGCTCAGGCGACCATCGCACGCTCATTGCCCGCCTGGGTGAGCAGATATTCCTCGTAGGTGCCACCAAAATCGACAAGCCCGTCGGGTGTCAGTTCGATAATGCGTGTGGCCAGCGATGATACAAACGCCCGGTCATGGCTGATGAAGATCAACGTGCCGGGATAGTTTTCCAGTGCCAGGTTCAGCGCCTCGATGGACTCCATATCGAGGTGGTTGGTCGGCTCGTCCATCACCATTACGTTGGGCCTTTGCAGGACCAGTTTACCGAACAGTAAGCGGCCTTCCTCGCCACCGGATACCACCTTCACCGACTTTTCGCTGTCATCCGCAGAGAACAGCATCCTGCCTAGCGTGCCGCGCACCAATTGATCGTCCGCGCCCTTAGGTTGCCACTGGGTCATCCAGTCGAACACGGTCATGTCCTCGGCGAATTCTGACGCGTGGTCCTGGGAGAAATAACCGATTTGCGCATTCTCAGCCCACTTGACCGCGCCGCTGTCAACAGCAAGTTCTCCTAACAGGCAGCGGGCCAGCGTGGTCTTGCCAATGCCGTTCGGGCCAATGATTGCAACCCGTGAGCCTGCTTCGATGGTCAGGTCCAGATTCTCGAACAGCGGGCCTTCATCGAAGCTCTTAGCGAGGCCTGTGGCCTCCACTGCACGGCGCCGCATCGGCCGATCCTGCTCAAAGCGAATAAAGGGACTGATCCGGCTCGACGGCTTGATATCCTCAAGCTGAATCTTCTCCAGTTGACGGGCGCGCGAGGTTGCCTGGCGTGCCTTCGAGGCGTTCGCGGAGAAGCGGCTGACAAAGGCTTGCAGGTCTGCCATTTTGGCTTTCTTTTTCGCATTGTCCGAATACATGCGTTCCCGCGCCTGGGTGGCAGCCGTCATGTATTCATCATAATTCCCTGGGAACAACTGCAGTTTGCCGTAATCAAGATCCGCCATGTGCGTGCAGACGCTATTCAGGAAGTGCCGGTCATGCGAAATGATGACCATCGTGGATTTGCTTTCAACCAGAAAATTTTCCAGCCAGCGAACCGTATTGATATCGAGATTATTGGTCGGCTCATCGAGCAGCAAAATGTCCGGATCGGAAAACAATGCCTGAGCCAGTAACACTCTGAATTTCAGGCCTGGTGCGACAGCGCTCATAGGGCCGTCGTGCTGTTCGACGGAGATGCCGATGCCTTCGAGTAGCTCACCCGCCCGCGATTCGGCAGAGTAGCCATCCATCTCGGCGAATTCGACTTCGAGATCCGCGACGAGCATACCCTCTTCGTCGCTCATCTCAGGCAGCGAATACAGTCGGTCACGTTCTTGCACCAGTTGCCATAATCTTTCGGGCCCCATGATCACCGCGTCAACAACCCGGGAGTCCTCATACGCGAACTGATCCTGGCGCAACTGGCCGATCCGTTCGTTGGGATCAGTCGATACATTGCCCGCGGTCGGCTCTAGCTCACCCGCCAGAATTTTCATAAAGGTCGATTTGCCAGAACCGTTCGCGCCGATCAGGCCATAGCGGTTGCTATTGTTGAAGGTGACGGAAACATTTTCGAACAGGGGCTTGGCGCCGAATTGAATCGATAGATTTGCTGTAGAGATCAAGGCGATATACCAGGTTACTTGACGGCTGAATTGACTGCCCGTAAGGGTCGAGCATCAGCTGACAAGGGTTTGATTAGGGGGTAATGCGGAGTTTGCTATCCCGTCGGGGCGCGCAGTGTAGCAGAATACAGCCTCATCACAGGTTTCTACCGACGGAAAAGGGGTCGGAGTAGTTATTCCCGCCAACGGAGGCCTGTGCCAGGGTTTTTAGCGACTAGGCAAAACGTCCGCTTTGAGGCCGAAGCCGACTACCTCAAGTCGGAAGCCAATGACTCAGAAGGGTTGTGCGCCTTTGCCAAAGAACTATGTTCGACTTTGTACCACGTCCGGCTCGCTCGTTTGGACCCAGGAAAGAACTTTACGGCCGAAGGCACAATACGATCAGACGCGTAGGGGTTTGATTGGCCGCTGTCTCGGGAAAGAAGTCTATTTGCTGGTGGCACTGGACTAGCGCCGCACCACCATCGGCCCCATGTGCCGGCCGCCCATCAGGTGCAGATGTAGCTGATAGACCTCCTGGCCGCCGTCAGCATTGCAGTTAACGATGAGGCGATAACCACTGTCGGCTATCCCTTCCTCCTTCGCCAGGCGCTTGGCCACCAGGAGCATGTGGCCCAATAACGCCTGATCCGCGTCTCCGAGATCGTTCAGCGTCGCCACTTCCTTGAGTGGGACGATGAGAATGTGCACCGGGGCCGCTGGATTGATGTCTCTAAAACAGACCACCTGTTCGTCGCGGTAGACAATGTCCGCCGGGATCTCACCGTTGATGATCTTGCCGAAGATTGTGGTCATGCCTGTCTCCCTTCACCCGAAACTGTTGCTATCGACTGCGCTGGTTGCCCGCACCCAGGCTCAGCCCGCAATTGCGCGCATCGGCTCCACATACGGATAACCGAGACTCTCGGCGACGCCTTCGCAGGTTACCTGCCCTGCATGGACGTTCAGCCCGTTGCGTAGATGAACATCATCCGCCAACGCCTGTTGCGCACCCTTGCCGGCCAATGCCAGCACAAAAGGTAGGGTGGCGTTGGTCAAACCAAAGGTGGAGGTCCGCGGTACGGCACCGGGCATGTTGGTCACGCAGTAGTGCACCACATCGTCCACCGTGTAGATGGGATCGTCGTGGGTGGTCGGGCGAGCGGTCTCGAAACACCCGCCCTGGTCAATGGCCACATCCACCACCACGGCACCGGGGCGCATGGCCCGCACCATGTCTGCGCTTACCAGATGGGGTGCTGCGGCACCGGGCACCAGCACCGCACCGATGATCAGGTCGGCATTGGTCACCTGCTCTTCAATGACGTGTTGAGTGGAGAACACCGTGGTGAGATGGGAGCCAAACTCTGCCTCCAAGCGACGCAATACGGGGATGGAACGATCCACCACGGTCACCCGCGCGCCCATGCCCAGAGCCACCAGCGCCGCGTTGGAACCCACCACGCCGCCACCGATGATGACCACGTGCCCCGGTTCCACGCCCGGAACGCCGCCCAAGAGCACACCCCGCCCGCCGTGTTCCTCCTCCAGCGTGTGAGCGCCCACTTGCACTGACATGCGCCCGGCCACTTCGGACATGGGCGCCAGCAGCGGCAGCCCCCCATGGGGGTCGGTGACCGTCTCGTAGGCGATGCAGGTCGCTCCGCTATTGATCAAATCTTCGGTCTGCGGGCGGTCCGGTGCCAGATGCAGGTAGGTGAACAGGACCTGTCCGGGTTTGAGCTGTGCGCGTTCTTCGGCCAGGGGTTCTTTGACCTTGACGATGAGTTCCGCCCGCTGATAAATCTCCGCCGCGGTGCCCGCAACCTCGGCCCCGGCGGCACGGTAATCGGCATCCGACACGCCGATGCCGCTGCCGGCATCCTGTTCCACCAGGACCTGGTGGCCGTGAACGATGAGTTCATGCACACCCGCCGGCACCATGCCGACGCGGTATTCCCGGTTCTTGATCTCTTTTGGCACCCCTACAAGCATGTCCTCGCTTCCTTGTGTTGTTGTCGAGCCAGGCCTGGGACCGAAGCACGATAAAAGTAGACCGAATCCTGTTATCCCGGTTCAAAACACACACGGTATAACCACTCTAATCATGGGAGGAAGCGCAGGCGCATTCAAGGCATACTCGCAAGATGCTAAAAGAAGCAAGCCGTTGCCGGAGAAAAGAGCCATGACCCTGGAAAATCATTGGATGCCGTTCACGGCCAATCGCGATTTCAAGGCCCATCCACGACTGCTCACCCGCGCCGAGGGCATCTACTACTGGGACAAGGATGGCCGGCAATTGCTGGACGGCATATCCGGTCTATTCAACTGCCCCGCCGGACACTGCCGGGAAGAGATCGCCGACGCGGCGTCGCGCCAGTTGCGGGAACTGGACTTTGTCACGCACTTCCAGTGCGGCCACCCCGCGTCCTTCGAGTTCGCGCAACGCATCGCCCAACTCACCCCCGAAGGCATCGACCACGTCTTTTTCGGAAACTCCGGATCGGAGGCCGTGGAAAGCGCACTCAAGATCGCGTTGGCCTACCACCATGCGCGCGGGCAGGGGCAGCGCCAACGTTTTGTTGGTCGCGAAAAGGCCTACCACGGTGTCAATTTCGGCGGCACCGCCGTGGGCGGCATGGTCAGAAACCGGGAACTGTTCGGGCCTGGTCTACCGGGCGTGGTACCCCTGCGGCATACGGGGCTGGAGGA
>Ga0164320_10000307_pt1 | contig 15443 bp, 13 predicted proteins | sample GuaBasSediGuay11_FD_113736 | JGI IMG/M metagenome (GOLD analysis project Ga0164320, IMG submission 113736) | Subseafloor sediment microbial communities from Guaymas Basin, Gulf of California, Mexico - Guay11, Core 4567-28, 0-3 cm | ecosystem: Environmental > Aquatic > Marine > Hydrothermal...
CCACTTCTGGCTGCGGCCTCGCCGAAGGCACAGCGCAGATAGGGATTGCCGATCTTGGCACCCCCGGTACCGTGTTTTTTTGCCCGCGGATTCCTGCTGGCACTTCACCAGTCGGCAATAGGATACAAAGTCCTGTACCCGGGGGAAAGCGTTCAATGTCGTGTATTTCAAAGAGGATGACCAGCGACAGGATGTCGCCGATCCCATGCACCGATTGCAATCGAATCACCGTCTTTGAATCCACCGATTTGGCGGTTCGCTTGAGGTACCACTCGAGTTTGGCCAGCTGGCCATCGTAGAATTCGATGCGCGCCAGGTCTAGATCGATACTGCGTTGCACACTCGGATCCGGAAACACAGTACGCATCGGTTCACGATGCTTGCCGTAGCGCAGGTTCTCGGGATGCGCCGGTAGATTGTACTGGGCATGGCCGAGCACAAACTCGATGCCGTGACACGCACAGAAATCGGCGATCCAGTACCAGGAGAACATGCATTCGACGCCGATAATGAGATCATCTCGATAATCAGTAATCAACTTGAGCAGGGCTTCCGGCGAGGCCTTGATATTTTTGTGAACGAGCATCTGCCCGGTATCATCGAGGATACACACATAGAGGGAGCGCGCATGCAGTCCAATTCCGCAGGTATAACGGTGCTGTTGGGTATAGAATCTCATGGAGTCTTCTCCTTTAGGTTGAGGGACCTTCCAGTTTACCGCTTCGGCGGTGAGCTGGAGGGGGAAGGCTCAATGAGTATCAAATGCCTGCAGTCGGACATCGGCAAGCTGCGCTTGCCTCAGCCGCTGATGCGAGCGTTAGGCGGCAGCCAAAACTTGTAACCTGTAACGTAATGGGTTACACTCTGCTCGTATGATTCGGAGCTTCAAACACAAAGGGCTTGAGAAATTTTTTACGAAAGGGACAGCCTCTGGTATCCAGTCAGCTCATAGTAAGCGCATACGACTGATCCTTGGCCGGCTCAACGCATCAATTACGGCACAGGACATGGATTTGCCGGGGCTATTTCTTCACCAGCTTCGTGGGAAGTATCGAGGTCGGTGGTCCGTTCGCGTTAGTGGTAATTGGCGCATAACATTCAAATTTGATGGCCCAGATGCAATAGAGTTAAATTACGAGGATTATCACTAATTATGAATATGCATAACCCCCCACATCCAGGAGAAATCATCAGAGACCTTTGTCTTGAGCCGCTAGGCTTGAGCGTAACTGCTGCAGCTAGTGCTCTTGGTGTCAGCCGTAAAACTTTATCATCCATTCTAAATGGCCGCTCGGGTGTTAGCCCCGAAATGGCTTTACGCCTATCCAAGGCTTTTAGCACTACTCCTGAAAGCTGGTTAAATCAGCAAATTCAATATGATCTATGGAATGCAAAGAAAGATAACAAAGGCATTAAAGTCAAAAAGCTATATGCCGCCTAACAAATGCTTGAAGCGGACGCAGCAAAGCTGCGCCGCTTAAGACAGGCGTTAGAGTGCATTTAAATCAACCAGGCCTGGAAAAATTCGACGAATGAGATGTATTAATATATTCGGTTTATTCTTGTTCGTAATTTTGTTGTGCTCATGTGTTATCCACGGAAATCCAGGCGGCATCAGTCAACATAATTCCCCACCATTTGGGACAGTGGAAGATATAACTTATGCCAAATTAATTTGGAGTGTTATGGAAGCTGAGCGACTGGTCGGGAAAAATGAAATCAAACTGGAGCCATTCTTTGGTGGAGCAAAACCACACGGTATGGTTCTTGAGCTCGTGTACAAGATTATTAAAGCTAATAATCACGACGGGTTCATTGTTGTTAAGAAGAACTATGATGGCATCGATGTTACGGTAGAATCGGTAAAGCGTAATCGTTCTAAGTACCTCTCATCGATTACCATAATGTACCAAAGAGAGAGTGGATACGATACGGATAATCAAGACTGGTTCTGGGCTAAATACAATCCAGATGGAAGCCTTTATCAGAAAAAAGTCGAAGGTAAAATAATGCAAATGGCAGGCAGAATCTGGAAGGGAAAAACCATGGAGCAAAACAGAGGCTGCCTCTACTGCCACGCGTCTGCCGGTGGTGGAGATTATATTTTTTATCCTGAAATAGAATTACCTGGCAAGAAACCATAGAAAAATTGAGTCGTGAGAATGCACTCTAACATACGCATGCAGTCGGACGCGACAGAGCCGCGCCGCTGAGGCGAGATGTGATAAGGCAAGGTTCAGTTTCATCTACATCGAGTCGGAGAAAAAAAGCAATGACAAAGCAATCAGGTGAAGTCACCGTTGAGTTCCTGGAGGCGTTTGCCGATGCCTGGAATCGTCACGATGTAGATGATCTCAGTGGGCCGCATGCGGTCCGGGATGACAAAGTGCAGGGCCGGGAGTATGGGTGACAGTTGAAACCGGTCACATGGGTAACACTTTACTTCGGCACGTCGCGCTGGAAGCGTTCGCCGAGCAGTTGCACGATGACCCGGTAATCGTCGCGGCTGCTCCAGCCCAGGGAAATGACCTTGTCCTTGACCTTGCCGTCCCTGAGGACGGTCAGCACCACCGAGCGGATGGCGGGCTCGGCTTTGTAGATATCGTTAGCCGCGTAAAAATCACCGCATTGCAGTCCCGACTCGTCGAGCACCAGGCGCGGCGTGGACCAGCGCCGGCGTGCATAGTGTAGTGCCATCAGCGCAGTTATCGCGAAGACGATGTAATGCGGTAACAATGGCGGCCACGACCAGGCACCCAGCAGGTAAAGGAGTATCGGCGCGAGCGTGATGTTGAATGCCATGTGCAGGATTCGCGGTTTGCTGGCATAAAAGACGTGCCTGGATTCGGTGTTCATGCCGGGTGCAATTCAGGCCTGCCGCAAGCGGCAGGTGTCCGGGTACACCTTGATGGCGGGTACCAGATCGTGGCGCAACTCGTTTTGCAGGCTGTCCCAGTAATCCGGGGTCAGTAAATCGCCATGCAGCTCGCGAAAAATATACCGCTGCTCGCGGTTGCGAATGCACAGGCCGGCCTCGATTTCCTCCGGCAGGAAGATGACGCCGTCCTCGAAATACCAGTCGGGAATGTCTTCTTCGCCGTCGAAGCGGCCGAGGTTGCTGCGGATTTTGACATCGACGAACACTTCAAGCGCGTCGTAGTCGAAAAGGTAAACCTTGAGAAAGTGGCTGACGCCATAGTTGCGCGCGTCGAGATCCTTGTTGAATATGTTGGCGGCGGCATTGTTCTTGATGCAGTCACCCAGGCTGTCGATGACGATGCGCACCTCGCGCTCGCCGACATTCTCGAGGAAAACCGGCAGCGGCGTCATGCGCGGCTGCACGATCAGGTACTTGAACACCACGTTTTCATTTTGCAAGGTTACGGTGTCGCTGGCTGCGTCCAGCAGCTCGTCGAGCAGGCGTTGTGAAAACAATGTCTGCTCGAGCGCAATGTTGAAGTAGATGATGTTGTCGAGCATGCTGCCGGTACGATTGATTTCGTGTACGCGGCTGTATTTTTCCTTGACCGAATCGATACCGTTGAACTTCCCCCACTTGTAGCCCTCGGTCGGGTGATTGCGAATGACCTTGAGGTTGTAGGCTGAGTGCGCCCCGGCGAAGCCGATGGCGACGGTGCCAGGCTCGCCCACGGCGTTGTCGAGGACTTCACCGCTGCTCGCCACTTCCTGCTTGAGCTCGCGGATAACCGCGACCTTGCCGACATGGTTATAGCCGATGGTCGAATAGTTGAGGCCGAGCGCGCGGTGCGGCATCAGCGAATGCAGGTAGGCGCTCAGTTCGTGGTAATAGGTGGTGGTGACGTGAAAATTCGCCAGCGTTGAACTGAACAGGTTATGCGCGAGGTGCTCGTCGAGTATGACCGCGTCGCAATAGATTCCCTGTGCCGAATTCAGCAGCGCGATGATCAGCGGCGCGCTGCTCGCATCGGCGAACCTGATTTTACCGACAAGGTAGGCGCCGCGGTTACGGAAGAACCCGGCGTCGATCATTTCCAGGTTGACGATGTTCGAATCACGCCGAGCGGCAAGGCGATCGATGCGCCGGGTGATGGCCTCGCTGTCGCCGACGATATCCCGATAGGACACCGAAAACCCGGGCCGTTGCAGAATCTCGCGGATCAATTCGGCGCCCGGCTGATCGCTGACTTCGTATTGTTTCAGAAACTCGCTCGGATACTGATCGGATTCCTCCCTCGTATCCCAGAACGAGTACTCGACCGGCTTCCATTCGTCACGGTAAACCATGCGCCGGATCGAGTGCATGAAGGCATTGGCGACGTCGGCTTCGTAACGGCCTTCCACCATGCGCCAGAACTGGGTTTCGAGCTGATTGAGAAAGTTGGCGTCGGTGGAAATATTGGGCTGAATCGCCTTCAGGTAGGCGCCCATGCGGTGAATGTAGTCGCTGTACAGCGACAGTCGATGCCGGCTCAGCCAGATCGATACGCCGTGATTTTGTTGCTCGAAAGCCTCCCTGGCGCGGTAGGGAACCTCGAGAAACTCACGGTAGAACTGTTCGTACTGGCTCAGTATCCAGTCGGCGGTAATGCGAATGCGATCCTCGCGCCGACTGGCGCCAATCATGCGGAAGGCGAACTGCGCCTGGTTCTGTCCGATGGCTAGCGCCACGACCTTGCCTCTACGCGCGGTTTACCCGGGAAAATCATCGAACTGGTTTTGCAGATCGCCGATGCCCGGGATCGACACCGTGATCTCGCTGCCAGGTTTCATGGTGCGTGCACCGACCGAGGTGCCGCAGCAGATCAGGTCTCCCGGCACCAGGGTCTGGTACTCGGAGATCATCGCAACGATTTGCTGCGGGCTGTAGATCATGTCGCTGACCGGGTAGTTCTGGCGGGTTTCGTCGCCCTGGATGGCGAGCACGTTCAACCCTGCCGGATCGATATCGGTCGTGATGCAGGGGCCGAGCGGGGTGAAACTGTCATAACCCTTGCTGCGAGTCCACTGCTGGAAGGCCTTGTCTTCGAACAGGAATTCGATCGCGGTGACGTCGTTCACACAGGTGTATCCAAAGATGTGGTCGTCTGCCTGTTCTGCCGACAGGTCGCGACACTCCTTGCCGATGACAATACCGAGTTCGGCCTCGAATATGACGCGGCCGCTGTGCCCGCGCGGGCGATAAATGGTTTCATTCGGGCCGATAACGCTGCTCACCGGCTTCATGAAGTAAAGCGGTGTGGCGGGTAAGGTCTGACCTTCCACCATGGCGCGTTCGTGAAAATTATTCCACAGGGCGAGAATCGATTTCGGCGTGTAAGGCGCCAGCAGTTCGACTTCCGACAGGGCGACCTTTGCGCCGGTTAAATTCGCTTCAGCGAACAGGTCATTGTCACAGATCGCAATTTCATCGCCGCTTTGCATGCCGCGATGCGTTTGCCCGTTCCAGTTAAAGCGTACCCAGTTCGTCATTTGGTTATATCAGCTAGTTGCTCACAAGGGCGCGGAATCTACCACATGATGGAATGGATTTGAATTTAGATTAGTCATTTTTGAGCCCCGGATTCATTCCCGTGGTAGAAATTGCGCCGCCGCGGGGCGAATATTTAATCGTAACTATTTGCCGGCTTACGTGGACGGCGCAGCACTATTTATCGTAAAATGCCGCGGTTTTTTCACCTTGCTCAATGAGGCGAATAATGAAAGTTTGCGTGGTTGGAGCCGGTGCAATCGGCGGTATGATGGCGGCAAAGCTGGCCCAGTCGGGTCACGCGCTGTCGGTTATTGCGCGAGGCGCGCATCTCGAAGCGATCCGAAACAATGGTCTGAAGTACATCGAAAACGGCGAAGAGCTGGTTATCACCGATATCACTGCGACCGCCGACATGGAAGAGATCACCGGCCAGGACGTGGTGTTGCTGGGCGTCAAGGCGCACCAGATCGGACCCATTGCCGATAAGTTGAGCGGTATGCTGGCGCCGGACGGCGTCATCGTGACCCTGCAAAACGGTATCCCCTGGTGGTATTTTCAGAGACTTCCCGGCGACTACCAGGGCAGCATCGTACGTACCGTTGATCCTGATGGCGCGATCGCCGCCGCCATCGACCCTGATCGGATCATCGGTTGCATCGCCTACCCGGCCGCGACCATCGATGCACCCGGCGTGATTCGACATATCGAAGGCAATCGCTACCCGGTCGGGGAGCTGGACGGCTCTGAATCCGAGCGAGTGCAGGCCATTTGCGATGCCTTCGTCGAAGCCGGTTTCAAATCCTTCGTGTTGCCCGACATTCGCTCGGAGATCTGGCTCAAGCTGTGGGGCAATTTGTCGTTTAATCCCATCAGCGCGCTGACCCATTCGACGCTGGTCGATATCTGCCAGTTCCCGCAAACCCGCGCTCTCGCGGCGCAAATGATGACCGAGGCTCAGCAAATCGCCGAAAAACTCGGCGCCAGTTTCCGCGTTTCGCTGGACCGGCGTATCGAAGGGGCTGAAGGGGTCGGCAAGCACAAGACCTCGATGTTGCAGGACCTCGAGGTTGGCAAGTCGCTCGAAATCGACGGTATGCTCGGTGTCGTCATCGAACTGGGCGAACAGACCGGTATTCCGACACCCGCGATGAACACCGTATACGCACTGGTCAGCCTGCTCAACAAGACCGTTCAGGAAGAAGGGCTCAAGGTGGCGGGTCAACCCGTATGAAATAAAACTTCAATCGGGGCTTTGATCTGAAGGCACTGGCATGAGATTATTGAAAACGCGCGATCAAAAGCGCGTTTTTTTTGTTATTCATTCTGGTATGCGATATACCAGAATTTCGGGGATGGGGTTTAGGCTATGAAAATACACGAGTACCAGGGCAAGGGCATTCTCGCCGAGTACGGAGTTGCCGTGCCCATGGGCAAGGCCTGTTTTACAGTCGATGAAGCCGTCGCGGCCGCGCAGGAGATCGGCGGGCAGAAATGGGTCGTCAAGGCGCAGATCCATGCCGGCGGCCGGGGTAAGGGTGGTGGTGTGAAACTTGCCGAGAATCTCGATGAAGTACGCCAGCACGCCAGTGATATTCTCGGCATGACGCTAGTGACCCACCAGACCGGACCCGAGGGCAAGGTAGTCAAGCGCCTGCTGATCGAGGAAGGCGCCCCGATTCAGGATGAGCTTTACATCGGCCTGGTTGTCGATCGTTCAACCCAGCGGGTGACCGTGATGGCGAGCTCGGAGGGCGGTACTGAAATTGAAACCGTGGCAGAGGAAACGCCCGAGCTCATCCATAAGGTTTCGGTTAACCCCCAAACCGGGCTGACCACGGCCGAGGCCGAGGGCCTGGCCACTAAAATCGGCATCGCCGACACGCTTGTCCCCGAGGCGGGCAAACTGATACAGGCGCTTTACCAGGCATTCTGGGACAAGGACGCCTCGCTCGCGGAAATCAATCCGCTGATCGTGACCAGCGACGCTCGCGTGATCGCGCTCGACGCCAAGATCAATTTCGATGAGAGCGCCATGTACCGACACCCGGAATTGCAGGATCTGCGCGATCTCGACGAAGAAGACCCCGACGAAGTCGAAGCGGCCAAATTCGGCCTCAACTACATATCGCTGGACGGCACCATCGGTTGCCTCGTCAATGGGGCGGGCCTGGCGATGGCGACCATGGACATCATCAAGCTCTACGGCGCGTCACCGGCCAATTTCCTCGACGTCGGCGGCGGCGCCACCACCGAGCAGGTAACCGAGGCCTTCAAGATCATGCTCAAGAACTCCAACCTGAAAGCGATCCTGGTCAACATCTTCGGCGGTATCATGCGTTGCGATGTGATCGCCGAGGGCCTGGTCAACGCCGCCAACGAAGTCGACCTGGCAGTGCCGTTGGTGGTTCGCCTCGAGGGCACCAATGTCGAGCAGGGACGGAAGATACTGGCCGAATCCAATGTTTCGGTTATCAGCGCAACCACCATGGCCGATGCGGCCGAGAAAGTGGCCGCTGCCGCTGCAGGAGTTTAATCATGTCGATCCTCATCAATAAAGACTCGCGCGTCGTCACCCAGGGCATCACCGGCAAGACCGGTATGTTCCATACCCATCATTCGATCGAATATGCCAATGGCAAGCAGTGTTATGTCGCCGGGGTAACGCCGAAAAAAGGCGGACAGGTCGTCGAAGGCGTGCCGGTGTTCGATTCCGTCGCCGAAGCCATGGCAGCGACGCAATGCAATGTTTCGGTTATTTACGTACCTCCTCCGTTCGCCGCCGCGGCGATCGACGAGGCCGTCGACGCCGGTATCGAGGTTGTCATCTGTATCACCGAGGGAATCCCGGTAAAGGATATGATCAGGACCCGTGATCACATGCAGGGGTCGGACACCATCCTCGTCGGGCCGAACTGCCCCGGCGTCATCACGCCGGAAGAAATCAAGATCGGCATCATGCCGGGCTATATTCACAGGAAAGGACGCATCGGCGTGGTCTCGCGTTCCGGCACCCTGACCTACGAAGTGGTCGATCAATTGAGCAAGCTGGGGCTCGGGCAGTCGACCTGCGTCGGCACCGGAGGCGATCCGGTGAACGGCCTCAAGCACCTCGATGTGATGAAGATGTTTAATGACGATCCGGATACCGATGGCGTCGTCATGTGTGGTGAGATCGGCGGTACCGATGAAGAGGCCTGCGCCGAGTGGATCGCCGATAACATGACCAAGCCGGTCGTCGGATTCATCGCCGGCGTGACCGCGCCACCCGGCAAGCGTATGGGGCATGCGGGCGCCATCATCGCCGGGGGTAAGGGCACCGCGGACGAAAAGATTGCCGCGCTCGAGGCCGCCGGCGTCAGCGTAACTCGCAATCCGTCCGACATGGGCAAGCTCATGCTGGAAGCAATACAAGGCTAGAAAAAACTTTACATCGAATTGATGAATGTTATAAAGTCACCACTGGTATATTGTATACCAGAATAAAAATAGGTTAAGGCTCGGTTAATAACAGGGCTGGATAATCGAAAAAATTCGATATCAGCGTAGATAAGTGATATACGAGTTAGCCCGATGCTGAATTTCACGATCGGGCTGCCGGGTTTCTTGACCCAGGAATCCGGCCAGGGGTGTCTCTGATTCCCAAGATCAGCGACATTATAACCAGGCCGAAATCGGTCTTAATCATGAGGAGCTACAAAATAATGTTAAAAACACAACACACTTTCAGGAAAATGGTTTGCGCCCTTGGCGTCAGCGCCATTCTCGCGGGTATGCCGGTTCTCGGCCATGCCTGGGAGCCGCAAAAGCCGGTTGAATTCGTCGTCATGGCGGGTAAGGGCGGTGGCGCGGACAAGGCGGTACGCCTGCTGCAGAGCATCATCGCATCGGAGAACATGGCGCCGGTACCTTTTACCCCGGTTAACAAGCCCGGTGGTTCGGGTGCGGAAGCGCTGGTTCACATGAACGGCAAGAAAGGTGATAACCACACCATCATGTTCACCCTGAACAGCTTCTACACCACGCCCCTGCGTCAGCCGGGACTCGGTGTCGACATCGCCACCTTTACCCCGGTTGCGCGCATGGCCGAAGATACTTTTCTGCTGTGGGTTCACTCCGATCGTAAAGACATCAACAATGTCGACGACTTCGTCAAGGCCGCCAAGGCCAAGGGCAGCAGCTGGATCATGGCCGGTACCGGCAAGAACTCGGAAGACAACCTGTTGACCGATTTCCTCAACACCGCCTATGGCCTGGACATGAAATACGTTCCTTACAAGGGCGGCGGCAAGGTTGCCAAGGAACTCGCGGGCAAGAATGCCGATTCCACCGTCAACAACCCGTCCGAGCAGCTGGGCTTCTACGAAGCCGGTACCACCAAGGCGCTGGCCGCGTTCACCGACAATCGTTTACCGCTGTTTCCGGACGCACCCACCTTCAAGGAACTCGGTGCCGACATGGTGTACTACATGCAGCGTACCGTGGTCGGCGCGCCCGGCATGAGCAAGGATGCCGAGGCTTACTACATCGACCTGTTCACCAAGGTGTTCAATTCCACCAAGTGGCAGGAATATCGTACCAAGAAGAGTCTGCAGGGTGACCTGCTGACCGGTGAAGCCTTGATGAGTTACTGGAAGAAGGAGCGCGATATTCACGAGGGTATGCTGAGGAAGATGGGCGCGATCAAGTAACGCTGATCTGAAAAAAACCAACGGGTAGATAGGGGGGAATCCAATCATGACAGTCAGAACCGCAGAATTGCTCATGGCGATAATGATGGGGACCTTCTCTATCTACCTGATGGTTAAAAGTGCCGAATTGCCGATCGGCTGGATCGAGGAAGAGGGCCCGGGTGGTGGAGCCTGGCCGTTCTGGCTGTCGACCATCATGCTGGTTTCATGCGGCGGGATACTGTTCAACTGGTTTCGCAAGAACGGTCCGATAGCCCAGTCCACCCGGACTTATATCGAATCGCATGTGCTCGGTGATGTGGCGGCGGTGACCTGTTCGCTGATCGTAACCGTCGCTTTATTTTCATTTATCGGAATCTACGGCGCCCTGCCGTTGTTTTTGGTTTTTTATATTCGATACATGGGTAAACATTCCTGGCTGCTGACGTCTGTTCTGGCCGTAGCGATACCCGTGGTTATTTTTTACTTCTTCGAGATCACCTTGAAGATCATTCTGCCGAAAGGGATTACGGAACCCCTTTTCTTACCTTTGTACAAGATCTTTTTGTAACGGTTTCGGACCGGGACTCTCTGCGGAGGCAGTCGCATGCTAGAAATTATTCAATTGTTGGGGCATGGTTTCGTGACCGTGTTCGAACCGCAAAACCTGATGTTGATCATCGGTGGCTGTGCGCTCGGGCTGTTTATCGGGGCGATGCCCGGACTCGGTTCGGTTAATGGTGTTGCCATCCTGTTGCCGCTGACTTTCCTGGTGCCGCCGACCGGGGCCATCATTTTCCTTGCCGCGATTTATTACGGCGCCATGTACGGCGGCGCGATATCGTCGATCATGCTCGGTATTCCGGGCGCCTCGACCGCGGTTGCAACTACCTTCGACGGCCGCCCGCTGGCCAAGCAGGGCATGGCGGACAAGGCCCTGATCGGCGCCGCGGTTGCTTCCTTTGTCGGCGGTTCGATTTCGGTCGTACTGTTTACCTTCTTCGCGCCGCCACTGGCCCACGTCGCGCTGGTGTTCGGTGCGCCCGAAGAATTCGCGCTGATGATGCTCGCCTTTGCGACCTTTGTCGGCCTCGGTGGCGACGACATCTACAAGACCCTGTTTTCGATCTGTATCGGCCTGGTGCTGAGCGCGGTCGGTTTCGATATCATTTCCGGTGAGCCACGGCTGGTGCTGTGGGACATCACCGGCTTCCTGCACGGGGTCAACTTCCTGGTGCTGGCGATCGGCATTTACGGCATCGGCGAGATGCTGTGGACGGTCGAAGAGCATGCGCTCGGCGGCGGCAAGAGCATGCTGTCGGATGCCAATGTAACGGTGAAGCGAACCCTGTCTGCACTGCGCGAACTGGCCAAAACCTGGAGGGCGACGGTGATGGGTTCGTTCCTGGGATACTTTGTCGGTATTTTACCCGCGGCAGGCGCGACGCCCGGTTCGTTGATGGCTTATGGACTCGCCAAGCAGATTTCATCGGAACCGGAAAAGTTCGGTAACGGCGCGATCGAAGGGGTATGTGCGCCGGAAGCCGCCAATAACGCCGCAAGCACCGGCTCTATGTTGGCGCTGGTGACCCTCGGTATTCCGGGTTCGCCGACGACCGCGATCCTGCTCGGCGGTATGGTTATCTGGGGCCTCGAGCCCGGTCCGCGGCTGTTCACCGATCACAGTGAATTCGTCTGGGGCCTTATTGCGTCGCTGTACGCGGCCAACCTGTTTTCCCTGTTGATCAACATCGCCTTTATCCCGGTATTCATCAAGGTGTTGAAAACGCCGTTTACGATTCTGGCGCCGGTAATTTTTACGCTCTGCCTGATCGGTGGCTACGCCCCGACCCAGGACATGCACGACGTCTGGCTGATGGTCGTCTTCGGTATCGTCGGTTACCTGATGCGCAAGCTCGACTACCCGCTTGCGCCCGCGGTGCTGGCAATCGTGCTGGGGCCGCTGGCGGAGCCGGCGATGCGTCAGTCGCTGATAATCAGCGAAGGCTCCCTCATGATTTTCTTCGAGCGCACCTACGCCGGGCCGATCATGGTGGCCGCGCTAATCCTGCTGTTCCTGCCGCTGTTCAAGATAATTTATGACCGCATGCGAAAGCCACAGCCGGAAGCCGCGGAGTAGATGGTGATGAACCTGCCGAATGACTCAGACACTTGCGGTACAGGGCTATGAGCTTACCAGGCATAGTACCGCTGGCGCAGTCCAAGGGCCTCAAGATCCAGGTCTACGAAGCCCTGCGCGAATTGATCGGGCACATGGATATCTATGGCAGCAAGGAGCCGATTCGGCTCGATGAGCGCGCCCTCGGGGAGCAGCTGGGGGTCAGCCGCACTCCGGTGCGCGAAGCGATTTCGCGGCTCGAGCAGGAGGGCATCGTCGAGAACATCGCGCGCCGCGGCGCCTTCGTGGTGCGCAAGAACAAGGAAGAAATCCTCGACATTGTCGATGTCTGGGCCGCGCTTGAAAGCATGGCGGCGAGGCTCGCGACCAGCCGTGCCAGTGACGAGGAAATTTCACTGTTGCGCAAGAATTATACGTCTTTCGATGGTGAGCACGCGCGCGCGCATATCGATGAGTACTCTGATACCAACATCGAGTTTCACCAGACCATTATTCGCCTCGGACACTCCGAGCTGATTACGCAAATGGCGGACCAGTTGTTTTTTCACATGCGCGCGATTCGCGCCAGCACCATCAAGGATCGCGACCGCGTGGCGCAGTCGGTGATGGATCACACCCGTATCATCGAGGCGATCGAGGAGCGCGACGCCTACCACGCCGAGCAACTGGTGCGTGATCATGCGCTCGAGCTGGCGAAACACATTGAACGCTATGTCGATTACCTGGACTAACGCAATCGACCGAACCGGTATTGGCCGGCAGCAATAAAATCCTGGGAGTGGTTGATGTCTGTAGCGAACCGTCCCACTAAATGAAGAGGTAAAAACAATGTCAACTGTAGCAGAGAAGCCCCCGGTATCGGATACCGCAACGGATACACTCAAGGTAAAGACCAAAGACGGCTCGGTCATCTCGGGCGGTCACCTCGTCGCCAAGGCGCTCAAGGCCGAAGGTGTCGATACCATTTTCACACTCTGTGGCGGGCATATTATCGATATCTACGATGGCTGCCTCGACGAAGGAATTCGCATTATCGACGTGCGCCACGAGCAGACCGCGGCGCACGCCGCCGACGGTTACGCTCGCCAGACCGGCAAGCTCGGTTGCGTTGTCACCACGGCCGGTCCCGGTTGCACCAATGCCGTTACCGGTGTCGCCACCGCATACCGTTCGGAAAGTCCGATCCTGCACATCGGCGGGCAAAGTTCGCTGACCCAGCACAAGATGGGATCGCTGCAGGATTTGCCGCATGTCGACATGATGACACCGATCACCAAGTTCGCCTCGGGCGTTTTTTCCACCGAGCGCGTGGCCGACATGGTGTCGATGGCGGCGCGCGAGTGCTTCAACGGCGCCTACGGCCCGTCCTACCTCGAAATCCCGCGAGACATACTGGATCGCGAAATCCCGATCGAATCGGCCGTCATCCCGGAGCCGGGTTCCTACCGCGCATCGGTCAAGTCGATCGGCGATCCGGCCGATATCGAAAAGCTGGCCGATATCCTCGTCAAGGCGCAACGTCCCGCGGTGTTGATGGGGCAGCAGGTCTGGTCTTCAGGTAGCGCCGCTGCCGCGATCGATTTCGTCCGCACGCTCGATATTCCGGCTTACATGAACGGCGCTAGCCGCGGCATGCTGCCACAGGGCGACCCGCATCACTTTGACCGCACCCGCAGCGACGCCTTCAAGAACGCCGACGTCATTCTCATCGTCGGCACGCCTTTCGATTTTCGCATGGGCTATGGCAAGCGTATCTCCAAAGAGGCGACCCTGGTGCAGATCGACCAGAATTACGCGACGGTCGGCAAGAACCGTGACATCAGCCTCGGCCTCGCCGGTGACCCCGGTTCGATTCTCGCCGCGGTGGCGCAGGCGGCGTCGGGCCGTATCGACGACGGTGCGCGTCAGCAGCGCCAGAAGTGGATGGCCGAGTTGCGCGACATCGAAGCAACCAAGCTGGAAAGACTGATGCCGATGTTCACGACCGATCAAAACCCCATCCACCCTTACCGGCTGGCTTATGAAATCAACGAGTTTCTCGGCGAAGACACAATCTACATCGGCGACGGCGGCGACATCGTCACCATTTCCGCGCAGGCGGTACGCCCGCGCAATCCCGGCCAGTGGATGGATCCCGGTGCGCTCGGTTCGCTCGGTGTCGGCACCGGCTTTTCGATGGCTTCTAAGCTCGCCCATCCCGATAAAGAAGTGATCTGCCTGTATGGCGACGGCGCCTTCGGCATGACTTCCTTCGACATGGAAACCGCGCAGCGTTTCGGCGCACCTTACCTGGCGGTAATCGGTAACAATTCGGCGATGAACCAGATCCGTTACGGCCAGCTCGCCAAGTACGGTCAGGAGCGCGGCGACGTTGGCAACAAGCTCGGTGACGTTCCTTGCTCCCAGTTCGGCAAGATGATTGGTGGCTACGGCGAAGAGGTGCATGAAGCCAGTGAGATCCAGCCCGCACTGCAGCGTGCTCGCGAAGCGATTGCAAAGACCGGAAAATGCGCGGTCGTCAACGTCTGGGTCGACCCTAACGAATACGCGCCGGGCACCAAGGCGCAAACCATGTACAAGTGACGAAGTCATTGCGAGGCCCGTAGGGCCGAAGCAATCTCTTGAAGATTGCTTCGTCGGCTGACGCCTCCTCGCAATGACCAACAATATTAAGCAACATCGAACTTTAATCAGAGGTAACAGATGTCCAAGGCATTAGATCACATTAAAATTCTGGATTTCACCCACGTCCAGTCTGGCCCTACTTGCACCCAGCTACTCGCCTGGATGGGTGCCGACGTGATCAAGGTGGAGCGTCCCGGTGTCGGTGATGCGACGCGCAAGCAACTGGTGGATGTCGAAGGCGCCGACAGCCTTTATTTCACCATGCTCAATCACAACAAGCGATCGCTGACGCTCAACACCAAGGACGAAAGCGGCAAGGAAGTGCTGGAGCGCCTGGTCAAGACCTGCGACGTGCTGGTAGAAAACTTCGCGCCGGGCGCGCTCGATCGCATGGGCTTTAGCTGGGAGCGAATCCAGGAACTGAATCCACGCATGATCATGGCGTCGGTCAAGGGCTTCGGCCCCGGGCCGTACGAAGACTGCAAGGTTTACGAAAATGTTGCCCAGTGCGCGGGCGGTTCGGCTTCTACGACCGGGTTTCGTGACGGCCTGCCGCTGG